>Ga0247760_1000113_pt1 | contig 80991 bp, 97 predicted proteins | sample UWRJL171409R4_FD_179936 | JGI IMG/M metagenome (GOLD analysis project Ga0247760, IMG submission 179936) | Plant litter microbial communities from Arlington Agricultural Research Station in Wisconsin, United States - UWRJ-L171-409R-4 | ecosystem: Environmental > Terrestrial > Plant litter >... | reverse complement strand
GGGGACGGAGGTAGGGATGTCAACACTTGCAGCCGCCCAGCTCCAAGGGTCCCACCAAGAAAAGCCAATTGCATAGGGCCACAAAGGTAGAGTCAGCAACGGGGAGGGCTGCTTTGCAAACTGCAAGACAGAGAGCTCACGGCCAACGTGCAGGCTTCAACGTGGTCTTCGCTGTTGTCAATGCATGTTTGAGGCAGAAACACGAAGCTGCTGCTTGAGCTCTGCGCGTATTGACGTATCGAAGTCTACGCCTTCCATGGGGATGATCTTTCGAGGTCGCTAGATTTGGCAGGTAGTGGAGCCCTTCCCCGCCTCGCCCACCAGCAGAGCTGAAGCAGCTTCGCTCGCTTCACCAGGGCAGGGGCTAACTCCCCACTTTGACCCTGGGCAGCTCAACTGATGAGAGTTTCGATGAACCTCAGAATATTCCATGATCCACTTTGATTGGACGAGACACAGCTGGGCTGCTCTTGACTCGCTGTGGCACTTCTAGTCTCCCACTGCGATTTATTGCGGGATAAGAGGCTATGGCGCCGAAAGCAAACAGAGGCGTTTGCTGCATTCGCCAAGGTGAGGCAGGTCGAGGTGATGACCAGGATTTAGCGGGAGATGTTGACCGAGAATCCCTGTTGTCTGGGCCGTGGGTTCTTCAGCAGCGGCCCAGCTGTTTGCCTAGAGCAGAATCGGGTGACACGCATCTGTGGGCCCCCCCACCACCCGAATGGTTGCGATGGGGAGACTCCAAGTCTCCAACAGCGACCTGAGTCCTCCTTCGCAGCATCGGGCCCGAATCTTTCCTCTTCACCACGTGTTGGACAAGCTTCACGATCGCGGCCCGCGTCGCCCGAACCAGCACGAGTGCTCCCGCTTTGCTCTGCCCGGCACAGAGTTTCGGTATCGTCGAGCTTGCAGCAGTTTCGGCATCCCCGCACCCACGCGGCCAAAGCCGGGAGTTGTCTTCGTGCAAACCTGTCGCAACGTTCCAGTGTAAAGTTCGCGGCCCGCGCCGTCGACGTGGCCCATGGACGCATTTTCTATATTCCGTGAAGGCCTGACCTCCGTCGCCTCGAGGCCGCCGCAGCACCACCACTTCGTCAAACCTCGCGCCGCCGCGCCGGCGCCCCGCGATGATCCCGACAGCGACTCCCCACATCGCACCGCACACACCCTGACGGCCTGCTGTAGATGTCGCCAGGTGAGCCGCCCGTCGCAATCATCCTGCGCGTCAATTCTGTGGTGCATTGGGTCTGAGAGCGCCACATGCTAACCCTCCATGTGTAGAGGAAAACGCGATGCGATCCAACGCTCCCCCGGTGTTCGCCGTGCGAGCGATCCGGCTCCACCTGCGAATACTTCGATACGACCAAGGGGAAGAAGATCAATCGCGTTTACGTCGTCAAGCTGCAGGAGACGGTGCGCAGGTTAGAGAACGAGCTGAGGCAGTATACCGACGAAGACGACGGAGAGGATGGCGAGACGCCTGGCGGCCTGGTTCGACTCAACGAGACTGACGAGACGCCCCGCTACTTGGGACCGAGCAGTGGGATCGCAATGACAAGGCTGCTGATGGAAGAGGCGAAGCGCTACACTTCTTCCAAGAGAATAGCAGACCTCATTCCCGAGATCAACGAAAGAAGACGGGACAGGGCAAACAGAATGCAGAGTGTGGTGAGCATTGCAGGGAGCATTAGCGGGCCCTCGGGTAGGAATAAGAGCTACCCGACGACTAGCGACCATCCTGCCGTGGGCTTTCCATCCAAGCCGCTTTGCAACAGGCTACTGGAGTTGTTCAACGAGAGAGGTCGGTGGCCAGCAGTGCCGTGTCCCCTCGAACGCGATGCATTCAGTACTGACTGTCGAGGTAGCCCAGTTCTTCGCACCGGTCCTCCACGAGAAGCTCTTGGCCGAGGATTTTGAGGCGGTGTTTGCCGGTGACACGGATTCCTACAAGAACTTTGTGGTTCGCATGGTACTGGCAATAAGTCTGCAGAAGATGGGTTCTGGTTATGCCGGCCTTGCGGATTCCTACTACCTTGCTGCCATGCAGTATTTCGAGGATGTCATCAGGCCAAAGGATCTAAAAACCTTACAGTGCCTGGTCCTCATAGCCCAATATTCACTGCTCACGCCGACAAGAACAGCCGTGTACTATATCACCGGTTTCGCCACTAGGATTTGCCAACAACTCGGCCTCAATGAGGAAAAGACAATCACACTAGGAGACCCTGATCCACAGACCCTCGATATGAGGCGGCGACTTGCTTGGATAGCTACAGCGAACGAGTTCGGACTTGCTCATACAATGGGGAGGCCGAACGGCTTTGCCAAGAGCGAAGACCATATGGATGTGGAGTTCTTTTCAACAGTTGATGACGAGCACATCACACCAAACGGCATCCAACCGGGCCCAGCCAGCGAAAAGAAGCTAGTCGCCATACACTTTTGCAAAATGCGGCTGCTGCAGGCCGAGGTCCGCCGTGTGCTGTATGAAGCGAAGAGAGACAAGCCAAACCATGAAAACGACCCCTGGTACTCGGAAATGGAGAACAAATGCAAGGACTGGCTAGCTTCTTGTCCGGAACAGCCTGCTTGGTCCAAGATATGGTAAGTGTGCATCTGCAGAGTGTTGCTGGTTTCGTGGCTGACATCGGACAGGTTCACCGGGCGCTTTCACACCTTGCTGATAACAATGTACCGTCCTTCGCCCCGGGTACCAAAGCCTACCAGCGGGGCTGCCAATAAATGCTTCGACTCGGCAAACTATATTATCCGTCTGTCGAGACAACAGGTTGAGAAGGGTGCCGTTGATGTCACATGGGTGTTCATGCTGGTCCTCTACATGTCCTTGAATACTCTTCTGTGGACTATCTCGTACTCCGAAGTTAGGGCCAATCACCCCCGAGAAGATGTTGAAGAGTTGGTGGACGTTGCTGTCGAGATTATTGAGCAATGCTCTGAGAGGTGGCCAGGATCCGCGTCTGCCGCCCAGCTCTATGCCGTGTTTGCGAAAGCCTGCATGCAAAGCTATGATGTAAAGGAAGAGTCGCTGACGCCACAGGCGAATCCAACAGACAATGGTCTCAACACTCCTCCATCTTTGGTGGATCCAAACTCGCCGGACTCAGACTCAGTCGCAACTGTGTCTTCGTCACAACCTCCGCACTTACAACCCGCGCCAAACTTCAGCCCGTTTGGCTATGTGTTTGGCGCCACTGCCGAGGAGATGTCTACCCAGTACCCCTACGATGCTGAACCTCACGGCCTTTTCAACAGCCAGCCGAGTTTCCGCTCAAACTCAATCTTTCACAACCCGGGAACCGACAGCAATGGTCGCAGAGGCTCATACTTCCCACCTGACTTTACTCACGACAGCGACGGACCCATGTCAGATTCAATGGATGATGCCACACCGCCTGGGACTGCTATCTTACCAGACGGCCTGCCCCCGACGACCAGGCCTATAGTCAGCGCTCTACCAACACCACCAGAGTCACTGGCACCTCCATCCGCAGACCCTAACAACTACCTTTCTCCGATGTCTTCTGGGATGCGATCGGCAAGCCCAACCCCGACTCCTACAATGCGGCATGCCAGTCCACACCCAATGTCCCTCCATGCGAGCCCAGTGCCACTCCCGAACCTAAAGTTCGAGAGGACGGATTACGCTCAGGTAAATGTCAAACAACAACAAGGTCCGCCACCGCGCTCGCCGGCGTTCACTATCCCGTCTCCTCCACAGCCCCACACGCAACACCGCGGCAACCCTACCACAATTACAGACTGGTTCAACCCACCAGCGCCGTTCATCTCACCGCACGCGTTCTCCGGTGGACCCCCTAACCCAGCCTATTGGGGCGACGGGACCGCCCATTCTCCGTTTGTCGGCCTCGGGCTGACCAGCAACGAGGGGTATACCATCGGAGGCCGTAACGGGCCCGGTGGTGGGGCGCCATCCGATGATGACTTCGACATGTTTGGCGGATCTGGCTTCTCGGGCCCGTATCAGTTCTCCCACCAGCAGCAGCGTCAGGGTAGTCTGACTCAGGAACAGCAGCTTGAGCTGATGGATGTTCTCGAAACGGAGGGGATGAGTGATATCAACACGTTCATGTCGCACGGTATGGGGGGGCTTGGCGGCGACGGCGGCGGCGGCGGTCTCGACGGCGGGTTGGATACTGGTATCAGGTGGATGTGAGTTGCTTAGACTATTTCGCCACGATCATCACGACATCCGTCATGACTTTGTTTTATGTTTTGGGTTTGGATCTGGATCCGGATTAGCTGGCGCATCGGATATAAAAAGGTTTCTCTTTTCTTTGGATATGCGATGGAGGACACAGGCTCCGTGATTGATTCAGTGGGGTTAGTGGTCAGTCAGCGGGTTTCCTACTTGTTTTTTGTATACCCTTGGGACTGGGACGACAGAATAGACGAGCGAGCGAGTGAGTGAGCAAGCGATATGAACTGAACTGATGTTTATTCTTCTGGACAATGACTATTTGCATGACTCACTTCCCTTGTGTAGAAGATGCGTTCTTGCTTTGAGGTGGGCCACAGGCCTTATTGCTTACCAAAAGACACTCCCCTCCCTCTTACATTCTCTAGCGGCTTATCGGGAGGTACTCGAGGCCTCGCAAGATGCGATTGAGGCCTGAAGTACGGCGATAATAGGCATCCTCTTATTGTGTCTGGTCTCTGCTCAAGTTCCTTGTCTGTTGTTGATGGGAAAGAGCCCCGAACCTGCCTCGTGGTCACTTTTTTTGCCCTCAGCAGTGTATGTCCCGTTCTTTGGGAAGGAAACCTGGAATGAAAGGAAAGGAGAAGAGGCAGGATGGCAATAGTCAAAGTAGAGTGGCATTCCGTCTTCTCCGTGAAGCTCTGGCAGAGGGAGAGGATCAGCTAGCGGCTGTGCAGCGAGAAGTCTTTTCACAACTCAGGCAGTTAGCATCTTCATACTGTCTTTGATGTCTGGCCCCCTTTTAGCGGGCTCGACCTTTCAGAGGGATCACTACTTGCTTCAGATAGTACTGCATTGTTCAGAAGCTTGCTGCTATATTCAGGCGCATTGCAATACAAAGCTCTTGCGGTAGAGATGAGGCAAAGCGATTCCGATCTAAGCAGTGGATACCAAAGCAGACGACGCGTCTTACGATGCAACAACCGAATATTGCGCTGCGATTAAAGCTGGCTACTGCTGCTATAGATGTCGTAGAGCATTGTTATCCTTAACAAAGAACAGCGCATCTCTGAAATACAGAGTCCGGGGCATATTGCAAACCGGCAAGACGCTTCCTCCTCAAGCACATGGCTCTCACGCAGGAATCCCCCCCTCTGCGTCTCTGCCTTTGCTCTCGGTCAAAGCACTACCCGAGGACACGCCTTGTGTGCCACTGCCGGCAGTCTTCTTGACCGGCTTCTTCTTCCGCTTGCGGCTGGCACCATCCGTGCCGCCACTGGATCCCGCGTTGGGGGGAGCGTCTATCACCCACCGAGCAACGGCCATAGCGCGGTCGGTCGCGATAGGGTAGTCCTTATCATCCGCCGCCCAACGACGAGGAGCTGGAGAGGACTTGGCTCCATTCGTTCCGTTAGCGCTGGCTACGGTGAGGGCCTTCGAGCCTGTCTCAGCGCCGTTAGGGCTTTCCGGCGTCGCAGGGGTATCAGTCCCCGCAATCATTTTTGCCTTCGTTTCAAGCGCAGCGACAGCAATATCGAGTTGGTGGTCGTTCTCAGCCCTTATCTTACGAGCCTTAATCGCTTTTTCAAATGCTACCTCATCGCCCACACGGTCGTCTGATAGCGCATCAAGCACAGCTTGGTGATGTATGCGCTCTTTCCGCTGCTTTTCTGACAGCCCAGGATCCAGGCGTTCTACCCTCTGCTTGTCAGACCCAAGGGATCTGCTCGCAGCCTCTAAGCGTGCTAGTCCGCGGGCGATATCCGCATCAGCACCGGTGAGAACTTGGCCTGGAGCGGGAAGCGCCTTGGCCTGCTTCGACGGCGGAAGCGTTTGGCTCATCGAAGATGGCATGGGATTTCCACCACTGCCTGACGACTGAAAGAGAGGCAGCGGTGCAGGGGCGCACAGATTCTCCCATGTCCCAGCCAGTTGGATCCAGTTATTTCCCGCTCGAAGCACTTCCATCCAGTCCGATCTGGCGGGGGAGCGACTAGCTTGAAACACAGGATATCCGTCTGCCAGTCGAGCGAGCCGTGCCACCATGTAGGCGTGACGCAGCAGCTCCTTCGCCGATGTCTGTATCAGACAGTGGCACAGCAAGACAGCGTGTAAAGCGTCGGTAAGCAATGGATGGTACGTCAAAGTTTCCGTTGTTGTCTGACACAAACTTGGCGGTGGCGACTGCTGCTGTCGAACAACCACAAGCTCCGTACTTGGGTAGGGCGGTAGATCTGGTGGAGGGGTGGCTGCAAACAACTCTGAGAGGGCAAATATCCGCTGAGGAGCAGCACTTCCGGGGCCGTCAGACACAGGGGATCCAGGCTTGCCAGAATATGGATGTGGCCGGGGAGTGCGGATGCCATTTGTAGTAAAGTTTACCTTCCGCGCAAACTCTTCGGCTACCTCCAAAGGGAGGTCAGGAGAATACTCAAAGTGTGAAAGGTAGGCCATGTAATCACGCAAGGCACGCTTGGCGTTGAGCCTGACGAGCTTGCGCGCTTCGACGGCCTGTTTCTGCGCCTCTGTCTGTGCAGGAGTCTCCTCGGGCTCCAAATCTGGCTTGGCTTCAGAATTGCCGTCGTCATCTGCACGTCCGCTTGTTGATGCGGGATCCTCCATTTCCTCATCTACTGGAGAAAGTTGGTCAGCAAAGGCTGCTTCCACGTGCTGGCTGGCTAGTGTAAGATAAACACCGGCACGCTGAAAGAGCAGCTGGATCTCCAGACTGCTGGGTTGGTCGTCTTCTTTCAATATGATGTCCTCTGGCCTCCGGCCGCGCTCTGAATTCTCATAAACTTCTAGCTCCTGCGAAGACAGCTTCGGGGCCCTGTGTGGGGCGTGGGTTAGGCGATAGACTTTCAGAGCCTCCGTCAAGTCCAGCGCTGCAGCCTGGAAATCCTCCTTGAACACGCGTACCGTAGCCCTCGTCCTCAGAGGCTCGCCCTCGGTGGGCCTGGCAGCGACTATTTCGTCCAGAACGGTCAAGCTCGTACTTTCGGCAAGTTGCCTACTAGGTATCTTTTCGTGGAAAAAGTGCACATACTTGGCGTCTGGATCTTGGGCGCTCCGCTGAAGAACAAGAGATGCTACCTCCTCCAAAGGAGACGCGCCCTGCATGGTGGCAACGCTGGTGGCGATCTCATCTAGGTGGTACGCCTTTGACAGCTTCTGCGTTGCCTGCTCCCTCATGCGGTGTTTTCTTTCTCGACTGAGTTTCGTCTGCCCTCCCGGGCCGAAGCCAAAGCCCAAGCCCAGCGAAGCAGCATGGTGGTGCGCACTGGATGTGTTGTGGTGCTGGTTGATCGAGGCCACGCCGGTAGCAGCGCGTACTGCGAGGTTGGTGGCCTCGTCGACGAGGCGTCTGATCTTGACGAGATCGAAGAAAACTGCAGGATCGATCGGACGCGGTCGGGGAGTATTGTAATTCGCATTTGCGAGGCTCTCGAGGATCTCGGGAGGCAATTGCAGCCATGGCCCGTGGAAGGATGAGATATAGCGCCAATGTCTAGCCCGCGGCCCGTCAGTCAACGCCAGGGAGGGGCATTCAGGGGGTGGGGATAGTTTGGCGGGGTCGCTTGACGGGGAGGGGGGCGGCCAGGAGCAACCGCTGGGAAGCAATGGAACAGCTGAGGACGTACTTGTTCCGGCAAATTATCAGAGCTGACGACGACGGCTGTTGAGCGGGCGGCTTTGGCTTGGACGACTTCCTTCCGTCGGAGGAGTCGGAGGTGGCCGACAGCGGCGGCGATAGCGAGCCATTGGCGGCGGCGCCCTCGTCTTTGGGCGCAGCGATCTTTTTCTTGGGCATCTCGTGGGAGGAAGGATGGTTACCTCGGAGTGCAGCAAGTCGACCTCGAACCGGGTGGCTGCGTCCTCGAGCTCGGGGGCATGGATTGGCGTCGAGGATCTAGGGGCAGTTGTGGCGCGCGGTACCTCAATAGCTGCATAGCAAAGGTTCTCAGATCTCGAATTGGGCGGTCCGATAAAAAAATGTCGAATGGAGGGCGCCGGCTAGGTACGATAGGTGCGGTAGGTGCGGCGAGTGGGTAAGAAGAGACTCGCGATGTTCGTGTCACCCGCGGCCGAAGTGTGAGGGTGCAATGGTGTTGTCCATCTTGCGCTCCCCAATCTCATTTCGCTGCGAACAAGAGTCGCACCTGCCTCCAGCTAGGTTTTCGGCAACTCTCTGGAGACATCACGTGCAGCGACACGTGCATTTCAGAACGATGCTTCCTCGCAGAGGGTAAAGCTCAATCAGGGATGAACACTACAGTGAAAGCATCTCTCTACCTCTGACTTATAATCCTGTGCTTTGGCTCCGGGATGCATCACAACGCGCAAACAATTTGTGCAACCTTGAGCGGCTAACCCTAACCCCGGCATTATTTCTCCACGGTGCAAAACATGACCACGGTACCACCTTCCTTCCCAATTTGAAGACTGCATTGCTCCTAGAACACTGGAGCCGATGGTTAATCCCACATCGTACCTACCTACTCTCAGGAACGGAACTCATCCCATCTCTCCACCCGCTAATATCCCCAACCACCTCTTCTTTGCCCCCGTTTTGCCCCCTGTACAGTTCAAAGAGTATCGCATGTCCAAAAGCATTCCTTCACCTATCAGCCCCATTCTCCCATCATCATGCCAGAACCGTTATGGGAGATATTTCCACAGGTGTGGGCGAAAAACAGCTAAAAGCGTTATTGCTATCATAACACCACCCCCTCTCAGCCCTCACAACCGTCCCAACAACCCCCGCTATGACAAACTCTCCACCGGCCACGGCGCAACATTCGCCGTGATGGTAGTGTAAATCGTCAAGGTAACCACCTGCGTGGACCCTGCTACCACAACAGACGAAAGCGAGAGAGCCACCGGTCTCACAAAGACAGTCTCAGCCTGTGCGGGCTCAACTGGGACAGCAGCCGCTGACCGATGCCATGGCAGAATCCGGACACACGCCTTTCGAATTTCCGTATCGGAATGCCCGTTCCATGCCGATGGCTGTGGCCTGTCGAGTGCGCGGTATGATTCGCATCTGTTTCGTACATGCAAGTCATCCGAGTCGAGGCGGCGCTGAAGGAAGTCGACCGTGGTGGTTGTGGATGTTGTAGCCGTGGATGTGATGGTGGTAGTTGACGTGGTGATTTCGTCACTGCTGCTGCTGCTTCTATCGACGTCGACTGGTGATGCTGAAACGAGGGAGTTCGCAGTCTCACTGGGTGCGGGTGCCCCAGGGAGAGGGAGGATCATCGTCTGAAGCTGGATTCTCGCCGCGACGGGTGAATCGAGAATCCACGAGCAATACGGGAGGGCCATCAGCCAGTCCACATTGGCCTCTTCACGGTAGCGGATGAGCTTCAGGAGGCGGTCGTCGTTGCAGTGTGGTGACGGCTCAGTGGCTGGGACCGCGGCAACTAGGCCGAGAAGGACGCTCAGCAGAATTGGTGTTGGGGATTTCATTTTAAAGGACATTAAAAGTTATTAGATGAGAGGTAGAAACCGCAATCCTTCCGCAAAACTGCGGTCGGACGAGTTTAATAGGGATGAAAGTACGAAGGGAGGCGACGCGCGTTGGGATGGAATGCCAGAACACTTAACGCGTTCTAAGACACACCGTCATTGCGCAAACCCTGGGCCGCCCCGCGTTCCTTAAACGCGCCATTCAATGGAATCTAACCGTTTCAATGTCTTAGGATCAGCAAGAAGACAACAATGCTCCGTCACTTTTCCAGCACCTGGGCACTCTAGGGTTTTCAGCGGCGAAATGCACCGGAGCTTGTCATCCACCTGATAGATCGGACAGGTAGAAGAAGAGACAACTTTTGTTTAAATTGAAATAAGGAGATGCTATCATGATTCAAAACAAAAGAAATAAAGCCTCGCCAAATATGAATATTCCAAATTTGATTTTGTCGTATCTCCAAACGAATTCGATTTGAAGCCATCTGAGCTCAGTCTCTCATAGTGTTAACAGCCGAAACTTCCCGCTTCCATATTGATGGATATATCCGCGATTCCGATCTTCAAAGGCGGGCTGTGCGGTTGTCAGAAAGAGGCCGGAAAGACTTCTCGCTTGGCCCACGCATGTTGACCCCCGAAATGCTCCACAATCTTGGTGTGCCCTGATAGTATAAATCTCGCCATGTCCAAGAGTCAGTCGCATAATAACGGAGGTGATACTGACAAGAAGCAACGCAAGGCACTGACACTTTTCAACAACCTCAGGCTGTTACTCCAAGATATGCCATAGTAGCGATACTACACCACCACCTATTGCAAGTCTGACAGAAAGCATTTCGACCACAGAAATCAACCTCGCACAGTTACTGTGTTGAGAATTAGAGTCCTCCTGTCTTGCGAATCATTGAATCGTTAGGGGAACATAGTGGACCTCGGACGGCACATAGGGAGAGTGCTATTGTCATGTCATCACACCCCCGTATTCAACGCCGGAGTGTCCGGATTCAAACAGGTCCCTGAGTTGCGAGTTTTCGCCTTCTTGGCCAGCCAGCCGGATGGGCTATTTTTCCGCAAGCGCTCTCCAGCCGACGAGGTTTCAGACCGCACACAGTATTTGCGTTGGAGCCAGGGCCTTCATCGACTGAAAGTCAACTGGAAAGTTGAGTCGCTATGACTTAAATATCTTTTTCAGTTGGCGCTCTTTTGCCAGGACCTCACGCAGTATAGCGTTGAGAGTCAAATGGAAGCCAGTCCAGAATCAACGCCTGATATGAAGTATGAACCCCTCACTGGCGTTCTTAAGCCAAGTGATTGGTGGAGTAAGTAGGTAGTCGGAAATACTTGTCGTAAGCTCAGTTTCAGAGCCTTTCCACCTGGCTGATGGAGAGCGGCATCCCTAGCTCTTTATTTTGTCATCGGATCTTTGATGTACTGGGAACAAACCTTGAGGGTTACTGTACCCGCGATGTACTTGTTCCGATATACAGCGCGAGCAAAATCGACCTTGGAAAATCAGTCAGAATAGGCGAATTTCACTTCGGAATTTCAAGAGCGCTCTGGGCGTCGGTTCGCCCGTCCTTAAGTGAATCATGTGTCTCCGCTTGTGTCGACATTCCGTTGGGCCTAGAAATATTCGACAGAACAACGGGATGAGAGTCCATGTTGGCCACTGGTCGCAACAATAGGGGTTCCCTAACCGTTGCAAAATACTGGTCCATCTCCAGTCCCAAAAAGTCATAAGGATCAATTTCTTTGACGGCATTGTCATCATCGCCTTCAGTAGGCCACTGAGGGGCGATTGGTTGCCTATATCCAGCCGATGACTCTGAAGGTGTCTGATCTACAGACCGCGTTACGAAATCATCGTGCTGCAACGGCACATTGTCATCCAAAAGGGACGAATAGGCCTGGGGTGAGGTCATCAAAGGTGGCCATTGGGCCTGTGATGGAGAGAATGCGCAGGCTGAGTCCGTGGGTTGCTGAAAACAGCTGTCTGTCGGAATTGCAAAGATGCTGCGGGAATCGTCGAGTGTCTCTTTAATGGCTTCTCGCACGATCTCAGTAAGAGACTGATCTTGTACGAGGAGCCCCGCAATTCCCTCTGGAAGTTGACTGGAGATTAGCTGTTCGATCCGCTTTGGAAGTTTGTCCATCAAGATCCTTCGGAACTGCTGGACATTGACAGAGCCAGGCAGGGCTAGTTTGGCCTCTTCTGCGTCGTAGTCTATAGAAGAAAGTTGTTATTAGCAATATCAACCAGAGAGCGTTAAAAGGCCTTACATGGACTGGGACTTTTATGTTCTTCCGGAAAAATAATTCGGTACATCTCATGCCATCTCTCGACCTCGCTGGCTGACTTTTTGCCGCGTTTTCTCAGCCTATCTAGCTGGGTTCTGTCAATCCCCTCTGGCCTCTTCTCTTCTTGAAGTACGCATGGACTACTCTGTCGGACATGTTGAAGAAGTTTCCCGTTATCCCGGAATTGTTCAAAACATCGACCGCACTGGTATTCCGGCAGGGTGTGCCGACGCATGACATGCTCCCTATTTCTCTCTGTCAATAAAATGCCATCTGGGCGACGTGGAAAATATATCACGAACTTGACGCGGTGGACCTGCTCCCACCCTGGGCCAAGGCATAATCTTTCGTTCCCGTACTTCGTCGGATTATGTTTGAAAAACGGACAGGCAAACTTTTTGTCTGTACTCGCCAGTCGTCTGCGTTTCTCCTTCGGCTCTTCATTTTGGCCATTCTCGTCATCGTCGTAGTCATCCCTTTCCCCGTTCTTTTCGTCACGGGATCGTGACCTCTTAGAATCGAATCGGGTGCGAGCAGGAGGTGTTCCTGCTTGATCAGCTGGCCCCTTTTCATCGGGAGAATGTGACCCCCCCTCCTGATCTCTATTTTCTCCCATCTGAATAGTAGAGCATTGAGTGTGTTGATTGACTTCCTTGCAATGCCGGTTGCTTGTTCCAAATATGAGTTGTCTATCTATCTGGCTCGACGAGCCTCCCTCGTCAGTGCATGCCTGCGGTCCAAGTCCGCGTTTTGATACTATGGTATCGTTCAAACCCGACAACGATGAGCTGTGCCGTTGTGGGGATGGATACAGGCAGTCGTCTATCCAATGCGAAAAATCTGTATCAGTGCTCTCTCCCATAGACGGACGAACTGACCAAGACCGAGAGAGCCTCTGTTCCTCTTTGATATCGTGTGCTTGCCAGCTGTCTGGAGGACGAACTAGTGTGGATCTGAGTCCATACATCGAGCTAGACTTGGTGTTTCGACAACGTCGGCATCTGCATTTCCCTGATGCATCGCCCTGATGTTTGATATCCCTCGCTTTATTTCGTACTCTGGCGCATTGTATGGCTTGCAAACTCGGAGCTGCCTTCTGGTGAGCCATGTCCCGTTTGTGCACGGCCTGAACCGCGCGCAGGCGTATACCACGACTTGACGGGGCTCGGGTAGTTGAGAATGGGAAGCTGGCGGGAAAGGTAAGGGTTTGGTCGACAAGCCATCGCTGGGTCCACCGGCTGGGAGGGTCTGTCCGACGCGCAGGGTTCCGGCCTGGCCCGGGATCTGTGGGTTCGTGGGGTGTCTCCATTTGCGTCAGGCCCGTAGCGTTGGGTCTCCTTTGGTTCTGGCTACTTCTGCTTTGGCTCTGGATACCGATTTATGTTAGTTCTCAGCCGAAGCGGGGGTTTAGGGGCTCCTTTTACCATTTGCCAGCAGGGCAGTAACGCATCGATGCCCATATTCCAGACTCTCGAAGATTTTAGTGGGCTGAGCTGGCGCGACGTCTTGGGGTCGCCAGACTATGGACATGACATCGTAATTTGAAATGACTCGAGCTGGCGGCAATGCTGCCTGACGTGGTGGCTGGGGAAGGAGATCGAGGCCGAGAGCCTTGCTGGAAGGAGTGCAAAATCTGGCATTGACGTCGAGAAGAATGGGAGCTGAGGGGCGATTCCACAAGGCTCCGACCAATGGCCTCAAATTCCCTCCAGTTAGGTACGTACCAGGCAGCAACCCCTGTCGCAAGTGCCAAGGCTCATCACTCAAATGAGGTGTGCCATTTGCCGACTCATATGCATGACCCTAACCCCCGGAGCGAGACGGGAGCCGGCAAGGCGATCAAGGGAGGATGAGTCAACGGTGCAAAGTTGCAAAGGATCGTGTCACAAAGCCCGTCTTTTGAAGCGGAAATACGGATTATGTCTAAATATGAGGAATCATTTACCCAGAGTCGCCCGATAACTCCCATTTGTATCTAAGCCACTGGTGGTAGTCCGCCCGTCGTCGGGAGGTTACCACGACCGTCAATCACCCTTGTCTGGCCACGCCTCATTGAAATGGTCCTGCGAGGGCGATTCCCCGATTTGAATATCCTCAGTGACGACGTCGTTAGCTTCCCAATCGACGCTCCCCTCCACGTTGTGCGCGGCGGCCACGGAGCCGCGACGGGTTCCCCACGTGCTAACCAGCTCCACAAAGTGTGGAAACTGCCGCAGGAAGGGTCGCGCCCGGCTCCCGGAGCCATCTATACCCGCATCCCCAGGCTCGGCCCTAACCAACACTATTTCGAGCTCCTCGACGAAGCCGGGCGGCGGGTCGCGGGAGATGGCCTCGAGATGCTGGACCGTCGGTATGTGCGGCGCTGGGACGTCCCTTCCAGGAAACAGTTCCTGGAACAGCCGAACCCACTGCTCGCATGGGCTCTCGTCTTTCGCTCGGCGGCCATTGTTCGCGACCTTTTCGAACTGCTCGGGCTTCATGTGCAGCTGGCTCTCGCACTCAGCCGGATGGTTCTCGAGTCTGCAGTTGCATCTGTGGACCTTTTTGAGGTGTTCTCTGCAAATTTGGTGGTTAGATCGACTGAAACAATTGCTCGTGCTTTTCTAGAGTGTACTTGACATGACGGATGTCGGGGAAGCTGTTGTGGCAAGTTTTCGGCGTCGACGGTGTAGCAGAAAACGCACGGGAGAACGGGCAGGCAAACCGGCCGAACTCGCTCGTGGTACCTGCTTTCGCCAAGGAGCCGTCTGCCGAGTGCTCAACAACACCAGCACCCAAAGTCGTTCGAGATCGGTTGCCGCTCATTTTGACAGGTTGCAAGAACTGTCAAGGCATTGGAACCAAATTGCATTCGAATGAGCTCTCAAATACTTCTTCTATCCGCAGCCTGCTGTCGAGATGCAGCTTCGCCGAGGGGCGCACTGAAGGCGCTGCTCGGGCCCTGCCAGCACAACGGCGGCGGGCGACCCAATCATCAACACCGAAACAGCGGTGTCTTAACACAAAAAATCCCATCGTTCGTTCCGCAAAGATACCCAAAACCCGCGTTAAAAACATCCGTGTCATGGTAGACAGCTAGCAGGCGCTCTACCAAAGAGTGGTGCCCAATTGGGTCGATCTCCGGCTTGCCGCTGCTGGTCCAGTGTAAAAAGATCGCAGCAGGCAAGAGTGTCGAATTCGACACAACACAATGCCCCTCCATTGGATTCGCCGCATGCGGGGAGAGCTGCCACGAGACATCGCGAGATCCAAAACTCCTTCAACTCCGCCGGCGAGTCAACCGGTTCGCTGCACCAGGAAGCGCAACACGCATCCCTCGTCATATCATCCAGAGCGAGTTTGTCTGTCGCCTGGCTTCTGCGCTCCGAGATTCCCCTGTCAATATCCTGTCGCCGAGTCGTCATAGAGCTGCAACGCACTACGCTACAGCGGCGCCAGCGGTAGAAAAGACAGCCGAAAGGCGATGACAAGAAGAAGGAAGAACCAAGGGAAACGCCCCAACATGTCAGTCATTGCTGCCAGCACCCCTGACTCTGACAAAGCTGACGGGGGATCCAGCGCTGTCATGGCCGAGATCATGTTGGATCGCAACCTCCAAGACGGCGCGTCGCAGCTCCCAACCCGCCTAGCCACTGGGCAGCCATCGGCATCGATCGAACGCAAAGTTACCAGTGCAAGCCAGTACATTGGGACCACCGACCAAGCTTTTGGAATGGGAATCCACGAATGCATGGAGAGTTTGGCGTCTATAATCGAGAGGTCCGAGAGCCAGCTACAGGACATGCTTGCGGACCTGGAGGCCCTCACGAAGACGGCATAGGATGCTCGTCTTCGCGTGCGTGTCCAGTTCGAAGACATTTCCAAGGGAAATAGACAGGGAAAAGGGGACAATAGAATAACAGAAAGAGAGCCCAAGAGATTGCAGAATACCACACCAGGCGCGCACCGCGCAATTTCCATTCCTTTTGGGCGAAGTACCAGGAAAGATAGGCATAAGGAACCATCCAAAAGAGCGATTTTGAGAAAACAAGACGACGTTTGCATTTGTTCTGCTGTCAAGATGGGAAGACATGTCGTCGAGGACGGCAGGTAACCCGCAAAACTGTGTGAACGCAAATGCGTGCTAACTTGGGGCTCCAGCCCCCCTCCCACCTTCCCCCCTTCCATTCCAGGCGAAGCTCGCAAGGTTGGCCTAGTCGCCGGCCCGCGGGACCCGCTGAAGCGACCCGACTTCAGCCACAAAGTGCGATCTGAGACGGTTTTGCACAAATGAGCTCCCGTGGTTGAACCTGTACTTCGTGCTCTGTTGGAGGTAACCTTGGCCCAATCTAATCTTCCCGTCGCTGTGATGTCGACCAATGTCGTTGTCTCGACTAGCCACTAGATTGCCACTCACGTCTATGCGTCGTTCAATGGGAGGAGTGAGGCGGACGCCTCCTGTTCCACCGCTTGTAAAGCGCTTCCCGACGCTCTTTCCGGTGACCTGATCCGACACACAACCTGGCGGCCGATCCCAAACACCCAATTCCTCCTACCAACGCCTCTCTCTTGCAGCCATGAAACTTGGTCCCTTTACAGATCCTTGGTTGAAGGGCTGCCGCCCCTGATTGGCTGTACCGCAGAGCTAGCAGGTCATCGCCAGGGCGGGCAGGATGCAACGTGCGGGGGCTTGCGGGATGTTGAAAATGCAACCAAAACCACACACTCCTCTTGGGGCTGATCCGGATTATGCCTTCTACATGAACGAATCGTGATGACGGGAAAACAACCAGAGCCGCAAGGCTTGATCTCCAGGCTCTGGCGCCGGGCACGCGCAGCGGTGCAGGCACCAACGAATACGACCCCGCCCCTCGGCTCTAGCTTGGGTCGGGCGCCTGTCAAGTTGCTGGAAAATACCAGCCTCAGGAGAAGCCTCTCGCTCGGTCCGAGGCCATCTGTCGAGCCGCCGCATGTCTTTGATTACCAGTTCGCCAGGTCTCCGGCAGTCTCTGCGGCCCCATCCATATCCTCCTATCGACAGCATGTCCACCAACCACACGTGTCCGGAACGAATGAGGAGGATCTTGAGGTCATCGAAGAGGTGGATACGCCGCCGAGAACTTCGCTTGACGATACCTACAGAGATTTCCCAAGGGAAGCTGGTGATCTTGAAGAACCAGCAGACTCGGATTCCGTTGTTCGTGGAGCTAGGTCAGCTAAAGGCCATAATCTATCAGAGGCCCCTCAGCACGACGGGGCGGGTCTCCTAGTTGAAAATACGTCAAGCGATCAAGCCAAGCCCAGTTTCTCAAAGTCGAGCACATTTTCTGCCGACGCTCTGTCCGAGGCCCTCCGAGGCGCTGACCAACAACCTCCAGGGCCAGGGGAAGAGGAGGAATTTGAAGCGCCAACGCCTTTACTCTCGATTCGGGTCACCGAAAGCTTGTTACCACCCGTTTCGACACTCCCCATGGGCTCACCCAGCATGGGCGGACAGCTCCCATCTGTCCCCGGCCAGAATGACCCCTTTCACTTCACACCGTCGACAACACTCGAGCTGACTGCAGAAGCCAATGTCCCAGTCTATTACGACACTGCAAGAGCGACATGTTCGCTGAATTTGGTTTGCTACAGATCCGGCGCTAAAGGCTGTGATCTTCAGCAGATTCAGTGTGTCTTGCGATCCAACTTCTCGACGGACGAGAGCTTCCGGGCTGCCACAAAATCTAACAAGCATTTGGTTCACACTGACGACGAGTTCTTCCGGGACATGCAGCGATTGTACAAGTACAAGATGTGCGGTTTCTTCAGGCGCTACTTCTCCTTAAAAACACTTCGAGCGTTTCGTGTGCTTGCTGTGAGTTCTTAGTCAATTCAAAGGTTGGCTAAGAAGCGTCTTCTAACACTCGAGATTCAGTATACGCCAACAACGCGGCCCACAGTAGTGCCTTTCGATGATTTCGTCCTCCAGGAGATGATGTACGCATACCGGAACCCAGACCGGCTATTCCACGACAGCGACGATTGGATCAAGTGGGTATTTCGACTTCGCCGCAAGCACAAGCGTCATGCCCTAGAGTTTGTCGAGGGCTGGAACACAACTCGCATCGCCATCTCGGGGACAGCCCCTTGGCTCACCTCTTGTTTGGTCGGTATCATATGGACGGCCATAGGAGGTGATGCTCAGACCGCTTTTACCGTCGCAAGTTTCATCCTAACATCATCGTCTGGTGAGTTCTTCATGAAACAAGTTTCTTTCAGCAAAGGATTCTCAGCTGACAGAAATGTGCCAGTCATATTGGCCTTGTTGGCAATTATTAGCAGTATTGAGTCATCTGGATGATGCAAGGGAGACATCGCAACCGGCACAAGAGCTCGGATGTCTTGCAGTTTACCGCCCACGAGCAAACAACGAGGCAGCGTAATTTCCCCAGCTCGGCTTTCCCTCGACAAATAACCTGCCATCTGGAAGCCCAGGTCTGTGTTCCTGAGCACCGCACAAAACGGCAATGGCAACGAGTGAAATTCACGAATTTCACTTCCTCGACAGCTCGAGTCTGACGCAATGGTCAAAGATGCCAAGGTCTGATCCACTCCGAGTACACCGACGGCTCGCTCACCATCGTCACCAGCTTCGACCGCCTTCAAATCCGAGGCACCACCAATCATGGACCCGCGCCGACGAGCCAAAGACTTGTACTGGCCCGCGATCGGGACCAAAGACGAGATCCCGGCCTGGCTGCGCGACAATGACTACATACTGAAAGAGCGCCCCATACCCACGCACTCATACGGGCGATCACCGCGCCTCTGGCGTTGCCTCCACATGGAGACCATGAATATCTGGACCCATCTGCTCGGATCCGCAATATTCTTGGCAGCCGGCGTGGTACTCTACACGTATATCTCAGCATCCGATGTTCTCCGCCTTGGCTGGGGCGATAAGCTCGCGTTTGGCAGTTACCTCACCTCCGCCACTGTCTGCTTTGGGCTCAGTACAACTTTTCACACATTGAGGAGCCATTCATACCAGGTACATCATGTTTAAGGTAAACTAGATATCCTCGGCATTTGCATCCTCGCTCTCGGCGGCGGTACTTCAATGACCCACTATGCATTCTACTGTCGGCCGGTGGTGCAACAGGTGTATTGGACCATCAATTTCTGCTCGGCATCCGCCGCCGCATTCAAACTCTTCGACACAGGAGGTGGAGGCAATAGAGTGAGAACCTTGCGTGGGGGAGTCTTCGGTTTACTCACAGTTTCGGCCATGCTCCCTCTCTTTCACAGCGCAATTGGGATGGGATGGGCACGGGCGCGAGAACAGCTAGGCGCTGTGTGGTATCCTGCCGAAGGGTTGTCGCTGTTGGTCGGCGTTTGCTTGTTCGTGAGGCGGATACCAGAGAGATTTAGCCCCGGTTCCTTTGATATTTGGGGGCATTCGCATCAGCTTTTCCATATTTTTGCCGTCCTGGGTGGTGGATGCCACGTCGTTGCGCTGGTATCCGCCTACCGGTATCGGCAAGCGTTTCCCCACTGTCAATAACTCAACATAGGCAGTCAGAGCGGAGAAATTGCCCTCCTCGACTGGTCGGCCATTGGGCACAAATTGGAGGCACGGATGAGATTTTACCTGTACACAAAGGATGTTTTGTCTTCCTTGGCACGGAATGGATCTTGATGAGGGCTATCTTGAACAGACTCTTGCTCTGGGGGAGGGAAGGGGGGATTTCGTGGCGTATTATCGACCGGGGCGGGGGCTACTTGAGCGGAATTGTTTGAGTTTCTCCAAGGCGCGTGTAATATCAGGATAAACGTCCGTCTCTCTTATGCTTCGAGGTGGGGTCGTCAAACAAAGGATCCTGCTAACAGTCAGGTGACTGAGGATTCGCCTTGCTATCCGTTCTGCCGACAGGCAACCCTAAATCAGACCTACCCTAAATAATGACTGCCATTTTGGCCCGTGCACGCCTGTTGACCACATAGTTTGCCAAATCGTCTCCTGCTGAACACCCTTCGAATTTTCCAACACTTGTTAATAAATACCTTCCTCGCCTCCCCCCCTGGAAGTGGCTCAATCATCCACCAAACCCAACCTCTCTCCCAAGACAATTGTAAGATCTCTTCACGCCTCCCTTTCCTCACATGGACTGACAGGTTCAGGAATCTTCCGGCGACTGCGGATAGCCTCAACTCCGCCATGGCATCTAAGCAGGGAGGCACCTACAGAAACCAGCAGCGAATCACGGTTGATTACATCGGCAACAAGATAATATCCTGGGTCGGCGAAGAAGAAGTGTCGTCTTCAAGCAACCAATCGAGCCCCGACCAGCTGCTCGACTCGTCACACCCACTCTCAACGCAGTTATCGGATGCGGAGCTGCCCGACCCGACGTCGGATGAGGAGTTGAGGGAGCGGTTCGTTGCATATGTCCATCAAAATATCGAAGCCCTTCATGGTGAAGGAGACGACGGCAGTTATGCCCCCACCGCGAAAGAAAAGGCACGGCGGGCTATAGAGAAGAAGGGGATGTATATGCTGCTAGCTATACTCCATGACGCCAGCTCCCGGCCTCGATCCCTGAGAATGAGCTCTTGGGATGACTGGAAGATAGGACTCCACCCGAAGGAGATTTCTCTTGCGAACTTCTTTGAGAGTCGATGCTACGAATACCAAGCCAGTCTCGACAAGCTTTGTGTTTTGTGGGACCTGAATCCCAAGCCAAAAAAGTCCGATGAGCCGGTGGCCGCTGCAGTTTCCCGTACTGGAAAGAACAGGGCGACAGACGAGGGGGTAGAAACACGACGCATGAAGAAGCAAAGGATCGAGAAAGCTCAAGGGACATCGCAAATCTCGTCTGACGAAGAAGCGGACTCGGTTACGCAGCCCGCCTCCCATCCCCCAGTCGATGATCAATGCGCCACCGGAAACAACAATGAAGACAGACGTACCGGCAAAGAGATAGCTGCACAGAAGGAAGTGCCGGAATGGTACGCGGGACGCTGCGTTCTATCCAACGCCCTCGGCGCGCAGGGGGCGCATATTGTACCGGTCAGGGCCTTGGTTAAGGCAGAGCGCAACCATACAACCTTCCGCAACTTGCTTCGTATGTTTTGGCCTGATAAGCATTGGACCAATCACTGCTCTCCTGACAAGACGGAGAAGGCAAACATTCTCCCGCTTGAAGCTGGGGCCCACTACAGATGGGATCGCTTCAACTTTGCAGTCCGGCCGATCAACAATGTATCGGATACTGATCCTTGCCGCCTTTGGATCCAGATGGTGTGGCTGAACAATACACACGAGAGCGGTGGGCTTGCCTCAGGTAGCTGGGAGCATTTTGATGGCACCATTAGCAATTACCGCCGAGGCATTTGCATGGACGCCAAGGAGGGCGGAACGCATCAAGGCCGCACAACGCAGTATTTTCCGGTTGTCGACCATGGCGATGTCTTTCTGCTCCAGACACCGGACCCGGAAAAGTATCCGTTACCAGACAGGGGCTATCTGGAGATACAGTTTGCCGTACACAAGATACTCTCAGGCATCGCTGCAGCGGGTGCGCTCAAGGATGTCTTTCGGGGCCCTCCACCAGATTCCCATGAGCCTGGCAGCGTACCCGTAAGCGTAGCTGTGCCATGGGAATGGGAGTTCCAACTTGAGCGAGCTGGGGAAATTGGTATCTTAGATACCAAGGAAGAGGAGCGATGGCGTCAGGCCATCCGAGCATATCTTCATGAGGTCGAAGAGGAGGAAGCCTGGACCGAGAGCTGGATGCTCGCTATGTCTGGGGAAGCGCGCCACCATAAGCAAGAACTCGAAGGCAAAGGTGATACGGGCGAGAGCTCGGAACAGCAACAAACGGAGGATGAGCGTGATTAGAAGCCACGCTCCGATGCTCAAAAGTCATTTGAGCTTCCGCTACGACCGGCTCGGCCCTCGGCAGGACTACCAGGATCCAAACTTGAGGAGCTGGCCACCGAGACAAATGTGGTCGCAGAGCCATCCGTGGTGCATGGAAATGAGCACAGAGGACAGACAGCAACCCGGCCGCCACTGGTTCGGGAGTCTTTGACAGCCAATCAAGATCAGCAGCAGAAGTCCAGCACAAAGGAGAACTAGCGTTAATACTGGTTGAAGGGTGATGGAAGGCGGCCCCGAGACCGCCTCGAGGCGGCCCCAAGGCGGTCCCGAGGCCAGCCAGCGGAAAGGGTCGCGTGGCAGTATTGCTCTTTCCGCTCCTTCCGCTGTTGCGGCATTGTAAGATATTGTGTCTATTGTGTAGTTTTAGTTGTGCGATGTTTCGTAGTTTCGCCCAATAATTCAGCGCGTTTATTCATCGCGTTCTTTTGAGCAAATTCGCCCATCGCTGTGATTTGCGGCCCTCCCACTCTTCTTCTCTGCAGCCCTCGTTTCTGAGAAGAACAACCATCTTCGATCATTTTCCGCAGAGCACTTTCCCATCGATCAATCGCTAACGTTGTGTATTTACCCTCGGCTTCCCAACTTCATCACCACGATGGCAGGCGGCAGCAGCGCGATAGCCGGCTCCAGCGCCTCACAACAAGCCAGCGACATTCCCGCCAAACCCCCATCCACCCAGTTCCACTCTGGAGTCAGCCACGTTGTGAGCAAGTATTCACAGCTCACTCCCGAGCAGAAGACGTTATGTGACGGCCTCATCATTTCTCTCGGCCTCCACAACCTCAGCAGCGACCAGCCAACGGACGCGACCAGACGCGCGCTGTGGAAGGCGGTTTTCAGCAACTGGGATACCACCTGCCCGATTGTCAAGCCCAAGGTTGCCCCCCGCGTCCGCACACACCACGACGCTGCCACCGAGTGCGGCACCATTACCCAGAACCTTCCTGGCAAGGCAAGCCCGGCACGGGTGGCAAACCAGCCGGCCTTCATTAAGCCGAATGTCAACTGGGACGGAGACGGAGTAGTGTTCAACTGGGTCGACGGGCGTGGCTCTGGAGTTTCGTCCAAGTACGTGCGGCTGAAGGACGGATACTCCCTCCAGCAGGCCCGCGCATTGGCGAGTAACCACTGGGACCGCAGTGAGGCGGCTCGTCTTGGAGCATACAACTTGTCTCAGGCCGTGTTCTGGGCCCGGCACCGCCTATGCCAGTCGATTGCCCAAGGCGTGCACTCGGCGACCGCCACCGCTACGACAGTTGGCTCCAGACCCACTGACAAGCAGCCGACGCCAGTCTACGAGAACCATGCGCTGCTTCAGCAGGTGGCTCAGATCAGATTGATCATCCCAAGGATGGAGGGCGTCCTTCGGGACATGGTCGCGATGTCACCCCAGGGTCAGGCGAAGCACTTCGTGACTCTTCAGCCTGAGCCGGTCGACGACTGAGAACGGATGTAAGTTCCCCCTACGTATCTGATCTCCTAAGCTAGGTACCTACCTGCCTCTAACATTATAATGCAGGCAGCACATCAGCAGGGCTTCACAAGTGCGATAAGGTGGTTGCCTGAGTAAGACGGGCAGGGATTGGTGGGGGGGGGGGGGGGGGGGGGCTTGCATCTTTTGGTGTTTTTTTTGGGTTTTTTTTATAAATCAAGTTCAAGTTCAATCGTTAGTTTTACAGCATGGCATGGAATTTAGTCTGAGTAGGAGGAAATTTGCCACAAGGCGTGAGGCTGAGGGTAAGAAAATCAAACGAAATTTTGGCAACTGCCTTCGAAATTGTATTGAAATTGTGAGATACGCCTAACAAAAGCTACCTCGTCCAACCCCCCCTCCTCCCCTCTCAAACCCCTTTCAAATATAGTTCAACTGAAACCAATCGATCAAATTCTTCAAGTTCGGCTGCACCCCAATCTTATCATGCACCGGATCCGACGTCGACGTCCCCCCAATCTTAATCCTGCTCCTCAGCGCCGCCGGCCCCAGCTTGCCGCCTGTCCTCACCTTCACCAGCCCCTGCACACTCAGCGCAGCACCCGCAATAATTGGCGCCGCCCCGGAGGTCCCAGAGAAGTCGTCATACGAGTCCGTGTACGCCGGGACATCCACACTTGAAGTGCGGATATTCAACCCCCAGGAATGCACGTCCACGCGGCTGCCGTAGTTGGAAAACGACAGGCGGGTTCGCGGCGTGGTGGAGGAGCCTGCGCCGACGAGGACGGCGCCGGAGTCGCGGAAGTCGGGGTGGCCGACGGTGAGGAGGGATTTGGGGACCGTGGACCCCGGGCGGGTGACGGGGGTGTCGAGGTTGACGCCGCCGTTGGCCGCGGGTTCGATGACGGTGATGCCGAGGGCGATGGCGAGTTGGATGGCGGAGAATTCGGCGTCGTAGATCTCGACGGGCCAGAGGTTGTTGAATTCGTCGCCGACTTGCATTTCGAGGAGCATGACGTCTGGGGGGGTTAGTTTTGTCTGGGCTAGATTGGAAGGGGTGGGGGGTACATACCGCCAAAGGAAAGGAAGGAGGCAGCATCGAGAATGGCCTCGGGTTGGTTCTCCACCGGTCCGCCGCCGACGGTTCTCTGGATGCCAACGACATTCCCCTTGGCAGCGGGGGCAATGCCCACACCACCCTTGTTGTTATCGGCCATGAGCATCTCGCCCAAGACGGCTGTTCCGTGCGGGTAGTTGCCGTCATATCGATCACGAACGTTCTGCCCGGCCAGAAGGGTGATGTTTTGCGACACGAGGTCCTCGTGGTCTAGCTTCCAGCCACGCTCAACGTCGATGACGTGGGTGTTGGCGCCATCACCACCGGGGAAGCCCCATGCGTATTGGACCTCGATACCCCCGGGAGCTGCCTTTAGGTAGCCCTGGTTGGCGAACTGGGGGTCGTTGGATGGGTTGACGGTGGGAGACTTGGAACCCCCAAGTGGCTGGGCGCTTGCCACTTCGTCCTGGGCTCCGAGGGTGTTGAGGAGTTTGACTACCTCAGGGTCATGGCTGCCATCTGCCGGGGCATCGGAGTTGAACTGGACTTGATACCAGGCTCCAAAGTCGGCGGGGACGTAGCTGGGGGTGATCTGGATGGCCTTTGCGACTAGTTCGGCAAGCTGGGCGGGCGAAAGGCTCGTAATAAGAGGCGAGACGGTGAAGTCGACGTCACGCTTGGCATGGGTGGTGCTCTGGGCGCCGCGGACGAGGTCCTCGACGATCTGAGCGCCGGAGAGGGCGTTGCGGCGTTGCAGAGTTGCCGGGCTGAGCTTCACGGCGATGGCGGCCCGTGGACCGGCATCGGCGTTTCTGGGAATGGATGCTCCCAGGGCATTGTTGAAGAACAAAAGGCCAAGGGCCAACGAGCGACTAAGAAGTGCCATTGTGGAATGGGAAATCAAGTGAGGGTAAGTGGCAGAATGCCTAGGCAGGTGCTGATGGAATAAAGGGGTTGATTCAGCCAAAGGAAGCCATTCTTCTTATACCTTTGATTTGAGATTAGTGACTCTGCTGAATGCTGTGAGTTCTCAGGCTCACGCCATAACCTGTGATAGCTCCATGGTGTGTCATGCTAAGTCGCGATTGGCTACCAAACTTGGTCCCACCACTTCTCGCCTCTCGCGCCTTGTTAAGTTCATCGCCAATGCTCACCTGAAGCAATAGTTCCAGCTTGCGCCTCGGGCGTTCCCAAAACAACGCTCGCCACATGCGGTGTTGAGATTTGAGGGGGATTATATCCATGCAAGGCACACCCACGCCATACCCGCAACCCGCCCGCTAGCAGGCATCGACGTCACATTCCGTGCCTTAATCGCGTGGCCGGGCTGAAAGTAACGCCGATCTCACCCTACAACAGTCGAGTTCGGACGAACATGCGGTCCTTGTTGACAAACGGTCGACATGAGCGGGGAGCCAAGCGTGCGGCACGGCCACTAATATTGGATCCTCGCTACCGCTCCTCATCGCGGCACCGTTACATCGCACTGACATTGACGCCTGTGAAGTGTAAGCGAGTGAGCTAGCAATCTGTCACTGAGCTTGGCCATGACCTTGGTGGGAATATTCGCGTCCCGACACTCGTATCGGTAAGGCTGATGGGCCCCACGGGGAACTCGCTAGGAAACACCAACTTTGGTGTGCACGTTTCAACGCCAAGATTACGCACAGCGTACATCTACGCCCCGATCGAGATCACCCCTGCGTCAATTGTGCTGCATGCGGGATGGTTCCAGGTACTGGGTTGTCAGCTGGGGCTCCCAGCAGTCAGTCAGCACCCATCCCATACAAAAGTACCTACTCCTACCTACCTGGGTAAGGCTGTTTCGAAGGTCAATGCGCGATCACCAGACGTGAAGCTGACCATACCTCCCGCCTATGATGCCACCTTCGCGGATGATGCCGCAAAATGAGACTTGGTTCTGGATACCTACCTAGGATTTAAACGGAAGGCCCGGGACTCGGCCCGAACTCGGAGTGTTGTCGCTTTCCCCTTTTTTTTCCTCCGGGCCAGATGTTGGCAGGATCAAATTATTACTGACCTCAAGCTTTTGATCTGGCCAATGCGGTGGCTACCAGGAGGGAGGTCGCGCAGGAGAGGAGGTTGTCGGGGAATTATTTAGGCCGTCTCCTTGTGGATAGCTGACGAGAATTTGAGCTGATTGGTTTGATAGGTGGTGTGCGCGGGCAGACAGGATTGGTGTCTGTTTGCAGACGCCATAATGTTGTGCGAGCGAATTGAATTCGTGGGCGTGTGGAGCAACCAGCACAGTTGGCCGTTCTTGCCATATCTCATCCTGCCAGAATGGGTGGACGACATTTGGCCAAGACCAATCGTGCCTTCCACGCCCAGGTTCCACCATGTCCAAGTTTTCACTGTCTCAAATTTGAGAGCAGATTGGACGGCCTGCAACGTCTGTGAAATCTTGGGCTCAAGAAGTTGCTGCTCATCATGGGCGGTCGAAGTGATTGACATATTCTCGTCCACTCAGTCCTACCGTGAGGGCTCGAGTTCAATCTTCGCCTTCGTTTGTTCCCGGCATCTCAGACCAGAGGAATCATGGCATCCATCTTCAGCAACGGCTCTTCCCTCGACTAAGGGGCAGATTTCGAGATCAATGGCCCCTCTATGCCGCATGGAGTATGTCGAGCTTTGCATATGAATGTCTGCACTGTCTCGCTTAGAGCGCCCGGTTTCCGTCAGCGGTCGGGGGACCGCTTTGGCTGGAAGGTCACATTCAGCGTCACAATATTAGGCACTGGTATCTGCGCTCTGATGCTGCTTTCTTGGCAATCATTTCCACCAGGGCTTCCATTCCACGGTGGTGTTGACCGCCTTAAAACACTCTTTGTACTCCATGCATTTTAAGTCATGAAATTCTTTATGGTACTCAGAAGTCAAAAGTGGGTTGTATGTATTTTCTTTCCCTTTTGTCCTGATTTACAATTCGGTATTCTTCATTCCGCTGCTTATCCTGCAAGTTGTATGCGACCTTGCTGTTATAACAGTTCTGGTGCTTTTCGTGTGCTTTTCGTGTTGGCGAGCCTAGCGTACTTGGTAGAAGGCAAGGTATCTACATAGATCTCGAGTGTGGCGGTCGCTGGATAGGATCTCTTTTCAACTTTCGGTCGCACAAAATATTTTTGTGTCAGCTCAGAGCTGTTCTGGTCTGCGGTTGGGGTTGGGTCACAATGCACTTTCACCGGGTATATCCATTTCCATTTGAACTTAGGCCCGTGTAACCGGAAATCATTTAAAGTTGTTTAAATTATAGTCTTCTCACTACACAGCCTTCGCTTGAGTGCAGCTCGCCATGAAGATAGATACTCCGAACTCCAGGTAGACTGAAATTTTGAGTCTCTGTTCAGCAAAAGTCTAGGTTTGCTACCATGATAGATAGCCCAGACAAGGCTGTATCAATCCTTCACGTCTCGATACAACGATGCAACTGATGGCAAGAACCGTGCATCTGGTCTTCGAATCAGCGAATACCTACCTACCTACCTAGGCAGCATACTTCAAGCATAAAAGTCACTCAATTCTGCCCTGGGATATGTCCGTCTCTTTGTTTCATCCCTTCCATTTCACACAATCATAATCACAATACACCAAGCTCTCAAAAACAAGATGGTGAAGCTGAATATCATCGCACTGGCCATCGCCATGACAAGCACTCTCATCTCAGCAGCAGACTTCCACTACCGCTTCAGTAAGCCATTCCACATCCCCCCATCACGGATAGGTACTAACATAGACCCCAGACAGAGACGACAACGGATGCAACCAAAACGCAGTAGCAGACACCACCTTCCCTCCCAACAACGAGCGCCCATATGACGGCAACGCCTACAACTGCTACAGCGCCCCACGCGGCACCGACTGGAAGCGCCTGGAGATTGATAACAATTTTCACTTTGGCACCAAAGCGGTTGTGACATATTGCGATCCTGGGTGTGGTGGTGGGCGCTCGGGGTATCAGTTTGATACTTACTGTTATCAGAGGATTGGGAGTTGTGCGATTGGGAGTTTGTGAGTTACCTACCCACCTTTTGGGAGATTTTTGTTAGGGTTTGGGTGCTAACTTGGGTGTAGTCGGGTTGAGGAGGTGCCGAGTAATGAGTTTCCGGTTTAGTAGGTGTCGTGGGTGGGTGTTGTTTGGTTGGGGCTGGGAGCATAAGGGTCTTCCTCGGTACCACTATGCACGAACCCGGGTGTCTTTGTTTCCTGGATTCGTGTTGGGAACGGGTTGTGCGGGTTGTGCGGGTTGTTCAAATTGTATTGGAGTAGTCGCTTTGTTGCCTGTTTGGGGTAATTCATGAGCAAAGGACTAAGTTAATACAAGTGCCTTTGTCTACGTAGCTTCTCATCCCTAAGGGAGAGTCTGCCATTCGGATAAATAGGAGACCACAGCGGTGTATTTTCTATATCGAGTCACTCCTTATCTACTAGGCTCGGCCACTCCTGCAGTGTTTACAACTAACAGTACATCAGAAGCCATTTCGCTAGAAAGATACAACTGTTTGAGACAGTGCCACATATTGTAGGTTTTTCAGCAGGATGGATTCCCCCACTAGTAGTTCGAACTCCACTATGACTGATGCTAACCCGAATAACATGCCACCCGGCTTGATCGTCAGCATCACCCTGACCTCCGTCGTGATAGCCGCGATGATCATCATCGCAGCCCTCTTCAAGTACGGCTATCTCGGTCCCGACTCCAAGCCCTTCCGGCTTCCCTTGAAGCCGAAGTCCAAGGACCCCTACGGCGCCGCCTCCGACATGGAGAGCGGCATCGACATCCCCGACGGCGCTACCTCTGCCAAGCCAAATGATGGGAAATCCCCACTCTGGGGATGGCCCTGGTGGCCCTTCACACCTCCCCGCGTCAGGCCGTCAGTTCCGGACCACATCCCTCGTCCGAATATGCCCGGTTTGTACGAGCACCCCTCAGAGAGGGGGGCTTACGAGATGAACCTAGCGCGGAATATCCCTCGCTCTCCCACGACTTCCGTTCGAAACCGCCCGGAATCATCGGTCCCGAGGGTCCCTGTCCCTATACGGGTCCCGGTCCCTGTCTCCGCACAGCAGGAGCGTGGTCGGGGAAGAACTCCACCACCTCACCCCCCTCCCGTGACTACCGTTCGTACCACCCCGGTCAGCCCTATTGGATCACCGAAATCGAGTGTACCCAGCCCCACAGGGCAGGAGCGTGGTAGGGGGAAGACTTCACGACGTTAATCTCCTGAGGCGACTGTTCGTACCGTTCCGGTTAGCCCTCTATCAGCGAGGTCAAGTGTGTACAGCCTTACGAGAGCGTGATGTGAGGAGCCCTGCATACAGGCACTATAAAATCCGCCCTTGTGGGGTTTACGGGGTGAACTTGGGTGGCGAGGGATCTGGATGATAAGTTAGACAAGGCTCTGAGATTGATTTGGGCGATGAGTTTGAAATTTGTGGCGCTGCGTCATTAGAATAGACTGAATGTAGGTATCTTGCCTATGTATTTATAACCATTGGATATCGTATTGCATGTGATTTGATGTATTGCTGTGTGTTTGTGTGTGAGAGAGAGGGAAGGAAGGGTTGGGGGATAATCTCCGCTTGGGGGAAAATGACTGCAAGCTTGCGAGGAGCGCAGGGCTTGGCTTCAAAACTGAATGGATCGCGCGGCACAAAGGCAGTCGGTGGCTGGGTAGGATGGAAAGTGCTCGTGCCGACAGCCCTATCGCGAATTCGGGCCTATCAAGTGAGTCGACTGGACAGCACGCTAGACCAACACAGTTTTGTGAGGGATATGCCCAACCGTTTTGCTCGCGGGCGCGCCTGCCAGAATTATTTATTATTGCGACAGGCCGCACTTGAGAAGGAGCAAGGGGGGGAAGAACGCTCAGGGTCTGTCTGCCACCAAAAAGATGCAACCCAGCTTCCCTGACCCCGACCCTGATCTGAGTCACAATAACGAAACATCTTTGCCGCTTCTTGCGATCACGCCCAACCGCAGCACTTCAAAGCAAAATGACATTAGCATAGATGACGAGCCCGAAACAAGTCAAACCGAGCCTCACTCTCGGGCGGGAGCGGAGATCCTCCTGGGGAATTCAGCCCGGTTGTGGGCATCGGTTGTGCACATCGTGCTGATGGTTGTGGGAATCATCCTTGTGCGCATGAACGTCCGCCGGTGGTACTGGTTCAACGAGGAGTTAACTGGCTTCGCTCTGCTGGACTTCCCCTTCTACAGCTCGACAGACACAATCCGCAACGCACTGCAACTTGTTGCCAAGCTGTACGAGCTTGTCGTCGTCGCTTCTCTCGCCACCCTCACACTCAAGGTGTTCAAGCGCCAGCTGGTCGAGTCGAAGCTCCCCATCGGCCTGTTGACTGGTGCTTACCGCGTTGGCGATATTCGGTATATTTTTAGCCCGTCTTTTGTTGTCGGACTTAACTCGCCCAATACGCTACTGGCCGTCCTCCTCTTTGTCAACACGATGGTGGCTACACTTGTGGGGCCAGCCTCGGCCATTCTCATGGTCCCTGAACTAGACTGGTACCCGGCCCGCTATGCATTCGGTGAACTCCCAGGCCCCGTTGTCACCTTCTACGACAGGGCTCCCAACCACACTTGGCCAGATGTCCTTGAGCATCCGCACTCCTCGACAGCCTTGAGGGCTGCGATTCCGATATCGGCGGTTATCCTTTTTGGTGCCCAGCTGGAGGCTTCCCCGAGATTCGCAACTGGGTGAGCACGTGGAGAATCTCACTTCTGAGGAACCACATTGAGTTACAAGACCTCGGTGGTGCCATCCGCCGTCAGCTCATTGTCGGAAGCCGCCTAGGCTCTCGAGGGAACACGACATACACCACCACCGTGTCCCTGCCATCGGTGCTGACCGTCGGCCGCCTCCTTAGCTACATGAAGATCCACCCCAAGCTCTTCGGTACCTTCTGGACTATATTCCCAGACTTCTGGTCCGACTCTAACTTCCGAATGACTACGTCGGGGTAGACACAGAACTTTCAGCCTCTTGTCCAGACGCGATGCGTGGCATACGACAGAGAGATAAGCTCACGTCCAAAGAGAACGCGCAGACACCCTACTTTGATAACACGTACATCGAGTGTTTCGGCGATTCTAACTGCGAACATATGATAGCCCACGCTGACCGGACAGTGGATAGCGCCGTATGGGACACGACCGACTTGGAACCCAAGATTAAAATATTTGCTCCAGGCGAGACTCGCAAACATCCGATTCGTGTTGCCGCTTCGTGTTGCCGCTTCAATCCCGTTTTTGCGCGGAGGGGACGTGGATAGCCCGGTGGTGGGGGTCTCGATTGTGGCTTGTACTATCATGGCACATTGGGCACCCTCCACATTCAGCATTTCCCCGAGCAGCAGAAGCCTGCTCACGAGCAACATCACGGATTCCTCTAAGTTTTTTGAACAGGATGCGCCCGCCTCGATCCTGCACATGGGATCCGCCATCGATATCCAAGACACCTGGGTCCCTTTCCTCAACCCCCAACTCGACACCTCCTCTGCCAATACCGCTTTCGACAGCTCGGTTCTTCTCGCCCTCAGTCTCGCCGTGGTAGCCAGCAACGCGACGACAGACATGGTCGTCAACACAGGCGCGTATTTCGGCCTGGAGCTCAACGCGTACCTCTATGACTGGTCGAATGGAACAGTTGTCATAAGGGATTTGGACGAGAAGGAAGTAGGGACTTGGAATGGCACAGCCCAAGAACTCAAAGAGTATTTTCGACCAGGTGTCACCTCCTTTGAGTTCAGTGTGGAGAAGTACGGCTTCGGGTCGGGGAAGCCGGGGCCGACAATGGATTTTGCCATCGCCGTGGTTTGTGTTTATTTTGACATGATTGCAGGATATTTCTTTTATGTTGCCGCATTGTCGTATTATCGCTGGCCCGAGGCAATCCCCACGATTGTGGGGTGGGGAGATATACAGAATATGTTGTTTCTTGCGTGGAACTCGAAGCCGAGTGAGAAGCTTGCCGGTGTAAGTGTTGAGGCAAAGGGCATTAAGATCTTTAGATACGAAGTTATGATCAGGGCAGAGGGTGGACGGGTACAATTATGTGTTGTTGCAAAGGGGGGGGAGGGTGGAGAGAGGGGAGAAGATGAGATGTTGACGAAGTTAGTGAGGGACAAGGAATACTTGTAGAATTTATACAACTGGGTGTGACGTTTGGCAGATTTTGCGGGACAAGACATCCACTATTCTGGTGACTGGCAGCACAGATCGAGATAAGCTTGTGTTCCACCCTGGATGGCTGTAGTTCAAGCACTGAAGTTGTACTAGATGCTACCATGTGTTTACTATTTCAGTTGGTGTGGCTGAATGATTACAATCTGGTGTCCAGTGTTACAACAACATCCTTATGGGCGGCTAGCCCATTGTTGTTCCTGTGAGTTGCGATTTCTGGTGAATGATAGACTTTCCTGCTGATGCTTTCTCCTTGGCCTGATCCTTGACACCAAGCCGAGCAGTGGGTAGGGCGACTGGAATAGAGTGTGAGGGGGGAAGTACGGAAAGGCTTGAAGCTGTGGGCTTGGCCTGGGTGCCGGGTGAGAAGTCGGCGAAATAGTTTGATGGGAGCGAACACGTCCGATGACGGCGAATTCGTTCGACAAAACAAGTAGAACCCGGAAAGCAACCCCCACCCGGCAGCCCCGTCGTTCTCGGCGGCGAAATCGCCGTGTTGCCCCTCCGTCCGCCGGACTAAACAAAACCCCCGAGCCTTTTCAAACTCAACGCCTCCAGCACAAGACACCACGATCCTGCAACAACAACAACAAACAAACAAGCAGTTCACTATGGCGGCAAACACCGCACCCACCCTCACCAGCGAGGACAAAGCCGCTTTGTTCTCGCACACTAAGCTCGGCTCGTGGATGCTCCTCCACGCACGCCTCAGCACCATCGGCACGCGCGAGAATTCGACGCCCGCGTGTGTGCTTACCAGTCCCAGCTTGCGTGACGAGCAGGGCTGGACGTTGCTGCACCATGCAGTTGATGGTGGTTTTGCGGGTAGGTGGTTCTTTTGCACGTTGTTGTCCCTTGTCGAAGACTCTGTCGACCCCTCGCTCTTCGTTGACACCCCGTCGACCCCTCAACTTTTCCGTCCTCTCATGTCCTATGGCCACAGTAACTGACTAACAACCAAACTAGGACTCGTCGCCTCTCTCCTCGCCATGGCAAAGACTGCCACCACCACCAACCCTACCCCAGCAGACCAAGACGACGCCTCCGATTTCCAGCAGTGGATCGACACCCAAACCTTCTCTCCCCCCCTTCAGCACACCCCTGAGCACGGCACTGGAACTGGCCTCGGAACTGGTTCTCAGCATGGATCAGGCCTCCAAAGCGCAAGAAGCCCAGTATCGCAGGAAACACCCCTGCACATCGCCATCCGCCGCACCTCCGCCGCCTCCGCCGGAAAACTGACCGAGTACGGCGCGCGCAGTGATATCCCCAACAGCGACGGGAAGACTGCCGTGGTGCTGGCGCTTGAGGGCGTCAAGGAGGGGGAGGAGAGGCTGGATGATTTGCGGGCGGTGTTGGGGGCTTTGCTCTGATGTGACGGGCTGGTCTGTCTCTCTCGTCATGGTATTGAGGAGGAAGACCGGTTGGAAGGGCGTAAATACTTACTGACCAACGCCTGATATCTAACATCCAACACCCACAATCAAAGGCCGAAGACCAGAGACCAAAGGGCAAGAGATAATAAGTAAGGGGCAGGAAGTCTGGGTAATGGTTGTGGTATGATTTTGCGGGGAGAGCTCAGCGGTCAGAAGGGGGACATGTTAGAGCTCGATAGCAGGATGGGTGGTGAGTGGAGAGGAAATGGTTGCTGAATTTCGAGCGGAGGGGCGTCATTCTAGCATTCGGGCATGATGGAGATGGGTGGTAGACCTGTATTGCGGGAAACGACGGATGCTTTGATGCCGTAGAGGCCTGCAGTCAGGGCTGCTAACGGGTTGCTGAGTTCTGATATGTGGAAGGATGGATAGGTCGAGGTGTTGTCCTTCCAGGCAGGCAGAGACACTGGTAGACAGACATCAGTTAGCGTGGAAATATCTTCCACCTCCAGGATCATAGAGCAAAGATACCTCTCTTCCCACCCGAGAGCCATCTCTTCTCACACCTAATCTCAAGCACCACCCCCATAGTCAAATCAAGACCCCAACTGCGTTTTGCAATGGTAAATGCCATCATTCCTAGCTGACTTCTACAGTATCCATACACAGCAGCGAAGCGCGAAGCGCATTCCCGCCTCTTGCCGCCATGATCAACAACTTGAACTTAGGACCTAAGACGGAGAAACCCCGGCAAACAGTTTGCCCACCCCGTTGTCCCCGACGCCGTAAAATACCAACGCCCAATTTCCTCCCACTCTCTTTTCCTACTGATTACTCCGGGTACACAACAATGTAAAAAGTCTGACTTCACTGTCACTTTAGGAACTTTCCGTTCGGACCCCTCCGATGCCTTTTTGCTGCCGCAGAGTAGGTCCGTTCCCATGATCACAAGTCCGGACCCTTCTCTTGCGGTGTTGCCGGCGCAGGGTGAGGTGAAGAAGACTCCTCCATACGCCCAACGTCCGGTCTCTTCTCTTGCATTTTTGCCGGTTCAATTAGCCAAAGAAGATGGTTCCTGGCCCAACATCCGGTTTCTTCTCTTGCACTTTCGCTGGCGCAGAGTGACTCAAAGAAGACCGTTCCCTCCGCCCAACGTCCGGTTTCTTCTCTTGAACCTTTGCCGGCGCAGGGTGGCTCAAAGAAGACCGCTCCCTACGCCCCACGCTTCCCCCTGACTTGTTCTAAAACGGCCGCGGGTCATTAGCATGCAAGTTCTTCTCCAGTTTGGAGAGCTTGCGATCGCGCTCGTAGTTGAAGCCGCAGTTGTGGCACAGAGACTGTCAGCCCGTTAGCGCATGTCATTAGTGGTGGTCATCAAATCGGAACACTTACCCTTGGACCGTGCGGCCCATCCCGGACAGCCCACACATTTGTTCCCCACACCTTGCAATGCGAGCATCGCCACGAAGACCGCTCGTGGTCCGTCAGCGTTCCACCGCCGCCGTATCCTCCGCCGCCGCCGCCACCACCGACGTCTGGTGTAAATCGACCGCCGGGTGTGCCGGAGCGCGCCAGGGGAGACAGACTGCGGAACCGCTTCTTCTTCTTGCTGCGTTCGCCACGGCCCATGCGCTCCTCCTCCTGCTCGATCAGGCCGCCGAAGCCAAAACCGACAGGCAGGCCACCCGCCATGCCGGTGTTGCTGCTGAACCGCGCCGTCTCTCTTCGGAGTCTTCGTATCTGCCGCTCGCGGTCGCCTTCTCGCTTCTCGATCTCCTCTTTGCTGAGTGTTTCGAGCTTTGGCTCCCAGTCGTCGGCAAGATGCTCCGGGTCGTACCGCCAGCCGGCACCCTCGCCGCCTGCCGTGACGGCAGCGTCGTTGGGGAACTCGGAGCCAGGACCACCAAGAGAATTCCCACCCCAGCCCGCGACCAAACCGCCTGACTCACACGCCTCTTTCTTCAGCTTGAGGACTGCCTCGTAAATCGCGTGGGTCATCGCCGGCACCCACTCGCCGTGCAGGCCGAGGTCTGCGCAGGTAACCTTGGCAAAGGCCTCGGCCGTGCCTGGCGGGTGCAGTAACGACCACTCGAACTTGTCCGTGTATACTTGTGAAGAGAGGCTGATGTTCAGATTGATGATGCAGCGGTATGTATCGTCTGGGCTGAAGTCGTCGGCGTCGAGCGGGATCGGGGTCGCTGCGGCTGTGACCTCTCCGGCTGATGTTTGCACCACAGCAGGAGTGGGAGGGGCGGGCAAGGTGGAAAATCGCGACGGCGTCGATGGTACGTTGCCGCCCATGGGTGTGTCGGCCCTGCTGAGCGATGCTGTGATCGGCGCCGGAGTCGACGAGTCGAGGCGGGCCGGGGCCTTAGCTGGCTGCTCAGGGGCGCTCGGACGGTTGATGTGCGAGTGAAAGAGAGGGTGCAGAGCAACGCCAGCATACTCCTCTAGCTGTGTCCGAATCTGCTTGCTGATCTCGTTGGCTGTCGAGATCCTGTGGGGCAGGTCGAGGTCTTGGGCCAGCTGCGTCGCAAACTGGTCTGGGGTTATGAGGGTTTCGTGCAGGTTCCACAGGAAGCTGTCGCGGAGATGATATGGAACTGTGCTTTCCTGTGGCTTAAACAAGGGGTTTGTGGGATCCATATTATGGCCCTGAACCGGTATAGACGGCGCGGGGATGTATGCGGGGATGTCAAGGTCGATTCGGATGGGAATTAGGGTGAGCGGAAGGGCCGCCTGGGCGTAGTTTTGCTGGTCGGACCTGGGGATGCGCACTTTGCCCATCCACTCGCGCCATACGCCCTGCACCTCGACGGGCGCGGATGCATCCTTGCCAACCTTATCACTCGGGTCGCCCTTCATGCCGCTGTCGTCGCGTCGGAGGCTGCGTAGGCCGGTTGGGCGGCGGCGGCCGTCATCGTCATCGTCTTCGTAGTCATCGTAGCCATCCTCTGCATAGTTGATGATTGTGGTTCCGCGCTTGGTGGTTCGCGAAAGGGGATTTGCGGGGACTGCGCTGGGCAGCACGGGGGTGAGGAGGGAGTTGTTGTAGGTGCGCAGCCGCGGCGCGTACGACGAGAATACGGCCTGCTGCGACTCGGGTCTGGCCGCCATTGTGGAAGATGGATAGTGCGTGGCAGCTGCTGCAGCTATTTCATGTCGGCCGAAGCACGGAGCGGGGCGGCGACACGGAGCCCAAAGTCGCGACGACGAATATCGACGAGAAGCGGCGACGGAAGCGCGACAGTGCTGAGCGAGCTCGACCCAAGCCTCACCGGAGCTGAGCGGCGCGAGCGCGCAATAATTGGCGCCGTATCAATTGGCTGAGTAACGTGTGATGGCAGTGCCGAGAGCAGCAGCAGATGTGGTGGAACGGGTAAATGCTGGTCTCGATGTTAAGCTTTATGGTCGGCGACAGCTTCTTTTTCTGCCTGCAGTCAAAACGCGACACCGTCCAAAGAGCGTGGACCGAGAACGGTTTAGCGCGGTTGGCAGGCAAGGGACTGCGCTTACCTCAGCAGATCACGAACTGTACCGGGTAATCGTCGGCAACTCAGGGGGTCACCTGCCAAGCCTATTTCATGGGGGGGCTTCAACACGTTCAACGACGACACAACTTTCCTCAAAGCTTTTAATTTTTGTTTGCAGACGATGACTTTAAGCGTATTTGCATCCTTTCGTCTCATGCACTTTTATTTCAACACACGTAAATGCACTTTTATTTCATTTTATGGATTACCCTAGAACCTGAACCACGGAGCAAACTGCGCGCAAGATCGCGATGAAATTCGACGTCAAACGCCCTCGCGATGCCCCCGTTCTCTTGTGCCGTGATGATAACATTCATGCCATGATACACGGTCGACCCATAGCTGTCCCAGGTGAAAGACACTACTTGATCTGCCATTGCGGTATCGTAACGGCGGAAAAGCTGCCAAGACACAGCGGCAATGGTGGATTAGTCGACTGCATCTGTGAACACTCATGGACATGAGGCAGCACTAACCTCAAACATAGTTTTTCCAAGCTCGGTGTACGCAAGCCGCTTCCCCAGACACTCCCAGCGGGAGCCGCCGGCAAACACGAGGCCTTGAACGTCTGCCATCTTCTTGACGCGCTCTCTGTCTGGATCCAGCCATAGCTCAGGCACAAACGCGTCGGCATCGGCGCCAAAAACGTCTTGGTTCTTCGTTATGGCCCACAGAGCCCAGGCGACGTGCGTGTCGGTCGACAGTGGCACGCCACTTATCACGTCATCGCGATGCGACATGCGCGCCGTGAGACCCATGACGGGCGGCCACAGACGCAAGACCTCCTTGATAGCTGCCTGGAGGTAGGGCATGGCCCGGAGCTGGTAGTTCGGGGCAGCGTTTAAAGGTGATAGGTTAGCCTTCACCGCGACAGCGTCGATCTCAGCCTGTAACTTCCGGTATGCCACGGGGTTGGTTGCAACAAAGAAAACCGCCTTTCGCAATGCTACGCCTGTGGTGTCGGTGCCCCTACCAGATGGCTGAAGGCATGCGATTCGACGTCTTCCCGCGACAAACCTGACTCTACAAACTTCTGATGGGCGTCGTTGGGCCGCTTCTTGCCATCCCCGTATCGCGAGTCCACGTGCTCCTTAACCAGCCCCATCAACCTACCTAGCCCAGTCGGGTTCGTCGGTTTGGGGAGAAATCGGCGCATCAAAGGCGAGCTGACGAGCTTGACCGCGGTGGTCGGGAAGAGAGTCATGACCATGACGAATTTCAGTATCGCTTCGAAGGTGAACAGAATGCCGTATATGTCCTTGTCGGCGTCCAGGTATCCAAACGGCTCGCCGAGTTCGGTGGCCGAAATGATATCCTGAGACAATTATTGCATGGCATTCGACAGGTCAAGCGGTCGCAAGCCAGCTCGCGAAGAGACATACTTGCGCTCAATCAACGCCAAAAACTTAGTCATTTGTCCGTCCACGAGTATTTCCTGATCCACGAGCCCCCCTTTCTGGTAGGCCGGGAAAACATGGCGGCGCAAAACGCACATGCTCGGTGTCGGTCACGGTGACGATGTTGTCCTTGGTGATATCGAACCACAGCCCTTGATATCATGGTGATCGTGTATAGCCGGAGCGAAGATTCCAGATGCGGCGGACTTCTCGAGGGTCAGAAGTCACCACCCAGTTTGGTGCGATACGAGTCAAGGACCTGCATTCGGGCGTGGTCAGTCGCTCTGTCGTACCTAGGTATGTACCAAAACGACTCACCGTATTCATTGCAGGCATCCCCCAGATGAAGCATAAGCCTCCCAGATGTCTGCTTGTGGACCAACCGTAGGTCACTGAAACCGACTGTTGGAGGTCCGGGAATATGACGCAGACGCCGCCATGCGACTACTCTGGTCGCCAGGGCGTGAAGGAAAAGAGTAACGACGCAAAAATGAGGGCGATATGCCAAGGACACCAGCCATTGCAACACGGTAGCACCGACAGAAATAGCAGGTATATTAGCAGGTATCTAGGTCGCCTTGAGATGCTGTTCAGCGTTATTGATTGGCGGCCTTGGGAGAATAGTGCGCTGATTATGAAAACTGATTCTACCACACAAATGGGAAACGAGGGGAACAACCCCTCGGACCCTACAAGAGAGCTTCCAGGCTGCAAACCCATGCGAGAACAGCCCGGGAATAGCAAATGGCAGGCAAACCTCGTTCCCGCCAGGTCTGGGCAGGGAATCAAAGTCTTGGCTCTCCGCCTCAGTACACCACAATGCTTTTGTTGGTGTGCAGGCTTCCCGCAAAGAAGTTGTGTCACCCGAGATACGGCACTTCACGTCAATCTGTCCAATTGACAATTGCTATTGACAGTGCTATCTTACCTTGCTTCTTGATGTGCAGCACTTGAACTTGGGACGCTGCTGTTCCTCCGACCTCCGCGAGCCCCTTTTAGCGAGCCCCTTTTGGCCAATGACTGCTTGAAGAAAGAAGTGTGCTTTTGGTTCCCCTCAGATGAAACCCCGGTATTCAGTCCCAAGGTATTCTTATCGCGCATTTAACTTTTAAGGTGTGATGCTTGATGCTTCGTATTCACTGCTGCAATCCACACCACGCCGGCGTCGCTGCGACGACCACCCCGGCGCCGAGATCCCCGTTATTCTCTGCTCGCAGGCGGGTTCAGCTGTTGTTTTTGAGAACCTCTCGTGAACAAGCGGGTCTGGCTTATCTTAACTGGCCAGTCCCGTCAGCCCCTTTCGGCTGGTCCCTTGATTTCCAGGTCCCCAGGCGTGGGTAACTCCTTCCCATTGAAATCCGCAAACCAACCTCCTCAGGCTCCCGCCCTTTTCACTCTTTTCCATCCTCGCCACAATAATTTCTCAGGCAAGGCAGAAAACGCAATAATTCATGACTGCTCTCCTTATTTCTGGCAGCCAGCGGCATTGGTATTGTGGAAGCAATTCCGTCGTTTTCAACGCGCCTATTCAGGGCTGTCATCTGACGTCGTGAGCAGCCCCACCTCGCGAGTTTTTCTTGCAATTCACTTGATTTTCACTCGGGCAGGTAAGCCAATTGCATTTCTTTCTCTGATTCACCTCTCAGTTTGCTTGCCTTTCTTCCTTTCACCAGCTTCCCCCAGCTTGCTCCGTTTTCTCCTTGGCCTCAAAAGCGAGACCTCCCTCCAGAACTTCCCTGCTCTGTCATCAACTTTCCTCATTCCCTCAAGCTCTCTCCAACTCCTTGCCCGCTTGTTTTTCCAATTACTACCCCCCGTTTCGATCGCCCTCAGCCTCTCGCCCAGTTGCTCCCTGGAAGTTCCAGCCCGATCGCACGAAGACCTCTCATTTCACTGGAATTCTTTGGCCGCTGACACTCTTCAGGCCTTCAGTCGCATTTATTCAGGTTGTAGAGCAAGATGTCGTCCCGAAAACTGTCTACCATCCGACGAGTCGACTCAATCAAGCGTGTCAGTACAAATCAAAGCCTCATCATCATCGATGGCTGGAGTACGGTCATGAAGACGCCGGGCGGCGAAACCGACTTCAGCAAAGGCGAGTTTGTCTTGTTCTTCGAAGTCGATGCCTTCCTCCCCAAGAAGGGTAATCTTGGACGCCTGTTCTCTGAAGTCGGCAACCCTTGCACTCTCGATGGTGACGACGGATACCGCGTCATCACCAAGAAGGTGGCATCGGCAACTGCGCCGTACGAGGTGATTCGATCCCAAGGGCATGTCTTCAAGCTCAGTAGTCGCACGTTTCCAGACATCCACGCCAATTTCTTGAAGCAGGCGGATGCCATTGGCGACATGGTTGACGGAAACATCAACACCCTCGCCGAGACTCTGCGGGGCGTCGACTACTCGTCCATGCTCGGCGTGAAGAAGTGGGTCAACGAAAAGGAGAGCGAGGCAGCCAACGTCAGGCTCCCCTCATTCATTATCAAGAGCGATATGGACCGCGTTCAGAACTGTCCGAACCTGTTCAAGAAATCCAAGTACAAGCGCTTTGTCTATCAAGAGTCAGTCAAGATGGACGGCTGCTCCATGACTCTGTACCACATCAACGACGCGTCAAAGCACTGGGAGCATCTTCATGCGATTCCTCAGCAGTACGCGAAGCGAGCCGTACTTCCCGGTGGCAAGGCTCGATATGGAGTGTGCTCCAAGAACTTTGATCTGTGGGACTCTGCCGAGAACAGGCGATACTGGGACGCTGCTCTCCAGAGCGGCATCCTCTCTATTCTGAGGGAGATTGGCCACCCGGTTGCTATCCAGGGCGAACTTGTGGGATGGGGCATCAACGGAAATGCGCACGGATATCCGAAGGATAAGGTCGACTTCTTCGTCTTCTCTATGTTCGACATCGACGGCGGAAAGCGCTACGATCCTCGCAAGGTCGAGAAATTTGCTCGCCTGCTCGGACTCAAGCATACTCCAGTCCTCGGCTACGTCAAGATTCCCGAGATCGCGTCGTCTCACCAGGAGCTGTTGGACCGAGCCGAGAACAGAGAGGGGGAGGGACTGGTATTCAAGAATTGCGAAGATGGCCGCTGGTTTAAGGTTCATTCGGTCTCCTATATTGTCAACCGCGAGGAGACTCCGGTGAACACGACAATCGCAACGCCTGCGTACACATATCCTGCTCAGCAGGTTACTCCTCCCTCTTCGACTCGGTCTGCCTCTCAAAGCCTGAAGAAGGTCTTCAGCAATTTGTTCCCGCAGAGAAGCCCCCCGGCGACTCCGTCTCGTCCGCCTAAGGCGGCGGCTGCCGCAACCCCTACGGCTAATACGGTCAACAAAGCCCGGAATCCGCCCGCTGCACCCTTCAAGTCGTTCAACGAGGTTCTGAACGACCAATTCTCCACGTCGACGGCAACTTCTGCAGCTCCTGTGTCTTCTACCCCTGTCGGCCCAGTTTTCCACGCTGCCCCGACCTCGGCTGTCCCCACCGTCACTGCAGCTGCCACAAACATGCAGAACGGCCAAGGTGCCAAAATAAGGAGCGCGCTGTTCAGCGGCCAGTTCCCGCGGGCAGCCCCCCAGACATCCAACCGTTCTGTCCCAGTTGCTATGGACCACGACGCGACCTCATCGGCTGAGGCATTGAGACCACCTGTACTGGCGAGCATTACCAATGCCAGAAAAAACGCACCCAACGGCAATAATAGCGCGGCGATGCCCGAGATGCCGACCACCACCCCTGTGGCCGACGACAGCACTTTACCGCGTAATGGACGTATCAAGCAGAAGATAGAAGCTCCGAAGGCTCGCAAGGCGCAGGATGAGGAGATCGTTGAGACGGTCGTTGATGCGCCAGCCATGGGTAGCCCGACAACGGTGACCTCACCAGTGTTGTCGCATGGCTCAGGCTCCACCCCGGCCGACGGATATCAAACTGCACTTGAGGACGTAGACTCAGACTCGGACTACGTTTCCGCGGAGGAGGGCGATGATTACCATCTGGCGCTGGATAATATGCCTCCGCGTGAGGACATCATCATCTTCGGTGATCCTGCGAACCCAGATGGATGGATGATGAAGCCTGAGATTACGAAGGCGCGGATCGACGCATGGCGCCAGGCGTCGATCGATAGAACGATGCTCCCCGACGACGATGACCTCGGCACGTGGAACGAGGAGTGGGCCATGGGCTATTATGGTGTCGACAACCCAATGCGCCCCAAGGACGTCAACAACCTGTACTTCACGCTCAACCCGCATGAGTATCGCCCTGAGTATCGCAAAGAGCGCCATCCCAATCTCTTCCCCAATTACGGCCCGTCTGCTCCGACAATCCTGATTACCCCTGCTACTTCGAACGTGACACCTCGCCGAGGCAATGCCGGTGGCCGGCAGTCAGTGACCGGCCAGGCCACGAGGGACTCCGAGTGGTTGGGAATCGTCTCGAACGACACTGAGGAGTCGGGATTCTCTCCCGAAAAGGGCGATTCTGCCTCGAGGAAAATGGACGCAGGTTCTGAGTGGGTAGCACATTTGGAGGACATGGAGATGGAGGGACACGCCGCAAGAGTGTCTGAGTGGGTGGCAACTGTCGACGAGTGATCGCCTGCCTGTATGAGGAGAGGCAACTGGTTGGGCGACGACTGGTGTAAGAGGGATATGGCTTGGGTGTGGCAGAAACTGCTTGGTGGATATGTAGCGCCATGGGTTGCTTGGTAGCCCGTGGTTTAGTTGTTCAGCTATTCCTGGAAATCTCCAGAGTGTCAGAGTTGCCTACCTAATTGAGACCGTTGCCTTCTCAGATTTTGCTGCCGAGTCGACACTGTGGTGATTGCGTCTTGTTGAATGCCGGGGCCTGCATCTGCGTCCGCGTCCGTCAGATCTTCCTGGCTTGGTTCTGGATACCGCAAACTACCCAGGGTGCATTGCAGCACAAGCTCTACCTGCTTTGTTCGGGCTTGCTATCCCTTGTGAGGCCATCCACGCTCATGCCGCTGATAGTTATGGTGAGGTTGATCCTCAAAGAGCTATGACTGTGAATGATAGCAAATGGCATGCCAAGTCCTGTTCTGTTCTGACATGTACGTGGCCAGATAGAAAAAAGCAGCGACGCGGGAAAAGGTTTGCAGGGTTGTAACACCACCTGTCACTGCCCGCTGATATAAAAAGGGGTAAAAGGCAATCACGTGACTGATGTAAGAGCAGCAGCCTTGGGTCCCTTGCATTTTAACACTGATGGAAGTCTTCCATTGTGGAAGCACGTACCCTCATTTAAAAAAAGGGAACCTGGTTAGTCGCCTGCCGTGAATTCACTCGTGCAAGTAGGTACACGTAATCAGTTCTCCAAAGCCCAGGCTCGCGGTCGTAACGATGGGACAGCTCCCTCCTCACAGATCTCATCCCGTCCATGGCATGATGCAATGCTAAAGAGAAAATTTGCAGCGCCGAGAGTCTCCACGTTACTGCAGATTCACTCCTGTGGGGATTTTCGATCATATCTTTAGCGCCTTCCCGCCCCGGGACGTCAACAATGCTTCTACAACATGAGATGGATATCAGTCTGTCTCTCTCTCTCAAACCAATTTTTGCCAGGTATCACAGGCTCGTCCTCGCAACTCTCACAACTCTCGGGACAACTCTCGGCAACTCTCACAACCCCCACAGCTCTCGGCAACTCTCGCAAGAAAATACTCCCAAGCTCAATTCCCACCCAAGGCACGTGGCCCCCCTTTTCCCTCCCCCTATCCTACCTACACACAGTGCACGCGCAACTAACACCCCACCCCTCCCCCAGAACATCCCAGCCCCGAGAGACAATGTGCGAGTACAAGCACATCTGGTACTCATGCCGGCGGTACCTCACGACACATGGATATTGGGGCGCCTTGCCCGTCGGCGATCGATGCGAGAACTATCCGCGCTGTCGGCGCGTCTACAGCAACCCGCCGGTTTTTCTTGGTCGAGTTTGTGAGGCTTGTTGGCGTATGGGGGTTAGACTTGGGGCTGCTAGTCTGGAGAGGGGGGAGGTGGAGGAGGAGGACAATTAAAAGAAGGTCGGGTGAGGGTGTACTGGGGCGGCGAAGACTTCAGCACCGTCCCGTTTCTACCACCTCTCACCCAGACCGAGGAGATGCTCATCTCCATAGTTCACAATTATTTGCCTCCCAGTTAGGTACCTGAGACCAGCTCACCGCTCTCGTGTGTGTTGTTTAGCCACACCATCTGGATCCAAAGGCGGCAAGGACCAGTGTCGTATACATTGTCGATCGGCCGGACTGCAAAGTTGAAGCGATCCCATTTGTAGTGGGCCCCAGCTTCAAGCGGGAGAATGTTTGCCTTTTCGCTTTGCTTCCCCCTCGCACCGCCACAACTGCCACAATGGCAGACGACCACCAGCCGGTGAGAGAGCCTGTCTTGTCGAACATCACGAATATCAGGAACACCCCAAGTGTTTCTCTTGCCGGTTCCTTTTGATGAAGCTGCCGTTGGGCAACGGGGCGCTCTCTTGGCAGTAGTTCATTTTGTATGAAACTGGATATATTATCTAGAGAGGTACTCAGGTGTAGAACTAGACATTGCCCGCACCAAACGCAGACTTCTGGAGCGAAAGTACTACAATACAGATGAGAAGTTTTGAAATATCAGCCGAGAAGATATCCTGATTTGTACTGAGAGTTTGAAGGGGGATGAGCAGCACACACCATTTACAGTCAATAGTTGTTGCTCGGACATGTTCTCTGATAAGTGGTACCCAGAGAATGACAACAAGCAAGCGAGTATTTGAATCCCCGATCGTGACATAAAACCCAAATCAAACCGCTACTGACGTTGGAGAAGGCCACAGGCGCACCTTGCCATGTATGAGAACAGCTAATGGCTGGGAAATATTGACTGGTGCTGACGCTTGGAGTTTTTCTTCAGACACCTCCTCACCTTGCGGAAGCAATGGAGTTGATCATAGTACGCAAAGTCGTGCAAATGCCTTTATACCTAGGTATTCTCTACCTTGTTCTTAGCCTTCTATAACCTGCCAACCTTCGCTTCAACCATCAAACCCCCCCATCATCCTCCCCGTGAAAGAACCTTAAAATCGCCGCCGCCACCACATCCCTATCATGCTCCAACCCCGCCGTCTCGGCCGCGACATCCGCGCCCTCCACATCCTCAATACTGCCCATCTCCACCCGCATATCAATCTGCCTCCTCACCATCCCCTCATCAAACGCCAGATGCGCCTGCGTGGTAAACAGCCTCCCCGGTATATACACCCCCTGCACGGCCGTATGCTCACTATACCCCCACACCTCGACCCTCGTCCCCTCCTCAACCAACCCCCCCTCCCTCCCCGGCTCCGGCGCAGCGACCACATGGTCCTGATGCATCTGATGCAAGAATACCTCCCCCTCCTCCGTCCGGAACAGCCGCTTCCCAATCCCATTCAGCTCTACCCTGCAGTGCCCCAGCTCCCAGTCCTGACTCGGCGACGGCGCGACCTCACTCCCAAGCAGCCTACACAGAATCTGATGCCCAAAGCAAACCCCGCTAAACCGCACGTCAGGCCGCTTAGTCCACACCTCCCTTAAAACCCCCAAAAGCTCCAGAATCCAGGGGTCATCGCCATGCGCGTCGTGCATGCTCCCTGTGATGAGCACGGCATGGGACTGCGCGAAGTCGGAGAATTTGGGGACTCGGCCGCCTTGGGACGGGATGAGGAAGACGTTGTTGCTGACTACACTGAGGGGCGGGGTGTGGGCCTCGCCGGCGACGGCGAAGTGGCGGTGGAGGATTTGGGCGAAGCTGCCTTTGCGGGAGGCGGTTTGGGGGTGGGGGGTGTCGGCTTCGAGGATCATCATCCCTATGGAGGGCTTGTGGGCGGGGGTGACGATGGGGAAATTGGTCATTTTGATGGTTGGGGGTTGTTGTTGTGGTTGTTTTGGCTGTGGTTGTTTTGGCTGTGGGGGACGGAAATGCAGTTGTGGATTGCTTCGTGTTTTAAGGACTATGCCGAAGTGTTTTGAGACTGCAATTTGAGAAGAACTGGAGATGGTGACGTCAGGAAGGAACTACCTGCTACCTAATGTCTCGGCGTATCCAACTTGTGGCAGCTTTTCTTGGTCTGTTGTGGAGACAGAAAGCTTAACCAGACGGACGCAGCCTCAGCGGAAGCAACGGCATCAACGGCATTAACGACAGGGTTCTCTTGGTATTTTCGTGTGAACGAAACTGAATCGCAATTGCTTACTTTGCAGAGGGAACAAGTGCTGGCATTCATTGTTGGCGCGAAGTGAGATAATAGATGAGAGGCAACGAAACGCACGGGGACATCACTGACACTTGGCATCACCTACATAGAAGAAATAAAACATTGAAGAATGGAATCGGCATCGACCTGACAGAAGCCGTCTGATAGCTGGCTAACATCGGATCAAAGATTGTTGACCCTCCCCATATAGACCGCCAGAGCAGAGACCCTTTCAAGTTGGACTCTCCAAGAGGCGCTTGGTCGAGCAGTCGTGTGTTTCGCTCCTAGCACACCATAGCCAGCCCAGAAAAACCCCTACTTTTTCATAAGGTCTCTTTGGGTCAGGAATTCAATTCCTGGCACGGAGGGGCCCCAACTTATGCCGTTTTCTTTTTTGGGAGGTTTTTTGCATCTTTCCCCCAAAACACCACGACGTCCGCCATTGTGCATTCCTTCTATTTACCACGCGAGATCAACAAAACGAGCGGTGTATTACCGATAGACGGTCTGACGGCACTTTTGCCCTGAAGGCACCAGAAGCACACGCAAATTCGGATGAATTGCTTGGTTATCTGGACACCTGCCAGACAGTCCTCGCTCTTTCCTTCCCACAGCTTCAGGTTCTTGCCCCGCAAGCATTCCACGGCGACTTGGATGGCCAACAATCCTCTACTGCCAGCCTCAGACCTCCGCCATTTGCTTTTGCCCTCCTCGCCGACCTGGAACTTCTTCTTGGCGAAACATCATTTAAATGAACATGGAGGGTATGTGATCCCAAGCGATTGTCTTCTGCTTCTTGACACTTGCTTCCGAGCCTTGAGACTGCCTGCGGAACCTTTCTTCAAAGCCAACACTCTTGCGCTCGGTGTTCGCGCGCATCCAAGCCACCGGCACTGAATGTATCATCAATCCCGGAGCCGTTTATTTTTTGTATTCACAAGGCGCATGGTGCTGACCTCTCGACTCTAGTCCAGCAGAACTACTCTCTCTTCTGGGACTTGGACGCATCCATCACTTTGATACGGTACGTGCTAATTGAATATTCGTTTGAGTTGATGGATGTGTAACTGACCGCCAGTGCAGCAAGATAGACAGGGAGCCCAGATTGACCTTCAACTGTGAGCCCAGAACAAACCAGTTGACCATGATATTCTCTAACAATCCTAGCGCGTCGTCCGAGGAAGAGCTCCGCCGTCGGCCTCGGCGGAAGACCAGTGCTCGCAGTCGTAACCGTAAGTCCGCATCGCATTTCCAACGTCAAGCCTCTTGTCATTCTAACAGTTGCGATACCCAGAATAACGCCCGTAGCAATACGGCCAAGGCTACTCGTTTCAACAAAGCACAGACAGCAGACAAATCCAAGCAGAAAGAGGAGGACACAGGAGCGGACAAGGAGAACGACGTGGAGATGCCAATCAAGAAGCAAGACGAGGATGTCAAAGAGGAAGCGACTGGAAAATCGTGGGATGATATTGCTCCCCTTTTCAATGCTGGTGAGACCTTTGCTGTAAGCTTTCAGCCTGCCTCTAGACTGATATCATCTGCGATAAAATTGCTGACAAACTTACAGACGTAAATTCATTCGATTGCTGAAGTGAACCAACACCCGCCGTTGCTAGGCAGCTCTTTCGCGATGGCCATGTTTCAACAGTGATAGAAATTTTACTTCTTCTTGCAGCGAAGGCTGAAAACTACCTCTGATGCTTGATCTATCGTTGAATCTCTTGCCCAAGTCTCGCGCGATGTTGGTTACGTTCGTGCTGCTGTTCATTTTCAGCCAAAAAAGCAGGGATCTGCATCGTGTAAGTCGACAATCCGGGGTACAATAACGCCATCGAAGCCTTGCCGATCAGCGCTAACCCGCGATCGCGACAGCTGAGATCTGACCTGAAACGCGCCAGCAGCAATTTGGTCGGAAGGGACGCGCCCTAGCCAGGTCCCCTGTCATCCCACACAACGGCGGCTCTCGGCTCTTTTGCTTCGGCCAATTTACTTGACAACAACGCGGAATCGCCCCGCAAAACGAGGATCGACAGGCACGTTCGAGGCTTCGGCGGGGTGTAATCTGGATTGCGGAGGCAGACACAGCCGCGTGTGGGATGAAGGGATGCGACCGTCTTCGCGGGGCGTCTTCGCTGGCGATGTTGTCTCTTGCGTCCCGAGCTTGCCTCAGCTGCCGGCTCCGGGGATCACTTAGCAGTTGGGATTGAGGTTAACCTTATTCAGCCCTTGCAACGTCGTAGTGATGGCATCACGGCGCCATACCGGGATTCCAGTCTAACAGCTAACACTTGGCCGTGCGTCTGCTATGACCTTCAGCTCCAAGGCTGTTTACCCCATGGTTTGTCCAGCCGCACGCAGGAACAGGGACGTCTAATGCAGGGGAAATAAAGGCCATCAACAAGGATGACACACCCTCGGCTGGTTGGATCCTCGGGTCGTCCATCGTGCTGGGAAATACACCGATCGGCATCTGGCCCATGTCAACACACCAAAGTGGGCTGCACGTTCACGAAATCGGCCCTGTTGGTGATGGCATCATTGACTACCAGCGCTCAGAGGAGGCTCTCATGACGATCTCTACCGCAGCCGGCAAGGCACCGCCAGTCTTCAGCCCCCAAAACACCGCGTGCGCCTCTGTTCATGGCTCTGCCGTGGGGGCATCACAGCCAGACCGCTGCCAACCTCTGCAAACTCGACGGCATTGCACCGCAGACGGGCAAGATGGTACCATCACTTCGTTCAAGCACGACAGCGACGCTGCAAGCAGAACCATGGGAAGCAACTTGAGAGCGGAAGTGATAGTCAAGACCCAACGAGACCATCATGCACACAGAACGTATAAGTATCAACAGATCAACCCCCTCAAACACTCTCAAATCTTCTCATCATCACACACTCGAGATCTTCAGGACTCAGCCACTCATTTGACCCATCAACAAAGGGGACTTTCACTCACTTCTGCGACTTCAAGATGCACGCCTCACTGGTCGGCTTCGCCCTCCTGGGCCACTTCGTTTCTCACCTGGTCTCGGCCAGCCCCATTGGCGACAACATCATCAAGAGGGAGCCCACCAGCATCAACATCCCGGGCCTCCCCAAGATCGAAGTCCCCAACCCCAACCTGATTGTCCCGGTCTTGCCAGGCAACAAGGACATCGGCAGCAAGAGAGCCGACCTCCCCATCCCTGATCTCTCTGGCCTCCTCTCCGGAGCAAAGGGTTCCGACAAGACCACCAAGCGGGCTCCGCTGGACATCAGCCTCGACCCCCTCATCCCCCTGATCCCGGGCGTGACGGTGCCCCTGACCGAGAATGCGCCGCCTCTGCCCATCCTCCAGGTGCCGACGCCGCCCCTGGAGAGCGAGCCGTTTGAGGTCTCCAACATCAAGCCCAAGAAGATCGGCTACTTCTGGACCGGCGCCGGCGACAACAAGCACAAGGACTTCCTCGTGACCACCAGTCTCGACGACGACACCTTCGGCACCATCATCGACATCTGTGACGTCCCGTCCAGCGGCAACTCGCCCCACCACCTGGGCTCCTCGGCCGACGGCAAGCTCCTCGTCGGCGGCGGTCTCCTCTCCCTCCTCAAGACCCAGGACACGGCCTTCTACTTCGACGTCTCGGACCCTTACAACCCCAAGTTCGACCACAGCAACCGCGGCGTGCTCTCCTCCATCGTCGACGAGATCCGCGCCAAGCCCGACGGCGGCTTCTTCATCACCTACATGGGCTCCGCCGCCGGCACCGCACCCGGCCGCCTCGTTGAGACCGACCCCGCCGGCAACATCATCCACGAGTGGCCCGAAGACGTCGCCGGCACGCTCAACATCCTCGGCGAGCAGTTCTCCCCGCACGGCCTGAGCATCGACTTTGACAAGGGCATCGCGCTGACCTCGGACTTTGTCGTGCCCTACACCATCCTCAAGCCCACCACGGGCATCCAGCGCGCCAACACCCTGCGCCTGTGGAACATCAACTCGCGCACCATCCTCTCCACCATCCACATCCCGCACGGCGCCGGCATCCAGGACGTCAAGTTCATCCCGGGCAACCCCGAGTCCGCCGCCCTCGCCACCGCCGTCGGCCCGGGCGAGGTCTGGATCATCTACCCCTTCCGCACTGGCCCCGACGGCACCCAGGGCGTCGCCGAGCTGCTCTACTCCCTCGGCCCTAAGGCCGTCGACAGCATGGCTATCTACAGCGACATCTCCGCCGACGGCAAGCTCGCCTACTTCACCCTCACCCTCGGCAACCACGTCGCGGCCCTCGACATCTCGGACCTCTCCAACGTGCGCCGCCTCGACGACCCCAGCGAGACCCAGCCCATCATCGGCCCGCACTACGTCAAGATCTCGCCCGACGGGAAGAACCTTCTGGTGACGGGGTATTTCGTGCAGGCGGGCGATATTAGTGTGTTGAATACCCCCGCCGATTATAAGGGGCATTGGATCGATATTCTGGAGGATGGTAGCCTGAGCTTCAACAGGACTATTGACTTTGAGAATGTCTTTACGCGCACCAGGGGCGGGGCAAGGCCGCATTCGGTGGTTATTTTTGATCTGACGGATCCGGAGAAGCCGGTTTTCTATTGAGTTGCCTACCTACCTTACTCGAGTAGAGGGTTGGGGGGTTGGCTGATGGACTTGGCTAATGGGTGTGGATGAGGGATGATTGGCGGTTGCTGGTGGGTTTGGTGTTTCTGGTGGTGGTGGTGGTTGGTTGTCTCTCGCTCGGTTTTCTTCATCGGTTGGTTTCTGCCTTGTTGGTGGAACAGACTGTCGCTCACTCACTCACTCACTTGTTCGGGTTGGATTTGACCTCCCGAGCTTTTTCCTTTTTCTGAAGCCTTACATACACATACATACATACATACTGGTACCTAGTGATAATGTCAAATACTCTCTCTGTCTTGCATGAACTCCAGATGAAGGTTCCGATTTCTTGATCTACTTGACCTGCAGTGACTAGGCCTAACACAACTCGCCCATCATAAATACATCCTTCTTCTCCCGTAATCTAATCACCCTTCCTCTGCGCAGCACTAGCCGCTCCCTCCTGCCGCATGCCCTCACACCCCGTCAGCTTCCCCGCCACCTCCTCCGCCTTTCCGTAGCCGGACGCAGCCGGGTCGCGATTCTCCGTTGCGGCCTTCATGGACGCCTTGGCGTGCGCTTTGTCTTGCTCGCCCGAGGTCGTCCACGCGTGAGAGCCCATCATTGTGCCGATTGTGCTCTGGAGGGAGAGGGGTTAGCTGGATCACTGGAAGAGGGATAGGAGGGGATGTGAAAGGGAAGGAGAAGAGGGATGGAATGGGTAGCGTACCTCTGCTGCGCCTTTCATGTACTCGGCGTGGCTGGCCATGAGGCCTGGCTGCTGTTGCTGTTGCTGCTGGCTCTGGTTCGGGTTCTGGGAGTTGTTGGACGACATTTTGGTGGTACTTTGGGAAGATGGTATTGTATGGTATTTGCAGGATGGGTTGTTTGTATCTCAATGGAACCGGAGATGTTTGTGGTGGTGGAAGAGTCGCGAAGCGGGAGGTTCGGCAGATTGTAAGTCGAAATGGTGACGTCGAGGGACCTGACGTCATGGCCTCATTGGTGCGTACCCCTGATCTGAGCGGAAACGCGGTGCGGTGCGGCGCTTGGTGCACGCGGATAACCCGCCAAAATATGCAACCTTATTCCAGCTTTCGCTCACCTGTTTGTTATTTATTACAGCTTTATTTGGGTATGTCTAGATTGAAAGCTGGGCTGCGCTATTTGATGGGGGACAGCTTGTACTTCGTACGTGGACAACTGATCCGGGCGTACGGCGGAGATACGGGTACGTATGTAACGAGAGCATGAGAAGCCCGAATGCAGTGCTTGTGGGAGGTAATAAGATGATTGGAAATGATGAAAATTGTCTGGCACATCGACCTTAGCCTTGACCTCGTCCTCGATGCGCCACAATGCTTTCAACAGTCAGACGCAACGCCGTTGCAAGTTGCAGAAGATGGTCGGTTCCGCTCTGAACGGGAGACCACCTAATGGTGACCGGCCAACTCCAGGTAATTTAACAACGCTTGTGGTAAATTTTCGAGAGAGATGATCACGGAGGATGGCAGATTGCAAAATATGGCTCTACTGCCTCCATGCTGGTGTGTCGGCCTTGCCTTGACGGTCGCTCCAACTTCGAGCAGCACACTCTGCAATGAGTCCACCAGAAACTTAATGACCTGCCCAAAACCCTTCAACAACAATTCTCGGCACTTGCTCGAAGAAGCCCATCTTCAAGACGACCCAGCGATAAGCCAGTGTAATCTTATCGCGATGGAGGGGTGGCAGCCATACCCCAGACCTATTTTAGGGCGCATGGCGTTGGCTGTAAGCCTGACTGGGGAGGCATGTCAGATTGTCGAAATTAAGTGCCGGCCCAACAATGCGGGAGACATGACCCCACGCGCAAATGAGTATGAATGCGCCTTGGGCGTGAGAGGTGGGAGTCTGATGCGGTCACGAGAAGCGTTAGGCCTCGTCTGCAATGTGCAAATAAATCTCCTGTTCAGCAGGTGGAATGGAGACGTGGGGTAGAAAACACCAGCGAAGCGGGGTTCAACCGCAAAGTGGACTCCGACGATGTCGTGCATACTGGGAGACGAGCTAAGACCCCGGCAAAGAACACGGTTGCTGGCAGCCGTCGCTGTCGAAACAAACAGCAGCGCCGGCCAAACCGAGGTGCCTCGTGTCTGGTGTCTGCCGCGGAGAGATTGAAAGGCTCGGAATGGGGCCCAGCCCGCGCCGATCTGTCCCAGCGGAATGAGCGACTCGGCGCATTTCGACCACTTAAGTCCAGACCCCCTTACTATGGGCGTCGAGGTGTCCAGGCTCGACAGTCGAAAACACGTGGATGGAATCCGAGCGCGGGTGGTGGTGGGCGGCGAGCTGTCCGATCCGGGTGGCGAAGCACACAGCGCCTCCGGTCTGAGTCGTCGGGGCTGATGTGGTGTGGGCGAGGCGGCAGCAGCGGGCTGACATTGCAGCAAGTCGCGGGTCGACACTCTGTCTCATCCCGTCTCGAACTCCAGTGTTTGCGCTTGGCATCACTCCCTTCCGCTTCTGATAGGGCTTATCCTAGCGAATGCAGATGCTGGGCACAGCTCAGCGCCCAAGAGCATGGGAAAGACAGCAACTCCTCTTTGACTTGACACACTTGGATCAGCAAGTTCGGCTGGTTGTGACTTTGGTCAAGAGTGCAAGAGGGCTATTGAATAGAGGGATACTGGAGAGCGGACGAGGATGGCCGGAGCCAAAGCTGACATCCCGCCTCGAAAAAAACCCCCCCCAAATAACCGGCGACCTCCCGCTACCAAAAAAAGAGGAAACCCAAAGGCAAAAGTAAAGCAACGATGCTTTTCATTCTAGGATTGGGAGCGATGGACAGGACCCTCGTGGATGCTTCTGCCCACAGAAACCGTTGGGGCAACATTTTCGTACGAGCTTGTTTTCGGTGGCATAGCGTCTTGTTGGAGCCAGCAAGGGATGGCCCCTCGCTTCACCCCCCGTCAAGGGGCAGAGGCGATTGTTGCCATGGGCTCGTTGCGGCTTATTTTGCCCCGCGATCCACCGAGACGTCGCAGAGATGGTGTCCGGGGTGGAACCTCGCCCAGTCCCCTTGCCACATATGGTGACAAAGTGGCATCGCTGGCCACATTCTTGAAACAGAGAGTTCAAAGCAAACGTGGCAAAGGGAGACCAGCGGCGGCATGGAGCTGGGACCCGCGAACAAAGGAAGCGGGATGGGATTTTTGAACGTCAATTTTTTTTTTTTGCATAACGTTCCGGCTCACCGCCCTCCTGTGCGGCCAAACGCAGCTTAGCGCCGGCGCTGATAAAGCGATAAGCAGGGATCTGCGAGGATAAGCAAGGATGTCTGGGTCGGCAGCGGCTGGCGACAAGCCAATCAATGGAGGGGCAAAGACAGATGGAGGGACGAGTCCGCCTCAAGGGTGCAGCTAGATTCTGGACGTGAAGGCGAGCCAGGGCTCCATGGAGGCTAACCACTGGTGAATAACCCTGAGATCGGATGAAACCCAGTTGCGCTGGGGCGGGTTGAAAAAAAGTTTTCGGCGTGGCCTTGCCAGCGGCGCAAGTGGGACCCCACCAATTCTCTGCCACTTTTCCCCCTCAAAGGCTGTGTTAAATATTCACCGCAGCCCCCCCGCTGCCTTTTCTCTCTCCTTCCTTCTTTCTTCAGGTCTCCCCTCCCCTTCTTTAATTTCTGACTGTTTGTTCCTCTCAAGGGACTCTCTCCACTCAGTCTTGCTTGTCGCGACTTCTTCTAGAAGAGCCAAGATAGAGTAGACATTTCGATCCCTCCATCGAAATCTCTACGGGCTCCCTCATCGGTCGATTGCCCTGCACAGGATACCCGATAGATCCGATCATAGAACCGGTTTCCGATTTCGAATCTCCCCAGCGTCACCATACCCGACACTCAAGATGCCTTCGCAAGTCTCCGCCGAGAACGCCCAGAGCGTCAAAGTTCTCGATGAGCTGATGCAGAAGCTCACCATCTCCAAGGAGGCCGCCGACATCAAGGAATCTTCTGTCGCTCTCGCTTCCTTCATCAACGGTCGCATTCAGGACCTTGATACCCCCACGAGGTAAATACCACCCACCCTTCACAAATCCGAGCTCAGGACACGTCCCTGGCTGCAGCGCTGGTTCGTCGCATCCACGCCGCCCACCAACTCAGATGCGAGGGGAGTTTTGCCCGCCATCGGTTGGGACGGTCGGCAGCGGACGAATCAGCCTGCAGCTTTCCTGCAGGGACTCAGTACTTGGGAAAATTTTTCTGGGCGGGCGCATATTTTATATTTTCAGGCACCGCACCAAAATTTTGGGGAATTTGGAGCTGACATGTGAACCCCAAATTTAGAACCGTCGAGGCTCTCAAGAAGCAGCTCGCCAACAAGAAGGATGCTGTCGTGCGCGAGAAGGCCCTTACGGCCATCCAGCACATCGCTCAGCACTCCGAGGTGTCCGCCCATGTCGAGCCCTACCTGGTTGCTCTTCTTCCCACCGTCCTTGCCGGCGCTGGTGACAAGATTACGGCGGTGAAGACCGCCGCTATTGCGGCTGCCCTCGCGATCGCCGAGGCCATCAACCCCAATGCCATCAAGGCCGCCCTCCCGATCCTGATCGACTCGCTCCGCAATGCCCAGAAGTGGCCCGAAAAGATGACCGTGCTCGACTTCATCGACGTTGTCGTCCGTACCGCCCCCGCTCAGGCTTCCTTCCTCGTCCCCGAGCTCATCCCCGTCGTCTCCGAGGCCATGTGGGACACCAAGAAGGAGGTCAAGGAACGTGCCTACAAGACCATGGAGAAGATTTGCGCTTTGATCGTCAACAAGGATATCGAGCGCTTCATTCCCGAGGTGATCAAGTGTATCGCCAAGCCGGAGTTCGTCCCCGAGACCGTCCACTTGCTCGGTGCCACCACTTTCGTCACTGAGGTCCAGGAGCCCACTCTTGCCCTCATGGTTCCCCTCCTCGACCGTGGTCTTGGCGAGCGCGACACCGCTATCAAGCGTAAGGCCGCCGTCATCGTCGACAACATGTGCAAGCTCGTCGACGACCCGAACATCGTTGCCCCCTTCCTGCCCAAGATGATGCCCGCCCTTGAGAAGAACTACGACAACCTTGCCGATCCCGAGGCTCGTGAGAAGACGAAGCAGGCTCTTGACACCCTTACCCGCGTCGGAAATGTTGTGGGTGGCAAGATCCCCGAGGCCAGCAAGCACGGCGACGTCGCGGTCGTCCTCGCTCACCTCAAGGCCATCCTCTCGCCCAAGTACGCCACTGCCATCGAGAAGTTCGGCCCCGTCCTCGAGTACATCTCCGCCATTGCTGGCCAGCTGATCAGCGAGAAGGAGACCGAGGCCCCCACCTGGGCTGAGGCTGTCAAGCCCTACGTCAGCGTCATCGTTGGCGAGGGGGAGGCACAGAGCATCACTGACACCCTCCGCAAGAAGGCATCTCCCGGTGTCGAGGAGGATGCCGAGGGTGAGGCTGACGACGAGGAGGGTGAGGATCTCTGCAACTGCACGTTCTCGCTCGCCTACGGTGCCAAGATTCTTCTCAACCAGACCAGCCTGCGCCTCAAGCGTGGCCAGCGCTACGGCCTGTGCGGCCCCAACGGCTCCGGAAAGTCGACGCTCATGCGCGCTATCAACAACGAGCAAGTCGAGGGTTTCCCCAAGCAGAGCGAAGTCAAGACTGTCTTCGTCGAGCACGACCTCGACTCCGAGGATACCGAGATGACCACCATCGACTGGACCATGAAGAAGCTTGCCGAGGTTGGCATCACCACCAGCCGTGAGGATGTCGTGGCCCGCCTTACTGAGTTCGGTTTCGACGAGCGCATGGTCACCGGCGACATCTCTGCCCTGTCTGGTGGTTGGAAGATGAAGTTGGCTCTTTGCCGTGCCGTCTTCGAGGCTCCCGATATCCTCCTGCTCGATGAGCCTACCAACCATCTCGATGTCAAGAACGTGAAGTGGCTTGAAGACTACCTCAAGACCTCCCCTTGCACTTCCATCATCGTCTCTCACGACAGCACCTTCCTCGACAACGTCTGCCAGCACATCGTCCACTACGAGCGCTACAAACTTAAGCGCTACAGGGGCAACCTGTCCGAGTTCGTCAAGCGCAATCCGTCGGCCAAGTCTTACTACGAGCTCGGTGCCTCCGAGATGGAGTTCTCCTTCCCCGAGCCCGGTTTCCTTGAGGGTGTCAAGACCAAGGCCAAGGCTATCCTCCGTGCCAGCAAGATGAGCTTCCAGTACGCCGGAACTTCCAAACCCCAGATCCAGGACATCAACTTCCAGTGCTCTCTCGGTTCCCGTATTGCCGTCATTGGCCCCAACGGTGCCGGCAAGTCGACTCTCATCAACGTCCTCACCGGTGAGCTCATCCCTACCTCGGGTGAGATCTACCAGCACGAGAACATCCGTATCGCCTACATCAAACAGCACGCTTTCGCCCATATCGATAACCATCTGGACAGCACTCCTTCCGAGTACATCCAGTGGCGTTTCCAGACTGGCGAGGATCGTGAGACAATGGACCGTGCCAACAAGATCATCACCGAGGATGACGAGAAGGCCATGGACAAGGTCTTCAAGATCCAGGACTCCCAGCGTCGCATCATCGGCATCTCCAGCCGTAGAAAGTTCAAGAACAGCTACGAGTACGAGTGCTCGTTTGCTCTTGGCGAGAACGTCGGCATGAAGAACGAGAGGTGGGTGCCCATGATGACAGCCGACAACGTTTGGCTGCCCCGCTCCGAGCTCCTTGCCTCCCATCAGAAGATGGTTGCCGAGGTCGATATGAGGGAGGCTCTCGCTTCCGGTCAGTTCCGCCCTCTGGTCCGCAAGGAGATCGAGTCCCACTGCGCCAACTTCGGCCTCGACGCCGAGCTGGTTTCTCACTCGCGCATGCGTGGTCTCTCCGGTGGTCAGCGTGTCAAGGTTGTGCTTGCTGCTTGCTCGTGGCAACGCCCTCACTTGATCGTCCTTGACGAGCCTACCAACTACCTCGATCGTGACTCCCTCGGTGCCTTGTCCAAGGCCCTCAAGAAGTTCGAGGGTGGTGTCATCATCATTACCCACTCCGCCGAGTTCACCAAGGGCTTGACTGAGGAGGTCTGGGCTGTCTTGGACGGCAAGATGACTCCTTCCGGCCACAACTGGGTCCAGGGCCAGGGCAGCGGTCCTCGCCTCAAGGGCGATGACGATGACGAGGAGGAGAAGTTCGACGCCATGGGCAACAAGATTGTGTCCACCAAGAAGAAGGCTAAGCTTAGCAGCTCCGAGGCCCGGAAAAAGAAGAAGGAGCGTATGGCTCGCCGGAAGCGCGGTGAGGAGGTATGTTTATCTCCATTGTTGAGACTCAAAAGTATCTTGCTAACTCGCATAACAGGTCTTCAGCGACGAGGACGACTGAGCGTCTCGCACTTAAGATTTCATGCCCGCTTTCCTTTGTCTTCGGATATCAAAAAGCTGCTTTTCGGGTCTGGTTGCATGGCTTGGCATCGTGGTTTGCGTCTCTTTTATGTTATGATAGTCCTAATTCCTCCCGATCAATGAGTACATACGTGTACCTACGGCTGGGTATGGATTGGGCGCGGCTGTCCGGGACTGGAGACCCTAGGATGGTCGGTCCAAAGCCATCCGTTGGCTGTAAGGGAGGAGAGATACCTTTGTGGTTGGGTTGTTGGTTGTTCTAGAGAATAGACGACACCATAGATCAGTAGAGATCTTTTGACTTATGTGCTGTGTTACCTGTTGTGAGATGGCATTGTGACCTTGTGGATTTGAATCCGTTGTTTAGGACTATGAATTGTTTGCCTTGCCCACAGCTTCAAATGTCTAATGCCTTTGCTGCCCATTTGCCCAATATACCGCTTATGTACAAGAAGATTAACATTACGGATATACAACGCAACTTTCCTTCATCATCAACACATCATGGAATCGCCTTCTGCCGATGCAGCGCCTCCCAAGCCTCTCTATCAGCAGGGGTAATACTCTCCCAAACACGATCCCCTCCACGGTGCGTCGGCGAAGCAGTCGCACTCCCCTCCTCTCCTTACGTCTCCGTCTTAACCTTCGTCTCACTCGAACTGCTGCTACCGCCGCTCTCTCGTTCTATCCCCCCGGCAACACACTCCGCCCCATTGAACGCCGCCCGCGCAGCCGCCTTCCACACTTCACTTACATCCTCTAGCATCTCTGTTGTCCAGAACAGCTTGCAGTCCGCATTCTCAACGACATACTGCGCCGGCAGACCATCAGCCACGTCCTCACAGGATTTGGTCCCGCACGTTCACGGCCCCGAGGGTGCTGCGCTTCAGCGGGAGGGAGGAATAGCGCGATAGGGCGGCGACCTGGGCGGGGGTTGTGGCCAGCGGCAGGTGGTGTGTTGCGGCGTGGTAGATGTCGGCGAAGGTGAGGACTTGGGCGCCCTTGACGCCCCCGACGTATTGCATGGGAGACAGGGAGGGGCGGCCGCCGAGGGCGAGGGAGCGCACGTGGGCTTGGTGCCGGAACATGGTGGAAGCGAGGGCGCAGGTGGAGGCGCAGACGCCGTCGTAGAGGAGGTTTATGTTGGAGGCGGAGAAGGGCTGGAAGGACGGAGGGGGCGCGGTGAGGTTGATGCCGAGGCCGAAGGTAGTGTTGGTGGTAGTGAGGTTGTTGTGCAAGTCCCAGCGCATGATGCTCGTGTATGGGGTGGGTTTGTGGATGTAGGGAGAGAATTTGGCAGAGAAGGAGGGGAAGGGTTGGTTGGTGAGGTTGAGGTCGTAGCGCTAGTTGTACCAGGACTCCTAGTCGATGATGGCGTCGGTATCGTTGCTGGTGTAGGGGTCGAGGCTGGCGACGCGGTCGCTGACGATGTGCGAGAGGGCCATGAAGCCGTCGTTTTCTTTCCAGCGGGAGAAGCCGTCTGGGACGATCGAGGGGAAGAGCTGGTGGAAGAAGTCGTGTCCGAGGAGGATACAGCCGCCCCCATTGCCCTGGAAGTCGATGACCAGCTTTGTCTTGCCAGCTGCAACGGCCATGGCGAAGAAGTCTTGGCACACGGTATGGAATTCGGCTGGGGAGTTGGATTCGAAGGCGAGCAAGGCGATGACGGCGACGTCGTCTAGCCCCTCGCCGTGGAGGTAATATCCCGTCACGATGCTGTCGCTGGAAGCGATCACTGGCTCGGGATAGCCGGGTATCGCAGCGCCAGCGGTGGAGACGGTGGTTTGGCTGGTTGAAACCGTGTCGCCTTCAGTTGTGCCCACGCTGCAAAACTTTTCGTAATAGGAAGGGCCGTCATCAACCCCGGTCAAGTTCCCATGGATTGTGGCGAGGTTCTCGAGAGTGAGGACGGTTCCGTTCTTGAAGGTGAATGTAGTGTTGGGCCCTTGGTAGATGTACTGAATGCGTCCACCCTCTGCAAAAAAGCCCCTGCCGCGTGTGACGATGGACATGGTTTTGGAGTAGAACATACTGTTGTAGGCTGCGTCTGGGTCTTGGTTATATGTCGCTTTGTAGGCTGTGTCGGCGACGAAGGTTGCGACGTCGATTCCGTTGATCAGTTTTATGACCGAGGCAGTCCCCGGCGCGGAGAGCAACTCTTCGTACAACTTAATGACCGGTAGAGACAAGCCATCCTCGCTGACAGAGACCAAGGCTCGCTTCCGTCTGTATTAGAAGACACGAGTGAGTGCGTCGGGGAAGAAGGCGAAGTGCCCGTCGTGGCCGGCAGAAAAGACTTTCAGATAGAGATCTTCCTGGAACTGTAGCTCGCCGGCGTAATTGTCTGCCTTTAGGTCGTTCTTGATCTGCCCAAGAACAGCAAACATATCATAGGGCGGAAAGAAATAATCCGGCGAGGGGCTCGCTTTGTATGCAGCATCACTTTGCCATTCGAGATAGGGCTCGATAGCTTCAACCAGCTCAATGGCTGCGGCTTTGCCAAGAGGTACTGACTCAAGACAAGCGTGGACAATTTCTGCCACAACTGTCGGAACCACTTTTTGCAACGAGCATCGTGTTAGTGCATCCCCGATGTGGCCGCGCTGGCTTCTTCTAAGCTTACCCGATGATCCCGAGACTTTTTGAGCAGCCCACGAACTGCTCGCAATTGCGCAAGCTGGGACTGTAGAGGAAGCATGCTTCGCGGTAGTGTGCGGATGAGGCCGGAATATGAAGCCTGCAGCTCCGAGCTGAGGCAAAGACAGAGAAACGAGATGGATCAATGGCAGAAATACACCTGAGAGTCTACACATCATGTGAGAACAGGCCTAAACACGAATACCCGCGATTGAAGCGAGGGATGGGGAGGCCCCCGGTCAAGGGACCAGAACGACTGCATCGTTGCAGGCACGGAATCTCCATGGCGATGCTCGAGCCAACACCTTCTTTTACTGTTGTGATAGGAAAGGGGCACATCTGCGACACATGTATGTTGCCGTGGCTGAGAGGGCGGTTTTCGTCTGTGGCATGTACTAGTATGCATTGCAGATGCCGTTCGAGTTGCTTGTTTGCGCCCCTGCCCAGATGATGAAGCAGTGACGAGAAAGCGGGTGTCTCCTTCCCCAGGCGTAAACAAATGGTCTGATCTATGCAGCTGCTGGGGTTCATTCCCCCGCTATAAGAATAATTGGCAAATATGCTTTGGGCCCGATGCAGCAGCGCGCGAGCCCCAAACTCGTCCCCTCCATCACTTTCTGCGGTGTGCATATGAGGACGCGACGTCGGCGTGCCGAACGCTCTGCATCGTATAAATCGCCGTCTTTGTCCCAACATCACAAAGGGATTCATTATCCCTCGCCGCGCACCCCCGTAGGACCGGCTAGATTTCTCTTTACAGCCCTCAGTTCGGAAGTTCGAAAGTTCGAACGCCGTCCTTCACGTCTTTCTATTCTCTGGTCCAGAATAGGCCCTCACGTGGGGAAAATGTACACTGCTTTGAGCCATGTATTTTACGCGGGCTCTTTGTCCAAACAGCCCCTATTCTATGGTCTTTCTTGTTGTCCTCGATGCCGCTTGCGGAAGCAGGGACTCAGCGCGGGTCGCCCTCGGCCTTTGTCGGCGCCCTTGAGAATATGACGACCGCCCTTGAAGTAGGGGTGGTTGATGGGCACACGTATCGCAGCAACCACACAACTCCACGCTTCACTGCGAAACCTTGCCTAGCGCCTGGTAAGGATATTCTCAACCGTACGCGCCACTGTTACCCGTCCCAGAGCCTCCATTCATCATGGCGAACGTCAAACGTGGCGCCGACGACATGCTGTCTGACGATGGATCTCAACCAGATTCAGAGGATTCTAACCGCAGACCGATAGCGTCTAACAACCCGAAATTTAATTGGAAGCGCTTTGATGCGACTGTCCGCTCCCTCCTGCGCGCACAGGGCGAGGAGCCGGAAAGTGAAGAGGACTCGGTGCACTCGGATGAGTCGGGGAGGAGCGATGTCGGGGGTGCGGATGCGAGCGACGGCGACTCGGGGCCGCCTTCGCCTCCCCCGCCGAAATCAATTCAGCTCAATGGCGAGTACAAATACATCAAGTACATACCATCGTGGTCGGACCCTGACTGGCGCGACCAGCCCGACGTAACAATCAGGTCTCCAGGCGGCACGGAGACCAGCGTCCCCAGGCGAGATGTGACGCAGCTAATCCGACCCGCCATTCTGCCACAAGATGCTGCAGAGAACCCGACGCAATATGCCTTGCGATTCGGCATCAATCCAGATGTCGGCGAGGGCCGTTCGAGGATGTCCCCAGACCTGTCCGCATCGCGCACAGCCAGATTGACCGCGGACACGGGCGCCGAGATTTCCGTCAACGCCATCGATTTTACCAACGAAATACACAAGCGGGGTGGCATCGGCGCCTTATTTGCCGCCATGGACGCGGTTCGGGAGGATGACCCCATGTATGCGCGGTTCCAGGCCATGAAAAAGTTCCGTGAAATGCTGGTAGACGATAAAGAATACCAGCGATTCTTCCATCTCGATATCACCACTGACGAGGTACGTCCGCCTCGTCAAGACTTTCGCAAAACGACTCGGATGTGACTGACTCCCGGGTACAGAGGATCACGCACGAAGTTGACCCCGTCCACAAAGCCGTGCCACAATCCAACCTCAGCGGCCCAATTCACCCGTAATGAACACCTCTGTACTACAAGTACTTCAGCTTACCAGCGCACAGTCTCTTCGAAAGAAAGAAATGGATTCGTACCGAGGACAGGGGCACAACCGAGGACGAGCCAAGGTGAATCACCGCCGTTGAACCCCCAATTGTCTCCGAGGGCTGAACCGGGTGTCTCGGGTCAACGATGCCACTAACATCTCTCACTAGGTTCTTGTACAACATCTGCGGCACAACTGGCGAATACACTCCTGTACGGGCCCTTGGTAGAGAGAAGCGCCCAAAGAATACCAGTTCAGCCACGAGCTAACAAATATGCAGCACGATGACTTCATATGGGCGGCTATGCAACCTGGTCTGCAATTGGCAACCCGTGTTATCAGCATGAACCACCCATACTGGCACTCTATTCTCGACATCTTCTGTTACCAACAGGTCGACCCCAATCGCGATCCCCGGCCATTGGTAGACAAGACAGACTTGTTTAGTGTATTCGACCGCTTTGAGCCCGGAGCACCGCCTATACTTGGACAGCAAAGGGATAATTTCGAGAGACGCGGTTTCGATTCTGCGGCTCCTGCGAGGGTGGCCGCTCAATTCCTCGCAGAACGCTTATACCTCATCATAACCTCATGTGGACTCGAGAAGAATGAGAAGACCACCTGGGGTGTCACATACGCGCCACATGACAGGGAAGTCCACGACATGAGAATCACGATGGAAATAAACGCGGAAATCATCTGGCCTCTATTGGTACCCCAATATACCGCAGCAGAGAAGGCCATGTGCTCTTTCATGCTTGGCGCGACCTTACTCCACGAGCTAGCAGTGTGTATCTGATTCCGGACATCGTTTTCCGCCGTTAGTACTGACACCATCGCAGCACGCCGCCCATTCGGCCGTCCAGTGGACGCTCCAGGACCCGGTGGAAACCCAGCCGCTGTTCCCGCTTATGGCGGTGCCAAACGGAAAAGTCCTCGAGGATCTCGGGGCGTTCGCATACAACGCAGCATGGTCCACCGAAAGTCAGCCATACTGGAAAGATGAGCCCAGGGCTGAACAAGGGTTCGCATTTGAAAATGTCGTGAGTGTCACTTGGACGCGAATGCTGGGATTCCTTGCTAACGGCCATCGTTTTGCTGCTAGTTGTGGGGTGGGGAGTTCGGATCCAGCCTCGGAGGCCACTGGGGTGCATTCCCTGCGATGCAGATGATGGCAATCAATTTACACCTATCAGAATGGCCGTCGGCCGACTCCGACGGTCTTGACGCGGAGGGCCTTAAGAAAGACTACGTGAGGCGGCCAGGAGAGGAGCTGAATTATGAGCCCGTTCTCCTTACCCCACCCCTCCGGCTTGAGACATACGTCGCGCCTTTTCTGGTGGACGAGGTTGGAAGGCTGTTCCAACAAGACTTTTGGAACACCAAAGTCGCCAAATTTGGCGTACGTGCCCTGAGGTTTGGCCAAGACCGGGCGCCGTGGAGCACAACCCAACGCCGTTTCTACCGCGGGAAGCACTTGTTGGAAAAATTTGGGTCGGCCGGCGTGTTTCTCAGGACAGCCTTGAGGAAACTCAAACAGGCGAAGCAGGTGATTGTGGCCGAGTTTATCTACGAGACCTTGAGTGACCATATTGAGCCGGTAACCGTTCGGAAACGGTGGTATCTCCAGTCAGCTCAGTGGACGAGCCAGGACCAGGCCGTCGTTGCCAGTGGGGCCCAGTGCAACGACACGTTTGCGAGGCTAATGGCGGCTCTCCAGCGCTTCGACACAACGCGAGATTCCGATGACGCGCGGGCCTGCGCCGTCGAGGCAGGGCAGCTTGCCAGCGCAGCTACGGACTTACACCGCATGGTTCTGGCGCAAGTACGGGATGTCCAAGCCATGGTTGTTGACTATCTGCGACAGAAACCTGCGGATAGAATCTTGATGTACCGGAGATACGGGACCTTCGTGCACGACCGCCTCCAAGATCCGTGGGAGACTATGGTCATCAATGCCCGAACCCAGACAGAAGACGCGCTACAGGTTCTAACAACAGCCGGCCTCGCGCAGCGAGACATCAGCGTAACCGAAAGCTTCACCAGACTGACCGCATTGCTAAATATGGACCTGGACCTGCTCCAAGAATGCAGAAAGCACCTGGGCAAGGAGTCGCTTAGGAGGAGGGGCCCAGTCCCCGAAGTCTTTGCGACGGTGCCATCGAGCGGGTACCGCAAGCGCAACAAGAGACTCGAAAATTTAGCTGTTAGGGAGATGCAGCTCATGCCAGGTCCCATCCGTGAGGTGGTGGATAAATGCCTCGAGATCCTCAGGCAGGGCCCGGTACAGGTTCGTGAACCGCCCTTGTCAACGGTCGTGGGCTCGGCACCACCGGCGGCACAACCTCAGCCTTCTACGCCTGTCCGTTTCAACCCCCACATTCCTCAGGCTTTGAGCCTAGTGCCCACTTCCCCTTACACCCCTGGTGGTAAGCCCCTCTCCTTCCCGTATAGTCTCTCAAGCTTGGATACTGACCCTGAGCAGCCCCCTGCCCCAGCGCTCGCATCGACTTCGGCGATCCAACCACCCCCGGCCCTTACACCCCTCCGGCCTCCCGGCCTCCAAGCCGACCGTCAAGCCGGCCCGGCCCTTACGGCCATCCGGCTGACCCTTACACCCCTCCGGTCTCCCGGCCTCCAAGCCGACCGCAAAGCCGGCCCGGAAACCCGTTCGGGAGCGGCGATGGGGGGTTGTCCCCGAGTCCGGCGGGGAGGGGCCCCTCAGTCATCGGACCGCAACAAGGGACGGCCGGTCCGGTGTGGGGCCCCTATGGGCACACGCACACGGCCAACAGCACGGTCAAACAGGGCATTTCGGCAATGGGTGTCAAGGCCCAGGCACTTCCGACCATGTATGGCTATGACCAGTACACGAAGACGATGCTTCACGTGGCTTCGGTAAGTCTCCAGAGGGCACGGGGTGATGAGCCGCAGCGGCTAACCAGAGAACAGGCAACGGAGCAGCAGCAAGGTCAAGGATACGAAGATGACGAAGGAGGCCAAGATGATGAAGATGAGGATATGGACGAAGATGAGGAAGGAGACCAAGATGACGAAGATGAGGATATGGACGATTGAGAGCGGTACTGTGTTTTCTCGTGGGTTTTTGTGTGTTGTTTTTTTTTTGCGCCAAGGGTTTCAAGGCGTAGGGTATAGACCGGAAGGAGGTATCAACTCACTCGTTGTCAGTTCTCATTTCTGTGTACCTTGTACATACCACTGTCCATCACACAAGCTTGTGCTTGGTGGAGCGGAACAATTTTCCTAGTTGCGCCTTTCATTTCCCTCGCCCATGAAACTCCATCGCAAAAACAATGCTGCCTACCCGTCCATTCCGTAATGCTAGTCGTATCAATCGTGCCGCAACCCCCTCAATCCTCGCTGTGCTTCTGCTTTTTCTCGACGTGCTCGGCATTCGCGGGGTCGACAGTCGGCGGGCTCGGGAGCTCGCTCGCGACAGCTTGTGCCTCAGCTTCAAGCTCAGCCTCGGTGGCCTTCTTGCCGTCAACTGCCTTCTCACCCTCTTCTTTCTTGGCACCATCCTCGGCCTCTTCATGCTCAGGAACCGGAGGGAAGAACAACCTAAACCCACCCCATCATTAGCAAAAATCATGGATCTCTCGCCGACAGACACAACCCGAACTTACGGCAACGCCTCATTATACGCATCCACATCCTTCTTCTCAAACGTAACAATCACCACCTTATCCACCTTCTCTCCATCCTTCCCCGTCAGAAACTTCCTCACCGCGCTCAGCGCCGCCGGCGCCGCCGCTCGGCTCGGATACCCGTACACCCCCGTGCTCAGCGCACTGAACGCCACACTGCGACAGCCATTCGCCACCGCCAGCTCAAGACTCGTTGTGTAGCACCCCGTCAGCTCGATCTCGCTCTTTTCCGACTCGTAGTCGTCGTAGATAGGCCCCACAGCGTGAATCACTTTCTTGCAAGGGAGGTTGTATGCGCCGGTGATTTTCGCCGAGCCCGTGCGGCACCCGTTGAGGACGCGGCATTCATGGAGGAGGCCGGGCCCCGCCGCGCGGTGGATCGCCCCGTCGACGCCCCCGCCGCCGAGGAGGGAGCGGTTCGCAGCGTTGACGATGGCGTCTACGGAGAGCTTGGTGATGTCCCCGCGGATTACGGCGACCCGGTCGTTGAGGGCTTTGGAGGGAGTGGGGAGGCGGGACGGGCCGAGCAGTGTTGGCGGGGGTTTGGCGGTGGAGGGCGCCGCGGTGAGGTGCCCGAGTTTGTAGAGGAGGGAGAGCGTCGGGATGTCGGAGGCGGAGATGAGCGTCATTTTGGCGGCAGCGGCGGCGGTTCTGTGGTCTGGGCGCAGGAGCATAGACGGCCTGAGATGGCTGGAAGTAGTCGGTTGGGGGAGCCGAGCTGGTGTTTGTTTTGGGGAGGGAGAGCGCGCAGAAGGTGAGGGAATGTGAGAGCTTTATCAAGGCTTCGGATCGGGTGACGGCGGTGAGAGTTTGGTTGTTGTTGGGGGCAAGCACGGAATTGGGGGTTTAGGTTTGGATTGTGATCGCGAGAGAAGCTGGGACGAGTAAGCGGGCAAGGCTGCGTGTGGGAGCTCTGTCGCGTGGAAGGGTGACGAATGCGGGGTGTGGAGTGGAGGTTTACGGGAGCTCCGAGTTTGGTTGGAGAAGGAGGACCAACGAGCGGGCTGAGCCGGAATCGGATGACATGTGCGAGGCCACATGTTTGGATCAATGCAATTGGGGTTTTGATGCAAGATTTGGATAGTTGTTCTGATGGGATTGCAAAGCTCAATGACTGCACGAGCATGTTGGTCTGGTTGCCCCTGAGTGCCGGCGCAGCTATTTCAGCGCGAGGAAGCCCGGGCAGACAGACCCACCATACTTCAAATTTCACGGGCAAGGACTTTGAGCAGTAAGCAAACAATATAGGACGCAAATATAGAAAAGCGGCTGCGATTGTCGGACGTCAAGCTGATATCCTGCCGCCCTTACATTGAGTGGATGGTCGACTTGAATCCACTGTGCAGCAGCCAAAGCTGGGGAGAGCTCTGCCGATGCAGGGATAAACCGCTTATCTCTCTTATCGCAACCTGAGACCGGCGCTGTTGCACGGTCCTTCCATTCATTTACCCCTCCAAGCCACCTCTGCCCCTCCATCCCAATTCTGCCCGAACGGCTTGACTCACGATCGCGATTGACTCACCTGTATCAGATTGACGCTGTGGGTGATTGACCACACTCAAACCCTCCTTTCGGCCGAATCTACAATACCAGGAGAGTTGGATCAGGTTGCCTCTCTGACCACACCTCCACAAACTTTTACGCTCCAATTGCCCCCACTAGCCCCTCTGACAGCAAACGACGCGACAGTTCCATCATGGCGGACACCGACGCCGTGACCGACGCCGCCGCGAACCTCAAGCTCGACGCCGCCTCGGCCGATAATGCCCCGAAGCTCCAGCTCGATGAAGAGACCGGAGAGATGGTCAGCAAGGGCGAGCTGAAGAAGCGCCTTGCGAAGAGAGCGAAGAAGGCCAAGACCAAGGACGCGAAGGCCGCCCAGCCCGAAGCGGCCCCAAAGAAGCCCCAGGAGAAGAAGACCGAGGATGCACCATTGGATCCAGAGCTCATGTTCAAGCAGGGCTTCTTGAACGATGTGTACAATGAGCGACCGGTCAAGCCGGTCGTGACGCGGTTCCCGCCTGAGCCAAACGGATTCCTTCATATTGGACACGCAAAGGCAATTGCGGTCAACTTCGGGTTTGCCAAGTATCATGGAGGGTCATGGTAAGTTCAGACACTGCCACGCGGGGCCAATGGGGGGACGTCACTAACATAAATAGCTACCTACGATTCGATGACACGAACCCCGAGGCCGAGGAGGAGATATATTTCACAGCCATCGAGGAGATGGTTCGGTGGTTGGGCTTCAGTCCTTATAAGATAACCTACTCGTCCGACAACTTCGAGAAGCTGTGAGTTTCTCCTGCATGCCGCTTTGCTAGGATTGGTTAGCTGACAGCCTCAACAGATACGAGCTCGCCGAGAAGCTCGTGACACTAGACAAGGCATATGTATGCCACTGCTCTGGTTAGTAACAACGAACTACTGGATTCGATTCCCTGCTCACCTGAGGTTATTACAGACGATGAGATGAAGCTCCAGCGCGGCGGTGAAAAGGGAGCCAGTCCCCGCTTCCGCTGCAAGCATGCCGAACAGACTCCCGAGTACAACCTCCAGGAGTTCCGCGCCATGCGCGACGGCAAATACAAGCCACGCGAGGCTTTCCTGCGCATGAAGCAAGACATCACAGATGGAAACCCGCAGATGTGGGATCTGGCCGCATATCGCGTTCTCGACAAGCCGCATCACAGAACAGGAGCAAAGTGGAAGATCTATCCCACCTACGACTTCACGCACTGCTTGTGCGATAGTTTCGAGGAGATCACACACAGTCTTTGCACGACAGAGTTCATCCTCAGTCGAGTATCCTACGAGGTTCGTGCTATTTTGATGGCCCTTTCCTCCGACAGATGTCTTCGTGGCTGTGAACCTTTTTCCGCCGTGGCTGGACTTACCTACGCACTATCATAGCTGACACTCGAATTAGTGGTTGAACAAGCAACTCGTCGAATTCCAGCCTATGCAGCGCGAGTACGGGCGTCTCAGCCTCTCCGGCACGGTGCTCTCCAAGAGGAAATTGAAGGAGCTTGTCGACAAGAAATATGTCCGAGGCTGGAACGACCCCCGCCTCTACACACTGATCGCAGTACGCAGACGCGGCGTCCCCCCTGGAGCTATCCTCGAATTCGTCAACGAGCTTGGCGTTACCACGAACAACAGCATTATCCAGATCTCGCGCTTTGAGCAGACCATCCGGCGTTATCTGGAGCGCACGGTTCCGAGATTGATGCTGGTCCTCGACCCGGTCTCGGTTGTGATCGAGGATGCTGACGAGTCTGATGGCCTGGAACTTGATGTTCCGTTCTCACCCAAGAACTCCTCTATGGGAAGCCACAAGATCAAGTTCACAAAGACGGTCTACATTGACCGAGCTGACTTCCGTGAGGTTGACAGCAAGGATTACTTCCGTTTGGCGGTGGGCAAGTCGGTCGGTTTGCTGCAGGCCCCCTTTCCCATCAAGGCCACCAGTTTTACGAAGGATGAAGCCACTGGGAAGATCACGGAAATTCGTGCCGTTTTCGACCGCGACAACAAGAAGCCCAAGACGTATATCCAGTGGTGTGGCTCCGGCGACTCCAGCCGGAAGTGCGAAGTCCGTGTCTACAATCAGCTGTTTAAGTCAGAAAACCCCGCGGCAGCGGAAGGCGGCTATCTGAATGACATCAACCCGGAGAGCGAAGTTATCTACCCCAATGCACTGATTGAGTCTGGAATTGAAGAGGTCAAGCGACGTGCTCCCTGGCCCGAGGCGGCCGGTGAGGACAAGCTTGGGAAAGGAGGGCCCGAATCGGTCCGCTTCCAGGCAATGCGCGTGGCTTACTTTGTAAGTCTTTCGGTCTAACACCATGGCAGAGTGTACATCTAATACCATGTCTTATAGGCTCTGGATTCGGACAGCACCGATGACAAGATCGTCCTCAACCGGATAGTTTCTCTCAAAGAGGACAAGGAGAAGAGCTAACTGGTCAGTGAGTGTGTGATGAGAATCTTTCCGTGACGGTATTAGACATGGCGGTATCAGCATGAATGAATAGACGCAATACAATTAGAAGCCTGGTTCAGTGATGATGCCTCGTCCGCCAACATCAACGCCGGCGGCCACGCGCTCTGGGCTCCCGGCGGTTAGAATCGGCGTGGAGACCACCGAGTCCCCAATGTGGAGAAAGACGGGTTGTGGGTGCCCGAAGAAGCTGGTTCAGTGTCAGGTTACTCGACGGATGGGACCACGGATGATCGTCGAGCACCCCAGAAAATCGGTTCTGTGGTGAGCCCGCATCAGGCGAATTATGCGACCCAGTTCTGACGACGTGCACCTGCGCGCGGGCGTCAACCACCGCTTCCCGAGACTTGTAGACCCCTGACCCCTGACACCGCGGGACGGCTCTTGAAGGGTTGAACTAGGCCGTTGTTTTAGCGGAGACATCGACCAACGACCGACCGACAAAGCGCCGCCGAAGCTTATACTTGACCCGCGTTCTTCGGGCGTTCTCTGCATCCATTCGCCGGACTTCTGTAGGCCACGCCGGGTTTTCCTCCTTCCCCAAGCTCAGCGGTCGCAACCCACGGAACCCGGCACATTCACGCCATTATCGCTATCAGAACCCTTGACTGCTTCCGGGCGGCCGGTCAGGCTCGACGTCATGCACGTCCAGAGATCCGGGCACGGACCCCCCTGATGGGAGGATCTGAGACGCGATCCAGACAACAGCCCTGGCGGGCTCCAGGTTAAATGGGACGGGGCCAATGAGAGAGTGCCGAAGGAGGCGGCGTGCAGCCTTGTCTTCCAACCACAGTGCTTCTTGTTGTCTGCCATGTGTTCGGCCCCCAGGCCGGCCCCCTTCGTTGACGATTCTAGAGGCCGCGGCCTGGGTGAAACAAGTGTCACCGCCCGAGATGTACCGGTGCCCCCTGTACGACCGTTGACCGTGCCGTAGCGTGTCGTTTCCCCAGCTTGCGCCAGTGCCTGGCCATGCGGGCAGCAGGGCCCCTCCCTGCTCGTCGAATGTTCCTCGAATGCCATCGGCATCGGACTGCTTTCAGCTCGAAGAGCTCAAAACTGGGACACCCCCCTTCCCGACACCCATCTCGTCTACGCCGGCAATCCCGACGATCATTCATGGGCAGGCGTGGCCCTCTTCCTTCCTCCTCTAATCCCTTCCTGCGAGACTGGTATCTCCCGGTTGCTGTCCGCTTTCTCTCCTCTCCACTTTTTGTTCTTGTGATTTCCCGGAAAGTTCTGTGCCGCATCCTCACAATTGAGCCGTCTGGCAAAGAGTTGACTCGGCGACGCGCGACTCGCGATGTCAACGCGCAAGTGAACACGCGCGAGACTCGCCTCTCCATCAGAAGAAAGAACACAACGCCACGGGCTGGATCTGGCGGATGTAACCCAAGTGCCCCGGTGGTGCAGCAATTTTCAGCATGTCATACCAGGAGTACGCAGAGCTCGGCAAGAATGTACGACGAAATCAGGATGGCGGTCGGCCTCCGCCGCGGTCTCGAGCCGACCGTCCATATACGGGGTCTATCTCTTCGTTCAGCGTTCCGCGCAAGACGCCGCTTCACAGCAACTCATCCAGCACCTCATCGACATCAATAAGCCCTTCCAACTCGGCCTCGCAGAAGGTCGGGGACCTGTCTCCAACCAGCCAGCCGGGCGACCCCTTGGATGCCATCAGCCAGCTGAAGCAGCTCGAGCTCGGAGCAGAAAAGAAACCAGATCTCATTGAGGTCCCGTTACCGTGGCGGCCCTTTTATCTTCAGCGAAAGATACTAGCCTGCTTCGCTGTCGCCTTCGTGGGGCTCTCGGTGGCACTCGAGGCGCTGTTGGGATTCTCCACGAGGAATAGCGGCCTTGTCACAACCAGCGAAGCCGGCTACTTCGTATGGAGATTCGCCCCCACGGCAATACTAACTCTCGTCACGGCACTTTGGGCCCGCGTGGAGTACCAAGCAAAACATGCGGCTCCGTGGCTCCGCATGTCCATGGGTCCGGCAACCGCCGACCGCACCCTCCTCCTCGACTACATCTCTATCTCGCAACCGCGGACGATTGCGAAGGCTGTCAAGAACAGAGACTATGTCGTGGCTGCTACGGCGATCGTATCTATGTTCTTGATGGTGCTGGTGGTTGCATCCACTGGCCTGATGTTCATCATGCTGGTTGACATTCCGAACCAAAGCACTCCTATCACCGTCCAGACGACATTCGTCAACAACGGATCTGCGCTGGCAAGTTCGGGGTCTTTAGCCTTCTTCACAATGCTCGGTCTCCAGCAACAAGACCTGCTTTTTCCAGACGGCATCTCGTCGTCCTTCGCATATCAGCAATTCTTCTCTAACGACGCCACCGACAATACTATCACAGCAACCGTGGATGGACTGTCGGCCGGCTTGGAATGTGAAGTTGCCCGGCTGAGTTTTTCTGGGGCGCAGCTTGGCCAGGATTTGCAGCGGTTCAACACCTCGTTTACCGCTGGAGCGTGCACTATCGCCATGCCCGTGACCAGCACATCGTTCAGTCGGCCTTTTGGGGTCGCCGCCAACCAGACGCTGTACTTTTCGAGGTTTGGGGAAGGGAGCTGTGCGAACTCAGCTAATGACAGACGTATGGTAGTCGTCTTTGCGACAGAGACGTTCAACCCCCGGCCACTGCCGACAAACTCATCGACAGCTAACATCGCCGTGAATGGCACCATTCCTCGATCAGCCTCCCTTCTCTGCAAGCCCACCTACGGGGTCAGTCAAGTCGACGTGACGAAGAGGAACGGTGTCGTCGTAGCAGTCGACCCATCTATTAACAACCAACAACGGGCCCTCGCCAACGTTGAAGCATGGGGAATCGCCGAAGCCTTCTTTGGGTCCTTCCGGAATGAGCTGGCCGACACATATGCCGACACCACGCCGTGGTTCTACCAACCTGGAATCGTCAACGTCGACCCCATGATGTATCTTGCCCTGGATTACCGTTTCAGGTCCGCGGGGACCGCAATGTCGCCCGACTCTCTCCTCGATGCCGCCATCCTGCAAGATGTGGTCACTGACTACTTCACGCAGTATGTGCCCCTGTTGGCGTCACGTTCACTGATGCAACAGTCGTCCACGCCCATCATGGCCATAACTGCGGGAGAAAGCGAGAGACTCGTGGTCAGCTTTGCCGTGACACAGTTTATCGTCATACATTTGGCAGTAGCCGCTTTCCTCACAGTTGCGGCCATCCTCATGGTTCCGAAAAAGGGGTTCCTGCCCCGAAATCCAAGTACCATCATAGACACGGCTGCGCTTATTGCCAACAACCGTGGCTTGCTCCAAACACTGCGTGGCACAGGCGGAGGAGACGAAGCAGTTCTCAAGGAGCGACTAGCGAGTTCCGACTTTTACACAGGCGTCGAGGCCTACGAGCGCGCTGACTCGAGTGGCTCGGGCTACTTCAAGATTTTTGGAAGCCAGAAAGCCCAGGACGCGCATCCTAGCTACGTCGAACAAACCGAGGTATTACCGTATCCGTTGCTCCTACACCCAATTAACCGGATGGCGGCACTTGTCGTGCTGGTCGTCCTCGTAATTGTCATGGAGTTCACATTGCAGATGTCGAACAAGAACGGAGGATTCGAGGACGTCAACGACGAAGAACACCGCCACGTTTTATGGACTGTCCTCCCGGCGTCAATTTTATGCCTCGTAGCATTCTACTTTATTTCGTCGGCTTTCGTGATCCGCCTCCTATCACCATACTTTGCCTTGATCAATGGCGCGACGTTCGGGCAGACCATCAGCCTCAACCTCGTCGACAAGTCACCACCGGCTGTATTCTACGAAGCCCTCAAGTCTCGTAACCTTACGGTAGGCGGTGCGACCGCAGCGGCGTTTGTATCCTCGCTTTTCGCCATGTTTGCTTCGACGCTCTTCACGGTCGCCACTGTGCCTACCACTGCCAGGTGTCAACTGTTAACCCGGGATTTCTTCTCGGAGAGTAACGGGGTACCGGATCCTGGATTTTGCAGCACATGCCAGAACGGAACCGTCCTCGCCTCTCTGGTTCTCAACGGCAACGTCTCATATCCTGGATTCACCTTTGAGGATATTGCTTTCCCGACCGTCTCCCTTGCGGACGTCCCCGAGGACATGAGAGACCTGCCCGACGACATCGTCGTCTCTGCGACTATCCCGGGCGTGCGTCCCTCTCTCGAATGCAGATCGTTCCAGCAATCTCAGCTTCTGGTAGACCTGTCTCTCTCCACGCTCGGCGGCACTGGCAATCCTATGACGGTTACCCTCCCCGCCGAAGCAGGGGGTAACGCCGAGGACAACGCTGTCGCTATCAACACCGGGCACACTCTCAGCGATCTAAATAACCCGAGCAAGCTGGATCTAGACCCGAACGCTTTCTTCGGCACCGGAGTCTACCGGCCGCTCGTTTTCGACAACAGTACAGCCTCCCGCTGGATCTGGGTCTGGGGCCAACTCCAGAATGCAGGCACCCCCCAGGCGACAGTGAAAACGCTCTCGGCCCTCACCTGCAATGAGACAATGTATCGGCTCAACGTAGCCGTCCGTTTTATTGGAGGGGCCCTAGATGTAGATGACGCTAGCCCCCCGGTCCCAGACGAGAGCACCGCGACTAAAGTCCCCATCGCCGTCGACGACAATCTCCAGTACGACAACCTCGTCACCCTCCAAACCCCGCACCTCCTCGACCCCTTCTTCATGTCCCTGGTCGCATCTCGCTTCGCTATCCCTATCGCAAGCCTCGGCGACTCCTCCCTCGCGGCCTCCTCCATCGCCGACGCCATCACCTTTCAACACCGCGTCATCCGCACCCAAATCGTCAACACCTGGAACCGTCGGCCAACAACCACTGATCCTACCTTGACCCGCCCCCTCGACACCTCAGGCCTCCCCATGGGTAACGCCACCACCCTCTCCTTCCCCGGCCGCCTCATTGCCACCTCCCTCGGCAGCGGCGCTGCCCGCCGCGTCGTCCAAGACACCATTTCAACCCGCATCCTCCAAGCCCTCTTCGCATCCGTCCTCCTCTTCTCCGCCGCCTCCTGGCTCGCCCTCCCAAAGACAAACATCCTCCCCCGCCCTCCAACCTCCATCGCCAGCGCCGCCTCCCTCCTCGCAGACGGAAATATCTTTGGCATGCTCGGCCGCGGCGCGGAATGGCAGTCTACTGAGGGTTTGCACGCCTGCTTCAAGGACGGACTGCATGTCACGATGGGGTTCCAGCTGGGGTGGGAGAAGTTGAGGAGGAGGAGGAGGGAGGAAACGCTGGAGACTTGGGGGATGAATGGGAGCTGTGAGAAGGACGAGGTCTTTGCGGTTAGTGCGATCAGGACGGGGGGGTGGGGAGGCGGAGAGGCCGTCGGGTTGGGGTTGCAGGCTAGGGTGGGGTATGCGCATCGGGATCATGTTAGGGATTGGGGTTGGAGGACTTGACAGGGTCAATTTCGCTTTGTTTTGACATCGAGGTAATCAGTAGGCGTTTTGGTTTCTTTTGGATCGAGCGGAAAAGATACAGGATTGCTGGGAACGGTTTATGGTTGCATGATTGGTACTGGGTACTAGGTACTATTTGGAATGGCTTTGCTTTCGTTGTGTAACAATACCCAGGGCTGGTGGCCGTGTATTTGATGTCTACCAGTGGTGTGTAGTATTACTATCAGGGGTCAGACAGATACTGAGTAGTTAGACCAAAGAGATCGATCAATGTGGCTAGTCCACGGTGTGCTTCTTACATTCAAACTTTGGCTTCATTTCTTGTGAATTCCAGCTTTCCCGCTTGTATTCCCATAAGGATTGGACTCGCCCCCTTTTCAGCTGTAGGGAGTTAGGCAGTGCTAATTGTCGTATGTTTAGTTGCTAGGTACAATATGGGAATGTGTTCTGTGGTTTTTCTTATGGCTTTCTCTCGGCGCTGTGCTTGGAGGATATATGAGCTTTGCTCTGTGAGAGTGGTATTGCTACAGGGTAGGGAGATGGGCCGGCGAAGTCGGATTACACCGGCGAGAAGAAAAGAGCGATCTATATTCTAAGGGTTTATTGGCCTCATTGCTTGCCACCTACCTTTGCAAGGGCTTGCAGGTGTTCGAAGGACGAAGGATAAGTGTCGATATACCTCAGCAGCATTTGGCCCAACCGGCGGCCAACACACCCACCGGCCGATATACGAGAACTTCAAGCTTCCATCCAAACCCAGCAGCCTGACCAGTGACCGTGGCGGTACGCCGCAAAAACGCGAGCAGCCTACCTGCGCCCACCGTTCCATAGCGGGCACCAAATACCTACCCTCCAGGTTGCCTGTGTAGAGCATGGAGCTTGGCATCATTCAGCTTCTTCTTTCGGCTGAAGCTGTCATCACCATCATCGCGGCCAAATTCGAAGCGGCGAGCGCTCTCGAGCGCATCCAGACACCAGGACCTGACACATTGGGTCAAGCGAGATCTTATTCCTGGCGCTGGTATTAGTGCCATCCAGGGCCCGCCTCCTGGCCCTATCCTGACCGACGAGCATTTGGTCACGTTCAAGGGAGATACTCTTCTTTTCCACGAATATCTTCCCGACAAACAATGACGTACTATCAGGGCGTGTCTGGGAGGGCTTGACTGGGAGGGCTTGATGCTAGAAGAACGTATAGTAGAGTGAAGTCAGCTAAAAAGGCTGGGTAGTAAGGGGGGCGTCTACGCCATTTAGAAGAGCCCCTTTCTCCACGATCGGGGCTATATGACATGTTTACATTCTGCAAAGATAACCATCACGACCCACGTCTTTTGGAGATAAACAGTTCTGCCACATTCAGCAATAGTCCATCCAGCAGCAGTACGTCAGCAACAGCCCGTCCAAATGTCTATGCCCTTATCGTCCTAGGGATCGTCCTTGATGTCAGAAGTAATGAACGTTCCGTGCTTTTTAGTGCAGTAATGCGCGACACTCTAAAGAAGGTGGTTCTGGCTGGAAGCAAGAACCACACAAGAAATACAACCACGCAGTTGCAACCCCATCAATTCCACCAAATCCAGAGTGCAGGGCTTCTGATAGGAGCTGTGTCTATACAGAGCATTGAGGAAGGAGCGGCCTTCACGCCGCTTTAAGAACCCACTGCGAGGCAACGACCACTCAGGGAGCACGGGCCACTGACTGTTTCCGACGAACGCGACACCCTCCTCCGATAATTCCCCGCTTCAGCTTCACTGTGCCGATTCTCGTCCACGGCACCTTTCAATCTATTGCTTGTTGTTTCCTCAACAGCTCCGATCGCGTCGACCGTCTCCAAGACCCCGCCCATTTCCACGACGCGCGTTAGTGCCGTTTCTTTGCCTGAGCGTCGGCTCCGGATCTTAGTATTCAACCACAAGGTTCAACTTTCCATCCAATCATCACATCAATTATATAGAACCTTGATCATATAGCTACTAACATGTCTATATTAACCCTAGGGCGAGAAAAAATAAATGTCACGAGAGCAGCCATTCTTATCATATTTTTGACATATTTTTCTCACGCTCGATGCCTATTTTTGGGAAAACACAGCCATGTCGGCCACTATCCACCGCGCCGATGTAGAGGGCCTCTGCACTGCGCATCGTCGGCCACTTTGAGGCATTGAGACGGCCGGCCACCCTGGGCCGTATAACCGCGCGACGCTCGTCCGCCTCACGTCCGAATATGCACACGCAATTGCCACAAGTTGTGACAATGCTATGTACAAAGTAAAATTCACTTACGCCACCTTCTTTCGAGCCTCAGAAACTTGCTCCTCTATACCTTCAGACTCCTTCAGCCGTCCTTGCTTCTTATATATGGCCGCCAAGTGCTCCATACTGGTTAGCGAATGGTGATGCTCCATACCTAGTAGCCTTATCCGGATTGCGAGTACGTTAAGCCCAAGCTCCTCGGCTTCGCGCAACTGCCCATTCTCAAGATAGATGGATGCCAGACCGGCCATGCTGGTTAAGGTATGATGATGTTCCGGACCTAGCTCCTTTTTGCGTAACTCCATCACCTGCAAGCCAAGCTTCTCTGCCTCGGCCAGTCGGCCCTAGCTCTGGTATGTCGACGACAGATGAGCCATGCTCGTCAACGTGAAGAAGTGCTCTGAGCCTAGCACGGTCGTGTGAATAGCCATTACTTGTGCTTAAAGGGCTTCAGACTCGTCCCATCGGCCCTAGTTATAGTAGCTAACGGCTAGGTTACTCATGCCGCTGAGAGTGTGCGGGTGATCTTCCCCTAGCACTCGCACGCGTATTTTGACCACTTGGGCCAGCAGCTCTTCCGTATCTCGGTACTGGCCTTGGTTGTTGTACGTATATACCAGGTTGCCGATGCTGAGGAGAGTGTCTGGATGCTCGACACCGAGCACCTTCTTGCGGGCGGTGACAGTCTGTTTGCCAAGCTTTTCCGCCCGCTTCCACCAACCTTGGTAGTTGTACAGGTACACTAGATTGCTCATGCTTGTGAGGGTGTCTGGGTGTTTGCTGCCGAGAATGCGCCTCTGAAGTTCCATGGTTTGGAGCTTAAGCTCCTTGGATTCCTTCCATTACGACAAATCACTATACGTCATGGCCAGGTGGCCCATAGTAGAGAGTGTCTCCGGATCCTCTTCACCGAGGACCCGTTTCTGAGCCTCCATCGCCCTGAGCCCGAGCGCCTTGGACTCTTGGAACTGGCTTTGTGCGTGGTATGTCAAGGCCAGCCTCGCCATGCTCTTCAGAGTATCTGGATGCTCTTCTCCAAGCACTGCTGTCCGAAACTCTGTGACTTCCCGAAAGAGGGTCTCTGCCTCGCGGAACCGACCATCGTTGTAAAAGCAGAGGGCAACTTTCCATCCTAGCCCAATCCTACAAGCATCGTCTCTTGAAATGAGATCCGACTTTAAGATACAGCATGCATAAGGAAGATAACGTCTCCACGCGACCCTATTCCCGTGATTGTGGTCCGGAAACACCTCTTCCAGGCGCGCGGCGGCCCTGCGAGTCCACTCAGCAAGCGTACCTTCATTCCGAAGCCAATTCCGAATCGTGAGGTGCACAAGCCGATACAAGTCAAGTGCAGCGTCTTCCGGGCGTCTGGTGACAAATGAGTAGGCGCTTAGTGTCCCAATTAAATCCATCTCCTTCTTTCACGATGGCCCTGGCGGGAGTAGATGCTGGGGAATATCTTTATGGTCAACGCAAGCCATGAGTGACATGAATTCTGCTGCTAGGGGATCGTTTTTTTGGATCATCTGGAAGGAAATCAGCCAGGTCGTGGCAACCGGGTTCTTCATGTCGGAATATCTCACATCATCCTCAAATTCTTCAGTTAGGAGCTCGATAACCTCTTGCTTTTGGTACTACACCAGTGTCAGGTAATCCGCCAGAGTGACTCCATTTTCGTTGATGTATGCGGCTACCTGAGCAATCGCCAGTGGGAGATGGGTGAGCCACGTGAGTATCGCTTTCGTATCCGCCGGTCTGGAATCGACGAGATCGG
>Ga0247760_1000111_pt1 | contig 81373 bp, 91 predicted proteins | sample UWRJL171409R4_FD_179936 | JGI IMG/M metagenome (GOLD analysis project Ga0247760, IMG submission 179936) | Plant litter microbial communities from Arlington Agricultural Research Station in Wisconsin, United States - UWRJ-L171-409R-4 | ecosystem: Environmental > Terrestrial > Plant litter >... | reverse complement strand
ATAACCTCATCCTGCCGCCCCGTCTTTCCCCCTCGCCCTCGCCATCCCAAACCCTCCAAACCTTCGCCAACCCCAACGTCAACTCCGCCTGCGCCAGCCACAGCCCCAAGCACGCCCTCGCCCCGCCCATAAACACCGTCAAATGCCTCTCCATCCTCTCGATCTTCTCCTTGTCGCTATCCAACCACCGCTCCGGCACAAACTCGTGCGGCGCGTGGTAGATGTCCGCGTTGCGGATGGTGTGATACGTCGTCATTCCGACCGGGACGCCGGGAGGGAGGGTGTATGACATCCCCACCCCGTCGGGCGGGGTGTAGGTCAGCGTCTCATCGGGACAGACCCGCGCGCTGCGCCCGGCGGCGCCGAGGGAATGCCGCAGGGTTTCCTTCATGACGGCGCGGAGGAAGGGGAGCTGCTCCAGCTGTGCGAGGGGGACGACGGCGTTTGGGTCTGGGATGTTGACGACTAGTTCTTGGCGTAAGCGGGAGAGGATGGGCGGGTTGGCGAGGAGGTGGTACGTTGCGACGGTGAGGGCCCACGACGTGGTGAGAGTGCCTGCCTGGACGATTGTGCGGCCCTCGTCGGCGAGGCGGGGGAGGCATTTCTCGTGGGGCGGGAGGGATCTGGACGAGAGCAGGGCGTGGAAGATGGTGGGGTGGGAGACGTCGAGTTCCCAGCGGGAGGTGTGCTGGGTGACGGCGATGGAGGCGATGATGGCGCGGATGTCGTGTGTGGTTTTGAGGAAGCCGCGCCAGCCGGGGACCAGCGCGGCCGAGAGGAATTCGGGCAGGAGGTTGATGAGGATCAGGATTATTTCGTAGTGCTGGATGTATTTGCCGTAGTGCGTGCCCGTGAGGAGGCAGTCGGTGACGGGCTTACCGTAGGAGGGGTCCTCGACGAGGTGGTCGCATTTGGCAAAGGAGTATTCGTTGATGACGTCGTTGGTGAAGGCAGAGAAAGGGTAGAGGATGTCGATTGGTTTCTTGTCGGGGGATTTGCCGTCGGCATGGAGACGGGTGAGCAGGGCGTCGACGCGCTCTTCGATGACGGGCTGGAGGTTTCGCACGCTCTGGGTCGAGAAAAAGGGGTTGATAGCCGCCCGGCGGAGTTTGTGCAGGTCGTGGTCGATAGCGCTGAGAGTGCTGAGGTCGGCGGCGAACTGCTTGGTGTAGAATCGCCAGCGATCGCGGCGTCCGTTCCCGGCGCCGAACAGCTGCGGGAAGAACTCCGGGTCGCCGACGTGAACCTCTTCGGGGTTGATACGGATGACCGGCCCGTACTCCTTGTGCAGCTCGATCATCTTGAAGACATACTGGCCTCCGAGGATGATGTCGTAGTAGAACTCATACCACCACGTCAGAGCAGCGAGTCTCGGGCCCGGGATGTGCGCGATGGGGCTGAAGTAGAGACGCCATATCGCCCCGTACAGCGTGTATACTGCCAGCAGAGCGACGAGGCCCACGATATGGACGGTCGACAGCGATGTGGCGAGATCGACGATGGCCATGGCTGATTCCTCTTCTGTTATCCTACAGTAAGTACCCTGAGGGAGGGCGCGATGTTCAAAATAGAACCCGGCAACCCTGACACGAGAAAAGAGCAGGCCTTGCTCGGTATTTATCAAGCCGCCAGACATCCAGACTCTCCCTTCGGGCTACCATCTTGACCATCGCTGGCGGGCACCGTGTGACCGTGCAAGTCACACCCGACACACCCGACACACGTTCCACACCCTCTCCCCGCAGCCGGGTAACGACATCAGCCATTGATATCTAGGCGTGTATCGATGTTTGTCTCTGCCCCCACAGCGAAAGCGGAAAGCCTGTTGTGAGTGGTGAATGGTGAATGGCGTCGACACCTTCTCTTCCTGCGCCGTCCGTTGGCTTGGGCGAACACACTCGGCAGAGCTGCAGGAAGCCCGAAGCCATCTCTTTTCCTTTCTGAGAAACGCCACTATGTTGTACTTCCGACCTCGTCCTACCCAAAAGTCCGATGGCCTCGCGGTGTGCATCCAACGAGGCTGCCCGGTGATGGTCGGGCCTGGGGACGTCGGAAGTGCTCCCAAAGGACGGTCGATTACCCGATCAATTATCACTCACGCAGGCATCGGTACGGGACCGTTTGGGGAGTTATTATATTAAGGCACTCATACAGCACCCAGTGAATATGCTATCTTAGGTATTCATGATACACGCCGTCATTGCAGTTAGAAACGAGTGCCTAAAACATTCGCAATGCAGCCACACCCTCTCCAAGGAAACTGCGAAGATGCCCTCTCGACCACCATATCGATGCAGCCTTCGCCTTCATATCCGACAAAGGAAATAAGAACCATCAATGGCGATAAAGTCTTCTGAAATGAACGTCGAGAGGTCAACCACTCTCTCCCACATTAACTCGAACAAATCCCCCAACAATAGAATAATATACCAGACAAACTTGCTCAAAAAAAGGGGGTATCATTCTAGTCCTCAGTTCCAGTCTTGTTGCTACCACGCACGTATAAAGGAATATCGAAGACGTCTCCGAGAAGCGATGACGCCGGGTTGCGTCGGGGTCTCTTGGTGATGTTGGTATGTGCTTCGTCATATCTGCCGATTCCCTCCCTCCCCAGGAGGGAAAAAAAAGAAATTTTGACAAAGAAAATGAGTCTTGATCTTGATTCTCATCCCATTTCCATCCTCCCAAAATATCCGACAATCTCCCCTCAGTCATCGAAAAAACCCGCATCGTCAAAGTCTTCTGCTGCCTGAGCGTCAGAGTCATACGCGCTGGGACGCATCATGGGAGGCGTCATTGGCGATACCAATGTGCGCCGAGGAGGCGTGTCTCGCACTGGCATCTTGCTTTCTTGTCTCGACGACATCGAGGCTGATGATGGTCCTCGTGGTCGGTTGGCAAGATCCTGTGGGGAAAACCGACGACCAGTGCTACCAAACGCTGTTGGCTGCTTAGCTGAAGCAACCGGGGGAGTTTGCCGTATGCCGGAAGCCGGCGGTGTCAGGAGACCACCAAGGAAGCTGTTCGGCACAGGGCTACTCTTAGAAGGCGTCGAATCTCTTCCGTTGGCTTGAGCGGGCGAGGACAACACGCTGCCTAGGCTACCAAAAGCAGATGGGTCTCTTCCCTTGCGCCAATTACCCCACGCAGCGGCCAAAGGACCGACGGCTTGAGCAACTCTCGGTGTGGCGGCATCACGAATGTTGGCCGCAATGTTGGGGAGGTTAATTGCCGACCCTCCATTCATGGCTCTTTCCCGCTCTTGCTCCTCCATCTGCAGGTTGGCCTTCAACCGGATGGCTGCGTCCTTGACTGCATACTTGTCGTAATCCTCTCGTCCAAGAGCGAGGATAATGTCCTGGAGATCCGAGTGCCTGACAGCAAGAAGCTCGCGGAGCCAGATGATTTCGTCGTCGCGCTTAGAGATCTTGAGCTCGGCGTCGGGATCAGCCTGGTCAGCAAGCTGCTCGAGCTCCTCGATTCTGTGCTCGCGCTCTTGCAACTGCTCTTGCAACACCATGATGGACTCGCGAAGGGCTTGCGGTGAGATCTTTTCGGGCAATTCTGAAATACGCGAGGCAGCCCTAGTGCGGGCTGTTGGCTCGGAGTGGCTGACAGACGACTTAGCTGCTTCAGCGGCAGCCTTGGCCGCCTGTTTAGCAACCTCAAGCTTCTCTTCGAGGTGGGCGACCTTGTCCTGAAGATGCTCCGATTTGGATGTCGAGATGCTCAGGCGCTCAAGAAGGTTTTGCTCGGCGCGCTGAGCGTCTTCGGTGGTGTTGCTGATCTGGCGCTCGAACCGAGTCTGCACATCATCCATCTCGTTCTGGTGTTTGCGTGCAAGTTCCTCAAGCTCCGCTTGCTTCACGATGATAATTTGGTCGAACTCGGTCTTCCGAGACGTCTGAGCCTCCTCGAGGAGCATCTCCAGGCGTGCCTTGGCAGTGTCGGCATCCATTTTAGTTTGATCAAGTTGAGATCGAAGCCTCGAGACTTGGTCCTCCAGCTCTTCGCGAACGACATTGACCTGGTGATTCGCGCTGTCCAGATCACTCTGCATCGCATCGCGCGTGCGTTGAACTTCTCGGGCACCAGACTCTCTTGCCTCCTGGAACTCGGCCTGGAATCGCATTGCTGTTTGATGCAGCTTGCTATTCTCAGTGCGCATCTCCGCGAGCAGCCCCTCCAGTCTCTTGCACTCGGCGACAGCTCGCATGCCTTGACGCTCGCCCATCTCCAAGCGCTCGAGTTCAGTTTCAATGCGTTCCCTGGTTCTAGCTTCGGCTTGCAGTCTCGCATCGAGCACCTCCTGGCGGGCGAGCATTTCTTGTTCTTTCTTGCTGCGCCGGGCGTTCTCCTCTGCGATTTCTCGGGTCGCCCTCTCCATTTCCTCCTGGAGCGCGATGAACTTTGAGCGCCAGTTTTCACGAACACGCTCGTTCTCCTGCAACTGTGTACCAAGCGTATCGATAAGCTTATGGATAGCCTTGTTCTCCTTAAGTGTATCAGAGAGGTCGTCCTCGTGTCTTCTAGCCATCTCGCCAAATCTATCTGCCTCGGAGCGCCAATGGCGGGCTTCTTGTCGAGAATCACGCAGGTCGACCTCGAGGACGTTGATACGGTTCTGCGTTTCGCTCTGGGATTGCTGAGAGTTCGACGAGTTGGCCTCAAGAAGCGTCAAGCGCATAGTGGTCTTGGCCTGTGTGGATTCGAGAGTCTTAATCTTCAGCTCCTTATCCTCCACCACCTCCCTAAGGCGGACCTCTTCTTCAGAGGAAATGCGGAGCAGGCGCTGGATTTCGGAAAGCCTGTCCTCGGCGGCCCGTCTTCCTTGCACTTCCTCCTCAACTTGGTTCTCAAAGTGGTGGGTGCGGTCCTCAAGATCAGTGATACGCTGGTTGAGGGCGCTCTTGTTCATCATCTCAACTTCAATCTTAGTGGCAGCGGATTGGAGTTCGCGATTGAGATCCGCGGCACGGTCCTCAGCGGCCCGCCTGGCAGCGAGCTCAACCTCGACCATGGTCTGCTCTTGTCGAAGCTTTTTTTCCAGTTCCAAAATGCGCGCCTCCATCTGACTGAGCTTCTCACTCTTGTCATCAGCAACCGGTTGGGGAGTGGGAGGCATCCTGCGCTCAACAGCTTCCTCCACGATGTTCTTGAGGTCTTCGCCGCGGAAGTCGAGGTGCAAAGTCTGGCTGAACTGCTCCTTCATCTCTTCGAGAGCCCTGAGGACAACCGAGTGGTCCTCAACGATAGGCGCATGAATGGCTGCCTGGGCAAGCTGGGGCTCGTTTGCAACACTACGCTGTTGCGTGGCAAGAGCATCAAGCACGGCTGCACGAATCTGCTCCACTCTGCGGTCCCGGCGAGGGCTCATCGACCGTCTAGGAATAGGCATCTCCTCGTCTTCATCGTCGGCATCGCTGTCCTTGATCTCAGCAGACATGCTGCGCCGCTCGCGCCGGCTGGACGGGGTTCCCCTGGACAATCCGGCCAACCCATGTTTGATCGCGTCCAGAGATTGCTCAAGCGGCCCAAGACGAGCAGCAAGAAGACCGCCAACAAGTTGACTGACGTGGCTATCGAAGAAGTTGACACGGGCTTCCAACTTTCCTTGCTCATCCTCGCTGAATACACCATCCCAGTCACTAGCAGGTAAGCTCTCGCTGCCGTTGAGGCGGTGAACAACGCCATCGAAAGTCTGAGCACTTTGAGGTGGGTCAAGGAACGGATCTTCGAGCTCTGTCGAAAGGATGGGCTGCGAAGACTCGATGGGGAGAGCAGCATAACGGCGTGGACTCGGACTAGGAGCGTCGCTTCGGAAGTGGCTTTGGGGAGGTAAGTGCAAAGGCGAGGAGTTTGTGACAGCGGCCAAATTGAGCTGACGGGTCGGGCTGGGTTGGAACATATGGGAATTGACCGTCTTGATGACACCCATGTCAGGATTCTTGTTGAGGTGCAGCATAATGGCGTCGATATCAGCCATGCTAGGCTCGGCATCACCAAGTGCACCGGGTTTGGTAGACTCTTCAGGCTGAACCGATTCCACGTGCTCGTTGTCGGAGAGGGGAGATAAAGTCTCGGCGGGGAAGGATGGCTCAACACCATCGGGTTCAAGCGGAGACACAAGCGGCGAGACAACCAGGTCATTTTGAACCACAACTTCCGGAACGGGCGAGGGCGCGGCGAATCGAGATGCGGCAAGCCCCTTACGCTTCGGCGGGGGAATTGAGACAGAGACCGGGGGCGGTACAGGCTCGTTCAGCATCGCGGTCTCAACAGACCTCTCAATAGGCTCCAAGGCTGGCGTTTCGGCTTCGCTTTCAAGGGGCACTTCACTGGTCTCTTCGTTTGCCTCGCTCTGCTCCACATCCTCCACATGCTCAACGAATTCATCAGTGGGTTTGCTGATGGGTTGATCAGCAGGTGCGCCATCGTCAACATCAGTGACCGTTTGCCAAGCCGATGTTCCAGGAACGAATGGGTTGGCAGTTGCAGATAGAGACTTCTTGTGCCCGCGCTTGAACGAATCTTCGCCGAATGGCCGCGCATCGTTGAAAGACTGCAGATCGGTCGCGCTGTTGAACTCGAACGGTGCCCAGGGGATCGCGCCCTGGTCTGAAGAAGCACCAGTAGGACTTGTCGCTTTGGTATCTGCAACCTCGGACGCCAGTGTTGATGACATATCCATGTCTCCCTGGTTGATGGAGTCGTCGAATGACTTTTCTTCAACCAGGACACTCTCTTCTTCCGCATTAACCACTTCGTCATCTTCAGCAACATTCTTCGGGGTCTGTTCAGGTACAGGGGTAGCCTCCTCCGTTGGCTGTTCTGCAAAGAGGGGTACATCATCTCCATCCCCGTGGCTAGCACGAGCCCGCTTGAAACGCGACTCGTCGGTATTGATGCGGCGGTCTTCTCCCTCTTGGTGCTCGTCAACACGATGCGACTGGCTACTATCTGGGCGTATAATCGGAATCGCCTTCGATTTCTTATTCAGTTTCGCAGCATCTGCGTTGTTCAGATCGATATTGCCAAAGATTAAGCTTGCCCGGTTGCTGCCACTCTCAGCACCCGACATGATAGGGCTAGTGATCGAATTAGATAGCGAGTGTGGCGTGAACGACGGAGCATCGGGCCGGAATTTGGGACCGGAGCTCGAGAAGCTGAATTCGCTTTGCCGCGGTGAAAACACGGAGGCAGCCGGGTTGATCTTGGAAGAGGTTGTGGTCGTAGTCATAGGGAGGCTGAATTGGCTGGAGCTCGCAGAGCCCAGGCCTGCGTTGAACACGGTGGGCTGAGGTATGTTGCTGCTCGAAAAGACAAACTGCCCAGGCTTGAATGTGCTTGCAGGGTTGAACTTGAACTCTGGAGCCTCGACGTTGAGCTTCGATAACGACGGCTTGCTTCCGTGGCTAGTAAGTCGCTTGTGGGAGCCACTGGCAGATTTGCCCGACTCGTTGTCCGTCCATGGGTTGCTCGCCGTGGAAAAGGACCGCTGATGCAGCTTCTGGAAGTCAAAGTTCTGGATCGGAGTCCCCAGGTTGCTAGGATTAGTCTCAATCTCGGACTCGTCGCCAGGTTGTGTATTAATGCCAGGCAACGCAGGCCTATAGGTCTGCTGGCCAGCATCATCCTCCCCGAAGTACTTCTGGGACAGAGAATGTCCACGGCTGTGAGGTCTGGGATGGTGAAGGACAACACCATTTGCATCGCCAGCAAACCGAGGGGCCTGAGGAGCAAACTGAACCGAAGGCTCCCTTTCATGCGAGGGGCCGGACGAAGTGGGTGCTGCGTCGCCCGCGTTGCCATTATGTGGGCTGTAATCCTCATCGTTTTCGAGCTGAGAACGCATCTGCTCTTCCAGGTGGTACTGCTCTTCCAACTGGTACTCAGCCTCATCGATCTCTCTTTGAAGGCTGTCGCTGGGATTGTGACGAACGAAGCTGGGCTCGGGAGTTTTGGATGGGCTCTTGGTCGGGGGCTCCTCCTCAATCTCTCTAAGGTCTTGAAGACGCGGCGATGCTCTGACGGGAGGTTGGAACTGGTGAGACAAAACAGGGAACTGGAGCGACTGGTGCCGCTGGTGCCCGCCGAGACCAGACATCCCATCAGGAGAGTATGGGGAAACCGGCGACATCATCGCTGCGAGATTAGCGAGCGAAGGTGAGCCAGCCCGGTGGCCTTGCGCCAGCATCATCTGGGGTGACCAGTGCCCATGCGGCGAAGGGATAGAAATGGATGCCCGCGGATTGAACTTTCCGGTAAACGATGCGGGAGAGGCGCTGGCGGGTATACCAGGGCTGCCGGCAGTCGTGAAGGGCGATGGGAACGGGAAGCCGCCCATAACCTGCGCACTGGAAGCCGAAGATGTTGGCAGCGGCGGCGAGAATGGGAGAGGCGGATAATGTGTCACCGAGGCCTGTCGGCTCATTGTAGAAGCAGGCGAGATGGACGGCGCTGGGGGCTCGTCCTCTCCAAAAGAGACGCCGAGAGCACGCAGCTTCGCCTCATTAAGTTCGTCGACATACTTTCTCCATGCTGCAGGTCTATTAGAACAGCACTTGGGGGGGGGGATCAAAAGGTTCAAACTTACCGTTCAGATCTGGGAGAAGAACTTTCCAGCTCCCTTGCTTTCTCTCTGTGACAAGCTCGTCAAAATCTGGCCACGCGCCTCGACTTTGAGATTGCTCGCCAGGGGCGAATACTCCAGTCGGTTGATTCAGGTCAAACCCGCTGATATTGTAGCCAAGTTGCTCCCAACTCCGAAGCATGCCCTTGACAGCAGACTCGCCGAGCGGCACGACCGACTTTCCGGGTTGGCCACGTTCCTCATCTCTCGGGAGAGATACCATAATATTTTTCCCTTTCCATGGCACCTTCTTCCTCAGACGCGGCGTTCCGTTCAATGGAGCGCGTTTGGTCACTGCCCTCGAGGGTGTAGCTGGCGCTGCGGCATCTGCTTTAGGGGTGCCAGCGAAACTATTTGCGCCTCCGCCCATCGGAGGTGTACTGGGCCTCTCGGTTACAGAGGCCGCTGCCGCTACCAATACAGGCTCGCCCTCAGGCGAGGACCTGTCGTCAAAAGACGCCATATTGGTGCTGTTCTGTTGTTTGTGATTAAGAAGCGCTTTTAGTGTCTCACTACTAGACTGTTTCCTGGGGCGACCTCGAGATACCTTCGGATCCTCGTTGTTCTGGCGATTTGCCCTAGGCGTTTCGTTATCAGGGAATCCCAACCACGCAGCTTCCTCGCCAGAAAATGAGCCGCTCAATGAAGAGTTCTCACTATCGCCGGCGCCGTCGCTGAGCCAGTGACGCTTCTCTAAATCGCTATCACCAGCTGTGTGTTGGCGAATCCAGTCTTCAGTTATCCCGCGGTGAACACGACGTGCACGGTTTGCGAGGACAGCCGCCGCGGCGCTGATCGAAGATGAAGGAGCTTCCTGCTGTGTGCCCTGAACGAGCGGCACGGGTCGGAGAAATGGGGTTTGTAGCTCAATCTGGTGGATGGGCGACTCCTCCGAAGCTTCACTGCTTACGCTCTCGCTGCGAAGATGCTTTGGATATGGCGAGCCCCAATGTGTGGCGTCGTACTCAGCGGTATTGTCCCTCACAGTGCTGGTTGGAGGCGTGCGCAGAAGACCAAGCACCCGGTCGGGGAGCCTCGGTGCTGGCAGAGGCGGGAGTTCAGGGGATGCCTCGCCGTCGGCGGTGGAAGCGGAGGAGAACGCAGGAGACGCAGTGGCGGATTGGCACCGAGACTGGGAGCCTCTTGGGCCTTCCTGTGCGGATGCACGAGGAGGAGTTTGAGGGGACGGCCTTGAGGAAGACGTCTTCGGGCTGCCTTGAGGGATGCGAGCATTAGCCGTGCTGATTCCTTGAGATGCAGTGCCGGATGAGACCATGGACGAGTGGGTGGCGGTCGGTTTTTAGAGGGGCCGGGGCGCAGATTTAGCTCACCAAGATGAGACCAGCGCAGACGAAGTTAAACTCGTCTGCAGCTGATTCTCAGGATTTGCGCGCTGCCGAATGTCTCTGCAAAGCTTTCAGATAAAGAATTATCTAAAAGGTAGCAAAGAAGCTCGAAATGTCGTCGGGCGAGCCGTGGCGCGACGCGTTCTCGGCAAAACGGGGCACGGGTGGTGAATCGAAATAGGCAATGAAATTAAAAAGTTGGTAGTGGGTTAAAAGAGCGACAGGAAGGCGGAAAAGCAACAACCCGGGGAATACGGACGCATCGAGTCGCAACGGCCGTCGGGTCGATCTGGAGCGCGCAAAGGTTGAGGGACTTGAGGTTCGACGCGAGGAGGATAGCCGTGGTGTTGGCGTGAACCTGGGGGAAGGGAAGTGCGGTCGGGAAGGAGGTGAAGTGCGTCGTGGGCCATGGGGCCAGCAATTATTTTTCGGGAACAGCGATTTTAATTGAACACGCTTCCCTGGCACTCCACACGTCCGGGACCGATAATCTCGCTGGTTTGCAGATTCATTTGGCCGAAGTTTGGCGGTACCTGACGAGGGGTCAGGGGACGCGCATTGCGTGCCGGCACAAGCTCATCTGAAAGTACCCTCCAACAATTGTCTCGGGCCAACGACAAGCTGCCGTCAGGCACATGGCGCCCGACGGACGACCTTCGAGAATGAGACAGGCATGTTCGACTATGTGACCCTTTGCATCTCACTATGCATTTGCTGCCAAACTGGCACAATTCTTTTTCTATACCTTGATGAGCCTCACGTCTCACACTTCGCACCCAAGGTCGATGCTGGACGCGAAAAGGGGTCCGACATGGACCCTTGCCACTAGCGAAAGAGACTCCACTCGAGATGATTCAAGATCAAGGGGCTCCCCAAGAGTTCATCGCATCCGCTGTCAGCCTCCGAACCAAGATGCCGCAAGATGCTGCAATTCATTTTGAGCGAAATGTGCCCTGCGAAGATAGTTTCCGGGGTACTGGGGATTGAGCATGAACGGGGCGGGCGCATTGAGAGCTGAGATTGGGTAGCGCGGCAGCGGGTTTTCGAGCCTCGAGCCTGCCCATTGTGCATCCCGCATGGCGCGCCGCCGAATCAGATCGAGTCGCACTCTCAATTGTTCAGTTTGGGCAGCGACCGAGAGAACAGCCAACAGAATTGAGGAACCCAATGCGCTGGCCTCATGACGCGCTGGGATCCCACGGCGGAGGTGTGATGCCAGCTCAGCGATGGCGTTGACAACTCACATGGGGTTCGCTGCAACACCTGCGTTCTCCATCTGGGGATCTCCAGAGATCTTCAGAACAGGACGGCCCACCCGCCCCATGCGGCAAAGTAAATCATCATGGCCTACTTTGTACGCCTAACTGCAAACCCTCGAGACCACAAAGTATTCCAAGAGGATAGGTATGGACATTGAAGCCTGATTGGTCGGTATTATGAGATACTCGAATTTGACGAACTGAAACATCGAGACCCCATGCTTGCCGGATCCTGTTTTTTGGGGGTTTTTTTTCCGGGGTCTTGCACACTGTCCGGTCAGGTAACCGTTTGCACTGCAGCTCCGAGGCTCGAATTTTTATTCGTATGCCATTCTCCTCCCTTGTATAGCTCAGCTAGGTACCTAACCATTATCATCAAAGCATACCCAGTCCAAGTCCAGTTGTTCCAGGTGGATATCACAAACGCCGAACAAGCCCTCAAGCCAAACTAATAAATGTACCCGTAGAATAATGACCACCCACCCAGAAAGTAACCAAAATATTTCTAACAAACACAGACCCTAAGATCTTCATGCATCGCAGAAAATGTCGAACTCGGCCGTCTGGCTTACAAGGACCGGCGGCGGGAAGGTCTTTGTGGGTGCGGCATCGAGTGCTGCCTTACACGCGACTGCAACCATATATCAGCACTGGATTCAACATCAATCCCAGTCCCCAAAGGAAAGCTTACCATTCTGCTTGTCACAGTCGCCCACGGCAAAGTTCCCTTGCTTGTTGTTGGCAATATCGGCGCACTTGTTGAATTGGTTATCGCATGCTCTGTTCGAAGCTGTCTTGAAGTCGTTCTGGCAAGGAGTTAGCCAGCAGTCACCATCACCACCAACCCACATCACAACAACAGAGACATAAAACGTACGAAGGTATCTCCATCCACCCCAAACTGTCGTTGCGGGTTCCCCGTATTTGTGATCGCCGACGCCGCCACGCCGCCCAAAGACCCCGAAAACACCTGCAAGTTCCGTGTAGGCACCGTCTGTCTCGGCGCAAGAAGCGCCATGCGGAAATGCTCGCCGGCGTAGATACCATCGCTGTCGGAAGATGCCACGGCTCGACTGCTGGCAAGGCCCGCCACGACCAGACACAAGAACGATGATCCACACTTCATGTTTTCCTCTTCCTTTCACTTTCTGTTTTGTGTGATGTCGATTCTTCGATACACCTCACCGTCGTCGGTAAATCTCGCCCGGAGATTCTCACTTTCGCTTCGAATTCGCCGACTCAGAACAGAGCAGGAGAGGCAGTACCAATGCTGATATTGAAACACGCGTTCTTCACCAGAAGAAACAACAAAGTCTCACTGACTGCCAAAATAGAGCAGTAGTAGAAAAGAGTGTCAGGATAAATAACAGAAACGAGAACAAGAGAGCAAGAGAGAAAGAGAGAGAGAGAGAGAGAGAGAGACAAAGCACCTGCACCCATCCATCACTCACACGCCGGCAAACTTGCCCGCATTTTACCCGGTTGAAGATCCCCTCACCTAGTTGTAAGTCGATCGCCGGCTGAAACCATCATGAGACACCCACCCACCACACAACTTGGGCTGCGCACGAGCGATGACCTCAATCAAGCAGAAACCCACCAATGCACGTGATTTCATTCAGGCAAAATGCGACCAAAGTAAAATCGGACGGTTCGGGTTTTGGAGAGGGTGTTCATCTGTTCAAGTTGGGAGACCCTACTTGGCGATGCAGCTGCGTCCACTCGGGCCGCCGTGAGAGTGCAGAGGGTTCAGCTGAATCTTCAGATGACGAGTTCATCAATCGACACGAACGCCCGGCTTGCAGTATCAATAGCGCAAAATACATTGTAGAAGCTGCAGACCCACGCCGCCTGGATGATGAATTGTTATTATTAAAATGTCTTACTGTATGAAAACATGCGATGTTTTTTCCCTGTGGCGAAGTTGTCATCCAATGTCGACAAAAGACGAGCTATGTATCCGTTGGGAAACATAACAAACTCCCTTCTTCCATAGCGCGTGGAAACCAGCTGACGCCTCCACCCTCCACCTCCTCGCCGGAACCCGAGCCAGCTTCAACCAACTCAGTCCCCTCCCGTTCCAACGCCTCGCCAACGATTTTGATTCATCTCCCTGGCCTATTCGCCCCGATGTATGCTCTCCGAACCGTTATTCTGGTAATGAGTTTATGGAATCCGTCCCTCTATCACTCGGTACGAGTACGAACTAGATGCTCGATGATGGCGCTTCCCAGAACTCCGGATTTGCTCCCGTAAACATATGGTGAGAGGAGCGGGACAAAATAAATAAATATCGACAAGTGAAACAAATTGGTGGTCGTGGTTATGAACAAGTGAGAATTTTAGGGAAGTGCTGCCAGATTTTATAGCATCATGCGAGAGGATGTTAGAAATTCGAGGCGGTGTTGACCTGTGTTGGGGTATGATAACTCTCAAGAGTGCTCTGGAAGGGCGTCCGGCCATTCATGGAGTTGCCCGTATCCGGCTTCTCTCCGCCTGCAGTGCTGGGATAATCCATCAAATCGTCGTTCTCCTCGGCAGCCTTCTTCCGTCCCCAGATCCTCCAAGCCACAAAAGCCAGGCCGCCTAGAATGATGGCTCCACCGATACCGACCACGACACCAATAACAGTGTTACGGGTGTCAGGCGACATGCCGGTCTGCGCATTACTTCCATTGTTGGCCAGTCCAGGGGTCTGCGTGGTTGTCAGTTCGCTGGTGATGGTTGTCGACTGCCCGTTGACACCAGTAGTAGTAATGAATGTAGTGCTCGTCTCGATGATAAGCGAAGTTGAGCTTCCCGAGGTGTTGGGAGGAGGAGTAATAGAAGCTGAGGGACTGGTGGTGCCGGACTGCGTGGTCGAGCTGGATGACTGGCTTGACGATGAGGACCGACTTGTTGAAGGAGTCGTTGTGGGTGTTGGCGGAGTGGTGGGGGATGTGGGAGGAGTCGAAGACGGAGCGGGAGGGGCTGTCGTCGACGACGACGACGATGAGGTCGAGCTGGAGCCTGTGCCACTCAGCTGACGCTTCTGGATTGCTACGCCATTGCGGAAGGCAAGTCTGGCGGCATTCATGTCGTCAATCATGGTGGCCTCGGCGACATAGAACACTGAAAGTCCGAGGACGAGCAGATCGAGGAGTCTCGGGGAGCGCATTGTTGCTGGAGGCTGACTTCAATGGCAGAGGCAGAGCGGTTTCGACAGAACAGTTCCCGTTGTCGTTCGTGGGGTTTGATGGAGAATTTCCAAGCCCTCGGCAGATGGACGGTTCCCGGATCGGGACAGAAAAGGTTAAAGTCGTCTCGGTATTCCGGTCAACGAAGAGCCAGAATGACGTTAAACGCGTTGTCGAGAAAAATGTAGTAATAAAATGCAGGCTTTGTTGGTGAGTGGAAAATTGGTGGCAGAAAAGAGACCACGAAACGAATGGCGGGGAAAGGACGGGATCAGTAACGAGTGACGGGTGGAATGGTTTTCATTGATGGAGGGAAGGAAGGACGGCGGCGAGGTTGCGCAGTGAAACGAAAGAGCAGGACTTGCTTGCTCACACGAGGCAAACGAAGAAATGGAACAGGGGTTGGCAGCCAATCGTTGCTCGTATTCCAGCTTTCGCGCAGCACGAAGATCGGGGCGTTCGGGAGCTGCAACGGGGCACCTGGGCAGCTGGTCCACTCTCAGCCGTTTGCCCACTGCCATCTCATCATTTGCAACGGGACAGCCCCCAAAACACGCTCGATAGGTGCATTTTTGGCGGGGCAATTCTGGACGCCGCCCCTGCAACCAGCTCCTTCCATCACCAACAATGCAAGCGAAACATCGCTCTACAACACCTGTTCCTTCCGTCGTCAATAAGCAAACGAGCTCTACTCCTTGCAGTCGCCCTGGGTGCACGAACATTCTATCTTCTTCATCAATGCCATCCGCCCATATGGCTGACAAGAAAACAATCGGCCAGCTCGATCGGCTGACTCTCCTCCCGGCAACGCCTCCAGAGACAGCATCCCCCAACTCCCCCACACCATCCGTGAGCTTGCCGGTCTCTAGTATCGATAAGATTATCGTCGAAATTCGCAATCGCATCTGTGGCCAAGTTGAGCACGAAGAGGAGTGGTGGTGCATCAGCCTCAGTTGTGACGAGTTCATTGCTTTTGAGGCGCGTTTTGAAGCCGAAGGGGATTACCACTGGTCAAAGTAGGTTTACCTATTACCCCCCTTTATCTAGCATCACATTAGCTAACCTCTAATTAGGTACGACTACTTCCCTAACCTTAATAAGTTCGTCCTACGTATAGCAGGCAATGTCCACGAAAGCGTCATCGGAGGATTTGGAGACCTAGTTATAGAGCAGTTGATCGACATACGGCGAGGTAACGACCAAGTCGCTGCCGATTTCGCTCGGAGAGTACAAACAGCTAGAAGCCCCAAGATTAAGCGCGATGGTCACACCCATTACCCAGACGCGTCGTTTGCACATTATGATGCGACAGAACTTGGTGTCATCGTAGAGGTCTCACATTCGCAAAAATGCCAAGATTTTCCGTTCCTTGCAGATGCATATATCTTGTTCAAATGGGTTAACCCAGGCTGTCATCGGGATTGACCTTTCGTACCAGGGAAAAGAAGCAAGAGTTATAGTATGGCGACCAAACAAGACCAAGGAAAACGGAGAAACGATACTTGCAATGAAGAAGACCTTTGAGGGCATCTTTCGGGATGCAGAGGGGAATTTGGTTAATGGCGGACGGAAGCTCTGGATTTGGCTGAAGGATTTCGCTAACAAGCTTGATTGCCCCGGAATCCAACAGGTCCGGGGGGTAATTACCATCTCCTTTGCTCAGTTGTATGAGTTAGTACAGGTTGCCGAGGCTTCTGATCGGGCACGGAAGCAGAGGCGGGGGTCGGATGAGGTTCTCGAAGGTAGAAGCAGGCAGAAAATGGTCAAGCGCAAGACGGGGGTCCGCCCGCCACCAGAGAAACTCACAACCTCGGACGAGGAACGGGTTAAGGTAGCCGAGGAAGTAGTTGATAAGCAGCTCTGCGACCAAGACGCAGATTATTCCCCAGAGCAGGATTATACCTTGGGGCAGGTGGTAAAGATGGACGGTCTGGCTATGAACTCGAGAGCAACGGCAGTTCGTATGTTTCTCTGACCTTCTGCTGGAGCGATGGTGCCCGCTAGGATCTCGGAGTCGAATGGGGTTGTTGCCAACTCAACGCTTTCTCAAATGTACATCGAATTTAAGGGATTTGCATGATGTCAAACCTCTCTGTGATGGCGACAGGGCATGGCTCTTTTATTTCCGATGGCAGTAGGGGTTCCAAACTTGCCGAGAGGGCTAGCCAGTGAAGACACGAGTGATTTTCCTCCGCCAGTCCATCCCGTAAGGTACCTAATTACGCAGCCCAAAACACCAAGGTAGACTGTACAACTTCGGCAAGCATATAAAACTCCAGTGCCACCGTTACAAGAGGGTTGCCGACAATATCATCCGCTGAGCTAGTGCACAGTACCTAGGCAGGGCAAAGGAGAAGCGCTTCATGATAGTTATTCTGGCCACCGGCCGTAACGTCCCGCGGACAAAGCTTGGGGCAAGTCAAAACGACCGGGCATCTGTCACTTCAATGACTTGCTGGCACAGACGAACGAACGTTGGCCTTCCCAACATGATCAGGCACGCATACGGGAACAGAACCAAAAGATGGAAGGGATACCCTCAAGCCAGTGACGGCATTCAAGGCATTGCCCTGCTTCCCGCACAGTGACGTGAGCTGGATGGAAGGCCGTACATGTTGTTGCCTTTGCGCTCGGCTTTTCCATTCCTCCGAACGAGCTGTTGTTCAGTAACGAGAAGATTTGCCTCCTGTGAGCTGGAGAGGTGTCGTGTTGGCCGGTTCGATGCGATGCGCGAAGGGGAGATTAGGCTTCTCGACTAGAAACGTCGTCGTATCCGGGATTGTTGCTTGGCTTCGGGTCTTGGTATACAAAACCCTTGGCTTCAAACCCGGGGCCGTCGGAGCTTGTCCGGGTGGAGTGCGATCTAGGTCTCCATCTTTCCCAACGTCAGGGAATAGCGACTGGAGACGCCGTTCTTCACAGCTGTACCCGGCCCTTAGGTATTAGGCAGAGGTTCTATTAATTTCTTTGAGATTTCCTAGGGTGTTCGGGGGCTGTAAGGACCACCCGGAGGGCCATTGGAAATGGGTCACAGCGTGGTGAGGTTGCGCTGAGCTCCGATGCCCCACCATCAACAGTCACCGTTAGGTGGTAATGGTACCTTCCCTTCTGGATTCGCGTCTATCCTGCCAGAGTGACTCTGCCTTACACTTGCACGCTGCAAACACGGTCGTCTCATCCAGCCAATAGCTGGGTCATGTTCTCGTGAGTATATATGTTCCCAAATGGGCATCTTATCCGGCTGCGACCTTGCAGATGCCAATTCGTGTTACACGGTGTTGCGGTGTGCTTGGAGAGCAGAATATTTCTGGGCGGATGAGGGCTGCATGGATTCTTCATTTCCCGTAGCGATGCCCAACACGAAGACAGGTTCCACCGGAATCTGCCACAGCAAAAGACAACAAAGAAAGAACTCGGTAACTCGAGTACTGATTACCGACGGCGACCAGAGAAAATGAGTGGGATGCTGATAGAACCCCCCAATCTATTTCCAGAAGAAAAATTATCCCTCGCGAAAGAAGTCTTTGTTAGCGCAGGGCTGACACAGACCCCTGGTGCATGGCCGACAATGACGTGGTTCATTTTAAATGATGGAAGTTGGGATGCTGCGCCTTTTGTGTCGAATTGCCCTTGAGAATGTTGTTGACAGCTTTGCTGGATGGAAGAAAGTAGTGTCATTTTTCAGCCCAGGCTATCCCATGGGAATGTTATACAAATCGGGTTATAAGATACGATGGAAAGCCACCGTGATCGTAGCGTCCCGTACCTTGCATGGCCAAACACGCCATCATGCTAGGTTAGTCGAAAAGGAGGGGAGAGCGGGTGGTGGCGTCATGCCACCTTGAGAAGCCACCGTGACCATCAGGAGAGAGCCCCATCGGAATCTGAACGGTAAGAAAATAACGCTGAAGACCGCATTCCTTTGTTGTGCAAAATGCGGAGGGACTGAGGTCGAAAACCGGGTTTGGGGAATCAGGCTGATCGACGACAGTCCCGTTTTTCGTCATGAGCTTAACCAGAGCCGCACGCGCCGATCCTGTATTTTTAGTGTTGAAGGCTGAGAATTGACTGCTCCATTGGTGTTGTGGAGCGACATCGACCTGAACAAATTTTGTGATTGTCTCGTCAGGCCCGAGGGCTGAGACAAATGAGCGAGGCTTTGACTCAGCCTGGGGCGCGCTCCCAGTCATGAACAACAATGGGATTGGGAACCATGAAAGTCCCTGCAAGGGCTCTTGCCCCTTTTTGATGCGACCCCAGTTAGGTTTGACACCCGGGCACGGGCCATATCTGTCAATTTATGTCTTGGCAGGGGTGACAACAGCCTTGCATGACCTCCTCCATTTGACAGGTTACATCCTCGCAGACCGCGATTCTTCCCAGCTGTCCGCTGTGTATCCGTGTGCGGTCAGTTCTGCTGACGCTGCCTGCGGTGGAAGGTTGGCAATATGGGCGATATGCACTACAGTCGAATTCTATCATGGCTGTGGACCACTCTGTGGGGGGCAAGTACAAGCCCCTCCATCTCTTCTCGAATCCTTCCAGGTCGCCTTGCTCGCCTCGGTCAACACGATCGAAGCGGCCCAAGGAACGGGGAAATGAGCTGGAAGAGAAAGCGACATCCCCCACTACAGCCACCGCCATTGGCGGGGAGGGCTGCCCGGTAGGGTGGAAGGCGGGTTGTTGGCGGACTCGGTATGCAGGTACCGTGGAGAGGTGTGCCGCCTGGCCGTGGGTAATTTCCTCAGTACCTGCGAGCGGTAACCTCGCCGAGCGCTTGGTCTGGCGCTATGGATCCTCACCACCCCTGCTGCGTCCGAATTGAGCGCAACGGCTCCACACCGCAACGGCCAGCCTTGAACCCCCTTGACCTTCTCGCGGTGCGCACGATGGTGACCCATGTCAGATCGTGCGTGAATATGAAGGGCGGCGGCCCGTCGCTCTCTGCCTAGCTGCTCTCATCCTCTTTTTTTTTCCCGGTCGTGTCTTCAACTCCTCACCAAGACGGCCTCTTTCCTCGCCGTTGCAAACGTTTGTTTGCGTCCTTTCGTTTGTTGATCTCGTATCAACGCACGCTCTTTACGGCCTAGGCCATTCCGCACCCCGCAAAACACTCCTTTTTTTGCTTGTTGTGTTTGCTCTCGTTATTTCTAATATTAGACCCACGAGAATGTACAAGACTCTTGCTGTGGCGGCGCTTGCCGCTGCCCCGGCTTTGGCATCGGCCGCCGGCCCGAACCTCAACGCCTACTGGGGACAAAGTGGCTCAACAAGACTTAAAAAGTTCTGCGACCTGTCAACATTCGAGTATGTCACAGTTGGCTTTGTCAACAACTCGCCCGAGTTTGATACCTCCGGCCTCAACTACCCTGGCACCGACTTTGCTGCCCACTGCGCCGCCGATGTTTACGAGGTCACGGAGAATGGCCAGACAAAGAAGTCAAAGCTTCTCAGCGGGTGCAACCTGATTGCCACCGATATCCCCTACTGCCAAGGGAAGGGCAAGAAAGTGCTCTTGTCCATTGGCGGTGCCCCGGGTGAGAACTCTCACTACAATGTGACAACCGCTGCGAACGGAGAGTACTTCGCCAACTTCCTGTGGGAAGCCTTCGGTCCCAAGAACGCCGCGTCCACCACTCCTCGCCCTTTCGACCTCCCCAACAAGGACCCTGTTGTCGTTGATGGTTTCGATTTCGACATCGAGGAGTACTTCGACGACAACAAGAACGGCTATCCCTCCATGGTCACTAAGCTTCGCCAGCTAATTGGCGCCCAGCAGCGCCCGTTCCTTGTCACCGCTGCTCCCGAGTGCCCCCTAGCTACCCAGTTCTTCAAGATGAAGAAGATCATCGACACTGCCAAGTTCGATGCCTTGTTCATCCAGTTCTATAACAATGCAGCCTGCCAAGGGGACTCGAACACCTTCAACTTTGACGCCTGGGTGGATTACATCAAGAACACACCTAGCAAGGACGCCCTGCTCTATGTAGGTCTTCCTGGCAGCGACGTTTCCGCCAAGACTGGATACCTCTCACCCGAGAAGGCTGTGGCGTTGGTGGAGGGGCTCAAGGGCAACCCGAAGTTCGGCGGTGTCATGCTCTGGGATATGGAGAGCTCCCTTTCGAACAAGAACCAGGACGATGAGCCTTACCAGCAGATTGTTCACGAGGCGCTTTGCGGCCCGACCGTGCCTACTCTTCCAGGAACCCCCTCTGGCACCGACTGCCTCTTGAAGCATGCCGTTGTCGGTGGCGACACCTGCTACAAGATTGGCCAGGCCAATGGTTTGACCGTGGACGAGATTCTGGAGCTCAACCCCAACCTAGACTGCCCCGGACTCCAAATTGGACAAACCATCTGCTTGGTGCGCGGAACCCTCCCTTCATCCGCCGCCCCCTCGGTCGCCCCCAGCTCTGCGGCTCCCAGCTCTGTGGCCCCTAGCTCCGCTGCTCCCAGCTCGGCCGCCCCTAGCTCCGTTGCGCCCAGCTCTGCCGCTCCTGTCTCTGCCGCGCCTAGCTCTGTTGCTCCTAGCTCCGTCGCCCCCAGCTCTGTTGCGCCCAGCTTGGCCGCCCCTAGCTCCGTTGCGCCCAGCTCCGTCGCCCCCAGCTCTGTTGCGCCCAGCTCTGCGGCCCCTAGCTCCGTTGCGCCCAGCTCTGCGTCTCCCAGCTCTGTTGCACCCAGCTTGTCCGCTCCCGTCTCTGCCGCGCCTAGCTCTGTTGCTCCTAGCTCCGTTGCGCCCAGCTCTGCCGCTCCTGTCTCTGCCGCGCCTAGCTCTGTTGCTCCTAGCTCCGTTGCGCCCAGCTCTGCCGCTCCTGTCTCTTCTGCGCCCCCATCCAGCTCGGCGCCCACGAGCAGCGATGATTACTGCTACGAGGAGTCCACCTCTGAGTCTGCTCTTCCCAGCAGCGTGCCCTCCGTTGTCCCCAGCGGAAGCATCCCGGCGTCCGTTTCGGTGGTTCCCAGCTCTGCCGCCCCGAGCTCCCCTGCCTCGTCTTCGGCGCCTGTCAGCTCTAACGGCCCGGTCTCGTCGGCCTCCAGCGTCACGGACTGGCCTTCGGTTAGCTCTTCGGTTGAGTGGACTACCTCGACCGTCTACAGCACTACTACCGAGACCATCACGTCGTGCGCGCCCCACGTCACCAACTGCCCTGCCCACGTTGTCACCCGCACCATTGCTGTCTCGACCACTGTTTGCCCTGTGACTGCCACCTCAACCCCTGTCGCCACCGAATGGCCCACTGGTTGGACAACCTCGACTGTGTACTCTACCAAGACGTACACCATCACCAGCTGCGCACCCACTGTCACTAACTGCCCCGCCAAGCTCGGCCATGTTACAACCGAGGTCATCGCCGTGAGCACCACCGTGTGCCCCATCACTGAGGGCTGGCCCAAGCCTACCGGTGGCAACCCCCACGGGGAGTGGCCCAAGCCCACTGGCATCATCGTCCCGACCTGGCAGCCGGAGGTTGACTGGACCACCAGGACCTCGGTTACCAACACGCAGTTCACCACTGTGACTGTTGCCAACCCCGACAAGCCCGAGGGTACCTGGCCTGTCAAGCCTGTGGGCGACACCCCTGCTGGTTGGCCCGTTAAGCCTGCGTCCGAGACGACGCCGGCTGGCTGGCCCGCTGGTGCGGCCAAGCCCTCGGCCAGCGGCTGGGGCGGTAACAAGCCGGTCACCACCGGTGGCGCCATTCCGGTTACCGCCGGTGCTGGTCGCAACTCGGCAGCTCTAGGTCTTTCGGCCCTAGCCGCCGTCCTGTTCTTCGCATTGTAAGAGCTGGATGTTACGACGTGTATTTTTTTTCTCTTTGTCATGTTGAATCTATATAACAGCCCTGTATCCTAGCACCTGATGGTCAGGCATGTAGTGGAAATGGGCAGAGATTTGCTTTTGGATATAAAAGACCTCTTCGAGTTTTGCATATTTGGTATATCTGCATCTGTGGTCAGCGTGCGTCCTTGGGACTGGGAATTGGGGGACATTTTCTCTTAAAAGTCAATTCAGAGGACATTGTGATCCTTAACATCGGTTCTCCGGTCCCGGTACTTTTTGTTGCTGATGGGAACTCTTGAGCTTCGAAAGTGCTGAGCGTCGCTGTTCTTTCGATCGCGGACTTGTTCATAGTAGGTAGACCCGCTTATGCCTAACATGGGATATGAGTACTCAGTGTGCGGACACCTGTTGTGGCTGTGCAGTCAGCCAAGCAACTCGGCTGATCGGCGTGACTGGTTTTCTTTGTGTTACCCTCGCCATGCTGCTTCTCCGGACCAACTGGCTGGGAGTGTCAACGGTCGAGAGCACGACCGCGTGGCCTAGAAAAGGCCATTGTGAGCAGGGGGTGGGGCGATTGGCTGAGGGCGGGTTTGCTCCGGCAGCGTGGCAACCCGGGCGAGGGGGCTTCTAGTTGGTCTAGACCTCTGCTCGATGGTTGGTCACTGGTTCGTTCAAACTCGACAAAAGTTTCGACACACGAACTCGGCGCAGGCTCGGTACAATGCGAGAATGCATGCCCTGTTGAGAAAAGAGTCCTTCCTCCCTGGAATTGCTCGGTTTCCCGAACAGGTCACAGAATCCCGCCCACCGCCGTTTACTGCAGTCTCGCTTCAGGTGATGAATAGTAATGCCGGACTGGCGGCCGAGCTGGTTTTTCATACGAGAGGCAATTGTCAAGTTACGCTACTCACAAGGCCCAATTGAATACCGAGTGATGCATCAGCTGCAGGTGGTTCTGGCCTTGTTGCGCTGAGTGCGAGCGGAGGGGCGAACCTGGCAGACGGGAGTGGGAGCCGCCGGAGGGCATGAATTCGGTGTTGCTTGGTGATAGGAGTGTACTTGTAATCCGTACACATGAGCGAACCAAAGGCCCGCCGCCGGGCGAGCGACGGGCTGTCATCAGCAGCAGCTAGCTCCCATCCGTCGCTCGTCGTCCGTCACCCCACCACGTCCCGACCGCTGGCCGAGTGGCACAGCTTCCTGCAGCAGCGGCGCCCCGCGCCTGGGTCACCGCACCCTTCCATCTCCGCCGATCGAGATTCTCCGATCAGTCAGTGCATACCTGCGAGGCAGCTCAGCTCAGCTCGGCACGTAAATTCCCCCTTCCCATGGATATCACCTGGGCGGCGTCCACGGGTGGGTGGCGAAACAGAGACAGAATGGGATTCTGATATTGGGCCCGTATGTTGCGAGCGGATGGGGCGGTCTGCGTAGATTGCTGAGATGACAGCTGAAAAGAAAAGAAGAAAAACTCGCAGGCGACAGCGTCGTACCTGCGGTCCCACATGCCGCAGCCGAGCTCAAAGTACCGACCAAGCAGGAGATATCTGCAAGACATGGATTTTAGGGACCCCAAAGGACCCTTCTCGGGGAGAGCCAGAATTGCATCCGACAGCCCCGTCTCCCGTTACCATCTCTACCTGCCAAGCCAAGCCTTCTCCCTCCCACCAACCCTTTCTGTCTCTCCCAGGGAGAAGCGCAAAGTAGAGAAGCCACCATTGAATTTCAAGGGGTCCTCGTTTTCCTTCGTTTTCCACTCATTTTCTCCTTCCGGCTTTTAGTTGAGCCCATCCCTTACTTCTTTTTGCTTTTTTGTTTTACCCCTCCCTGGCCCAGTTGCTCGAGACGGGACTCGCGCCCCCCTTCTCCGGGTCTCCGATCTGACGCAACGGCCTTACCCTGCCTACCAAAGTTCGCCAGGGGCCAGTGATCCTCCTATCCGCTCCCCCGCGTTCCGATGCCCATCGACATCCCGTCCGCCGCGTCATAACGTCAGACTGCCTACCGCCCGTCCAGAGTTTTCATCGCCGTAAATTGACTTCTGCCTCGTCTCGTCGCTTTCGCATGTCCCTTCGCGTCCCCCAGGCCCCCGGCTCGCCCCGCCTGTCCAATGCCCTCCTCTCCGAGGCCATTGCTTGAAGATGGCCACCATCGAGCCACGCCTGATCCACCTCCTCAACAACTCGCAGGCCCCCGATCTCCCGCCCATACAGCTCCTGCCTCTTGATGCCGGCGCCAGCGAGTCCCTCTCGCTCCCACCGCTCGAGCACGACCCAGCCTCCAGGGGAGACAATAAGCTCTTGACAGCCTCGACGCAGATCCCGCCGTTGCACGCTGTCGGTGACGACGTCCTGGGGAAACAGCCCTTCCGGATACCAGACAATGGATTTATTAATGACACCACTCCTCCCAACGGCACCAATAGCCGGGTCACAAAATCTGGACATACGCTGCATCTGCTCCTCGGGGAAACTGAGGCAAACACGTCGACCCTCTCACTCCGGATGCTCGTCGATGATAACAACACGCCCGAGGCTCTCGACGACCTCTCCACAAAAAAGCGGCATCGTGCCCTCACTACCAAAGATGACTTTGTGCAGCTTCCCCAGCCGCTCAAGAAGCAAAAGTCGACGCAGCAGGTTGTGCCTCCCATCATAGCGGGGCTGCACGAACCCCCGCCGAACGCAGCCGTCTTCCCCCCCATCACGTCTGGGCCATTCGACGACAGCGACCCGCTCAACTTGAGCATTCACAAGGATTTTGGCGCAATTGTCGATGATCGGATCGCGGGAAACGCGTCACACGCGAGTGATGGAGGGGACAAAAATACCAATGGCTCGGCGAAGGGGAAGCGCCGCGCCGCTAAGCCGCGGAGGAAGTGGTCAGACGAAGAGACAAACCACCTCTTGTTAGGGGTCAGTCGCCATGGCGTCGGCAAGTGGACGAGCATATTGGACGACCCGGATTTCAAGTTCAACGATCGGACTGCCGGTGATCTGAAGGACAGGTTCCGCACGTGCTGTCCGGATGAGCTACGCGGTAGCTCTACCTTAGGTGGTGGCAAGAAGCCGAGGTCTGTCGGAGGCGATGATAACGGCGTGGGGAACGAGAGCGGTTACGGCAAAGCCGAGTCGACGCCTACGAGTGAGGATGGCACGCACTATACTGGCCACATGAAGCCCAGAAATGGCCCGCTTCTTGAGCATCTCCTCATCGAGCCCGAGAACAACAGCAGCATGGCCACTCCCGCTCTTACCGCCACAAGCAGTGCCAACACGACACCCCGCTATTCCTCGGAGCGCTATCGCGAAATTTGCCCTGCTCCTTCCCAGCCCCATCCAGACTCAGACTCGGCCCAGCCCGCAAACCGCCAGCAACGGAAGAGTCGCGCCCACCGCAAGAAGATGGAAGACCTTGTGGAGCTTGGCATTCATGGCCCTTTCAAGAAGTCGCACCGCCGCGAGCGCCGCCCCTTTACTGACCAAGATGACAAAGAGATCTTGGAGGGGCTCGACCAGTATGGTCCGGCCTGGACCAAGATTCAACGTGATCACCGTTTCAACCTCTCGACACGCCAACCGACAGACCTACGTGATCGCGTGCGGAACAAGTACCCCGAAATATACCAGCGGATTGAGAAGGGTGTTTTTCACGTTAAAGGAGACCCGAAAACGGGATCTGCTGGGCCTTTAGAACCTGTGGTGAACACCACCATTGAGAAGGCCCTTCAGCAACACATGACGGCGCAGCAGGAGCTGAATCGATCTAGTTCGCGAGAGGATATGGCGGTGATGATGCAAGGTCCCCCGCCTCATAAACGATTACCCCCAGCGGGGTTCTACGAGTCTACCGAATCGTTGCCAGGGCTGGCAGATATGTTTGTCGATATGTCTTCATCGGCTGGGACAGGGATGCCGGGAATGATGGGGGCCGTTGCAGGGGGTACGTTTGTGGATCCGAGCGAGATGGGTATCAGTCGTCTTCTGTTAGACGACGGCTCGGGCCCAGATTATCGCCATCACCACCTCCAACACCACTTACAACAGCCTCAACCGCCGCCGCCGCATGCCCGATACGGAGCGGGGCAAAATGGAGGGTACGATTACAGTATGGGCAGGTAGAAGAACATAGTCTGCTCAAAGAAGCTGGTGTCTCTTTTGTTGGTCGGAACATTGTAACGGAACACGGAGCCCTGTTTTTTCTTGGACGGATGGAGTTTTGTGTGAGATAAAAACATGGGTAAGACTCGATCGAGCTCGACGCACGCGCAACACTTTGGACTGTCCTTTTCTGCTAGGAGTCGGGGCCCCGGTGTTTTATTTTGGTTGAAATATGCTGGGAAAGACTAAAGACTGTCTGGGTTAGAGATTGCCTTTTGGTTTGGGTTCGGTTTCGGGTTTAAACATCTGTCATTACAAGGCCGCTGTTACGAGTACAGAAAAAAGAAAACGGACAGAAGAGCAGGGAGAGAAAGACGACGGGAGACTGATGCTTGGCTTTTTCCCGGTTTTGAGACTGGCGGCCATTACTTGGGACGGACTGACGAGGACCCGGGATTCTCTTGGTCCTAGTTCTGTGTCCGTTGTGTCATATGTCTGAGTGTCATGTCAAGTGTCGAGCTGTTATCGTATGTTGTCACGCGATTGGCAGCAAATTTTTAAAGGTTAGAACAGGGAGCAATCTCTAATACGCTGGGTTATGTTTGGCTTTTAGGCCAAAGTACGTTACGAGGGTCTGTCTTTACAGTAGCTGGGAATTCGTGCTGCTGCTGTGTGTGTCGGTTCGTCCTTGAGACGGGGCTCGTTGCTCCCTGGGGTATCTAAGAGTGTTGTACCTGGGCTATGTGATGTGTCCGATGCCAGATCAATAAATACAACTTAAGTTCGTTTTGTAGTTTTTTTCATGGTCTGGACTATCTCGGGCTATGTTCAATGCTTGCTTGCTTTTCTGAAGCGGGTGTCGTTGGATAACAGTGCTCGTTTAAGTCAGATAGCCGGGAAGCGGGATATGGCGTTGGATGAATCTTCCATTTTGCATTCGGGTGCTTCCGGCATTGGGAGCAGGTCTACTTCGAGACTCTTCTGCTTTTCTTTTGCAAGGACTTGAGCTGCCAGATGTTTGCCCTCTTCCCTCCTTGGAAGGGGGCGGTTATGCAAGGATCGTGTGCCAGGGATGTGGTAGTTATGCAGTGGGTCAGTGAGTTGTGCATTTTTCTGCCGCGAATCACCGCCAAAGTGGTTCCGGCGTTTTTGCTGTGCACAGACCATCAGCTAGTTTGCGCCCCAGGGCTTCCTTCCACACAAAATATTTTCGAATCAACCTCCACTGTTTTAACAACGAACGACCATCACGACAATTTCCCCCATTTCCCATCAACCACCCTCGGAACACCAGTAACGAGCCGTCAAGATGGGTAGAGGACCGTAAGTACACCCAAACCATCTATTGCGATGTCTGCATGCGTCGAGCCGGTTGGATCAGCGTTCCTGTCTTGGGGCGCTGTCAAAATCCGCGCCGCCGCAGCCTCGACTTCGCGAGCAGCAAACCTCGAAGTTTCGGCCTCCGAATATTGACCCATCACCACAGTAAGAAGCACCAGAAGCGCCTTAGCGCCCCCTCGCACTGGCTGCTCGACAAATTGTCGGGTGTCTATGCTCCCCGCCCGTCTGCTGGTCCTCACAAGCTCCGCGACTGCATGCCCTTGATTGTCTTCATCCGCAACAGACTCAAGTATGCGCTCAACTACCGCGAGACCCGGGCTATCCTGATGCAGCGCCTCGTCAAGGTTGACGGCAAGGTCCGCACGGATATGACCTACCCCGCTGGTTTCATGGACGTCATTACCATCGAGAAGACCGGCGAGAACTTCCGCCTCATCTACGATACCAAGGGCCGCTTCACCGTCCACCGCATCCAGGACGAGGAGGCCAAGTACAAGCTTGGAAAGGTCAAGCGCGTTCAGCTCGGCAAGGGCGGAATCCCATTCTTGGTTACGCATGATGCGAGAACGTGAGTTCTTCCGACATCTATCAGCCGTTGGACCAAGCTTTGGTGGATCGTTGGCGCTCTTTCCAATTTGTCCTGGGAGGGGACCACGATCGCGAAAAAAAGCGAAGATCCTGGCGGTTGGTATGTTCTTACTTCCCCTGCGGTTCGCTAACCATGCATTTGAATAGCATCCGTTACCCTGACCCCCTCATCAAGGTCAACGACACTGTCAAGATCAACCTTGAAACTGGCAAGGTCGAGGACTTCATCAAGTTCGACACTGGTGCCATTGCCATGATCACCGGCGGCCGCAACATGGGTCGTGTTGGTGTCATCACTCACCGTGAGCGCCACGACGGTGGCTTCGCCATCGTCCACCTTAAGGATGCCATTGACAACACCTTCGCCACTCGCGAGACCAACGTCTTTGTCATTGGCAGCGAGAAGCCCTGGATCTCCCTGCCCAAGGGCAAGGGTGTCAAGCTCACCATCGCTGAGGAGCGCGACCGCAGACGCGCCCAGGCTCTTGCTCACTAAATGGCTTTTGTTACGGATAAGGAATGGCAAGGGGCAGGGCAATTTGGGTGCTGGTTTGCAAAAAGCATGCTGGGAGGAGTACCGGGTGTTTTTATTTGGTTTGAGCTCAGCCATGACTGAGTCTCTCAAGTCAACTGGTATGGGCCAAGGGTTCGGCCCAAATACAGATACTGAAATCGTACTGAACCTGAGCCTTCCTTGCCTCAGTTGCCCGTTCACTACCGTGCGTGAAATCCAGCTGTAAGCCCAAAAACAAGGCATCTGGCCCCATTGGATCATCCGCTGTACTCCTAAGCGGTGAGGATGCATGTTTTATTTCAGTTAGACTCGCCCGCAACGCCGTGGCTCGCATCACCGGGTCGGGCAGCTGCGGGTTTGTCCGCTTGAACAGTAGCCCCCATGCCTCCCCGTCCTCCCCCACCACTGTCGCCGCTGCATCCGTCGTTGTGCAGGTCCCGATTGATGCGTGTTGACATCGAGGCGCCATACAGCGTGCATCGACAAAACCCCCGCTCCGTCATCCTTTTCATCTCGTCTTCCCAAACGGCAGGTGACAAACATTATAGCATGATACGACGGGAGCATTGCCCATGACCAGCACAGCTCAGCAATCTGCCCTATCTTCGCCGTCATGTACCCAGTAAGTCTCTGGAGAGCACACGGCATAGCTACGAAATACACGTAAAGAGACAAATAGAACTTGGACACAAAAAGGAGACGATACTCTCAATGGTAGGTATATGGGATCCCCCCACGACCGAGTCACGTTGGGCTGCAACTCTTCGAGTTGCACTGTTTCACACCTCTCTGCCATTGCCCTGTGCGAACCAAACCACGTGTGATGCGTAAGCACCTACCTGTTTTTTTTTATTCCCTTTCACCTGCTAGTGGGCCTTCCCCACGCCTTCACCGTCTCCTGGATTTGGGAATTTGGGGGTTATGCCAGCGCATGGCGGGCAGAAACGGGGTGAGGGGTTCCATTGGGGGGCCAGGGTGTAGAAAGGCAAATATCCGTAGAAACTCCGTGGAAGTGCCGCGCAGGTAAGCGGTTGCGATTAGGGCTGGTGAGGTATTTGATACCAACGGGCTGTTCTGCTGTTGCTTTTTTGGTCTCCGAGATAGTCAGATGTGCAAGATAATGTTTGGTCGTCCCCGCACTAACACACCCAAGGTGAAGGTATCAGGGGTTTGCAGGTTACAGGTACCTAGTGAGGGGGATGCATGACAGAGTACAGCGCAGAACAGCACAGCAGGAAGCCAGCAAGAAACTGGCCTCCGCTTGTCGTGAAGAGAGATCCGGTGAGGGGTTACGATTGAGTAACAGTAAAGGGCTTGATTCGACATGAGGCCCGATAAACTGGGTACGTTACGCGTGCCCGGAGGACATCGAACGGCTTCCCGCCATTTCCAGCCGGGTGGGCGGCCACCCTCCATTCTGATCGAATCGACTGGTAACTTTTTCTGGACCAAGGGGAGGATCTGCCTACACAGCTCGGCCACTAACGTTCCATTGGCAGGTGTCTCGTGACTGCTTAGTGACGTGCGGGTAAATGCTTGGACAAGGGAGGCTTTCGGTCCACTCGCCCCTATTTCGAAGGTACCTCCTCTCCCGAGGTTCGCCGTTATTGCCCGGCAGAGACGCAAGGGACGCTGAGAGGACTTTACAACCTCTTTCGTATGGCTGAGGAATCCTTGCCCCTCCCCCCACCTCGAATCCGTCGGATTCACCGAAGCGTTGAGTGTGGAAAGCCGTGATATCGCTCATGGAAAGCCGAGATAGGTATATTTGGGATCAACCCTCCTCAGCAAGCGTCCTTACTTTCCCTCGCTAAAGCTCTGAGACGCTGTTATTGGGAATCCGCTCCAGCGCCTTCCAGAAAACCCGCCTGTGGGAACTCGGGATGGAGCGAGCTGAATCCGGGGGCGGGGCCGTCCCGCATGGAGCATCTCACCATTCGACTTCCGCCCCGCGAAGCAGCGCATCGACGGTGAGGCGAGCTTCGCCACGAATGCCAGCTACTGCAGGCCATCGCGCGGCTTGATTAGGCCCAGGGGAGTGCCGAGACGGTTCCGCCATGCTTGATTCCTTGACCGACATCCCCTTCGCCGCTAGTTCCCATTACCAATGAGTATCGGTGGCGTTTCGTGCGAAGTTGCCGCATGTATACATCTGCGTGAGTTGACGACAGGGACTCGACCGCTTTTTCGAAGGACGATCGATCTAGCCACCTTTTGTGCAGAACTTTCGGATGCCAAGTTGACAACCAATGGCTTTCTTCAAGTGAATAACTGGGCCTGCACGTACGGGGTGGAGCGGCTACGCACACCACGGCGACTCACCGACCGACTTGCAGGATTCGAGCCATGTTGAGCTGGAAAAGGCGGCCCAGATGATCTTAAAATTTTCCGCAGAGGGGAGTGGGGTTCGGGGTACTTGTGCAAGATGCATCGGATGCCTCGCACCGGACACAAGGCTCAGAGCCTCAAAAGGGGCGGACATGGCCATGTCCGACATCTTCAGGCTGAGATGCAGGACCGGGCAGTCCTGGCTGACGTTGTGCAGAGAGTCGGAAACCTGAGTTATGTATGTCGTGTAACCTCCATGCTGTGGCCTAATCCAAGTCATCCCATTGAACAGGATGGCGGGCTTCCTGAAAGAAAGATCGTTTGACTGGAAGCAGGTCGGGGAGGTGATGAATTGGAGTCTTCAAGTGAGTGCATCTGCGTCCTGCGCATGGGCGTGCTTGTGCCGCGGTGCGTGTGCATCTGCTGAAACTGCCACCGATTCCTCCTGATGAGTTGCTTCTTCCGGGTAGCCCGCTCCTTGCCTTCTCATTGGGCCCAAGAGTGAGCAGTGTCGGAACCTTCCTGCTATCCTTGAGGCTACTTTGGAGATGAGATGTGGAACCGGCACACCTTGTTGAGGGAAACCGCGCCTGGCGTACCTGCCTCATCAGTGAGGAACTGCCGCGCAGAGCGATTGGAAACGCGGTAAGGGTGCATATGGCCCGATGCTGAGACGGACCTTTGGGTCTCATCGAGTCCCAAAGATGTTCTGCGGGAGGAGATCTCCTGATTGCCCTCGCTCGGACACCTGCAATCGGAAAGCCCTTGGTGATTTCAAGGTTTACTTCCAAAGTATTATTGCGGGGCAGAAGCCAGACGATGTCTTGGCGCCTAGGATGAGGAAGCGACAAGGGTCATAGCCTTTCTGCGCCAGTGTTCTGCGAGTGTTCGATCGATTTTCCCAGCCCAGCTGAGTGGGATATATTGGCTCATTAACCCCATTTGAGTTGAATTTCAAGTTTGGAAGCAAGGTAAAGGTAGTTCCAAGACAATTGTCCGATCGTTTCGCTGCGCAAACGGTTCAGCTTGCCAAATAATCGCCTCTGCCGCGTTCTGTTGCATGAGGCAAAGCCCGTGGCGCGCTTTGCTCCCCACGCGCGGCAGAGCGGTCTGGGAAAGCATGGTGACAGCCCTTTACATGGGAAAGACAGCCTGTACCTTCTTGCAGCTCCGCCTTGATTCAGCAGATGTGATTCAGCGTCAATTTTGTCCTCATGACCCTTCGACATATACATCCTGAATTCCGGCCATTCCGCATCTGACAAAACTGGCATGATGATGGAGGCTCTCCCAGCCGCGTTTTCCCCGCGCTAACCCCGGAGTGCCTTTAACTGAGCCGTTGGCCCAGACTCTCGTTGTGTGATGACTAGCTCCAAAATCTTTGCCGCACTCAACAGCTAGGTATTTTTTTTTCCGGATTTTATTATGGCTGGATGATGATCAGCGGCCTCGTGCTGTATCCATTCTTGGATTGAATGGGGAACCAACGTGTGTGGTCCAAAATCCAACAAGAGGTACCGAGGTCACACAGCGTCACCACGAGGGTGGGGGGGTTGTCTCCCGCCTGTCATATCATCTGGCTGTGCCCCGAGAGGCTGATGAAGAGCCAGTTGGGTGCAGCATCAATCCCGCAGAGGCGGTTAGCTGTCAATCATGGAGCTTACCGGGAATTTTTCGATCAGTTTGGGTGGCGGTGGTCGCTGTCGAACCTCTTCATCAAATATTATTACTCCATGCGGTCTAGTACCTAGCATAGGTATCAGGCCATTCCATGTCGATATGGCCTGGCTGTGAGGTATGAGGTGTGGCTCCTTAACTCACTGTGGAAGACTCGCAGCAGCTCGTAGTCAGCGCGAGTAGGCCAAACATGCCTTGTGAGTCGCCGCTTGCCTTCAAATTAAAGAGACCCGTTGGCGACACGAATCCGGGGTGCCTCAACATTTAGTTGGTACGTACCTATCCATTTTAGAGGGCAGCCATGTATATAGGCGACACCTAACATAGCTAGAGGTCTCCCTCATAAGGGGCAAGTTTGGACAACCTCTTTCCAAGCAGACCTTCTTGCCAAGGACAAATCGACGGCTCTATCGGCGCTATAACTGAAGAGGCAGAACCCAAAGAAATCCGAGAAGGAAGTCCGGCTGCCGGTTGGTCGAAGCCACGGACCCGCAGCTTTTTATCGACCCAGCGACGGGATCTTCTGGGAACAATGGCATCATCTTCTGGAATCGTGACTGATACCCCTCGATGGTACCCCTCGGTACAAGGTAACCGCGATCTGCAGCGCGCACGGTACTTCGTACCTGATGGACACCACACGCCCACCCCTTCCATCTGGCTTTTCCAGTTCCTGTCCGACAGTTTTTGCTACGAAAATTCGGGCTGGCGATATCCCACCCCACTGCCGTGCAGACATCGCCGATACCCGCCCTGCGATACGGTGCGTGGGAGTGGAGAGCTGTCAGATGTAGCAGACACAAATCTCTCTCTGATCCCATTTCCAGGATCGGATTGACATGATCCCCAAGCTCTTGCTCGTCGGCAGACTACCACCCCTCGCCCTCGCCCTCGCCGTAACCCCCCTCTCCCGTAGTGTCCTCCTCACTTAGCGTGTCAACAAGGTTGGCTCTCTGCAGAGACGAGACGAGCATGATGGGGACTCTCGTTCTGAGCTCCTTTTCCTCCTCCTCCTCATTTCTGGCCTCACATACATATATACATGGCCGGCCTCTCGTCGCTCTCGATGATGGTCTCGCTCCACGCTCTCGTGCACACCACTCTGCTTCAATCCTCTCCCGCCGCCACCGGCGTCGCTCTGCCCCTTCCTCGTGGTTGCTCCCCCTTGATTCGATCCACCTGTCTCTGGTCGCCATCGCCCCTCGAGACCTAACCTCGTTGCTCCGTCACGTCTCCTTCTTCCGACGGACCAGGCTTGATTGGGCCCAGGAGCAGCTCCACCTGTTCTGCATCCGTCGTCTCTCCCCCCTCCGTGGGCGCGGCCATCGTTAAGAAGAGGGAGTCCCCTGGGCACCCAACATCGTCACTCCTGAGCTCTGCCTGCGCCGTGTTGCATTAGAAGAGCCCGGCCCGGGACCGCATCATCTTTGCCGCCCACTATGGTTCCGTCACTGTCCCTCCATCTGTCTTCGTCGTCATAGCTCCGTCTCCCTTTCCGACCCTTGAACAGGGGTCCGCAATAGGCCGTCACAATTTACCTGCCGCCTCGTGCCCACGTGCTGGTGTGTACCCGCCCGCAATCTCGGGGACCGTTATCGCGAGTCTGGACCGCGCTGACCCAGCGAGTGGAGTCTGGGCATCGCTGAACCAAAAGCGAGCCACTAGGTTGAGAGCCGACGGTTGCCTCGGGAGGCCGGTCAGCCTCTTGGAAAAGGGAGCTCGGGAATTCTTCCGGCTTAGACCATTGGTTGCGAACAAAAAGGTATGGTCCTGCCGCCCTTATTTCCAAAAGGGATAATTCCCAGGTTAACAAGGGGCGTGCTGAGCAGACGGGTCAATCTACGCTCAGAGAAGAAGGGTTGCGATTTTTTGCCGATCTCCTCAGGGCGCTGTAAAGATCGCTGCTGCATCTTGAGTGTCGCCCTGCATGTCGGCAAAACTCTTTGCGAGGGCGGCGAGGCCGGTCTTCCGGCCTGCCGACGCCGCGGCTACGTTCCGCGGTCCATGCGCCACCGGTCTCCAGCGCTTCTCCACCTCCGTCCTCCGGCGCGCTCCTCATGGTAGCCGCCACGAGCCCCGGATTGCTTCGACGTGGTCTCTGTCAGGTGCCTTTGCCATTGCAGCCACCGCAGGCATGGTTGGCTGGGGTGCATCTGAACTACGCCACGGAGGCTTCCCCGGGACCATGCAGCTTGATGGAGGGTTCCTTGCGCCTCGGTATGCAAGCATGCGCGAGATGGAGCAGGTACGTTCCACAACACTTCTCGGCGATATCCGATATCCATTGGTTTCTTTTCGCAATAACTCACAGCGTTGGTGCATCAGGCCCTGGTGGAAATCCGCGCAGAGCTCGTGGATCCGGACATTATCTCGACCGACCCCGAGGACCTGCATGCGCACGGCTACTCGGAGTGGTCGACGATAAACCCGGAAGGACTTCCGGTTGCGGTGGCATACCCACGTTCGACCGAACAAGTCTCGGCGATTGCGCGGGTGTGCCACAAGTACCGGATCCCCATGATCCCCTATTCTGGCGGCTCTAGCTTGGAAGGAAACTTCTCAGCACCCTTTGGCGGTATCAGTGTCGACTTTGCGTACATGGATAAGATAGTCCAGTTCAACAAGGAGGACATGGACATTGTCGTACAGCCCAGTATTGGCTGGCAGGACTTGAATGAGCAATTGGCCAAAATGGAGAGCGGGCTTTTCTTCCCTATTGATCCTGGTACGTTGCTAGCTGGACCCTCGCTCACAATCCGTACAGCGGGAAGCAGAAAGACTGACGTCTATCAGGGCCGAGCGCTAAGGTTGGCGGCATGATTGGTACCAACTGTTCCGGGACCAATGCTGTCAAATATGGCACGATGAAGGACTGGGTCATCAACCTGACAGTTGTTCTCGCCGACGGCACCGTCATCAAGACTCGGCGGCGGCCACGGAAATCGTCAGCAGGGTACAATCTCAACGGGTTGTTCGTCGGGTCTGAAGGCACACTGGGGCTCGTAACAGAGGCGACGCTCAAGCTCACCGTCATCCCTGAGGAGTTCTCCGTTGCGGTTGTCACATTTCCCTCGATCCGCGATGCTGCGTCCGCTGCTGCCGGGGTCATGCAGACGGGGATTCCTGTCGCCGCCATGGAAATCATGGATGAGGTCCAGATGAAGGTGGTCAACATGGGCGGCGCAACAGCCCCGCGAGTCTGGAAGGAAATGCCCACGCTCTTCTTCAAATTCTCGGGAACGAAGGCTGGTGTCAAGGAGAACATCAGTTACGTACAGCGCATTACCAAGGCGAACAAAGGTAGCAACTTCGAGTTTGCCAAGGATGCTCGGGAACAGAAGCTACTTTGGTCGGCCCGAAAGGAGTCCCTCTGGTCTATGCTTGCATTGCGCAAGGAAGGCGAGGAAGTTTGTAAGTGGCAGCATAAAATATTTACTGAGAACTCATCACTAGCACTAACGTTCACCAGGGAGCACTGACGTAGCGGTACCTTTCAGCAGGCTGGCTGATATTATTGAAGTCAGCAAGAAAGAAATGGACGACCTTGGTCTCTTTGCCAGCATCCTGGGCCACATTGGAGACGGGAACTTCCACGAGAGCATCATCTACAATAGACAAGATAAGGATGAACGTGAGAAGGTCGAGACATGTGTGAAAAATATGGTGAAGAGAGCCTTAGAGATGGAAGGCACTTGCACAGGTGAACACTCAATCGGATGGGGAAAAAAAGAGTCTCTGCTATGGGAGGTGGGGCCAGATACACTTGGAGTGATGGTGCGTCAACATTCCCCCCTTTATCTCTTGCTTGCCTACCTAACCCCTTTGCAGAAAGCCATCAAGTCGGCGCTTGATCCTCATTGGATAATGTTTGTCCCCTTGCCCCCTATATGATTGGTCTTCTAGTTGACGTGTGTTGTAGGAATCCTGGAAAGATCTTTGACCGTCAGAATTTGGTAACTACCTGAGTTCTTGCCATGGGCCGCTGGACTGCGGCTTGAAATAGAGTGGTTGGACAGCGGGGGTGTGGAGAGGATGGGGAGCTGCTGGAAAGAAGAATGGCTTTTAGCATTGCCTCCAGGGGCTAGTTGCATTAGTACTTGGCTTGATCTCCTAGTTTTTTCTTCATCAACTATTGCATTTGAGGTTGGGGAAAAGATGAGTGTTTCTTGGCCTGAAGCATGGAAGGGTTGTTCCTCTCACGACGCTGAAAGTCTCATTAGACCGAAAGTGCGGGATGTTTGCTTGGTCTGCCTTTCCTTACATGTGCTGTTGGGTGAACGGGTCGCTCATCAGTTCGCTGAGTATGCTGGGAGTTAGGTTACGCATATTTATGGTGTCTTCATTATTAGATGGCAGCACATATTGATTGCATGAGATGGTCATCATTTCTTCGGCAGGTCTGCAGACTTTCGGGTTTTGCCTCGGATAAAAATTTCCAACCTCTGTTTACCTTCCGGTGAGAAGCGATAACCTCCAACCTTAAAGTTGGGCGAGCGACTGATAACAGTAGAGGAAGGAACGAAACGTGCAGTGTTGTTTTTTTGCCAGGACACAAACCAAACACAAACAACAGCACAAGCACTCCGCTTCACGGCTTCTAGCATTCCATTGCCGCCAAACCAAACGTTACAATCGCTCAGCGCAGGCATCGGAAATTCCCGCTATTTCCCCTGGATCTCGGGGAGCGCCGCTCCATCGTCATCTTAGGTGAGAGACGCTCACCTTTTCCTTTATCTACCTCCTCAACAGGTTGCTGCCTCCACGGCAGTTTCCCTCGTAGAAGCCGTCTCTTCCTCTCTTTCCTCTCCCATCTTCACACTTTTCCGAAAAACGAAACATACCGTTCCTCAACGCAATCGGGCCCTACCGTTCCAAATCCTGAAATCGAAGCACCCTTCTCCCTGGAATCATCTTCATCACCTCGCATATGTCTTAGAGCACCATTCCTAATCCGAGCGACTGTATTCTTCCTTTTTCTCTGGACCCCCTTTCGACTGACCTCTGTGGTGGAAGCCGGCTTCATAGGATGCTTCCTGTCTTCGTCGGGCGACTCGAGCTTCCTCCTGGGTCCGAAGGTCATGTCGTGCCGACAGGACCGAGGAACGGCGCGTCTAGACGACCGGGGTGGGTTCCTCGTGGCCGCCAGAACAACGTCCATGGCCGAAATGGAAGAAACGATGCGGCTAGACCTCCGGGCGTTGCGTCAAATCCGCCAGCTCAACTTCCCGGGATTCAGTGTTCGGCTACCATTCCCTACGAATGGCTGAAACGACGCAGCGCAATGCTTGTCCTGAAAGGCATTGAACGCAGTACTACAACCTGGGACATTTTTCGAAGTCTCACGACATACGGGAACATCGTTTTCATTGAGCTCGACGAGAGCCGAGCCATTCGTACCGCTCGCGTCAGATTCGAGCCGCCTCCTCATAGCGTACGCTTCTTCGAGCAGGGGAGATGCAAGATACAGGGCGAAGTCGGCTACTGGGCTTGGATTGAGTTTCCGCACCAAGGTGATGAAGATCGCGAGATAAGAACACCCACGGGAAACTCCTGCCCCGAGATGATGGAACTCGGCCTCTCGGGTGTGTCATTTGGGTTATTCATTGAGCCGACGGTCGTCATGATCAAAAAGAGAGCTGTCGCAACTGAATCTCACACCCCATTGAAACTAGCCATCGACTTCACAAAAAGAACACTCTTTGTCAACTTTCCCGCCGAAACTCCTGCCGGACCAGAACTCCGGAATCACCGAGTCGACATCAAGTTTGACAACATCAAGAAGCTACATCGAGTCCAAGACGGTGCCCGCACAGCCTTGGTCATAACCCTCAACAATCCGCCGGTTGCCTGGAAAATGCGGAGCAGAACGCTCGGAATCTTTAGACCCGATCGACTCATTTGGGGAGAAAATGAGATGTGGGCTCGCTGCGCAGAAGTCAGTCATATTGCAGATCAAGACCTGGGACCGATTTGTCTCCAGGAAGACCACCAGATTGTCGACTTTGGTCGTTGGACAACGTACTGGCTTGAAGTTGAGACGACTTCCGCTGAACTCCTATTAGGGGCTAAGATTCATCTGAAGGACTGGAATCTAGAAATTCTAGATGGGTGGAAACTCACGAAAACGCCAAACAGAAACCCCGAGCTTTGGCAACTCCTCGACAATGCTAATACTTGCGCTCTCACCGCCTCCAGCGGCAACGGGCTTATATCTCTCAGCGGGCCTACTCCCCAGCCCTTGCCTTTTGATGTTCGATACCAGCTCGAAGTCTGCATCTCTCACGGTGTCCTCAGCGAATACAACATCGACCAACGCTTTATCGACAAGCTTGTCGAGTTATCTCAGATCAAAGTCATGGATTTCAACCGAGGAAGACTTGTACTTGAGTACGCGGCGGACCAAGGGAAGAGGATTTACGACACTATGGGACTCTTCAAGGACGAGAGTGCGCTCGGGTATCTGCCTACCACAATGAGGCTCCCCGACCACTGCGCACTCATGCGGAAGATTACGATCACACCAACAAAAATCTATTTCCACACGCCTACTGTGGAGACGACAAACCGTGTGATTCGTCAGTTTAAATCGGTACAAGAAAATTTCCTTCGAATTCAGTTCACCGATGATATTGGGAGAATCTACGGTAGTGAGGATGATCGAAACGATCAAATCTTTGGCCGCGCGTACCGCGTTCTCGCCAAAGGTATTACCATGGGACAGGTTCAGTGGAAGTTCCTTGCCTTTGGGAACTCCCAAGTTCGAGAGAATGGGGCCTATTTCTTTTATGATGAGCCAGAGACATCCCAGGGAAGCATTACGTGCGAGTCAATCCGGAAGTGGATGGGTCGGTTTAGTCACATCACCGTCGTCGCCAAGTATGCTGCCAGGCTTGGCCAATGCTTCTCAACTACCCGCCCTCTACCACGGATCTCTGCGCCACATATCATCAAGATCGAAGATGTGGAGAAGGGAAAATACTGCTTTACGGATGGCGTGGGCAAGATATCCTCGTTCCTAATCGGTATGGTTGCGGAGGACTGGAATATCTCCCCCCCTCCTTCAGCAGTCCAGTTCCGCATGGGAGGCTGTAAGGGGATTCTGGTCGCTTGGCCGGATGTCACGGGTACTGAAGTACATATCCGAAAATCCCAGGAGAAGTTTCTTGCAGAGTTCAACGGCCTGGAGATTATCAAATGCTCGCAATATGCATGTGCGACCCTAAACAGACAGACCATCACGATATTGACTTGCTTGGGAGTTCCCAACCAGGTCTTTATAGACATAATGAAAGAACAGCTCACTAACTACGATGCTGCTATGTCAGACCCGGGGAAAGCTGCGGATCTCCTTTCCCGGTTTGTCGACGAGGGTCAAATGACCAAAACCATCGAGACGATGGTGCTTAATGGGTTCATGGATTCGAAAGAACCATTTGTTCACACTCTACTCCAGCTCTGGCGGTCCTGGTCTATCAAGGCGCTGAAAGAGAAGGCCAGGCTGATTGTCGATCAAGGTGCCTTCGTTCTTGGTGGTGTGGATGAGACAGATACCCTGCGCGGCTACTCAGCAAGCACCGAGGATCTTCCCCAGATCTTTCTTCAGGTCCCCGACTCGGAATGCGAAACTAAATACCGGGTTATTACAGGTCTCTGTCTTGTCGGCCGCAATCCATCCCTCCACCCTGGTGACATTCGGGTTGTGCAGGCGGTGGACTCACCCAGACTCAGACACATCAAGAATGTCGTGACCTTCCCCCGGGTTGGGGACCGGGATATCCCCAGCATGTGCTCCGGAGGAGATCTAGACGGAGATGACTACTTCGTCATATGGGATCAGAGGCTCCTCCCAACGGAATGGACCCATCCTCCTATGAATTACTCGGCCCCGTCGCCTCTAGAGGAGCCTAACGGAGTGACGGCCGACGCACTGAAGCATTTCCAAGTGCTTTTCATGAAGCACAACAATCTGCCATTAATCGCGACTGCTCACCTCGCCACAGCAGACTACGAGGGCGCAAAGCACCCAAAATGTAAGTCTCTTCTGTTCTCTCTGCAGCCTGTTTCTGTCTGTGGCCTGTTCTGACATATTTTAATCTTAGGCTTACAACTCGCGGAGTTACATTCTGTAGCCGTTGACTACGTCAAAACAGGGATTCCAGCAACCTGGAGCTGGAAGATGGAACCTCGGAGATGGCCTCATTTCATGGAGAAATCCCGGAGGAGGTCCTATCAATCCACCTCAGCACTGGGTCAGCTTTACGACATGGTACAGAAAGAGGTCTTCGACGTGAACGAGGGCTATAAATTGCCTTTTGACAATCGGATCCTGAAGCGCTATAAGCTACCAAACGAGTTACTCAAAAGCGCGAGACGTCTCAAGACCAAATACGACATTGCCATGCGCAGATCAATGGGCCAGTTGGAGATTAAGACTGAGTTCGAGTTTTGGACCGGCTTTGTCATGTCTAAGCCACGGATTGGTTCCAGCTACAAGATGCAAGAGAAAGTGAGCCAAGAGTCATACACCTTGAAGAAGGAATTCCGAGATCAGTGTATCAAGGAAGCGGGCGGAGCAACCGGAGCAATCGGACGTGATATCGAGATCCTCGGCCCTTTCGTAGCCGCCATGTACCGTGTAACCTGGGAAGAAGTCCGTATCGCGCTTCACGAAGCCCGCCAGCCCCATGTGCTCCCCAATGGCGAAGTTGGGAAGAGGCGCATTAGTGCGCGCTCTATGCCATTGATTAGCTTCCCGTGGCTTTTTGACGGTATTCTCGGCGAGATCGCTGGCGGAGCGGCGGCGCAACAAAGGGCAGACCGCCTTATGCGCTTTAACGTTTCTAGTTATCGTGCGAAACGAGCGTCGCTCGCCGAGCGCAGCGAGCCTAAGCCTAAAGACGACGATCTCGACAACCATGAGGAGGCTATGAGCTATACCCGCCTGACCGACGGCCAGCTGATTCACCGGGGCGAGATTCTCCACCTCTTCCACCATGACGACGACGACAACGAATATTGGGGGAGCGACGAAAAACAGGACTTTCAGGAGCCTAAGAAGCCTGAAGAGCTCAAGCGCGACGATTCAGTTGATGAGACTGACCTCATTGATCTAGCGGAGCCCGAGACCGAGAATGGAAACGATAAGAGCCATCAAGGCGCAACTGTGGGATATCTCGACGATCTGCTTGAGATTTCGGAAGCGATGAGCGAAAGCTACGAACCCGAATCCTCCGACTACGAAAATAGCTCCGGAGGATCTCCCAACTCGTATTCCTATATGAGCGCTGGCCAGATTTTGGCACCTGCCATGGCCTTGGAATCTGCGAAGTTGGAAGACTCAAACAAGACGAGCCTTCAAGCTCCTTTGACTCTGAAACATCCGAGTTATGCTAGGGACAAGATTGCTCCGGGTGGACTGGGCAATGACACCCCCGCCAAACCCCCCTCACCGTCATCAAGCGGAAGCGACAGCTTTGTTGATCTGGGCACAGGTTCGGGTACGGATACGACCGAATTTGAGGAGGAGAAAATTAGTCTCGACCCCGAGGCGCCTTGGGAGCGGTATCTGCGGGTAGCAAAAGGCAGAGATGGGCTTTAGGTTCGCAGTAGGCCAGCGAGCGAGGGCGTGGACGAGAGATATTTGCATCGGGTTGGTCGGTTGGCTGGATGACTGAGCGAGTTTGAGCACGACGACTGAGAGCGGAGATGCAGAGAGGTTCCGGACTGGCGAGGCCAAACTCGTCAGAGTCAATGAGATTGACAGCGCCGAGAACCTAGACCAATCCATAGTCGTCAGAATACATGGTAGAATGTAAAGCGATGTAGTGCAGCTTGGTTTGTCTTTGTTACTTCTTCAGAGCGGACATGCGGAATACTCTCGGAGGCCAGATTCGGTTCATTCACTCGACAGATGTCTTTGGGGGATTACGTCCACGCTGCACTTGTCAAAGCAGATACCCGATAGAAAGCGATCATCTATAAATGCCACAGTTGTGATACGCGGGCCTTGTTTGTGTGTGTGTGACAATTTTTATTATGGACAACCATCAGTCCATCTGAGAGGTATCTTAACTATTTCCCTAAAACGCCAGAAGACAACCACGCACGCTCGCTCGCTTGCTACCTTGAAACTCACAACCCACCCTGTTTTCTCCTCTATTCGCTGGCTGGGCCACTGCTCTCCAGATCCCCCAGCAGATTTGACAAACTCTCCACAAGAGGTGGCAACGGCTCACTACTGACGGGAAAATTATCCCTCAATACCCTCCGCGCAATATCCAACACCATTCCCGAAGTCGATAACGTGTCAACCTCTCCTCGTAACCATATGTCACCGCCTTCTTTGAAAGGCATATCTCTCAGCCGCGGAGTCCCGCGATTGAGCTGCAGAAAGGCGCTTGTCTCTCTCGTCTCGTCCCCATCGAGGATGGCGACTGTCATATGCTGGTGTTGTCGCTTCTCACTGTGGGGTTCACGTTCATCTTCCTGGCGGTACAGCAGGAAGTAGATCCAGAGGGTGAGGGTCGAGAAGTACACTGCCATGGCGTTGAAGTCTCGGAGAGATGCGGGAGGCATTTCACGGGCGCAGCGGAGGACTTGGCCCTGTGGTGGGTATCAGTAAAAATTCTCCATTTTAGGGTATTTCTCTCCGGGACGAGAGGAAAAAAGAAGAAAAAAAGCGTGAGAAATCCTCTCTGATCGGGTACTTACCGCGTGCCAGACGGCGTAGCGGGCATCGGGGCTCTGCATCCAGTCGTTTTCGAGCGCAATAGATGCGCGGCGGGCCTCCTCTTCGCCGGACTTGCCTGCGAATCGCTGAAGTGCGTCGAGCGACACATGCAGTGTCATCTTGAGAAGCTCGGCGGTAACCCGAAATCCCGGGTACGAGGAGGCGGAGAGGCTAGCAGAGATGCCGCAGAGGTCGTGGTATATTTCCTGCTGCTGAGAGTCCATCCAGAGCCGACGGGTCGTGTTGCTACCCGCAGCTGATGGATTACGATCTGGCTGGTGATAGAATTTGACGGTCTCGCGGTATGCGGCTATCACACTCCAAAAACTATTCAGCAATACAACATGGCAGAGATCAAGGTCTAGGAGCTCGCCCAACTGAGCGATCTCTGTGAACGAGTGCATCATCTCAGAAACTCTGGGCAAGCCAGGACCCTCAGACACAGGGATTGGGGATTTGGAGACGTAACAGGCTCGCCAGGCTTCGGCAGATGGAGCACGCCAGAGATCGCGTGCTGCTGGGGGGCTGAAGCAGAGCTCGACAAAGGGCACAAGAGGAGGTATCTGGAAGGATATCGACGTCTGGACACTGTGGAGGAAGAGGTGTAGGACGAGTCTACACAATAGCAATACAATAAGTGTTAGTTGACTGAGAAGAGTCAGATTCGGGACATGTTTCACCTTTTGTAGGACTCCCTCTTGATGAAGCCACGCCATTTCGTCTCCAGTGTTTCCGGCGAGTCCGAATAGAACGGGATAAGTGATGGAGAGTCTGTGGCAGCAGCAAAGACACCAGCTCGTCGCAACATCTTCCCGAATGGTGAGTATATGCGTCTATCATCCGGGGTTACGAACTTCAACTTACTGTTACTAGGGGAAGTAAGAAGCCCTCGGCAAGCTCAGTCCTTCGCTTGAAGCCACTCCATATGCCCACATCCAACGACAACATGTACGTCTGGATGCAATCTAGACGGCGTGTGTTAGAGTTATTGCCTTCAAACAGGACCGAGAGCCGCTGCCGGACAATTTCCTGCATAGCGAGCCCAAATTGCCATATTTCTGGTACTGCAATAAAGGAGGAGCCGCGGGAAATGATGGAGGCGAGGAGTTCGGGCAGCGCATCTTGTGGGTCAAACGAGGAAGCGTGTATCCAACTGTCGTATGAATGGTATTCGTCATGCACAAAATGCGCCTGTAAGAGGTAGTCGAGGAGTTCGAGAGAGGGGAACGATGGCACGTGAGCATGGTTTTTGACCTCGGCAAGTACAATGGCAAAGAGGCGATCTCTGGTTGTGGCGGACATCTTCATGTGGTTTACCCAGTCACCCAGCGGTTGCACAGCTGCCGAAGAGAGAGGAAGGGTCTGGTCTTCGTCTACATGCAGTCCTTCGGTGTCTCTTTGAACATAGTTTTTCGAGTTCTCGGGCTCCCAAAGCCATGGCGATCGTTTGAAGGCAGCGTGGCGCTTGGCTGTATCCTCCAGGCCGCGGCCGGTTGCTCTTGATGTCGTGGACTGAGAGCTCGAGCCGAATCTGGGTACGGCAAGTTCGCCCCAGAAGTCCCAGGATGCAAAGTCCATTTCAGGGAACGGGTTGTGCGTCGGGTTGAAGAAAAGCATCTCGTCGTTGATAGCTGTTGGAATGGGCCCTGCGGGAACATGGTCGCTCATGCCGGTGAAAATAGTGCCTGGGACATTGCTGGGTGCACCCAGAGCCTCGGCCCTGGAATAGGGGACACCGTATTCCGGGACGTCGGACGAGTGAAGCGATGGCGAGATGCTAGAGCCATCTCGAAGAGCATCAGCAGGACAACACATCAACCCGGGAAAGTGTGGTTAGTTACCAGCTGTCCGATACTTCTCAGGCTTCTTTGACGCGGTTTCGCAGCGTATGTCCTTTGCTCGACAACGCGAGCAAGCTGTTGTGGATATCAGCCAATATTCTCCGTTTTGGGCTGTTTATCTACGTCTGAGGAACAACTGTCTTGTGCCTCCTGAGACAAGAGGAACATGAACAGAAATCCTCTCAAATTGGGTACTCACGTTTCTGGTCGTCACATTTAGCTTTGGATGCTGCACAGCCAAGACACTGCGGTAAACATTAGCTCGTGTTTCCCACCCAGGCCGTATCATTATGTCTAGACGGACCGCCTCAACAGTGCGGTCAGTCCTGCGAATCATAGACCGGCCGCCATCACTTTCCCTATCGTGGGTTGCCTCATGGCGTGTGAGCAGATCAGCGCGATTGAACCTTTTAGGGCATCGCGAGCACTGGTATTGACGTGCATTCTCGTGTGAGCGTAGGTGTCTTGTGAGATGGTCGGCACGCTCGTAAACGCGTCTGCACAGGTGGCAAACGTGAGTGGGCGCTATGGAAGGTGGGGGGCTTCGTCTCGCTCGTTTCACAAGCGGTTGGCCGTGCTGCCCGGCTCCAGAAGCAGAGGGGCTGGGAAAGGCATCGGCGGATGCGAGCAGCAAGTCGGAGCCAGCGGCGTCGCACAGGATGTCGATACCATTCTGCTCGGCCATTGCCCCAGGAAATGGAGGGTCCGCAGGTTGATGGCGCGAGGGTAGCATGGCCGGGAGAGGTGGAGGGACAGGCGCCCGGTGGGGCCGGCGAGCACTGGAGGGCAGCTCCTGCCGGTGCTAGGGGGAATGGAGCTGGCGCGAAGATGTCCTTCCTTCTTGGGTTGGGCGAACGACCATGAGGAAATCGGGCAGGATTTCTTCTCTTTCGTGTCCTGAGACCATCCCAGCCCTGTCACCGACGCCTTCAATCGCCATGTTTGGTTTGAGACATAAGATGGCCATCGTCGCACGGCCCCTGTCTCAGCCAATCACTTTTCACCGGTCACCAATCAATCCAGATTGCTTGAAAGCCGACATTTTTTGCCGAGGGCTCGAAATGGGACAATGGGTTAGTTATGTCCGAGTCTCGAAACCAGTTTACCTATGCACTATTTCTACTCAGTTGATATCAGGTCAAGGGCCAGCGAGCCTCGATGCTGGTCTCTCTCAAGGGTCCCGACGAAAAAACGCTTGCCTGTTCTTTTTTCTTTCTCTCTTCAATGGAGGGGGTAAGCGTGATCACCGATTTAACCACAGTCCCTGATACTCGTCGATAGGCGATATCCATACGTGAAGCGATGCGCAAAGTTCGCTAGTCCGACTGCTTTGTCCCTAGTGAAATCCTCGGGCAACCAAGAACAGCTCGCCGACTCCTCCGAGTCTGCAGAATCCCCGGCATGACTCACGCCGCTCAATGCTTGATAACGGATGGGGTTTGAATCCAGCTTTGAGCTCATTGGTCGAGCGCCAAGACATACGACACCAGAGAAATGTATTTGAATCTTGGGTTGCTTGAATCGCTTGGCGCCCTAACATCGGGAATACTGCAAGAAACTGTGTTCCCATTTTCTCGACACTTACTATAGCAACTTCTGTTGCAAAGATGAACCCCGTGAACACCAAACCCTACAGCCTCCCTCCCGATGCGACCTGGTTGAGTAAGACTTCTCCCCTGACTCCACACACTCCCATCGTCTGAGTTCTAACGCAGTTATCTCCTTAGTCACCGGTTGCTCATCAGGAATCGGCCGGGCCATAGCAACCCTTGTCGCCAGCAAGCCTGGTCAACGCTTGATTGCGACTGCCCGTGACCCGTCGAGCCTCTCGTATCTCGCGGATGGGAGTCCCGACATTCTCAAGCTCGCACTCGATGTGACCTCGGCCGAGTCTGTCAATGGCGCCTTTGCCGCTGCCGCTCAACACTTTGGCCAGGATTGCCACCTCGACGTCGTGATCAATAGCGCCGGGTACTCGCTCTCCGGCGATACCGAATCCGCAACTGAGGAGGAGACACATCAAGAGATCGAAACCCTTTTCTTCGGCACGGCTCGCGTGACGACTCGCGCGATTGAAGTTATGCGACAGGCTAACAGCAGAGGAGGTGTGGTTTTCAATATCTCGTCACTCGCTGGTTTGCTTGGCTTCGCGGGCCATGCCTACTACCATGCTGGCAAATTTGCCGTCGAAGGATTCTCCGAATCTGTCGCCAGAGAGGTCCACCCAGACTGGGGTATCAACATTTGCATCTTGGAACCCAGCGGTGTCAAGACGAACTTCGAGCACCACAGTAAAGTCCGCACAAAGCCTCATCCCGCTTATGTGGCCGAGGACATGCCCTCCCGCAAACTCGAGCACTATGTGAATATGGGCATCAAGTCCGGCCTCGGCATGAGTGAGCCTTCAGCCATAGCTGAGGCCATCTACAACATCGCCGCTCGTGGCGAGCGCATCCCGCTCCGAGTCCCTCTTGGTGTCACAGCCTGGAAGATGGCCAAAGCCAAATCTGAGGGTTTCTTGGCGGAACTTGACACTTTGAAGGAGATCAGCGCTTTAGGCAAGGAACTTTGAAATTTAGGAAACTCTTTGAAAGCTGTCACCCGTTTGGCAACCGGGCATGTGTGCGCAGAGCGCTGCCAGGTCTAGGTATCAGACTACCTAAGTCCAGGAAGCTGTTCCAAGGAATATGACACACTCATTTGATTTCCGAGCACGGGTTTGTATATGTAGGTAGGTACCTTAGTCTCCATACAAAAAATTGTTCTCTGCCGCAGAGCCAAATTCTGAATTTCTCACTCGCCTAGTCTGAACAAAGTCCTAAATATTCCCCAGACCTAGGTCGGTAGACAAGTAAGTCTTCTCTTCTTCCTCAATGTTGCCCACATGTGTCCTGGTTCCCTCGGTCCCTCTTCATCGGTACACAACAATCTGATCGGTTTTTTTTTGCTCTAGTGACATGGTATACAACAGGAAACATACTACCGTGATCACTTTTGCTGCAACACGACAGAGAAATACATGGGACAAGATCCGTCCCGAGACCGGCAGCTCTCGACGTCAGAGCAGGCAAACATCCCCGATTTTCTTTTTCTGCATCCACTGCTCTGCGAGCATCACTACACACATCTTGTGAGAATAAACCACGCCCAGGCTCCAAAGCTTGCCACGCTCTTTACCAGCCTCCGAAACCTTCAAAGCCCGCCCACCAAACTACCTATGGAGCACCCTCCCCCCCAACTCCACACCCACCCCATTCCCCAGCAAAAAGACTTCCACCTCCACCTCCACCCTCCCTTCCCCTTCTTGAAAGCCTTTCCCAATCGCTGACTCTCATATCGAGTACTCAGCAGCCCGGGGTTCGATTCCCCGTTCCCGAGAAACCAGGTCACCCAACCGACCCACAACCAAACTACTACCGTGGATGGCAACATCCACACAACATTATCTTCCGTAGTATAGTGGTCAGTATATGAGCTTGTCAACCTCACCTCTTTTGAGGAAAAGAAGACTCCGCTTGGGACCCGGGTTCAATTTCCGGCGGGAGAGATATCTGGTCGGTGCCTGTCTTTTTGCCACTGGTAGTAACTAGGTAAAAACTACTTGCTGTGATTTTGGTTGTGATTGTGATTGTGATTGTGATTGTGATTGTGGCGTCACCACCACCAACACCAACCTGATTGCTCGCCCCCTTCCTGACCCCAGAAACACGGACCGAGAATGACGCCGCCGGGCTCTCACAGAACCAAACAACTCGCACCAATATCTGTTGTCTGTCTGAAACCAACGCCAACAACACATCCACGCACAGCAAGCAAGCCACAAGCCCAAGCACACAACTCAGTATTGTACACTTCAGAGCCCACACTGTGAGCACCGAACACAGATGACGATTGGTAGCCTATAGCCAGCAACAACAACCAACAACACCACAACGAGTAACGAGCTCCACCACGGGTGGCAACCCCATATTCACCTGACATCCCGCGCAACGGCATCAACAACAATAACAATCACCGGCCATCCACTCCCACTCCCTCGCCAATCTATTCTCGATGCCCAAAATGCCACAACGTGCGACCCCTGCGGTGGCGTAACGCCGGATTGAGGTTTAGGGGCCCCATAAGGCCCTCATGGCCGCCTATCATCAATCGGCATCATCGAGCCATGCTCTGTGTGGCGGCATGCGTGGTGACACTGCGTACCCTCGACTCCATTTGTGTCTACATATCACCGCATTTGCTGAGCGCTGGCCGGATGCCGTGGAATGAAGAAGAGAAAAAAAAAAGAAACCTCTTGTCAGAGGTGTATTGAGTCTAGGCTTCATCGATCATCAAAACCGTGGCCAAGTTGCCCGAGAATAACCCCTTGACTCCGCCGTGCCCATCGTACATTGTTTTGCCATTACCCAACCAGTCTAGACCAAAAATTCGACAACGCCAATATGCGAACCGTAAACCCAGAGACCAACCAGACAGACCGGCTCATGCTGTCGCTGATGGTGCTGCCTCGTCCCGCCCTTTTTGATCAACCCTCTCCGGGGTCAGAAAGACCCCCTCCGGTAATTTTGGAACATTATTTTCGTAGGGAATGGACATCATCCAGCAAGCCCAAAAAGGAGGTCAGGTCAATAGCATTCTGTGCCGCAGTGACCGCAAGCTCTTCCTTGTATCACCCACACCTCTTCGCCCTTCTCGGCGCACTTGGGGCAGCGGACACCGGGGAGCTGTTGGGCCGCGGTTGTTAGCCTGGGTTCTCACATGACCTTTTGCCACTGCATGACAGCCCGCTGACAGAAACGGGATATCACGTAAGTGGCACGGAATCCTTCCATTCGAGCAATAGGATCGCGGGGAGGGCGTACCATTGTGACGGGACTGGGGTGGTTTCGAGAGGGGTGGGTTGCGTCGGTTTTGGCTTTGTGCCTGTGCCTGTGCCTGTGCCGGTGGGTTCGAGTAGGGAGGTACTGGTGGAGACCGGATCCGCAGAATGTGAAAGATGGTAGAACTGGAAGCAGGGCGTTGAATGAAGCGAGCTGACTGGCGTATGAGACACAGACTTGAGGGAAAGGGGGGGAGGGATGGGCGAGTATAAATAAGTAATGCCGAGCGAAACGGCAAACGGCGCCGTCAGCTCCTCTTCGGACATGGGGCTCGTGTCATGAAGGACAATGGATTTCCGGAACGGGAGCGGAATGAGTGGCAAGTCCCTGCAGTACCATGAAGAGACTCCATCATGGGCCGTTGCAGTCTGTGATCGTCGGTGTGTGTTGCCGCTGTGTGAAAGCAAACGCTAGACGGGATATTGCAGCAAAGAAGCTATCCCGGTGTTGGACAGTGCATGGGCGGTCCGGCTAGCCCAGGCAGGGACTGGCCATCTTGATAGCGCTCCAGGGAACGGGAAGAGGCCAAGGCTAGCAGCCGACCACGTCAAACGGGGAAACACGGAAGACGAGGGAGAAAGGAAAGGAGACTGCGGCGGGAGGGCATCGGCGGAGTTACTAACTTCGAATCAGTATGAGAGCCAGGGTTGGGGCTAACAGAAGATGCTGGATGTCCAGTGTCAGACATCGAGCAGCTGAGCCCCGCCCCGCCAACTCCGACGGGCGGCCCAGAGCCAAAGTGGGAGAATCTTTCGATGCTGGTCCGCTACTCCCGTTCTGTCGTGTTGAGCATCACAGTCGGGGGACCCGTCCAGAGCCTCGATTGGACAAGGTAGCTTTCGCGTCGTTCTCCTCTGGGTACGACAAGGGTGGAGTGGGGGAGCGCAAACGCCTTCGCTTCCGGCGGGTTTGGAGTACGTAGTGCACTCTGGTACGTAAAGATGCGCGACAGGGACATGGTACATGGGCCCTGGGACGTGGGTGGTGCTATCGGTCGCTTAGCGATCTGATAACTTGGTGCAAGTTGTTGGGGATGCCTCTGGGCTGGATTTGTAGGCGATTGCAGAATGCACCCAGCTCGGAGCCTACCTGTCGTCGGTTGCATGTGTTGGCTCGTTGAGCCAGGGCGTGCAGGTACAATACCGGCTGGCCGCGATCATGCAACATCCGACTATTGCAGCTACCCCGCGGCTAGGTGCCTTGGGACCTTGGGCCTGGATGGGGGCCTGTTGTGTGACAGATTAACGTCAAGGTCTATCGAGTGCTGTCATCCATCCGGATCTTGTTCCTCGTTGCGTATTGCCATGCTGGGGTGGGTACTCGGTGGCTGTCCCGGCAACTGACAGGTGTTGAGGTGTGACGAGCAAACCGATTCTGACAAAAGGCAGTTGGGCACACGACAAACGAGTGATCAAACGAAGCTTTCCGAAGCGTCCGATTGAGGCCCGCCATTGGCCCTCCAGGCAAAATCCTGTTGGCACTCCCATGGGAGATGTACCCCTCGAGCGGGAAGTTATTGTTGTAGAATTGCAGACGCGCAGCTGCGGATGCAGGTGCGGATCGCCGACAAAGGTACACTACTCCGTACTACCTCGCACCTTCCTACAATGTTTCCCCCTGACCGAACAACGAACAGCGAAAGGCGTCATCTGCGAGCCCCGCTGTCCTGGTCCCCGGGTTGCTCTTCCTCCTATTGCTTTTTTCTGCCCCTATCGGTCTTCAGAACGACCTCGGAGCTACATCCTATCTCGTACGAGAGCAGGGCTTTGCTGCGCTTCGCAGTTCCTTTTTCTTTGACGACTTAAATCCGTGGTTCGCGAAAGGGGGGCAGCCCCCACCATCCATGATTTGAGACGGGAAAGGCGCTAACGTCGACTGCGCTCATCAAACGGACCGGGGTACTGAAGGCTGGCTGACTCTCTTGGGACCAATGATGTGGGTGGGCTTGCCTTTGGCAAGATCGCCAGTCGCTAATCTTGACGTCCGTTCTGTGTCTGCGCATCATTTCGCCCTTACCCACCTTCTCGGGCGATGCGTTTGTTGCTCCACAACAACTTGGTGGCCCCTTGCGCTCTTCAGTCGGGTCAAACGACGGATCAGGGCCCATCAACACTCAACCGCGGCACCCTCGGCCAGCAAAAAGAGGCTCAGGGTCCCGAAGTCGAGCTGCCAAGGCGGGGCCTGCCTCAGCCCAACCACCCCCCCGGTGCCGATGGAGTCGCATTCGGAGGCCCAGCGTGCTTTGGTGCATCTTGTGGGCGTCCTGGCGTCAGTGGGGGTTGCATTTCTCTGCGACTACGCATTGCGTATGGGTTTCCTGTTCTCTGACCTTCGAGTCAGTGCTGTCTCGGCTCCAGTCCCGAACGAGCTTGCGCCTTTCTGCACTCACGTTCCGACCGTGCCCGCGTGTTGTTCTACATCAAGGAAGTATCGGCAAGGGTTGTCTCAGCCCCTCTGTTCTATGGGTCATATAAAACCACCAGTCTACTGTCGAGCGAATGATGGCGCCTCTTCCCCAGTTCTCGGGATATCAGGTAGCGAGGACGCTGGATCTTGCCCGCTTCGCGATGCAGCTTCTCGCTAGCAGGGCCCTATATCCTCGCTGCTCACCGCTCCCAGCCGACGGGAGCAGCTTGCTAATCTGCAGCAAACAAGATCACTACCGGGCGCAGCGACCTTGCAAGCCTCAACCCCAGCTCAGTGCCGAAAGCCAGCCTTAATGCATGGAATTTTACTGGATCACACTACATCACCGCTTTGGCTTAGGATCGCGCTATCCTTGCAATGCTAGCCAAGTGCATATTTTTAACGATCTGGGGAATTCGATCTGGACTGGCAATCACGGACTACGCAAACCCCGGGACACTCGGCGGGCTAGAGAATCTGGAGGATGGCAGTGCGTATAATCGCTGCTTGCACAGAGACCAACGTGATTTGCGGATTTGGTCGTTGCCGAGTACGTAGTCGCGGCAAGATTTGGCAACTCCCGTGTTTATGTGCGGTGCCGTGGATTGGGCGCCCTCTCGATGCATCTATCCGGCTGTCTAACCTCTATCAAGCGGGTCGGGCTGTTGTCATCCCACACATTAATAACAGAGCATTACACGCATACATCACCCACCACACCATCCGCAAATTCGTGCCAGTAGAATGGGGCGATTAGTCAAGGCAGGGCCGTTTTCTGAAGCGGGATACCCTATTGGAGGCTCAAACGGCATGCTGTAAAGGGAGTGTCCCGACGGGAATCTCCCGATGCCTGCGAAAAGGGGAGACCGACAAGAAGCCAAGTCATCACTAAGATCTCTTCTTGACCCTTCACAAGAGCCGCCGTGAACTATCTGCTCGACTCGACTCGACGAACCAACCCCTGGAACGACATTTGACAATACGGGAAAGATCGGGTGCAGCGTGGCTTCAAAGACGAGAGTCTGTAACTTTGTAAACGCAGTGTCACTGAGCACCAACTATTTTCCATGCTACTCGCATCCTACAAGAGACGGTGAATTTTTCTGTGGTCTGCTGCTGACACAAACACGGCTACCCGCAGGGGAGGGAACCGACCTGTCGGGTCGGATTCCGTTGTTTGTCTGATTCACTGTCTCGTTGTTACACAACGTGGGACGCGCCCCAGGCAAAAATCGCATGAGGCGTTGCGGAGAGTGATTGATGTGAGTGATAAGCGACTGATGACATGCCGTTATGGGCGTAATACGGTAGCCGTTGAGATCTCCCATGGCAGGGTTTGTGGAGATGTTGATGAGTCTGCAAACGTAGTAGGTACGTTGTTTATCAGGATAGGGGCACGATGCGGTATGGCGTGACAATGCTGATACTCAAGAGTATCAGGTCGGCGCAACTTCAACGATCTGAAGTGTAGATGCACAGCACGACAGCATATCGGATTCCAAATAGTCATGAGTGATTTTGATACCTGCACAGAGCATAGACATGTAAAATCACCTGGGCAAGGTAAATAAGAATGTGGCCTCTTGACGAGCCTTCAAATTTTGTGCTGGGGTGTGCCTATCATGCCTTTCCTCCTTCTCCGTCCACCCCCGATAAACAACCTCTCCAAATAATATACGCTTTTCCCAGCATCATATCCTCCCTCAGGGAATGAGAAAATGCGACAGTTGTTCCTCCGGCCATCCTGAGCAAAAGAAAAAGCAATAAAAAAACTCCACCGACCGAAACCCAAGAGGGCAGAGAGCAATGCCAAAGTCTGGATGTTCCATCTGAGCGATTCCTTTCCCATCTAAAACACGTCCTGTATTGCCCACAGCCGGGGAATAAAAGATAAATAGAAAGAGTTTGCCGATGTAAACCGCGGTACTCCAAAATGCCCAGCCAAATGCGCCTGACGCTGAATGTGAAACGAGAAAATGAAAATAAATCGAATGCAACAGAGGAGCTCGGGCTCGTTCTTCAGAAGCAACACGCGCTGTAACCTTGATCCCATGCTGCTGGTTTGACCAGCCATGCGTCACCTTTTCCGTCACCTCAAACTCTTCACGATCTTGACAAACAGCTGCCCGGGAATCGGCCGCCTCGTGACGGAGTGAAGCAGATCAATGCATCTGTATCCCTGCTGCAGCCGATCAAGACGGATACACGCCCAAGCAACCAACGGGTCGCGGAAGTTGCTCGACCGGTCTTCTACACGGAACCTATTGATGATCTTGTCAGTCCCGATTCAACCCGAATTTTTTTTTTGCAAAGGCCAGGCAACGAGCGGTGAGCACGTGAGGTTTCTCGCAGAAGATGCTGCTCCCTCCCGAACATTCTGAAGCGTCCCGACTTCATGCGGTTGACGCGTTTTTTTCTCTTGCCCTGAAACCGATGCGGCCACCCTCGAGTTACTTTGCGGGGCGCTAGAAAAATTTCTAGACACCGCCATTGCGTAATCTCGCATTTCGATGTCGTGTCCAGGACGAAAACAATGACCAGACGGCTCACGCTCTAGGAATGGGATCGAAAAGAAGGGGAAAAAAGGGCAGCTTCTTACCTGACATAGCTGGTTTCCTCCACGACGTTCTTTACATCGGAAAACTCGAGCGGCGCAGCATCGAAGCCCCAGTCAGGGTTGTCGGTATCACCAGGAGCCGTCTCCCGCACAAAGTCGAGCGACTTATGTTGCTTTTCCACGTGTAATTCAACCTTCACAGAGGTCCGGACCTTTTTGTTGTCCGACCCGACGACGACGCTTTTCTGTTTGCGAATCTCCGACAGGGAAAGAAACTGGCCGGCGAGGACGGTAATCTTCAGGTCTAGAACCTTCCCACTGGGGTATCCCGTCGGCTTGAGAATCCATCCGTCCGTATTGGCAAACATGGCATCGTTGAGCATCATGCCCTCGTCCGTCTTCTGCCAGTTCATAGCAACCATCTGCACTCCCCTCCTCCAGTGGAAGCTAGGATCTGGATTGCTGCTGTCGAACCGAAGCCCCTTGGGGTAGATACGCATGAAGTAGTCACGGTTGTGCTCCTGTATCCTGAGGGCCTTGTCGTTATCTGCTGCAAGGGCAGAGAAGGTGGACTCGCTCAGGCTGAAGATATGGCTTGGAGATCGGAAATCCAGTGATTCCTGGCCCCCGAAATGCTCGCTGTGTGTGTAGATCCCCAGCGCGGCAAGTTCTTCGCAGATGGGTGGTTTGGTGCGGATGCCATCAATCTGGAGAGTCCTACCACGCTCCGGCAACTCAGCCTCCGTCAAACAGTCATCCGTCAACCGTTTGACCTTGATCAGAATTTTCTTATGTAGTTCTTCCAGTCGCGGTTGTCTTTCACTGGGGTCACAGCCATCAAAAGGCTTGTCTAGAAGGAGAGAGCCCCATTCCTCCTTCATGATCTGCACCATAGCACGCTGTTGCTCGCTGTCGGCGCCGACTTCCAAGCTGACGATAAGTGGCAGAGGATTCGTCTTGAAGGCGCTCTCCTTGATGGCACGGCATACATCTCGAAATGGTACCGAAGTTGTCATGGTCCCGTGATGGTGGACGATGGGTTCGCCGCGGATGCCAGACCGGGATGAGTCCCTCGATTGCGAGGGCCGGTCGTTGAAGTCCTTGGGGTCGAGAGTTGTTCCACTGTCCCTAGGCTCGGGCGCAAGCCAACCGGGTTGGCCGGTACTCGCGGCACGACTGTGATGACCCAGTTTTTGCGTCAAGGTCTCCGGAGATAAACCTGGCTGAGAGGGAGTAGAGAGGTTCCGTCGATGTCCACGTGCCGGACTCCGGCCCGGATTCGGGGACTTTGAAGGCGTTCGAAGAGTGGGACCATTCCATACATCAATCTCAATGCAACGGCAGCCATTGCTCAAAACCTGCGACATGTTAGACTTCGCACATTGCTCAGGAGAGGAGCACACGTACCGCCGTATATGCCTCGGCTGAGCTCTTGGATGAGAGCTGATTTCCTTCCAGGTAAGTGTTGTGACTACTGCTGATGTAATAATTGCTGATCGGTTTTGTCTGGTCGACTTCGTGGGGCCGGAGCTCGCGGGCGGCACGCCAAGCATCCTCGTGCTTAAGCCAGTAGAAGAAGAACTCTTGGAAGGTGAACTCTTCGGCCTCCAACTGCTCGATAGCCACCAACCCCTGAGTGTTCTTCAGGAAGTTGAGGAATTTGCGACGTGGCAACTTCTTATCTCTCCCACGCAAGTTGTCGTATATCTGTTCAACGTGCTTCCTAACCGATTCGTGGCACGCCTTTCTCAGCACCCCATCCTTTCCATCGCCGGTCACCAAGGATTTGATATTGCCGCCGAGCGCAGTCGAAATGAAGGCAACGTCCATCATAGCCATTCGCGGTCGGTCAGTAGCGCCACGGCCGAAGGTGGTCATTCGGCGCATAAAAGAGGGCTTCTCTTTCGGCCGCTCGCCGGTACGGAACTGTGGACGGAACGGCAGCGTTAGATTATCAGTCACAACGGTTTTCGGAGGGCCTAGGGTCAATTCTTGTTGGGCCCTTCTCCGGGTGGAAAACTCACACTGAAGCACATCATCGGACCGCGCAGACGGCCAATTGGCCTTTCGTGTCTTGCCTCGTGTCACGGCTTGAGCCCGGAGCCTTGGGGGAGCTGGTGCCCGATTTCTCACTACCTGCACATCGAGTCGGGATATAGCACGAGCGCAGATGCAAACGAAAGCTCGCGGGACGCGAGAAGAGTAGAAAGAACGAGGACACCGGAGAAGTGTCTCTCGAGTTGGAAGAGGGGGGGAAGTTGTCAAACAGCGACGAATGTCAGCAATGGGTGGTCCAGCTTCAGATGCAGGTTGAGCCTCGCCCCGCGCAAATTGGCCGGCGTCCAATGGATTTGGTTGGATGCCCCGCTGTCGCTGCCGATGGATGTCCACCACAAGCACCTTGTTGGCCCAGAGGTTTGGTGCGGGACGTTCTGAGACACGGACAGAGGAGGTCGAATTCTTGATGCAACGCGGCGGCTGGCCAAATTGGCTGTTTGTTTATACAACACGGTTGGGCGACGATACTCAAAAGGAGCGACAATGTGGCTCGAGTCGTGTATTTGGGCAATGTTGCGGCCTTGACAATCGGGACGAGTTGGCAGGGCGGCTGTGCAGTCTGCATCAACCTCTCGGTGAACGCGGATCATCCATCAGCAAACGGCTAGCCTCGACCAAGACGATTGCAGGGGTATGCTACGTTGGCGAGAGAGCTTTGTGCTTCTCCCCATCAGCCCTACCAAAGATTGTGAGCGTGGTCAAACCATGGAGCGCGTTGCACCGGCGGGCCGGGGTGGACACCAGTGGCTGTGCCATTTCCTGCTTGCATTTTCCCTTCAGGCCCGATGAGACTCTGACAAGCTCCGGCAGGGAATGCTCTGCTAACGATGGCCCAAGATACGGAGAGCCTCGCGGAGTAACGTCCTGACAGCATGCAATCAAACCTTTTCCTAACTCGAATCGTATGCTCTGCTAATGCCTGACGCGCAACGCCGTCGTCAAAACCTGACAACACCCCCTCCCCCCCAACTCAGTTCTCAACGTGTCAATCGCAACAATGTCCGGACGCCTAAGGCAAAGCTTTGTCAGAAGAGGGGAACGCTTGGCTCGAAGTTTGTGGAAGAATAATTTGGAGTTGCACCCAATCACAGGGAATGCCTCTTGGGTCTTGCACAGCCTCCTCGGGGGGGCACAGCACAGCACAGGAAGCACGAGCCGATCATAACGTTGGCATCATACCGTCCCTTGCTCGACAGAGCCAGTGACGCTCCATCGAAACTGGCAAGAATAGTGGTGGGAAAACATGCCAGCGCCTTCTGGTCTGTATCGGCGCCTTCTCATCTCGAGGTATGCACCGAGCATGTCTCCAGCAAACTGAATCGTTGGCAATCAACGCAGCCCGCATTAACACACATTGTCTCCCGCCCTTTGCAGTTGCACTGAACCCACGACGGACATAAGACGAAAAGAGGCTCCCGAAGCGTTGGAACATGATGGTCCCCCGGGGTAATAGTGGGTCCGGCGTTGGCCGAAGCGGTCTCTTTGCTTGATTCCCGATGTCCCGGACGGCAGCGGTGAGCAGCGGGACCAGCCATTCGAGCATCGCGTGGGGGAACTCAGCCCGTCTCTACGACACTCCCGCTCTTGCTCCTGCTCCTGCATCCCGCCACCGAAACCGCACTGCAACTTTTGGGCCGATTCGTCGGCAAAGAGTCATTCGTCCCATGCTCAGCCAGCAAGCACCACAGACGAGCCGCTCGATTGGGAAGGCTGCGGCGTCTTTATTACAAAATCATTGAATCATACTGCCATTCATGTTGTTATAATATGGGTGGCACTTTTGCGGCCGCTTCTGCCCCGGATAAGTCAGGTAGGTAGGTATAGAATAAAGGTATTACTGGGCTGCGACCAAGCGGCGAGGGTGAGGCGGACGGCTCTTCGTGAATTTTGCTGCCTACCTACCTACTCTACTACTCGGGATCGGGATCCTATCTACATTAAACCCTTTTCAGCAATTTTTCGCGGGGTGGACAGGGCTGCAAAAGCCGGGAATTTCACCTCATCGTTGATGTTGTAACGCGGGGACAGCCCGGATGTGTGTCCGTACCTTCATCGCCCCTAAAAGCGGTTCTCGTATTGCAGTCGCCGACTTCTGCGGCCTACTAGTCACGGAGTTAGTAGGCTCCTACCCAGGCCATCCGTGTTTTGACGCTGCACTGCACTTCGTCGCATAACATCGCCCCTGAGCGTAGGGCTTGTGTTATCTCATTGTGGCTCCAGGCTGTGAAGTGCGGGAATAGACAAGTATAGCGTTACCTGATTTGGTGTAATGATATGAGCTCATTTGGTGCATATTGTTCTGGACTTCTGGATGTCTTGGACGCCAGAGTAATACCATGCGAAAAAGACACGAGCATGCAGCTTCAGTCCGTCTCGGCACGGCTCACAACATGAACTGAAATCCCTGCTGCCTCTCCTATTTTCGGACAAGCTCTTAGACAGCTAATTCAGGTACGGACCGGCAGTCCTTATTTGGTTTCGCAAACATGGTTTTCCTCGTCGCACTAACATCGCATGCGCCCTTTGTCCTCCCCTCCAACGTTACACGAGATCAAAGGAGGATGTAAAGTAAGCACAAAATAAGGGGCCAGGAAACGAGAGCAGGACCAAGTTCATCAATTGCTTTTCATCTGCTAATAGTACACGGCATAATCCCACTCCATCGCTGCCAGGGATCACCAGACCCCAGCATCTGATACTCTCCTTATAGCCGCTCACCATAGCTGCCTGGTGGTTGATCAATTTGGCTTTCGACTCGACTTTGCTCAAAAAATAAATAAAAAAGACCTGTCCAGGTTATATGCCCTAATCCGTTGTATGTAATGATATTGACCGACTTCATGCTGCCACTGTCCGTCAGGGGTGCAGAGTAAGGTGCTAGAACAAAGAAAATCGACGTATGGTTGTCCAGAAAAAAAAATATTGCCAAGCACGTATTTAGAAATGCCCTCCAGTATTCGTACAGCCCCAGGTCGCTTTGAAGAACGATTCTGAGATTCATAAGAAGGAGAGATAGAACATGGTAGACTCCAGATGGTAGTATTTGGATGATGTGCGCAGTCGTCAATGTTCGCGACGCCAGTATGCAATGCTGTCGAAGGCAAAATGGAAAGAAAAAAGAAATTGTTGAGGTCAGCCCCAGATAGGAGCGTTCCGGTATGCGGGCGAGTTATAGCTGTGTAGGACGCGGTATGGTGCATTAGGGTTGGCACGAGTGATGCTGCGATTACGGTGGTGACCGCGTGGCACATAGGGTGGATATCGGCTGTCCTGGAGTCCCAGACCGGCCCCAGGGTCAAGCTGGCTATTGCTATTCCAAGGGTCGTATGCGGATTTTGATGAGGCCGTATACCCGTTGGACATGGAGGGAGCATGGCCATACTGAGAGCGTCTCTGTTGGAGATTGAAACCATCGTGACTTGACCGATGCCGAAGCTGAGGCTTTGCGGTTCGGACCTGCCACGACTGTGCGCTCCCGGGACGTTGAATACTGTACCCTTCTTGTCCTCCCGGGGCAGAAGAGATAGAGTTGTTCCGACTGTGCCCAACCATGGAGTTGGCCCGAGAAGGCTGTCGGGGGTAGTCGTGCTCGGTCTGCATGTCCCAGCTCTGCACTTGATATTTCGGAGACTGAGATTGCCGGAAAGACATGATACGCCGCGGGTCCATGGGAGGAATGGCAGGTGACTGGTCCGACCGCTCTGAAGCTCCATCGGTCACCTGATACGACGGGTAGCTGCGAATGCTATCCCTGCTTGTTTTCTTGGTAACTGGCGGCTGCGCAGATGGATAGCTGCGTATGCTTTCTCGGCTGCTCTTCCGACTGAGGCTTGCGGTGGAAGACTGCGATCGCAGAGGCTGAGGGACTCTGAGGGGCATCGGCCTTCTGGTATTCATGCTGATCGGTGGGGAGGACTTCGTTCGGTCGGGCATATTCATTGTTCGCGCAAGGACGGGGCTCGGGGGGGCTGGCGATGGAAGACTGGGGGGTGATTTGGTCGACGTTGGGGACCTCATTTCCAAGAGGCGCATTGCGGGCTCGTTGAGAGTCAATGTTCTGCTCACGATCTGTGGTGACGAAGGACCGTCTTCGCCACTGGCCATTGCAATAAACGCGGCATCGTATGCATTGTTCCCCAAGCTGCTGCTAACGGAGGAGTATGTGCTGAGTTCAGCTTCGGCAACAAGTATGGAGTCAGGCGAGCTGCTCTTTGGCGACGGTTCCAAGTCTTTGGCTTTTACCGACACCTGCTGTTCTGGAAGTGGCTTCCTGGCGATGGGTTTCCTGGGAATGACGTGAGCTGCAGCGTTAACAATCGATGATGGCATTGACTGCAAAGTGTATCTCCACGTGGACTCTTTGGTCTCATGCTCATCTTCAGCAGCGGATTCGGAGACCTTGGGAACCGAAGGGATGGCGGCCACAGCCTCAAAGCTAGCCTCCACGCTCCCCACGCTGAATATCGTCTTGAGGGTATCCAAGCTCGCCCGTTGCCTCACAACAAGCCGCTTGGTTGTTAGAGGAAACAAGCCCGTATGCTCGTTGAATTTATGCTCAACTTCCCGCGGAATAGCAGGGATGGTGGCCTTTTCTTCAACGTGTGTCGCATGAACCGTTAAAGGCCCAGCAGTAGGCCGGCGGGCACTGCTCAGAAGTCTCTGCAGCTTGCTCGGCTTGTGCGGCCCACTTCCAATACTCAAAGCTGAAGTCGACCGATCAGACAGTACGGATTTCGCGGATCTTGCGCTTCCTGGTGTGCGGGGCACCGAGTCTGGCGACCTGGGACCAGTATTCCGCGAAGGGAGATTTATAGTCGGTGGAGGGGCAGCTCTGTTCTTGGAACTCGATTTCGGCACGTCGGTGCTCGAGGCACTCTTCCTCGTGGCGGTACTTGATTTTGATTGCATTGGAGAGAGCGGTAGAAAGTCCTTGGGAGGAACCGGTGGAGGAGGAGCCTCTCGCTCTGGCGGAACAAGATGAGAAGCTGCTGAAACAAAACTCATGCTGCGACGATCCTCTGAGTTTATCGAGGCTCCCCCACGGCTTGACTGCGAAGACCGTTTCTCGAGCGATAATGACAACTCTCGCTCTTGCGCCTTAGCCTGAAAGGACCTCAGAGATACATTCGAACTGTACCCAGAGTCGGCCTTCGTCAAAGGCTTGTGAGAGTGCTCGGAAGGACTTCTCGTAGACACAAAGCCGCTATCAGTCCGAGAGACACCCTTTCCCGCGTCACCATCGGATCGTTCATATTGCGGCTTTGCACTAGCATCTTCCCGAACATACAGAACCTCTGGTGAAGAATATTCAACACTTGGCTCGTCCTCAAATAAGTGATCATCCATGGCTGCAGTTTTGGAAGTAGTTTCTAGCTTTGGGCTTATGGGTAAAGGATTATGGAGGGAAAATGGGCTAAAGGCGATGTCGGCCAGGTAGTCAGGCACGGTGGGTACCGTTGGAGCCAGATTCGTAGAGGTTGGACCGGAGCCAATACTGGGGGTGTCCAGGTTCAAGAAAGAAGTATTAATGGGACTCAGGGGGATAGCACGCGGCTGTGGCGCTTGTATCGTAAGGGATATCCGCGGTTGATGAGGCGGTCGAACAGTGGTGACACCTAGTGAGTTGCCTTGTGTCTCCCCAAAGTAGCCTGCGTATTCGCTGGGGAATCCCTGGCTCCTGTCATCCCTATTGCGGCTCTTCTCAACCTCGGGGCTACCGGGACTGGCTGCACCATTCACGATGCGCAAGGACCCGAGCTTGAATGCCCCGGTAAATTGGTAATCATCCCCACATGGTGTTACCGCACGCGGTGCCTCGGGGTCACGTATCGTCGGCGGCATCGATATAACACCGTTTCTGAAAGATTCAATGGATTGCTGTCGGGACATATTCGGCGTTGGCGGATGACTGAGCCTGAAATTTGGCCTAGAGGCAGGAGGACCGTCACGAAGCGAATTCGCGCGTGTAGCCACGCCTGGCTTCTGTATGACCGAACGGCGCCGGACAGGCATGTAGAGAGACAGATCGGAGTTCGCCCGGCTGAGCGTGGTGCTCGGGGGGTTCGTGGGGTTCGTGGAATTCGTGGGATGCGTGGGGTTCGAGCTTTTCCACGTAGTTTCCGTGACCACCGTCATCTTGTTTTCTGACATGGTCGCTGCAAGCTCGAACCTCGATTCCTCGGTGAGATTCAACAGGCGCTTAGCCTCGTAGGAGGACATGTCGTAATTCCAAGAAGTGCGGGACCCGGCGGGTGGCGGTTGCCAACTACAAAGCACCGGCGTCGTTAGCAATCAGACAGCGGCATGCCATGAGGCGAGTTTCTTACCTTTCAGAGACTGGCTGCCCATAGTACGAGAGCGCAGATTCGTAAGTCATGGAATTGGTCCTGCTCAGTCTGTCGGCGACCCGAGAGAGAGGACCGAGGCTGCTCTGTCTCCGCTCCCGGTCTGGGCTGCCTTGTGAGGACCTGGAGCGGAACAGGCTCCTCCTCCTTGACTCCTTGTGCTGGACTGACACGGCTGACGCGCTCCTCTCGATGTGTTGGTGCTCGGGGTCGGCGTAAACCTCGAAGGTAGACACCGTCGTCGGTGTAGATGCGGGTGACGGAGGAGGGGGGAGAAAGCTCATGCGGGCGTTCGAGTGTCGTCTCGAGCTATTTGACAAGTCGCCGGGGCTCAACAGGCCTGCTGTCGCATGATTGCCCATCTTCGGCTTTGACAACCTATGGGACTGCCTCCGGTGAGTGTCGAACTCGACAATCGACGACTGAGAGTTCCCCATGGCGGCGGAGCCTCGTGGGCGCAGCCCTCAGCTATGTGCGGCTGCGACTGCCCGCGGAGGGACGACGGCTGGAGATTGCTATGCGAATATAGGCACTTCCATGCCGTGAGCCCGACCCGTGGTCAACGACAGGCAGTACGTGGCGACTTCATGTACATGAGGGACGGAAGGCGGCGTTTGAGGGACGGCAATAAAGTCAAGACATGAGACCCGGTCGAGGGATGTGGAAACGAGTAGGCAAGCAACGAACGCATGAAATGGGATCGATTCGGGGGAAGGTGTGGGTAGGCTGATATTATGGAGTCTGGAGCTGGCCGGCCATGATGTGGATAGTTCCAACTAATTATCAGGCCAGAGAAAGAGACGAGGGACAAAGGAGCGACAAGCCGCCAAAACGCCAAACGACGTGGATCCCCAGCCAGAGACAGGCCTGCCCATCCATCCGTCTTGGATCGATGGCGTTTCCTGTTCTGCCCTCCGTTGCCCAGTCTAGACCCGCCAGGGCCATCTGAGACGCCAGAACCGCGAGGGCAGCAAAGGTTGAGAGGCAGGTTCCGCGCGGAAGGAGCTCGCCTGATGGACAGGGGCCGTGGCAAGCACACCCCCGGCCGGGAGAAGCTCTCCCACAGCACTGTGAGGGACGTGCACAGGCTCCGTCACGGTGGGCAGGGGTCCCAAATGCAGCTTCGGTCGAGTTATCGTGGCCCTGGACGGTGGAGACGGATCGCTGGCCAGGGTCGGAAAGAAAGAAAGGGAGGTGACGGAATCGATGCAGCTCTATGAACTTGAAGGAAACGGTCTGCCCGGTTGACAGAGCTATGTGCTGTACGGCGAGCAGGAATTTTTTTTTTTTGTTGACGACGGATTCGTCCATACATCATCTCAGACGAGGGGTCAGACTCCGTGCTGGAGATACTGCAGCTACCAATGAGCCTGTATCGCAGAACTGTCTGATGCCAGCCCCTGCCCCGTTCTCTCGAGCTCCTTGCTGTGGAGCGGAAGGCTGGAAAACTCTCGTCTTCAGCTCAATTCAACCTCTCGAGCTCACTGCCGACCCGCCTGTCGTCGATTACTTCGCATCCAAAGGGGCGACGACGCGACTAGGCAGGTTCGATGTAGATGTCGATGCAAAGACGGACGTCAAGGAGCTGCCCCGCATCGAGGAGGAAGGCTGGTGGTGCCAACCACCAAAAGCCTGATTTTGCGCCCGCGATGATACAACGTGCAATGTACCATTGACCAAAACTGCCCGTCTTGGGGTAGCCAATCCCAGGCAGTGATATATATTGGCTGACTCGCTCTCCGTTTTTTGATCTTGGTTATCGTACTCGATGGTCAGGTCCTTCCCAGCTGAAAACCACGCATCACCACGCAAGCGCAGCATAGTTGATTTGATGTCGCAGTCGCTGCACATATGCAAGGCAAACCAAGGGCTTGTCTCTGTAGGCAATCGAGACAACCAACCACGGCAGTCCCGTCCATCTCAGTGGACGGCGGGAGACATTGACCGCAACTGCGACGGAAGGATCTGCTTCTGCTTCTCTGGGCACAGGTGTTTCAGATGCAATGAAAGGTCCACAGCGGCCGATTTGGCCGTGTTCCATGATACCCTTTGCGCCTCTCAAAGGGCGCCCGGCCGCGCTTTGAGCGTGTGTCTCAATTAGCCTTTCAGTCTTCTGTCTTATCTTACCGTCCCGGAAGCCCTGCCGTTGGGACATGCCAGCCTCTGGGCATTCAGTCCGTTTTCCCAGCTTTGGCAAGGGGTCATTGCCACTATTCCCAGCTCCGTTTATCAACTTTTGAGATGCAAACGCACCTGCCCCGCGATTACGACGCGTATGCAAGCCGGAAGTTGCCAGCGAACTGCCAAATGTCGACTGCAGTGCAGATAGTTTTTGATTGTCATAATGTTCTTGAAGTGACTTCACTCCAGGTGAGAATCCGGGTGGCTTGCGGGGTTCCCTGCTCTGGCCCAACCGGCGACAGAAGGACAGGATTCCCCGCATCTGACTGGTTGGCTGAGGCTCCTTGGCCAGCAAGGTAGCATTTCAACGGGTCATTAACGTCATCACAGCAACGTGCCTGCTTTCCGACACAAATTATACTGCAACGCTCCCATCTCAAGCTGGCGAGGAGGCAAAGAAACCAAGATTGGTCGTGCTATTGGCGCGCCTTAACAGATATGTTTGCGAATCTTCCCAACACTCGCTCTTTTTATCCCTTCATTTCCTGATCCTCAAACGGGCCGGTCCAAATTTCCGTAGGCCACGCTTGAGCGTAAATCCTCTCCACCCCACTCCACCATCGTATCCTTGCGCAAGCCTCCCCCACCCGCTCCAGCAGCAACAGCAGATGGCGTCAAGTGGCAGCAACACCAGACAGAGATTCCGAAATACGAGGGGTTCGGCATCTCGTCGGGACGCGCAGACAGCAGCTTAAGGCGCCGAGCAGACGACAGCATTGGATCGCAAGGAGACCGAGACGCAGATGGCGGGCATATTGAAGTGAGCCAGAGGAGGCAGCTGGGATTGCAGATGAGCCGCATATCGGCTCTGCGACGTGAAAATCACCGCGCCGTCATGTTGGTTCCACGCCTACTTCGTACGCGAAAATCATTTTCTGAAGCAGACGGTGAACGGGAAGACTGGCGGTCTACCAAGCGCCTGTGAATCGGCTCGCGCCTTGCATCTCGAGAGATCGGGGGGCTGCCTGCCATTGGCCGTACCAGCAGTGATGGGAGGCACCTCGGCGCTGGATGCAGGCCACGTGTGAGACAAGACGCGAAAGCACGGCGTTGATAGCCATGCCCGGGCACCCGGGCTTTCGGTGACCAGCGACTCGACGGGAATTGCAGGGAGATGGAGGGCCCCAAAGGCCCAAAGACTAACCGGTTCCCAGTCCGATTTGAGTGAGGCGCGATCGCGATTTCTGCCTTGGCGGAAGCACCATCCGCTGGGTTTGATAGCTCGATAGAATCTGCCGAGGTGTGCGACCCCCTACCCCTGTCCTCCTGCCTCCACCTTTCTTGGTGGGGGGAGGCCCGGCCACAAACGTGCAGAGAACCAATCGCAGCTTTTAGGCACCCCCACGATCCATCGCGCAAGCGACCTGGACTTGATCGGAAGTCGGAACCACAGTCAATCAAATCTCTTGGCGGCTATCTGCGCAGCTTCATCCATCTGCGGTCTGACAACACTTTCCCCGGCGCGGCTCCGTCCGTCCAACGGCAGTCCCTAATGAAATAATGAGGGGCCGTTAAGCTCGACAGAGCCGCAACCGCAGACAACAACGGCCAGCCGCCGGGAGCGCTCGCTTGTCCTGCCCGGTGGTGCTCAGCTGAGACAGACCAACCCAGAGCTTACGCTTAGCAAAACCTCCGCTGATTGGATCCCAGGCAAGGGGTCGGGAGAAACAACGAAACTCGGCAGGTGCGCGAGCGCATGAACGATCAAGACCAAAGAACTGCCGGCAAAAGGCGCTGCGACATCAAACGCTGGGGGGCTAGGATAGAAACAAACTCATGTTCAGGCAGATCGCGGTCTGAGGTTCGCCTAGCCAAATCATCCGACTCGCCCTGTCGCTGCAACACCCTCACCTCTCTTTCCAACTCCATGCGGGACGATCCCGTACGCATTTGTTGCTCGAACGTCGCCTGCTCCTCGGCATGTCACTTATTAGCCGCTGCCGCCTTGGCTGGCAGCGCTTTCCTTCCCACCTCCCGCCCCAGCTCGACCAGCCTCACCTTGCGCAGTAACCTTATGTTCATGCTTCACTCAACCAGCCATTCCAAAATTTCGGCACCACCACTAAAGTTAAAACGCTCTCACTTCCGGGCTCAAAACGGCGGGTGATCGGAATTAAGGTACTCAGGTAAAAGAAGGCTAGCTGTCATTTTCTGGGCTCGTGGTCAGTCGAAACCAGGAGTCCGACGCTGAAACTTTCCCCACGCCCCGCTCGAAGGCTCTCTTCCTAGACCCAGGCTCAGGCCTTCTTTTTCGCTTCCAGAAACCGTGATGTGCTTTCAGGTAGTAAAAATGAGATGAGATCTGACCACTCCCAAAGTTGGCGATTTATTTGCTTCCTTTTCCCGTTCCCGAAGATCTTGGGGTTATTTCCACATCAAGGAAGAAAAGACCGGACGTTTCACTCGCGAGATGAGGATGTGGCTTGTCTGATTGCTGTGATGATGCATGTTCCAGCTGATGTGCTTCTAGGGTGATTCAGTTTGGCGCCGGGTCTCCCCAGGAATAGAGACAAAAAAAGAATCGACTTGGTGGGTATAATGGCGCCGATCGCTGGGCCGATGTTCACTGTGCAAAGCCAGCGAATGCCGTGGTTGAGAGCCGGAAGATGAGCAGGTGCGCAAGATCAGTTTGACAGGTCTGGTTAAGGTTGTTTTTCCGAATTGTCTTCTTCATCAGGATAGGACATGTCTCGGAACCCCTTTTTTTGCAACAAGCACACGAAATGGGATTTGGTACAGCCTGGACTCGAAGTGTCGCACAACACAAACACCGGGCAATCTCGGCCCTTTCTTGGGGGAGTGCCGAACAGCTGAAGCGGAAAAGAAGGCTGTCAAATAGAGCGAACGTGGCTGACGGGTTACACAGCCAACCATCATCGGGTGGGTGAGGTAAATTTCGGGCACTTCGTACCGTGCGTTCGAAGACTCCGGCCAAAGGTTGAGGTAGCCAGGTAAGTATATGGCAACAGATCACTCCCCAATCACGTATGTGCACCCTTGATCGCCCATCCAGACTTCGTGTACCCTTCCAGCGGCAACATCAATACGATCGCCGATACCGTATGTAGTCTTGGCTTTGCCATCGACGGAGTCGCCAAGATAGGCGATAGTCAGCTGGCCTGAGAGTATAAGATGCGTGGTGAGGCCTGCGTGTGAGTGAGGCGGGTAGTCTAGGTCAGTGTCTAGGTATTAGTGTTGCGTTCTGTCCGGCATTGCGAAAAGTTAAGGCAGATCGTACGTGCGTTGGGTGTGTCTGTCCAGGTGAAGACGTGCGAGAAGCCCCAAGATCGGACTTCGGCTTCCGTGTCTCTTCGTGATTTGGACTGGGGAGCCATGACCGTTGCAGGGACTTTTGAACGTAGGGACCTAAGTACGATGGAGGGTTCCTATCGAGTGAGACATGCGGAGTAGGTAGGTAGGCTTGTTTCGGGCGGGCGAGGCCGCGAGGTGGAACGGCGAATGATCTCATGGCCCGTGGAAAGTGGCCGGGTGGGTCTCGGCCCCGTGAGTGGCTGCCGGTGCCTAGAGTACCTTAGCTCCTTCCAGGTTGTATAGGTAGGTATTGATGCCGAGAGCCCGGGATTGTCGGCACTTTCCGAGCTGATAGCGTCGTACAGATAATTAGATTTGAATAAGGTATGCAGTAATACTCTATTGCACAGCTGAACTTCCATTGACAACTGAGGAAGGAAAAAAAGAACACCTCCAGGTTCCGTCCAGCTGTCTCTGTCCAAGACCATGCCTCTCTACATTCCCGGAAGGTCATCGTCAAGCATGAATGTTTCCACGCGCTACAGTTGTCATCTCAGGCTCGGTGAAGGTCGAGTCCGTAAAGCGAGGTTGATGAAGATGAGCATCCAACCTTCACGAAAGATTCTGACGCTGGATTATCGAGGCACACACATCGTACCGTTTTTCCATCTCGCTGCCGTTCAATTGCCAATGGTGATGTCGCCGGTCCCGGATCGTGCAAGACGGCGAATTTGGTCTCCGTGTCCGAGTCCCAGACCACCGGTAGTTCACTAAGATAAAGGCAACACGGCCGAGTCAGCCAATCCTCGCTCACATCATGGACGACAAGCTGCAGGCGAACCTACCCTACCGGATCAGACATCCTCATAGTACCTCTCCATATCCTCAATCGTCACCATCTCCAAGATCCCATCCTCACAGCCATCCTCACAGCCATCCTCGCCCATCCCGCTCGCCCCAAGACACATCCTATACTTTCCGTCGCCGTGTCGATACTCGGGCCCTGCGAGCGTGAGCGGCCCGCGAAAGCAAACGCCTGGCTCTTCCCTCCCTCTATTCCTTGCTCTCAAACTCTCACTCTCACTCTCACTCCCATCTCCCATCCTAGCACACCCATTAGCTTTCTCCTTCTTATCCGCCCGCCAGGTGACATCCCCTATTGACAAAAGCCAGTAAGTAGTTATCCTTCCCCAGGGATAGGGATAGAGAAAGAAAACATACGTATCCTAACCTCCACACTCCTCAACAACTCCAAATTCACCGCCGGACAGCTCGTCTGCCCCCTTTGTAGCGCCTGATCCGACCTTAGCCACAGCATCTGTCCAACGTCATTCACCCCGTCCCCGCACCTCACAACCCCGTGTGCCCAGGACATCCCTTGGAAGGGCGAAACAGCTTCTATGGCCGATGGTGAGATCCACTGGACGTGGTTGTCGGAGATTCCCCGACGTTCGCGAATGAGGATCTGTATGTTGTTGTTGCTGTCGGGAGATCCGGGGGTGTCGGAGGTGTCGTCATCGTCATCGGGGAAATCACGGATATCCTGGGGGGATTCGAGGTAGGTGTAGGTGCATGTGCAGGAGGAAGAGGAACATGTGGAGGAGGAAGAGGAACTCGTGGAGGAGGAAGAGGAACTCGTGGAGGAGGAAGAGGAAAGGGCAGGGGACTCGCGGTAGCGATAGAACCAAACTTGTATCTGGAACCTGGACATGGTACGGGGACCAGATACCGAAAGACAGAAGGTAGGTAGGAATCAAAGGACGGTAGGTAGATATGTCTCTACACTACACGCGGTGTTCGCGCGCACGCGGGTGTAATGGGTGTAAATATAGGTGTAAAGATGCGAGTCAGCTCAACGAAGCAAGGTAAGACCTGAGAGACACAGGAGAGAGACAAGGTGAGAAGGACAGTGGGAATCCCTTCCCAACATACCCATCAGAGGGTATTTATAAGCAGCAACAAGACCAGAGCGGCCACACGAACACGAATTGGGTGTCTCGGAGTCTTGGAGGGGAGCGGCCTCCAGGTCATCTGTCTGTCTGTCGTCTTTTTCTCACACGACGGGACCGCCACCGAGCCGCCAGTACATCGAGGGCAGGGACTGGCCAATTGGGAAGCGGAAGCCAACCAGGAGCCTCGGTGATGTCGGACAAGGTGCTGTCTCGAACATCTTGGGGACAAGAAGACAGCAAACGGGAGCTGAAAAGCGCAACGCAGGCGCCCGGGAAGGAGGGGGGAGACGGGGGAGGGGAGAAGCCAGGATCCCTGAGTGAGCCACTCATGCACGGGATTCGCAAGCATGACTTGCTTTATGTCTAACGCCACGGCCAACAGGGGTGTAACTATACAGCGGCCGGATCGAGCCGACCGAATAATACAAGTGAGCGAGTGGGCTGGTTGGGACTCGGCAGAGGGGGTGAACAATCTTGGACCAACACTCGCGGTCTCTTTGACAAACCATTCTATCCACCGATCGATTCCAAACGCCCCCGATGCGCCCATCGGCCAGCCCAACCCACCCAACCCATATGATGCCCTCTCCCATGAGAAGGGCCCACATCATCTACCCATCCGTCCATTAACCCCCCAAATCCCAAGTATCAACCAACATAACCACACATTATCATTACCTCCTCACGTCTTACTTTCCTCCCTCATCCCCCCCTTGTGTTCCCTCCACCGCTGGTAGCCCCTCCTCAGCATGGACATCAATCCCCAGCGTCTTCCCGACCCACTCTGCCAGCTCCTTCTCCATATCCGGATCCAACCGCCCATGCACCCCATTCATTGATCGCCTCGCCAATCTCCGCATATCATCCACACAGCTCAGATCCAGCGCCCACGAGACACCGCCCGTCAACATCACCGCGAAGCTCACCACGTTCAGCGTCGCTAGATTGAGCGCCTCAAGCGCCATCATTGGCTCCTTTCCCGCGTCGCCGGGCGGCACCTCGCCCTTCTTGAGCAGGTGGTGTGTGCTCGGTGTGAAGTAGCGGAGGCGGGCTCTGAGCTGGTGGCGAACGGAGGCCCGCTTGGAGATGAGGATGGAGAGGGCGAGGAAGCCGGCACCGCCGAAGTAGAGGCCCATTTGGCGGAATGAGCGGCGGGAGAGGATCGGCGCGAAGGGACGGGCCGGTTCGTGCAGTTGGACGGCGGGGCGGCGTGGAGATGGTGAGCCTTGGTGGAGTGGTGGTTGTTGCTGCTGGTAGGCTGGGTTAGGGGCGTTTGCTGCTGCTGCGGCCGCTGCTGCTTCTTCTGCTGGGGTTTGGACACCCGTAAGGGCTCTTAGTAAAGTCGCGAGGATAGGCATGTTGGGCGGCCAAGGTGGGAGCGAATTGACCGGTGTGGGGTGAAGTGAAGCCAAAAATGGCTGTAAGTCGCGTTGATGGGAACAGAGGTGCGCTAGAGCTGCTCGCTAGCTGTTGGAGAAGAGAAAAAAAGAAATTCGGAGCTCTGACGCAACTGGCGAATGGCGTTGCCGGGGCTGCTCGGCGGGGCCCGCTGAGTGGTTTGCGGGGAAATGGGTCTAACGCTGACGGGCTCACGTCAATGCTTGGCAGGCTGGGACTCCACTTCCGACAACCGCTGGTCTACACGTAGCTGGTTCAGTTGACTTTAGTGGCAGGAACCAAGAGCCCGGCACTGCCTTCCGGTGATACGGCCGGATACCGAATTTGACATGGATTCTTGAGATGAGGGTGAGAAATTTCTGTTTGCGAGTCATTCTTGACGATAGACGACGGCAGGGTAACAGAAACTTGAGCGTTGACCCCGCTCGCTGTTCGGACTGGGCAACTCCAAGCGGCGGCCGCAGGTCTCGGTGCGTTTGTCGTTCCCTGTGAGTCTTGTCACCCCCATACCGCGGTTGATGTTGGTGTGCTGCACCCTGCTCACCAATGGAAGACACAGCAAGGCTGAGAAAAAGAATAGCCCCCGAAAACTCCACCACGGGCTTATCGAGGCCCGAAGCACCTACCAATAACGACTTGGCGGCTCGCATCGATCTCAGAGTCGAGGCCTGGACCGCCAATCGCCGCAACGTGAGATCCCTTGCCTTGCAGGGTGCCACTTGGGTGCCTAGTGGCAGGCTCTGCACGCCGGGCCGTGAGCGACCTAGTGTACACTTCCGGCGGGGTAATATAAGTTAGCGGTGTCATGACCCACTGTTAGCCTCTGCCGTAGAAAACCCTAGGATCATAACAGTGGGCCCCTGCCACGCTAACCTTTATTACCCCGGCGGAGGTGTACATACCAAATCGGTCCTGATCTGTCAATCCCTAAATCCGCGCCTGGTGTTGATCGGCATCCCTCTCCCACACCGCAACCAAAACACGCCAATGGCCAAGGGCAAACGCTCTAAGGCTATCCCCGCAGGTACCAGTACCAGCACGCCAACCGCAGCTGCCGTCACACTTTCGTGGCCCCAGTTCAAGCCAGAGCTCCCCGTAGCCGATCTGACGCCAGAGACGGTCGTTCCAGACAAGGTTGTTATCTACCGGTCTTTCTTCCCGCGGTCTCTCTGCCGGGACTACGTCTCATTCCTCGGCGAGCTCCCCCTCTGCACGACACCAGGCAAGCCGCAACGGGGCATGGCCCTCCGAGTGAATGATCGGTACCAGATCGATGACCCGCGGTTTGCTCACCGCATATGGACTGAGACTGGTTTGAGGGAGGCTTTGCTGGATCCGGACCTGGCCCATCTCTGGTACGGAATGTCTTCCATATGCAGTGTTCTGCATACCCAGGTGTGAACCTTGCTGACTGGTACTCGGTCACGAGCGACAGGGGCGGGAAGGTGATCGGGTTGAATCCCAACATCAGAGTCTATCGATATGTCAAAGGGCATTTCTTTGATGCGCACTGTAAGTCAACGCTTAGCAGCACTCACCACCTCTCTTTCCTAGTTCCGAGAACCGAGGACCGACTTCTTTGCTCCTTTTCCTTGTTGAAATCCTTGACGCCCCATCGAACCATTCTCCGCATCAGTCTGTCCACATTATCTGGGGCCAATACTTAGCGTCCATCGGGGACCTACAAGCCCTCGGAGGACATGGTCATAGGGCCCAATACAACAGCCCGAGATTCCGGGAACGCACCTCGAGCTCCCCGTTGCAGTAGATTGTCTTGTCAGGACGGTAACGATTGGTGATATCAAGTTTGAGACCAGGAGCTCCATCCTTTCCCATGCTCCATCTACCACCTGACTTCTCAGCCCTCGTTTTCCATTACCAAATCCATTCCCTTTTTCTCATTCACATATACTATCACAGTGATCCACACTGATTTTCCATACAGACGATGACTCCAATAATGTGATTATTAAGAATGACGAGAATCAAACCGTCTCAGCCAAGACAACATGGACGTTGCTTCTCTACCTAACCTCATCTAGCGAGGGCGTGTATGTGTACTGCCTTTCACCCTCCTCATAAAGTAGAACCCTGACAGAGTCTGCCATCTTAGTTCCGGCGGGGAGACTGTCTTCTATCCTCACGACAGGCGTTTAAAGAGGGAAGAAATTGCAGTCAGCCCCGAGACAGGGATGTTGTTGCTTCACAAGCATGGAGACGATTGCATGTTGGTAAGTAAATTCCCGTTCTGGAGCACCAGCTGGTTGATATTGACAATATCGCTGACATGGCTCAACAGCACGAGGGGAGAGAGGTCACAGGTGGGGAGAAATGGATTCTTCGAACTGACCTGTGTGTCGCAAGGGGCTCATAGATGAGTTGTAGACCATTATTGGAAGGCTCCGAATGCGAAGAAGGACCCCTAAGCTAGGATTTTACTTATCTTTGGACTTGAAGAGCTGCCTCAGCTATCACAATGACTAGCAAGACGAGAACTAGATTCTCTGCCACTCTGAGTTCATTATCTCATGCGGTAGTCGGTAAACGCGGGACGCGGGTATCTCCTCTTCACGAGGCGAGAAACCCGGGACGACGCAAAACCAAACGCCCGTATAGCATCTGAGGGCTATTTTTTCCAGAGGCTCGAGGATCGCAGGCGTTGGAACATAGCTGTGCCATTTCAGAAGGGAATGATGCCGGCGTTTTGGTCAAGCCCGCAGCGACCACAGCCGACCACAGGGAGACATGTCTATATCGTCAGCTTTTATGGCGTCAAGGAAGTCAACCATCTGACGCGCCAGTCCCTTCCCCAAGGAAAATGTATCCCCATAAAGCAGTCGGGAAGAGTAGATAGACAAGCAATCAAGTCCGGGCCGCACCCCTAACCCCAACCTTGGACCTTCACCACCCGGCAAGCCAGCCCTACCCCAAACCCTCCCCCCCACAAAACCGTGCCGATTGGCCAATCTTCCACATCACGTGCACCGCACTCCACTTTTCACAACCTCAAGCCTGCTATAAATTTTCCAGCAGCCTCCCACCATCCAGAAGTTTCCATCTCAACAACAGCCACCTCACAACCTCTCTCTCGCTGGACCTGGCAGATCTGCCTGCATGCCGTTGCGATTTCTCCTCTCGCGGGCGCGCACGCACAAGGTTACGGTTTCCAGATTTGGGACCCCCCAAAACCAGAAATCGTTATTGAAAAACACCTTGCACATGTGCCCCGCGTAGACCAGAAATTTTCACCCCAGCCAAGCAACATCTTCCAGCTCCATCTCGAGAGCGACGTGGCATTCGCAAACTATCCAACCCAAATGGTACGTCTAACATCCTTTAAAGCCTCAACACATTCATTTCTACACCACCAACATGATGAGAGTAATTTGCGATTGATACCGTTCGGGTGACACTCTTTCGCCGGAGTGTTATATCCAGCGGAAACATGATAGTTTTCTTACATATTCTGAACTTCCTTCACACATACCACGTTTGTTCCGACACCTTCCGGTGGCTAATTAGCTAACGTCCTGAAAGATTTTAGGAACCAACTGCTCAGAATGGCCCAGCAGCCTTGTTTGAACTTCAATAGCATGAATAAAAAGAGAATCTTACCAAATGTTACCTAACCCTGACCAAAAGTAATCTTGCCAGGCCAACGCATTAAATGAAACCTGAACCATGGTGTTCTTCCCCCCCCTTCGTCACATCCAGTATTCCCGTCACCAGTTGCTAAAATGTATCGATTGCTCAGAGCCTGGGACAAGCCAAAGGAACCCAATCCTATCGTCTCGCTCAAGTTCTTAGGTCTGTTTGCGGGTGGTCATCTTCAAGTGGTTTCGCTGCAGCGAGAGACAGGAAAGCGGAGAGTCTATCATATTGAGCTCTCTATCTGGTCCTTCATCTACGTGTCTAACTCCTTGCTTCCCTCATTAATACTATAGTCCTCTGCTCCATAACATATCGGAAGCACAGTGGTCCAACCTTCCACATCATATGCCTTGGATAACCGCCATGATAACCGATATGCGATGAAACCTTTCTCCCCGGCCCTTGGCTTTGCTTCCCGAAGCGATGCTTCTGGGGTTGAGGAAGATATATGTGTCGGGTGAGTGTGTCGAGGAAGGCAGCTCAGACGAAAGCGAGGGCTACCGCAAGAAGTGAGATGCAGAGAATGGACGGCCGGCGTCTCTCTGCTGCCGAGGCGGTGACCTGTGCCGGGGCTGCGGAGTCTCGAGCTGATGGTGAACTGAACGGGAAGGGCGCGCTGGCTCCAGCTCCGCCTCCAGGAGGTGCTCCGTTAGCAGGCGCGGCTCCACCCTCAGCACCAGGTGGCACTCCGTTCGCAGGCGCAGCTCCGCTGCCACTACCAGGTTGCGATCCAGCCCCTCCGCTGCCGGGATCATAGCTGGAGCCATCTGGGGGAGTCTGTTCTGCCTGTTGGACAGGGACCGTGACCGTAAGGAACGACGTTGCTGCCGGCTCGACGATGAATCCTGCCTTGGCATCGAAGAGCGCGCATGGCGTCGGCGGCGGTCCGTACATCGGCGGAGGAGGCGGAGGGGGCGGCGGGGGTGGAGGTGCTGGTGCGAATACGGTAACGACAGGACGCGGCGGAGGTAGAGGAGGCGCTGGACGCGGCGGGCTTGGACATGTCGTAGGCACAATGGCCAGGGGGCTTGGTGTGCCCATGATGAAGACGGTTTCGACGAATGGTCCCTGCATGTTTCCCGGCGATGGACAAGGTGGACTCTGATCGCCGCCCCCATTGCCCATTCCGAGATTTGGGTTAGGAGCGCCGTTGCCATTCCCGTTGCCGCCGAGTGGGCAGGCGGGTTGACCTGCTCCAGCGCCAGAGCCTGCTCCGTTACCGTTTCCTGATCCCATGCCGCCGTTGAAGGGTGGACCTACAGGAGAAGCTTGGGGCGGAAGGCAGACCGTGGTTGTCTCGACAATGGTAAGGACAGGCCCGTTGCCACCTCCACCATTTCCTGCTGGAGGGAAAGGTGGCTCGTAGGCTGCCGGACCCCCGTTGCCAGAGCCGTAGGGACCGTTGCCGCCGTTTCCATTGCCGTTTCCATTGCCGTTACCCACGGGAGGCCCGTACATGCCAGGCCCACCTGACCCTGCTCCTGGAGGGGGACTTGGAGCTGATTCGACGAACTTCGTGATTGTTATCGGAGGGGGGCCGTTTCCATTGCTATTGCCATTGCCGTTACCTGCGCCATCGCCTTCGTCTGGGCAAGGAGGCTTACCACTGCCAGCGCCCGGCCCGGGAGATGGAGGCCCACTGGTAACGAAAGGTCCGGTTGGTCCTCCAGGGCTAGGAGGTCCGCTTGTGACGAAAGCCCCGGTGTTGCCTTGTGCAGGCGGGCAGTCAGCAAGGACGTTGCTGTTGCCGATCACAGGACTCATTCCATTCAGGAGCCGCTCGGTGTGAACCGTCGGGTTGAGGGATGTTTCATGGCTTCCCCCACCGTAGTTGAGGTTGATGTTCATTTCGATTGGTGAAGGAGTGCCAGCAGAGCTGGTGGTCGGTGTTCCTCCAACCTGCGTCTTTTGGTTGACAGCTAATAGGTTGTCGTTGCCCACTGGTGTCGTGCCTTCATTGGATGGAACCCCGAGGTTGAAGTTCAGCTGGATAGGCGAGCTGCGGACAGCAGCTTTGTCGTACTCAGTCTGAACCGTGTTGCTCGAGGTGTAGTTGAGGCAATCTTCGGTGATCTCCTTGATGGCAGGTGCGTAGCTCTCGGCATCGCAGTTGGTAAACAGGCATTGGAAGAGTTTCTGTCACAACAGTGTCAGACGGCTCAAATGGGTGCCAACGGCAAAGGGGACCGACAAACCTGTAGCTCGTCCTCGTGATGGCATATGCACTCCAGGTTCATGCAGCCAGCACCTTGGCCGGCGGGACCTATGCAGATGTCGACACAGGGAGGGAGTGTGCTACCCAATCCCATGGCGGACGGGAGGCATGAGAATAGCGTAAAGCTCCAGAGCACCGTGGTCTTCATCGTGAAGACCTGGGTGGACTGACGGACGTCCGGAGAGCTGCAAGCAAAGATATGATCTCCAAAAAGAGTGTCAACGAGCGACGTGAAAAGAGTTTGGGTACCTAAACCAAAAAGAGTGACGTCCGAAAAGATCGTGGTGATGATGGTTGAGCTGTGGTGTGAAGAGAGAGAGAGTTGGAGCAGGGCCGCAGCGAGCAAAATAAATACAACATAGCCTAGAACTCCGCGGGAACGAGGGGGGAGGAGCCATGTTGACGGGCGGCTGTCAACATCAGGACCGAAGCAGGTGCTGGTGGGTGCCGTGCAAGGAAATGACCCAACCGATTGGAAGCTTCCGCGCCTCAGGGTGCTGAGCTTGCTTGATAAATCAGGGGAAAGAGCATTGGAGACACCAAAGTCGGGTGGCTCGCCGGCTGCTGCTTGCCTCGTGTCAGTTGCACGAAGAGAAGAGATGAGAGGACTGGGCCAGCGGCAAGAAATCTCGGGTCTGGAAACCAGCCAAGTATGCTCAAAGTTGGATAGGGTATTTCCATAGAATCCAGGCGCTCAATAAAAGATCAATTCAATCGGCTGCTCTGTATCCGAGTACCTCTCTTTCAGCTCTCTTCTTGAGAGCAGATGTACGAGCGGCATCATCGTCTCTCTCATATCTGCAATGCCGCGCTTCTTTTGATCAATGTGGGATGCATCCACCACTATCCTCTTTAAGTCGGCGAGAGACAGAGCCTCTTTTCGAACAGTCAGCAAGCGCCAGTACCAGTGAGAGGGGGGTTAGGTTACCGTTCTCGATGAGATCGATCAACCGTTGAGGTGTTCCAACCGCAATACCTGTACGGCTCTTCTTAAGGAAGGAGACCTGCTCTTCGACCTTGAAATGTTTGGCAAACTGAAAAAGCTGATCAGCACGACGGCATTGGGGACTGCTGCTGCAAAGGCCTCGCTTACTAGTTTGCCCACGGTGATTCCCTTCTTCTGGAACTTCTTCACAGACCTAAGACCAGTCAGCGCCATTTTGCGGGAGTGGAAATGCCGACGGGGAGGTTTCTGAGCCGTTCATACCGAATCAGATCCGCTGCACGCAGGCCAGCGCCCGCCACGATGAGTGTGTGCGGTGAGCCGTTCTTCTTGGAGGCATCTCCCAGCTCCTTAGGGTCCTTGGAGAAGGTCTCCAGAAACTCTGGAAGGTTCTCTAGTGACCGAGGCTTCTCCCAAGAAGTGGTGTCCTTGATGTCGTTTGCTTGACCCAAGATTAGCCCCTGTACGTCTTTCCCGAGAGCGCTCTCCTACTCACCAGAGATATACAAATCCGACAGCTCAATCGAGCTTAGATCTGTCCCAAAGCGCTTTGTCTTCTGTGCAACGTGGTCGGCAATGAGCTGGCTGTCCATTCGCTCGTACGAGCGGTTCAAGCCGGCCTCGACATTGAGGTCCCCCTCATCCTCGCGAACCTGTCTCTTCCGCTTTTTCTTGGAGCCACCATCGTCCTGAGACTTGCGCTTTTTTGCTTGGATCTCTGCAGCCATTCTGTGCTATACCCCCTTTACTTTCCCTGTTCTCGGATGCACTGAGGTTCCAACTGCGATCTCTGGTCTCGTGACCGCTTTCGGTTGGAGCAGCGGAGACTGGGAAACTGGATTCTCAAGGCAGGGAAGGTGTGGCTAGAATAGCGGTATCTGAGATAACAGGGTCGTTTTGGCAAGGAATTTTCCAAAGCGCGGTTGCCTTCGAAGGCTGATTAAACGCAGAAGTCTCATCTGGCTGGATCTTGGTTGACAACCGAAAATTTCCTGCGGGACAGTGCCAGATCTAGAATGTGGCATTACGCACCGTGCATTTCCCCCCTCAGCGCTTTCCACAGCAGGTGCCATCCATTCCCAGCCCGCAAGTTTACACAGTGCATGTACCTTGCAGCGGTGAATGCCACTGACTCGGCTTGCTGCAAGCCCGTCCCGTCCCAGGCCTCGCATGGAAACTCCCCGAGGTCCCGCCCGCTTACAACTGCCTGCCCACCAGGACGGGGGAGGCAGCCTCTCACCTCATCAGTCAAGAAGCAGGTCTCGAAAAGCCTGCCCGACCCCATGTCTCTTGTCACAGCTTCCGCCGTGTCACGCTGCACCAGTCGGTGTGACCAAGGGCGTGGGTCGAGTCCAAGTCGTGTAACCTGTTCCATTTGCGAGCCGCACACAACAAACAACACCGCCCGGGAACGGACCCAAAAGTCCATGTTGGTGACCCGATGAAGTCATTCATTCCTTCCAGATTCAGTCAGTCAAGCGCTCCTCGGCCTTTCGACCCCGGAAACCCTGTGCAGAAGGCATCGCTGCGGTGCTCGCGTTGCAACAAGGAGACCGGTCGACTTGGCAACGTTCGTCACCCACCCTCCCGCTGACGGAAGGCAGCCGTGCAGCCAGCCGGCCAGCCGGAAACACCATCAAGATAGCGATTTGACCCCCCATCGATTTAGCGTTGCCGAGCTGGGTAGCAGAGGATTGCTCAAAGTAACTACAACCCCCGTGCCCCCCGTCTCTTGAGCCAAATCCTTGCCTGGCATAATCGCAGACAAAGGTGCTTTTCCATGGCCTTGTGATAACCCCCAAAAAGGAGTGACGAAAGATACACGCCTCTCTTTCCCATAGCCCAAATCATCGGATACGACCTCTTTTGTTGGCGTGTGCTTTAGTGGGGTTTTCACCCTTTCACAGTTTGCAGGATTGTCAGTCATTGATTTCCCCTCTCTCCCAGGCTCAGTTGGCCGCAGTTGATCACTGAGAGCGGTCTGGTGACATGATGCCCGCATTAACCCGAGCTGTTATTTTATTCAGAGTTCAGGAGCAGGCCGGTTTCTCTCTCCCGTACTATTATTTTTTTATTTTTATTTTTTTTTGGGAGCGCTTGTCATTTTGGAAGTGCTCGTTCTCGGCCACTCCCTTGGCGCTGTGGTGTCAGTCGTAAGACCTCGGCGGTTGAAGCACACAGGTACAGCAATATGGCGCCACAGGTCGAGATCCCAGTCGTAG
>Ga0247760_1000110_pt1 | contig 82116 bp, 51 predicted proteins | sample UWRJL171409R4_FD_179936 | JGI IMG/M metagenome (GOLD analysis project Ga0247760, IMG submission 179936) | Plant litter microbial communities from Arlington Agricultural Research Station in Wisconsin, United States - UWRJ-L171-409R-4 | ecosystem: Environmental > Terrestrial > Plant litter >... | reverse complement strand
ACCATGGCCGGCGAGAGCGCGTGCGTGAACGGCAGAGCCATGCGCTGCCGGCGCCACAGCTCGCCGCCGCGCAAGCTGACCGCGCGTTCGAACTCGGCCGCGGCTTCGAACTCGGAGGTGCGGGCGCTCGGTGGGCGGCTGACGCTGGCGTGCTCCGTTCCGGTCACGCCGACCAGGTTGTCGAGCGTGTCGCCGTTGATCAGCTGCAGCACGTGGTAGGTGAAGCGTTGTCCCTTGAGCTTGCCCGTGTCATACAGGCGCATCAGGTGCGGAGCGCGGGCCAAGGCTCGGCCCACGGACATGGCGTCCTCGGCCTCCAAGATGGCGTTCTTCTTTTTGCCGACGATGCGGTCGACTTTGAGCGCCACGCGTCCGGGATAGTTCGAGCTGTTGTCGTTCAGCGCTTCGTACACGCGCCCGAACTCGCCCATCCCCAGCTGGCGCAGCAGGGTGAAGCCGACGTCGCGGAACGGACCTTCGACCGTCTTCCAAGCTTCTAGATCTTCGCTGTCGACCACGCCAAAGGCGCCGATGTGCGGGCTTTTGGTGCGCACTTTGCGACCAACCCGCTCGAAATCCATAGGCGCCATCGCAGGCGCGACTTCGGGCATGGCGCCTGCCAAACTGAGTCGCAGGTAAACCGTGTCGAGGTATTCGCAAGCTGCCACGCGCACTTCTGCGGCGTCGCCGCCGAAGCCGTGCCCGCGCAGCAAGAAGCCGAGTTTGTTCAGCATGCGAAAGTAGGGGTGGCGCTCCATCAGCTCGGGGCGGGGGATGGCGCTCGACTCGCTCACCATGTCTTCGTAGACCGAGCCCGCGCTGGTCGGGATCAGGTGACCTGATTTGCGCGCTTCGTACAGGACGTTGATCGAGACGAAGGTGATCCGCGAAAAAACCTCGATTTTCTCGACGAAGCGGTCGCGTGGGGACTCCGGATAGGCGAGCTGTGAAACGAAGCGCGAGACCAATGGCCAGCACAACCCGAGCACCTCCTCGGGGCGGCGTGAACGAGTGATCAGCGCTTCGTGAACGTAGCGTGTCAGCCGGGAATGAAGCACGATCCGCGTCTCGCCGTGGCCGTTCACGCCGTCGCGCGGCACCTCGCGGGTGCCGTCGCTGGGCACGTCGGGGCTGAGCCGCAAGCTCACGCTTCGCTCACCGCGCCGAGCGTTGCCGAACAAAAGCTCTTCGAACACGTTCAGAGCCTTGGGTTTGCTCTCCAGGAACTTGCGCGCCCGGCGCACGCCCAGCGCGAGCAGATCGGCCAGCCAGCGCGAGTCGTCGTTTTCGGCTTCGAACGCCACCATGCGAAACTCGGCCTGAAGGTGCACGCGAACGCGCAGCTCGGGCTCGAAACGCGCGGCCGCGGGTAGGCTCAAATAGCGCAGCCACTCCTTTGCCTCGCCGCTGAAGACCGTGGTCGATAGTTCAGTGCGCAGGCCGGGTTCGACCAGCGCTTCCGACGGGTGGCCCACGACATGGGGGCTCGGGGGCCGCCAGTTCCAGGAATCGAGCGCGGCCTGCAAGGCCTGATGAACCGCCTCTTGCTTCTTCATCGCGGGTTGGTCCAGCATCTTACTCAAAAGCAGTCATCGTGCCTGCCCCGAACGCGACACGAGTCTGTCACAATCGGCTGATGGGATCTTTGCTACAGGTCGCGTCATGAGCTTTGGTTGGCGGCGGACGGCTCCTCGGCGAGTCAGTCAGCGCGGAGCCGTCTTCGGAGTACTCGCCGCAGTCGCTTGTGCGAGCGCGCCCGCGCGTCACCAGGCACAGCCTGCTCGGCCAGCGCGCCCGGCCGCCGCCACGAGCGCGCTGCCTGCCGCGAGTTTACCCGGAGCGAAGCCCAAGAGCTCCAAACCGAGGGTGATCGTGTGCGTCTGGGACGGCCTACGTCCCGATTCGATCAGCGAGCCCGTGACGCCGAACTTGGCTCGCCTTCGCGATCGCGCGGGCGTCCATTTCACCGATCATCACTCGGTGTACCCCACGTTCACGATGATGAACGCTGCGGCCTTGGCCACCGGCGCGTATCCGGCGCGCCACGGTTTTTACGGCAACACCGAGTACCAACCCGGCCCAGTCGGGCGGCACGCGGACGGCCAAGAGATCAATTTTTCGCAGCCCGTGTTCACCGAAGACCACGGCGTGCTGCAGGCGTTGGACGGCTTTTACCGGGCGCGCGGTGCGCGCGGCATCTTCGCCGTCGGCACGCTGTTCGAAGCCGCGCACGCCGCGGGCCTGCGCACGGCTGCGATCGGCAAGATCGGCCCCAGCTTCTTGCAAGACGTTCGTCCGGATGACGCGCGGAGCGTGGTGCTGGACGAGAACATCGCGTTGCCCTTCGCTTTCGCAGAGGCCCTGCAGGCGGAAGGCTTCGCGCTGCCCGTCAACGCGGCGCGCTACGCGTTCCCTGGTGGGAAAGCGCTGACGCTCGCGCCGAACAACGGCAACCCGACCGCGCCGCTGCAAGAGCGGCAAGTGCGGCTAGCGGACGGAGCGACGCCCGATCCGCGCGCGTCTGCCGGCTCGGCACACGACGCTGCCAACGGCTACTTGATGGCGACGTATCTCGGCTATGTGTTGCCCAAGTTCGATCCTGAGCTGTCGATCGTGTGGCTGCGAAACCCGGATTCGACCGAGCACCAATTCGGCCCCGGCTCGCCCAATTACCTCGACGCCCTGCGCAATCAAGACGCATTGCTGGGCAAGCTGCAGGCGAAACTCGCCGAGCTGGGCTTGTCTAAGAGCACGGATCTGATCGTAATGTCTGACCACGGACACAGCACCGTGGCCGGCGATCCTGCCATTTTCCCGCTGCGCGCGCTGACTGGCCAGGCGGACGGCCATGGCGCCGTCGGCGCGCTCGACCCGCAAGGCTTCGCGGTCTCGGGCGAGATCCGCAGCGCCGACGTGCTCGCGCGCGCCGGCCTCCGGCACATCTACGATGGCGGCGGCTGCTTGCTCGATCCGGTACTGACCGGCATCCGCAAAGATGGCTCGCTCGTGTACCCGACGCAGAGCGACCGCGCGCAAGCTTGCGCGACGAAGCCCGCGATCAGCCCGACAGGCAAACAGCAAGCCCCGACTCTGCAATACTCGACGCCCAGCTTTCGCGTGCCCGTGCCGACACCGAAGGACGCGATCGTGATCGCGGCCAACGGCGGCTCGGAATATTTCTACGTGCTCGACCACGCGCTGGCCACCGTTCAGACGCTGGTGCGCGCGCTGCAAGAACGACGCGCGTACGGCTCGATCTTCGTGCACAGTCGATACGGCGCGATCGCCGGCACATTTCCGCTGTCCGCGATCAACGCCGAGAGCGAACTGTCGCCGCCCACTCCGGATCTGATCGTCAGCTTCGACTGGGACGAATCGGCCGTGAACGGCGGCAACGCCGCGGTCCCCGGTACTGAGTACGCCAGCGCGCAGCGCTACCGCGGGATGCACGGCTCGTTCAGTCCGCGCGACGTGCACAACGTGCTGATCGCTCAAGGCCCGCATTTCAAAGCGGGCTTTGCCGATTCGCTGCCCACCGGCAACGTCGATGTCGCGCCCACGGTGGCCGCCGTACTCGGCCTGTCCTTCGCTGCGCCCGATGGGCGCGTCCTTCGCGAAGCGTTCGCCGGCGCGAGCGCCGAGTACCGCGTGGAGATCACGGATCAAAGTTCTGAGCCTGTCCGCTTGCGTAGAACCTGCAGCCCCGACGATCCCGGCTGCGTGCGGCCGCAGGCTGCGGTGACCTACACCAGCACCCTGCGTAAAAAGCTACTGATCGCCAACGACGGCAGCGAACGGCGCACCTACTTCGATCGAGCCTGGGTCACTCGCCAGCCACGCTGAGTCGCCCCTCTGCAAAAAAGACCGGATCTCGCGCACCGCCGCTGCGCGCGAAGTGAAGCTTCACGCGCTCGTCACGAATACGTAGCGCTATCGAGCTACTCTCGGGGGCGAAGGATGAATATGACGACGAGCAACGCGAAGCAAATCGGAGAGCTCGCTTACACTCGCGAACACGTGTGCGCGGATGCCGAGGTGCGTGAGGTGGCCGCGCGTTTCGAGCGGACCTCGGATCTCGACGCAATCGCGGTCGTCGCGGCCGAGCGTGACTTTGGCTTGGTCGTCCGCTCGCGGTTGACCAGCAAGCTGGGGCAACAGTTTGGCTACGCACTCTATGGTAGAAAGCCAATCCGCTTGCTCGCGGAGCGCGACGTGCTTGCTTGCGATGTGCGCCAAGATCCGGTGCAAGTGATTACGACGGCAGTGCACCGCGCCGCCGAGCGCATCTACGACGACATCGTGCTGACGGATGCCGGCGGCTATTACGGGCTGGTCTCGATGCGGCTATTGATGGCGCACAGCAAGGACCTATTGATTCAGAGCATGGCGGAGGTCGGCGTGCTCGTGCAACAGAACCGCAGCCTCGACCAACTGAATCGTTTGCAGGGTGAATTCGTGGCCAACATGACGCACGAGCTGCGCGCACCGCTCAACACCATGCTGGGCGTCGCCGACCTATTGGCCGGCGATCCGGCCATCCCGGATGTCAGGCGCCGGGACGTGAAGATGCTGGCCACACGCGGCCGCGATTTGCTCGGGATCGTCAACAACTTCTTGGAGATGCACCGCATCGAGGCGGGCGACGTGGACCCGTTCTTCGAGCCCACCCCGCTTCGGGTGCTGCTCGACGACTGCCTCGACGCGGCCAGCTACTTGGTCGAGGGCCGCCCGATTGAGCTTCACCGTGAGTACCGCGACCTGCCGCTGCAGATCGTGACCGATCCGGTGCTGCTGCGGCGAGTCCTGACCAACCTGCTGAGCAACGCGGTCAAGTTCACCGATCGCGGTAGCGTGACCCTGTTGGCTCATGGCTCCGACGGCGAGCTCACGATTCGGGTGCGAGATACCGGGGTGGGGATAGGCGCGGACGATCTGCCGAATCTGTTTCGAAAGTTCGGACAACTGCAAAAAGCCAAGACCAAGCGCCAGTCCGGCACCGGTCTGGGCCTGGCGATCGTGAAAAACCTGGTCAGTCTGCTCGGTGGCAGGATCGAGGTCGACAGCGCCATCGGCGTCGGCAGCGAGTTTTTGCTGAGCCTGCCGGCTCCGGCCGCCAGCGAGGCCAAGCAATGAAGGAGTCGAAGACGATCGTCATCATCGACGATGACGTGTTGGTGTTGGAAACGGCTCGCCGGCTGCTGGAGCGCGACGGTTTGCGCGTATTCGTCTACAGCGAAGGCTACGATGCCACGAACTTTGCTGCCCGCCATCGACCCGATTTGGTGTTGATGGACGTGAACATGCCGTTCTTGTCGGGAGACAGCATGGCCACGTTATTCAAGCGACACGATCAGCTGAGTCTGGTGCCGCTGGTGCTCTTCTCGTCCAATGAAGAGGGTGCGCTACGCCGAATGGCGCGCGAGGTTGGCGCGGACGGCTACGTCTGCAAGAGCGAAATGGGGTGCGGGTTTTCGGAGCGCATCTTGGGCTTGCTCGAACAAGCACTGGCTCGAGCAAGACCCAGCACTTTTCCGAAGTCCTAGCTTTGCTGGGTCTTTCCGGCGCGCGTTGCTAGGCCGAGCAGGGCCAAGCCCAGCAGCACGGCGAGCCAGGTCGGCGCTGCTGGGGCCGCGGCGGATGCTACCGCATTGACCGTGACCGAGAAGTCGAAGTGCGCGCTGTTGCCGTTCGCGTCCGTAGCAGTGCAGGATACCGCGCTGGTGCCCACTGCAAACACGCTGCCCGATGGCGGCGTGCAGGTCACCGGCAGCGCGCCGTCTTGATCATCGAGCGCGCTCACCGTGAAGGTGACAGTGGCGCCCGCTGGGCCAGTCGCGTTGACGTTGGGGTTCGTGCTGGGGCCAGTCAATACGGGCGCCGTGTGGTCGAACGAGAGACGGGCCAGGCCCGGATCATGATCGCTCGCTTGATTCGCGAATTCGGCGTTCACGTGTACGACGTCGTAGCCGACGACGTGCCGGCTCGTTTCGCTGCTCACCAGGATGTGATCCAGTACCTGAGAGTTGCCTTGGTAGACGTAGGTGTAACGCTCGTTCGCGGGCAGCCGCTCCACCAAAGTGCTCAGCCCCGCGCTTTTCAGCGTCGAAAGCGGCGCAGAAAACTCGAAATCATTCAAATCACCGAGCACGATGAGCTGTGCGTTGGCGTCCACCGAAAGCAGTTGATTGACGAAGCTCTTCACGACATTGGCTTGGGCGACTCGCTGCGCCTCCGAGCTGAGCGTCGGTGGCTGAAAGCGACCGAACAGCGGATCGTCTCCGCCCTTGGAGTTGAAGTGGTTGGCGATCACGAAGAACGTTTGCCCCTGAAACAAAAACTGCCCAGCCAGCGGCTTCCGGCTATTGGCGAACGCGCCGTTCGTGGGGTCGATGCGGCCAGGGCTGAATTGAAGCTCGGGACCGGTCGCGCCGTTGATCACGCTGTTGGCGGTGGTCGGCGTGGCGCCCGGACGGTCGACGAAGCTGAGTCCGCGATCGGTTCGGTACAGGAAGACCACTCGGATATTTCCGCCTGGTTCGCCGCCGTCTTGCCCGTCTACCGGGTTGACGCTGCGATAGCTGTAGCTGGGGCCACCGGCCGCGGTGATGGCGCTCACCAGCTGGTTCAAGGTGGTGCTGGCGTCGACAATGCCGTTGCTCGAAGCACCGCTATTGTCTTGAATTTCTTCCAGCGCCACCAGGTCCGGCGCCTTCAAGTGGTTGACCAAGGTGTCGGCCAGATCGCTGAATTTGCTGGGCGGATCGCTCGGGTCCAAGTTCTCGACGTTGAATGCGGCGATATCCAGATCGACGCTGCGTCGCGTACCGAACGACGTCACTTCCCGGCTCACGCCGCTCGCGACCAGCCCGGGTAAGGCTTGGGTCTCGAACAACTTGTAGTTTGCGAACGTGTAGCCGATGACGCCGACGATCGCGCCGGGAAAGGTGTCGCCCACGTTGGCGCTGGGCAACGCCGGCAGGAGATCGTTGGCCAGCGTGATGCGTTCGGGATTGAAATCCGAAGCGGAGATCACCACGCCGCCTCGTGCCGTGCGCAGCCCAGCGCCAGCGCCGCCGTCTGCCAATACTGGGAGCTCCAGCGAGCCACCGCTGAACGAGCGCGTGGGACCAACGGCTACCGCATGATTGACCTGCACCCGCATGGCTTCCAGGCTCTCGTAGAAGTCGAGCCCGTCCGTACTCGGGTCGAAGGTGTTGGCTACGATTTCTACGTCACCGTTGGCATCGTCCTCGATCACGCTGCTGGGCGGCACGCGCCCGCCGCTGCCGAGCACGATCGGCGCGGGCAGCGCGTTGCCATTCGAGATCACCGATTGCGCAGAAATCGAGGTGATTTCAGTGGTCGTGAGGTTCGGGTATGCGCTGCTGGAAGGCGCGCAACCGGAGCAACCCGGACGAAATTCACTGACGGTGCCGCTCAGCTGAATGTCGTCACCGACGTGGACCGCGCTCGGCGCGCTGCTGGTGAAGACGAAGATCGCTTCAGAAGTGGAATCGTCGGTATCTGGTGCTGGGTCTTGCAGGTAGTAGCCGTTGCTGGCAATGGCGGTGACGATGCCGCGCGTGGTCACCGTCGCGGCTTTCAATGGCGAGCTGTGGCTCGCGCCTTGAATGGTATGGATCGCCGTCACGCCCGCAGGAGCGACGGTAGTGAAGGTGCTGACGTAGTTTGCTGCGAGCGGTACGCCGTCTTGGTCGGTGACCGCGGAGGCGAGCACGGTCAACGTGCAGGTTTCCGCGGCGGCCAGCGTCACGCTCGGGTTCAAGGTAAAGCTGAGCGGGCCGCCGCTGACGCTGGCGCTGACCGCGCCGGAGGTCGTGCATTGGAGCGTGAACCAGGTGCCCACGGCGTTGACCGGTTCGCTGAACGTGAGCACTAGGTTGCTGTCCGGTGGCACGTTCGCCGCGCCGTTCGCGGGGCTGATGCTGCTCACCTGCGGCGCCGAATTGCCGCCGGAGCAGGGAGTGAGCGCGCTACTGGTGTTGCGGGGGACGGGCGCCCCGGCGCTGAAATCAGCGCTGTTCGCGTTGCTGTCGGTGCAACCGCCGGCGGCGCGCAAGGCCGCCGTGGTGTTGGTCAGAGCCGGCGCGGCCGCCGTGCCCTCGAAGAAATTCGCCGAACCGTAGCCCACCAGATCGATGATGCTGGCAAGCTGAGCGGCCGTGCAATTGGCGCCATTGCAGGCGAGCCCAGCGCTGCTGCTGACCAGCACGACCTTGCCTGCGCTGCCGCTCAGGTTGAGGGTTCCCGTGGCGTTCGGGGTCGGTAGCGCGGCGCCCACCGCGGCCTGCGAGAACAGCTGCACCAGGTAATGCTGACCCGGTTGCAAAGAGCCGCTGAGTGCGACCACGCCGTTGGCGGAGAAATTGCCGGAGCCCGTGGCGCTGGCGTACTGAATCGACCAACCGGCAAGTGAGACGGCGTTGCTCGAGCGATTGAACAGCTCGACGAAGTCGTTTGCGTAGGGCGCTTGGCTGTTTCCGCCACCGCCATACACCTGACTGATCACGACGTCCGGATTGCTGCTGATCGCCGAGAGCTGGACGGCCACGCTCGCTTCGGGTGCCGGCCCCGGCGCCTGACAAGCCGCGAGGAGTGTGGCTAAAACTACCGTCCCTGCCTTCGAGTGCTTCGCCATGGCGGGCACTATGCCGAATCCTAGCGAGCCTCGAGCCACAGTGCGGCAAACAAAGCGTGACCGCGCGAGTCACGATCTTCACCGCTCGTTCACACAACGAAGGCGCTCAACGCCAAGCGTAAGCCGCCAGCACCCAGCCGAACGAGATCTCCTTGGTCACTGCGTTCTTCGCGCCCGCGCGGGCGAGCAGCGAGAGCAGGCTGGGGGTATCGAGTTTGCTCGGGTGGAGATCCTTGCGGCTGAAGCCTTGCGTGCGGGCGATGGCTTCGAGCGCGGTGTTTTCGATCGCGCGCAGGGAGCGCGAGGCGTAGTTGGGGGTGGTGAGGAACAGCAGCCCGCCGGGCTTGAGCACGCGCAATGCGTCTTCCAGCCAGGGCAGCGGGTCGACTAGGTGTTCGACCACTTCCATCGAGATGACCGCGTCGAAATGCGCGGTGGGGTAGGGCAGTGGGGTGCCTGGTGTCAGCGTGTCCGTGCCGGCCAGGGCTTCGCCATGGATTTCGCGGGCGAGGGTGAGCGCGCGCGGGTCGATGTCGCAGAGCGTGAAGCGTTTGCCGAGCTGGGGTAGCGAGGGCAGCTCGAAGAACGGGCCCGAGCCGAGATTGAGCACCTCGCTGCCCACCGAGGCGGACAGGGCACGCGAGAGCTCGCGCACGATCGGCTGATGATACAGGCGCCAGGGAAAGCGCAGCTTGAAGCGGTGATTCGAAAAGTAGTCGACGGGTTCGCTCATCCCTGCTCCGGGCGCCGGGCGACGAGCAGAAATTCGGCGGTGGGCGAGGGGTCGGAGTTATCCATGATGGTTCGAATCAGCTCATACACCGGCCGCGCGAAGAGTTTGCGGGCAGAGGGGAAGTTGGTCCAGCGCGTCGTCAGGCGCTTGTTCAAGAGCCCGGCCAAGGAGGGCAATAGGAAGGCTTCGAAGGCCACCGTGGTCGCGGTCGAGAGCACCGGCACGGCCTCCACCACTTCCAGGCCTGATTGCTCGACCACGCGGCGCCAGCCCTGCTCGTCGTATAGGTGGTGGTGCTTGAACACGTGATCGATCGAGCTCTCGATGCGGGCGCCGAGCGCGGACGCGCCGAGCTCGGTCAGCACCCGCGCGCTGGTCAGGTGGCTCGCCCAGCCAGCGCTGGGCACGAACAAATAGGCTAGGCCCCCGGGACGCAGCGAGCGCAAGATGTTCTTCAGCGCCAGATCGATGCGCGGCACGTGTTCGAGCGAACAATTGGCCACGCACGTGGAAAAGAAGCGCTCCGGCAGGGTGACTTGCGTCACGTCTCCCAGGATCACTTGTGAGTACGCCTTGCTGGCTGCGGCCCAACGCCCCTCGGCGGCGTCGATGTCGATGCCCCACACGTCCACGTCGTCGAAGGCCATGCGCGCGAATAGGCCGTCGCCGCAGCCGACGTCGAGCACGGGGCCCGGGCACGGGTAACGGCGCATCACCGACAGGCGTGCGCACTCCTTGATGCACAGCGCGGCTGGCGTGTGCGGAAAATAGCGCTTGAAGTCCTCGAGCGTGACTTCAGGCAAGCTGTTGGCCTGGTGCGGTGTGTCTTGTGCGACGTCTGGCAAACGATTGTTCACGCTGTTCCTTCTGCGAGTGACGCCGCTGCTACTCAGCGCCGAGCGTAGGCCCACCAGCCCTGCTCATGAAATACCAAACTCATTCGATCGAGGTGTGAATCGAACAGCTCGGCCGAGCGATCGCTCGAGCTATGCACCAAAAAGCATTGGTAGCCTTCGAGCTCGTAGGTCGAAGAGAACCATTCAGGGTGCCACTCGGCCCCCTGGTCCATGGTCGGCACGATGTCTGGATGGTAGCGGACCACGCTGGTCGGATACATGGCAAACGAATAGCCCTGGTAGCCGCCCTTCTCGGGCACGTAATACGCGGATAGGTGGAGCATCGCCGGCAGCCCCGGGAATGCCTCGCTTCCGCGCTCGAAGATCAAGGGCCGAATGCGCAGTCCGGCCGGCATGCGAGCGATGAAGTCTTTGATTGGCTGGGTCTCGCGCGCAAAGCGCTGCAGGCGGATGGCGAACAGGCAAAACCAAGCTGCAGTAGCGAGCGCGATCGCGCCGTCGAAGTAGGGCGGGCGCGCGGCCGTGCTCGGCTGAAACGCGAGCAAGATCGTGGGCACGAGGAACGCGGCGAAGCGCGGATGAAGCGGGGTGAAGCCGCCGAAGCTGAGCGGGAACAGGCAATAGCCGAGCAGCATCACCAAAAGCGGCAGGAAGCGCTCCGGCTCGCGGCTGGGGCGCCCGAGCGAGAGCAGCACGATGCCGAGGAAGACCACGCCCAGCGCGCTCGCGGCATGATCCGCGCCCGACGAGGCCAGCAGCAAGCCGGGCACCTGGCTCAGCTCCCAGAGACGCGGATCCCAGATCGTGAGTCCGATGCTGCGCGCCGAAGAGCCTGGCACGAGCCAAATCAGCATCAGCAGCGCTGGCGCGAGCAGCGGAGCTGCGCGCAAAATCAGCGAGCCCGCGCCGCGCAGCAGCAGCGGCACGACCAGCACCATCGTCAGCCCCAGCGCAAAACCGTGGCAAGCGAGCGTCGCGCACAGCGCGCCGCCGAGCCACAGTCCGGACGCGAGCGAAGGGCGCGCGCGATGGCTCAGCGCGAGACAGGTCGCGCTGAGCCCAAAGGGGAGCGCGCCGATGAAGCTGATGAAGCCGAAATAGAAGCCGTAGCCCATGCCCAGCGGCAAGCCGAGCAAGCCCAGCCAGCGCGGATGTCCGAGCGAACGCACCAGCCAATCGAACGCCGCCCAATGGCCCACGATCGACAGCCACACCACGAGCTTCAACGCGGGGATGACGCCGACCCAGCCCGAGAGCGCGCGCGCGAGCGCGTAGGCGCCTAGGTACGGCGTGCGCAGGTTCAGCTCGAACAGCTGAAACTCCGCCCACTTGGGGTCGTGTAGGTGCAGCCAAATGCTGATCTGCGCTGCGTGTTGCGGCAGGTCGACCATCGGCAAGTAGGGCACCGAGAAGAATGCGAGCAGCAGCAAGGCGCTGAACGAAAGCGCGCCTATCCTGGGCGCGTCAGCGCCGAAGGTCCGAGCCATGTCGCGTGCGGGACTGTGCCTGCTCATATCGGCGCGCAGTGTTACATGCCCGCGACTTTCCAGCGACGGTTCTGGTCGAGCGCAGGCACGCTCGAAACCCGCCAGGTTGGCATGGACGTCACGACTTCGAAACACAGAAGTCTTCTGCCAGCGATACATGCCTGAGCCCGCTCGCCGAGAGCGATCAGCCATGAACACCGAGCCGCCTGCGACATCCGACTCCACCGACGCTCGTCATCAGCTCGCCCAGATAGCCAGTGAACTCGCGCAGCTCGAGCGTGAGTTGCTCGAACTCGAGTCGGAGATGAGCCTGGCCAGCGAAGCCGCGCCGGCCACGCACCGCGCGAGCGTGAAGAATTTGGTGCACTACGTGGCGCTGCGCCAGCGCGATCTCCGCGCGTTACAAGCTAGACTCGCTCAGCGCGGACTGTCATCGCTCGGTCGCTCGGAGAGCTGCGTGATGAGCGGTCTCCTGGAGGTGTCGGCGCGCGTTCAAGAGTCGCTGGCCGTTCACCAACACGGCGATCGAGCGGAGCTCGAGCGCCTCAGCGAACGCAGCCGAGCAGTCGTCACGTGGGACTCGGCTCAGCGGCTCTTGCGCCGGCACACCGTCGAGATGTTCGGGCCACAGCCGAGCGACAGGCACGCCTACATCATGGTCACGGCCCCGTCTGCAGCCGACGCCGATCGCGACTGGATGGTGCGCCTGCTAGAAGCCGGGATGAACGTGCTGCGCATCAACTGCGCGCACGAGACCGAAGCGGAGTGGGGGCGGATCGTGGATGCGCTGGAAAAGGCGCGCGAAAAGACCGGCAAAGCCTGCCGCGTGCTGATGGATCTCGCTGGCCCCAAGATTCGCACGGGGGCGGTCCAGAGCAAGCGCCGCGTGGCGACTTGGAAGCCGCAGCGTGATGACATCGGCAAAGCCACGGTGCCCGCTCGAGTCGTGATTCGTCGAGCCTTGGCCGCCGCAATCGAGGGCGAACCCGCGACGCTGTTGATCGGCGACAAGGACTTTTCGAAGCTGCGTGTGGCTGACGAGCTGCGTTTTCGTGATGCGCGCGACAAAGTGCGAACGCTGGTGATCGACGAACTCGACTCCGACCAATTGTACGCTTCGGCGCTCGAGCGAGCTTACATCTTGGGCGAGGCGGAGGCGCAGGTGCGCCGCGGCAAGAAGCACCGGGACGATGTCACGCTGGCCGTCGGTGAAGCGAGCGACGTTGCGATCGACGTCCGGGCCGGCGATCGCTTGCTACTCACCAGCAGAGAGGTGCCAGGGGCGGCGCCGCAGCGAGATCACAAGGGGCGCGTCGAGACGCCGGGAATCGTTTCCTGCACGCTGCCCGAGGCATTGGAGCATTTAGAGGTGGGTCAACGCGTGCTGTTCGATGACGGCAAGATCCACGCGGTGGTCGAACGCGTGAAAAATTCGGGAGATTTTTCGCTGCGCGTGGTGCGGACGGATCGGCCGGTGAGCAAACTGCGCGCTGAAAAAGGCATCAATCTCCCGGACACGCGGCTGACGGTGCCCGCGCTCTCGCCCGCCGATCTGCGAGCGTTGGAGTTCGTCGTGACCGGCGCCGATGCGGTGAGCTTGTCCTTCGTGCGCTCGGTAGAGGACATTCGCGCCTTGCATCGAGAGCTCGCGCGGTTGGGGAATTCCACGCTCGGTGTCGTGCTCAAAATCGAAACGCGCGCCGGCTTCGAGAATTTGGCCAGCCTTTTGCTCGAAGGTCTACGTCGACCGCCACTGAGCGTGATGATCGCCAGGGGCGATCTCGCGGTCGAAGTCGGGTTCGAGCGCCTAGCCGAGGTCCAGGAGGAGATCCTGTGGTTGTGCGAGGCGGCGCACGTTCCCGCAATTTGGGCGACGCAAGTGCTGGACGCGCTGGGACGCACCGGCGTGCCCTCGCGTGCCGAGGTAACCGACGCCTCTGCGAGCGTCGCCGCCGAGTGCGTGATGCTGAACAAGGGCGCCTTCATTCACGAAGCCGTCGCCGTCCTTTCGGGGATCTTGCAGCGGATGCAGAACCACCGCGACAAAAAGCGCAGCCTGCTTCGCAAGCTGGAGGTGTCCACCTTCCAGCACCGCTAGCGCTCGGCGTGACACAGGTGTTTGATCAGTTTGCCGAACGGATCGCGCACGTAAAAGCGACGCACACCCCAGGGACTGAACTCTAGTTATGTCGAGTCGTCTCGCTTGCGTCATTGAATCATCACGTACGTGCCCGGCGTAGAAGACGCGAAGTCGTTGCCGCGTCGGCGCACTGCGTTCATTCAAGGTGTGCAGACTCGGGCCATGTCGTTCAGCCGTCGCCAGTTCTTGTATTACACGGGGCCGCTACTCGCTCTGCCGATGCTGCCGAAAGAATGCAGCAGCCTGAGCGACGCCCACAAAAACTCGTCTACGCCCTTCTTGCATGGCGTTGCCAGTGGAGATCCACAAACCGACCGCGTGGTTCTGTGGACTCGCGTGACGGGCGACGCCAAGGCACCCTCACAGGCAGTCGTGACTTGGAGTATCGCCGAAGATACCGCGTTTCGGCGCATCGTCGCCGATGGCGTCACCCAAACTGATGGCCAAACCGACTTCACGGTGAAGGTCGATCCGGACGGATTGAAACCCGACACGACTTATTACTATCGCTTCCATACGTTTGGTTACGACTCGCCGATCGGCCGTACCAAGACGCTGCCGAAGAAGCGCACGGAGCGCCTGCGAATCGCGTTTGTTTCGTGCTCGAACCTGCCTTACGGCTACTTCAACGCGTACGGCGCGCTTGCGCTGCGGCCAGATCTCGACGCGGTGTTGCACCTGGGCGATTACTTGTACGAATACGCCAACGGCACCTACGGTGACGGCAGCGCGATCGGCCGCGCTCCGTTGCCGGACAAGGAGATCGTCACGCTCGCGGACTACCGAACGCGCCACGCACAGTACAAGACAGACGTCGACTTGCAAGCTGTGCATCGTCAAAATCCGTTCATTTGCGTGTGGGACGATCACGAAGTCAGCAACGACGCTTGGAAGCTCGGCGCCGAGAATCATCAGCCGGAGACTGAGGGCGATTTCGAGGCCCGCAAGTCGGCCGCGATCCGCGCGTACTTCGAGTGGATGCCGATTCGCTCCCAGAAGCGCGACAACTCCAACCTGATCTACCGCAGCTTCCGCTTCGGCGACTTGATGGACCTGATCATGCTCGACACCCGCCTGGTCGGTCGCGCTCAGCAGGTGGCCGATCCGTGCGACGCGCCCGCGATCACGGACCCGAACCGTCAGCTCTTGGGTGAAGCTCAGGAACAGTGGTTCTTCGGCGAACTCGAAGCCTCCGCCAAGCGCGGCGCTCGCTGGCGCTTGGTCGGTCAACAAGTGATGTTCGGTCAACTCATGAATGTGCTCGCGCCGGGCATGTGCGTTTTCAACCCCGATCAATGGGACGGCTACGCCGCAGCGCGCGCGCGAGTACTCGAGCGACTAGCGAGCAAGAAGATTAGCAACGTCGCCATTCTAACCGGCGACATTCACTCCTCTTGGGGCAACGACATCGTTCCTAACCCATTCAATCCGGCTGCCTATGACCCCACCACCGGCAAAGGTAGCTTGGCAGTGGAATTCGTGACGCCGGCAGTGACCTCACCGGGCATCGGAGATCCGGCGCAGGCAGCGCTTCTGGCCGGAGTCCTCCGTCAGACTCACCCGCACATCAAATTCGTCGAGCTGAGCCGGCGCGGTTACGCGCTCTTGGACATCAGCGCGCAGCGGATTCAATGCGAATGGTATCACGTGGCTACGATCGATTCGCGCTCCACGGCCGAGACTCTCGCCGCCATGCTGCAGGTGAAGGACGGCGAGAACCACCTGCGTGCAAGCAGCGAAGTGACGGCGCCCCGCGCTTTCGCGCCCGCGTTTGCGCCTGCCGCGGTCGATGCCCTGGCGAAAGCTTGAGCCTGGTTCGACCCGTTTGCTGTAAACGGAGTCGAACCTACGGCTCTGAACGTGTGTTGGGGGGGGGGACGACCTACTCGGGGTATCCGCAGCGAACCCAGGCCAGGATTTGAGCGCGCTCTTCGGCAGTGATGGTCACCCCGGAGTTGGCAGGGGGCATCGAGCAGCGCAGCAGCTCGTCGCGCACGGACAGGGCCCAGTCGGCAATGTGCTCGTAGTTGTCGAGCGGCCACGGCCCGCCCGGCACGCCGCTGTGGCACGACGCGCAGCGGCGCTCGAAGATGGGCGTGACGTCCGCATAGCGCGGCGCGGGATCTGGGCATTCAGTCGGCGCAATCGCGGTGCAGATGCCGGAAGTCATGCCTGGATCGCTCGGCTCCGCGCTGCTGCACGCCCCGAGCACGAGCAAGCCGAGAACCAAGCGGGCAGGGCGGGCGAAAGCCGACATTTCCACTCAGTAGCGTGATCGGTCTGGCATAAATTCGCAAATGGGAGGCTGCGATTATTTGCCGCACTGACCGCTGCTTTCCCCCGCGCTACAAGGGACGGCCATGAAGCGAATATCTGCGATCCTCACGCTGGCCGGGTTCTCGGCGTTCTTCGCGAGCAGCGCCCAGGCGCACGTCTCGATTGCGTCCGGGCCGGCATTCGCCAATGCCACGCAGGAGGTCACCTTCGGCGTGGGCCACGGCTGCCAGGGCGCCGACACTTATCGCGTGCAGATCGAAATTCCCGCCGGCGTAACTTCGATTCGCCCGGAAACCAGCGATTTCGGTCAGGTCGATGTCGAAACGGATGCCGCCGGCACGGTGGTCGCGGTGACTTGGACCAAATCGGACGCCGTGCTCGACGCGGATACGCAATATTACAAGCTGCTCCTGCGCCTCAAAGCACCCGATCGGCCGTTTACGACCGTGTACCTGCCGGCGCACCAGACCTGCCGCGCCGCGGACGGTACGGAAACGACCGTCGATTGGGTAGGCATCGACGAGGCGGAGGGCAGCACGGTCGAGCCGGCTCCAGCGCTCCGCATTCTTCCGGCACGGTTCCCCGGCTGGAACAAGTTCACGCTCGCCAGCGCCGTCAGCGACCTCAAGGGCTTCTTCAGTGACGCGGAGATCGTCTGGGCCGGGAACAAGGCCTACAGCGTCAATCCGACGACCACCGAACTGATTGCCGGAACGAGCGGCGTGTCCGCCTTGACGTCCCTTTCCGTCGGCGACGAGATTTGGGTGAAGTATTGATGTCGCGCGCGGTGTGCCTGCTGTGCGGCTTGGTTTCGCTCGGCCTTGCCGCCTGCTCGAGCGACAGCTCGGGCACGAACCCAAGCAGCGGGCTCAGCGCGTGCTCGGCGCGGCCCGGTGAATTACCGCGGCCGCCCAAGGGCAAGCTGCCTTGTGAGCTGATCCCTCCCGGCTTGGCGCTCAAGTAGCCGGCTCAGGCCGAGAGCACCTCTCGCACCCGGCGCAGGAGCGAGAGCGGTGTGATCGGCTTCGGCAGGAACGCGATCCCCGACTCCAGCACGCCGTGATGCACGATTGAGTCCTCGGTGTAGCCCGATACGTAGAGCACATTCATTTCGGGCCGCAGCGGGCAGATGCGTTCCGCGAGCTCTCTCCCGCTCATGCGCGGCATCACCACGTCCGTGAGTAGTAGGTGGATTTTGGCCTCGAATCGCTCGCTGATCAGGAAGGCTTCCCCGCCATTTTGGGCGTCGAGTACGGTGTAGCCGTTGCGCCTCAGAATCGCGCAATTGACTGCCCGGACTTGCTCGTCGTCCTCCACGAGCAAGATGGTCTCCGTGCCGTGCAGGGCCGCTTGCAGCGGCGCCATCGAATGCTGAACTTCGGGCGCGCGATCGGTGCACGGCAGGTAGATGCGAAAGCTCGTGCCCCGTCCCGGTTCGCTGTAAACGAAGATGTGCCCGTGGCTCTGCTTCACGATGCCAAACACCGTCGATAGCCCGAGGCCGGTTCCTTTGCCGGTCTCCTTGGTGGTGAAGAAGGGCTCGAAGATGCGATCGCGCGTCTTGGCATCCATCCCGCTGCCGGTGTCGGTCACCGCGAGCATCACGTGTGGGCCAGGGGCGATCTCCGGGTGGCGCGCGACGTAGCTCTCGTCCAACTCGCAATTGCTGGTCTCGATCGTGAGCTTTCCGCCGACCGGCATCGCGTCTCGCGCGTTGACCGCGAGGTTCATCACGATCTGGCCGATCTGTCCGAGATCTGCGTGCACGTGGTGGACGGGCCGCGCGGTGAGCAGCGTCAAGTCGATGTCCTCGCCGAGCAGGCGCCGGAGCATCTTTTCCATGTCGCGCAGCACGTGATTGAGATCTAGCACCTTCGGCTGGAGCACCTGTTGGCGGCTGAAGGCGAGCAGCTGCTGGGTGAGCTCGGTTGCTCGCTCGCCCGCCCGACGAACTTGCAAAATGTCGTCTCGAATGCGCTCGCCCGGGCTCAGCTCGTCGAGCACGAGCGTGGTGTAACTCAAGATCACCGTCAGTAGGTTGTTGAAGTCGTGCGCAATCCCGCCCGCGAGTCGACCCACGGCTTCCATCTTTTGCGCGTGGCGAAGTTGCTCCTCGGTATTGCGCAGTTGCTCGGCGACTCGCTCGCGTGCGGCGATGTCTTGCTGCAACGCGCGGTTACTTTCCTCGAGCTGTAGGCTCTTTTCCTCCAGCTTGCGGATCAGGGTCTCGCTGTATCCGAGCAGCAGCTCTTCCGGATTGCCGCTGGGCGCTTGGACGTGCATCGGCGCCGCCGCCGCCGCCGTTTTGGCTCGCACGACGTCCAGCCGGGCCAGGAACTCGTCCGGCTCGGTGGGCTTGAGGATGAAGGCGTCCGCACCCAGGCTGAGCGCTAGGCGTTCGTCCTCCGGCTCGGTGTAGGTCGCGGTGTAGACGATGAATGGTGCCAGTTTGAGCTGCGCGTCCGCCTTCCAGTGGCGAAGCAGCGTGAAGCCGTCCATCACCGGCATCAGTAGATCCGAGATCACGACGTCCGGCCGCGCTTGCCGCGCCAGGATCAGCGCTTCAGCGCCGTGGCGCGCGGGGATGACCTCACAGCCGTGGCCTTCGAGCAGGGCCTGCAGGTAGTAGAGGTTCTCGCTCTTGTCGTCGACGATCAGCACGCGCGTCATGGAAGCTCCTGACGCGTCCCGGAGAGAGCGCGCTCGATCTCGGCCACGAACGTTTCTGGGTTGATGGGCTTCTCGATGTAGCCCGTGCAGCCAGCCTCTAGCGCCTTTTCTCGATCGCCGGGCATGGCGTAGGAGGTTACGGCCACGATCGGCGTGCTTTGCAGGGCCTCGTTTTGGCGCAGGGCTCGCGCCACGGCGTAGCCATCCATCACGGGCAGCTGGATATCGAGCAGAATCAGCGCCGGAGCTTTGCTGCGCGCGGCCTCGATGCCGCGCGCGCCGTCCGCGAACGAGCGGACCGTGAAGCCGCTCCGCTCCAGCAAGAACGTGACCAGGTAGCGGTTCTGTTCGTTGTCTTCGATCAGAAGCACGGAGCGGCTCATGACTGCGCGCGCCTTTCCAGCGGCAGCACCGCGCTGAACGAGCTGCCTTGGCCGAGCGTGCTCTCGGCGACAATCGTGCCACCGAGCAGGCCGGTCAGGCGACGACAGATGGCGAGCCCCAAGCCGGTGCCCTCGTGCTGACGCTGCAGACCCGAGTCGATCTGCCGGAAGGGTTGAAACAGCGACGCCAGATCCTCTCGTCGCATGCCGATGCCGGTGTCGGATATCTCGAGGCGCACGGCGCGGATCGCCTTGACCGCGTGGGCAGGCTCGAAATCATCGACCAGCGTGGCCGTGAGCGTCACCCCGCCGCGCTCCGTGAACTTGATCGCGTTGTTCAACAAATTCAAGAGCACCTGCTCGACGCGCCGCTGGTCGCTCAGCATGGGCACCGGCAAGCTCGGTTCGATCACGCGCAGCCAGAGGCCCTTTTTCTCGGCCAGAGGCGTGACCGAGCCGGTGACGCGCGCGATCGAGGCGCGCAGATCGAAGGGCAGGCAGCGGATCTCGAGCTGGCCGGCCTCGATCTTGGAGATGTCGAGCACATCGTTGATCAGATCGAGCAGGTGCCGCGCGCTGCCTTGCACCATGCCCAGTTGCTTGGCTTGCTCCGCGTTGAGTGGGCCCGCCATGCCCTTCAAGACGATCCCGGTGAAGCCCAAGATCGAGTTCAGCGGCGTGCGAAGCTCGTGCGACATGGTGGCCAAGAATGCCGACTTGACGCGATCGGCGGCCTCGGCGCGCTCCTTGGCGGCGTCGAGATCGCGTGTCCGCGCGAGCACCTTGCGCTCCAGAGTTTCGTTCAAATCACGCAACGCCTGCTCCGCGCGCCTGTGCTCGCTGACGTCGACCGAGAGCACGAAGATCCCCTCGGGCACCGGCTGCGCGCGCACGTCGAACCAGCTCTTGTGCCCGTCTTCGAACTCGAACTCGGTCTCCGAACGCACGCCGATTCGTTCGTCCATGCAGCGCCGCAGCATGGAAAATACGTTGCTGGCTTCGATGCCCGGCCAGGCCTCGGGCATCCTGCGGCCCAAGAGCTCCGCGTTCGAGCGGCGGTTCTGGATGGCCGCCGCAGGATTCAAGTACAGATAGCGCCAATCGAAGTCGAGCAGCTGACAGCCCTCGAGGATGGTGTCGAGCGTCGAGCGGTAGCGCTCTTCCGTTTTCTTGAGCGCATCCTCTGCGTGCTTGCGCTCGGCGATGTCGACGCCCACCCCCACCAAGCGCAACTGTCCGTCGAGCTCGAGCCGCTTGCCCGTGAAGAAGTGCGGTGTGACGTGGCCTTGCTTCGAGAGCAGCGAGGCTTCGACGGTCGCTTCGCCCTTCGTGAACACTTCGCCAATGCGCTGCTCGAGCAGCGCTCGCTCGTCTTTGGCGAAGAAATCGAGCGGGTGCATGCGGGCGATCTCTTGGCCGGAGTAGCCCGACACTCGTTCGAAGTTGCTGTTCCAACGCAAGAACCGCCCGCGCTCGTCGTACAGGTAGAAGATCCCCGGCATCGCTTCGATCAGGTCGTTCGCGAAGCGGTGTTCGACTTCCGCGCTCGCCTGCGCCTGTTTGCGCTCGCTGACCTCGCGCTCGCTGATCGCGCGTTCGCTGATCTTGCGCTCGCGCGCCTCGTCACCGCTCAAGTGATTCAACGCGAACGAAACGTCGGCCGCTGCGGCGCGCAGAGCGACTTCTGCGTCGAGCCCACGGCCTTCGGCGCTGGCGCTCGCGAGCACCTGGTTGATTTGGGTGAGCGCTGCGCCGAGACGATTAGCCAGCTCGATTTCTAAGCCCTCTGCCCTCGACATTCGACCCAGCTTGACAGCTTCCCGCAAAAATCATCAACGCTGCAGAAAAGGAAGCTCGAAACTAGGCGTACTTCCTCACTATCTCAGCCGAGTAGCGCCGCGCGACTGCGACCGAGTCGGCTTCCGCCAGGGGGCGGCGGTGCCTCTCGGGGCGCTCTTGCGTCGCGTCTCTTCGCTCATACGGATACTCAGCAAGACACCAAAGCGGAAGCATTGGCGCTTCGAGCCTTCATGCACCGCAGTTGGTTGCCGATGTCGGTGACTCTGCGATTGGCGTGAATATGCCCGCGAAACTCCGTTTGCGCCGAGCCTTACCCCGCCGCCCTACCTGACCGTAGGACGTACTCGGGTGCCCGACAAAACGGCGCGGGTGGCAACTTTCAGCGTTGGTCCCGCGGCTCGGATGTTGGACTCTTGGAGATCACGACATGTTCAATATTTTCTTCCGCTCGTCGACTCGCGTGCTGCGCTTATCCTCGGTTGCTCAGGTGCTTGCGGGGATCGCGCTCTCGGTGGCCTGTTCTGGCGTTCCACAGGTGAGCTCGCCGGGTGATGGCCTGGGCGCGGCGGGTGGGAACGGCGGCAGCGGAGGCAAGGCGAGCAGCGGTGGCCGCGACGGCATCGACGTGATGCCGAATGGCGACGCGGGCATGCCGGACACCGGCTCGGCGGGCGAAGACGGCGGCGGCGGCGATGACGACGCGGTGTGCGGCGATTCACGCGTCGAGCCGAGCGAGGGCTGTGACGACGGCAACGCCAAGAGCGGCGATGGCTGCGATGGCACGTGCAAGGTCGAGAACGGATACTCGTGCCCCGAGCCTGGAGAAGAGTGCGAGCCGACTTTCGTCTGTGGCGACAGTGAGCCCGGACCCGATGAGGCGTGCGACGACGGCAACAAGAAGTCTGGCGATGGCTGCTCGGCGAGCTGCGAAGTGGAAGACGGATTTACGTGCCCGACTTTTGGCGAGCTTTGCCTGCCCACGACGGCCCCCGCCGTCTGCGGCAACAGCGCGACCGAGTTCGGCGAGACCTGCGACGACGGCAACACGACGCCGGATGACGGCTGTTCCAAGACTTGTAAGACGGAGCCCGGCTACACCTGTAACGGCGCGACTTGCACCGCGAACGCGGCCTGCGGTGACGGCGCGCTGAACAGCGGCGAACAGTGCGACGACGGCAACAAGGTGCCCGGCGATTGTTGTAACGGCGCGTGCGGGTTGGAATCGAACTGCAAGTGCAGCACGCCCGCGTCCGGCACGGGGCCGCAAGTGTGCGTGTCGACCATCGTCTGCGGTGACGGCGCGGTCACCGGCACCAGCGAAGCATGTGACGACGGCAACACCGTCGCTTCGGATGGCTGTAGCGCGGATTGCGAGACGGTGGAGCCCGGCTTCACGTGTCCGGAAGCGGGCGGCGCGTGTAGCCCCGCGGTCGTGACCTGCCCGAACGCGAAGATCGACGCTGGCGAGGAGTGCGACGACGGCAACTCGGCCGGCAACGACGGCTGCTCTTCGAACTGCAAGGTCGAGGCGGGCTACGCCTGCCCCACGGCGGGTCAAGCCTGTGCGCTCAAGGAGTTCTGCGGCAACGGCAAGGTCAGCTACACCACGGGCGAAACCTGCGACGACGGCAACACGGTCGCGCTCGATGGCTGCTCGGCGACATGCAAGATCGAGAGCGGATCGACCTGCAACAACGCCGTCTCTCCTTCGGTTTGCGCCAAGGAAGTGTGCGGCAACAAGAAGATCGCCGCCGGTGAGAGCTGCGACGACGGCAACGCGGTCGCGCTGGACGGCTGTTCTGCGACCTGCACGCTCGAGCCGGGCTACACCTGCCCGGTGCTCGGCGCCGCGTGCCGCACGGTTTGCGGCGACAAGAAGACCCTCGGCACCGAGCAGTGCGACGACGGCAACACGACCAACAACGACGGCTGCAACTCGCGTTGCCAGCTCGAGCCCGGCTACGTCTGCAACGCGGCGGGTACCTGCCGCAAGACGGTGTGCGGCGACAAAGCGAAAGAAGGCACCGAGCAATGCGACGACACGGCGACGGGCGCGATCGATCTGCCCTTCGACGGTTGTTACAAATGCCTGGTCGAGCCCGATTGCTCCGCGGGCGCCTGCAAGTCCGCCTGCGGCGACGGCCAACGCTTCTCCGACGAACAGTGTGACGACGGCAATACCTTCAACGGCGACGGCTGCTCGTCTACCTGCACCACCGAGACGGGCTTCTCGTGTGTGGATTCAGCTGCGGGCGTGCTGCCCAACCCCAAGACCTTGCCGGTGATCGTTCGCGACTTCATCGGTCTCGGCCGGCAGAAGAACTCCTCGGGTTCCGACGGCAACTACCACCCGGACTTCAATCGCCACACGGCTGACGGCATCTTCAAGATGGTGAAGACGACGCTGTCCGCCACTGGCAAGCCGGAGTGGCGCTGGTTGCCGTACAAGCCCTCCGATGTGACCACGGCCGCGCAGGGCACGACCTACACTCCCTTGGCTCTTCCGGGCTCTGGGGCGCCGGTGACCTGCTCTTGCAACGAAGCCGCGCCGCTCGCCTCTTGGGTCGCGACGAACGAGACCTGGACGGCTGGCACGCAGGGCAGCAGCAAGACCTTCTCGCTCGCGCGGCCGCCGTGTGCGTGCTCGGACGCGAGCGCTTGTACCTGTGACAACACCGGTCACATGTTCAACGACGGCAGCATCAACGCCTCGAATCGCCGGAACCTCTCGACGCCTGCCAACTTCGCGCAGTGGTATACGGATGTGCCCGGTACGAATTTGAGCGTGCCGTACGCCCTCAGTTTGACGCTCACCGACCCGGCGACCGCGACCTACTCCAACTTGGGCGCGGCCAACTCGACCGCGTTCGATCCATTGGCTGGCGCGGGCTGGGTTGGTAAAGGCGACGAGACCGTTTCCCAGTTTTCGTTTCCGGGAGGCGGGTCGGTTTGCAACAACAATGAAACGACCAACGTCTCCTTTTCGACCGAGACCCACTTCGTGTTCGAGTACCGAGGTGGCGAGCGTTTCGACTTCTCTGGTGACGACGACACCTGGGTATTCGTGAACAAGAAGCTGACCGTCGACTTGGGTGGTCTCCACGGCAAGCAGAACGGTTACTTCATTTTGGATGCCGACACTGACGGCGCTGGCGCCGACACCGCCGACGGCAGCGCCACGGCCTACGCCAAAACCTCGTACTACGATGGCACCAACTATACCGCTGCCCTGGGCGCGAAGCTGCAACTCGGGCTGACTGTCGGTAAGGTCTACGAGGTCGTGATGTTCCAGGCCGAACGCAACCAGTGCGGTTCGAACTTCGGCGTCACGCTCAAGAATTTCGGCAAGCCAAAGTCGATCTGCAACTCGACTTGCGGCGACAAGGTGGTGGCCGCGGACGAAGCCTGCGATCTCGGTACTGCCGCCAACACCGGCGCATACGGCGGCTGCAACGCCAACTGCACGCTCGCTCCCTACTGTGGCGATCACACGATCAGCAGCGGCGAGCAGTGTGATGACGGCGTGAACTCCAACGTGTACGGCAGCATGGCCAGCGGTTGCGCGCCGGGCTGCAAAGTCGCTCCTTACTGCGGCGACAGCACGGTCGACGTCGCCTACGGCGAAGCCTGCGATAAAGGCAGCGCCAATTCGGCGAATGCTTACGGGCCTGGCACCTGCACCGCGCAATGTCAGCCCGCGGCGTTTTGCGGTGACGGCCTGGTGAACGGCACGGAAGCCTGCGACGAGGGTCAGAACAACGGTGGCCCGACGAGCAAGTGCGACACCAGCTGCAAAGTGAAGTGCGGCAACGCGGTGCTGGACCCAGGCGAGCAATGTGACAAGGGCACCGCCGGCAACACCGGCGCCTATGGCGGCTGCAAGTCGACCTGCTTGCTCGCGCCCTACTGCGGTGATGGCACCAAGCAAGCCAACGAAGGATGCGACGACGGCAAGAACGACGGCAGCTACGGCACGTGCACCTCGACTTGTCAGCTCGGCGCCTACTGCGGTGACGGCAAGCTCGACGACGCGGCCGGCGAGCAGTGCGATCTCGGCGCTCAGAATCAGACCAACCCCTACGGCAAGAACCTGTGCGCGACCACGTGCAAGCTCGCGCCGTACTGCGGCGACCACGCGGTCAATACCTCGTTCAGTGAAGCGTGCGACGACGGCGCGCAGAACAGCAACAGCGCCGCGGGCGTGTGCAAGCTCGATTGCTCGGGCTACAACTCGCCGCCTTCGACCTGCGGCAACGGCAAGATCGACGCGGGTGAGCAGTGCGATCCCCCGGGCGGTTCATGCGACGCGCGCTGCCGCTTCAAGTGCGGCAACGGCTTCAAAGACAATGGAGAAGCCTGCGACAACGGCGTGAACGACGGCACTTACGGCACCTGCAAGAACGATTGCACGCCGGCCGACTTCTGCGGCGACGGCACCAAGAACGGCGCCGAACAATGCGATCTCGGCGCCGGCAACAGCGCCAACGCCTACGGCACCGGAAAGTGCACCAACGCCTGCAAAGTCGCGCCGTACTGCGGTGACCATCGGGTCAACGGCGGCGAAGAATGCGACGGCCAAGTCGGGTGTAGGGCGGATTGCGTGTGGGATTCGGTGCAGTGAACTGACGCGGAAGAACGGCGCTGAGCTCCATTGCACGGATCCAGCGCCGCGTGTCGACCCGCCCAGGCGAGCCTTCCGCCTTGCATTTCCGTAGCATCCGCCCTACTGCCGGGCCTTCCCCGGGATGAAATGAAAAACGAAAAGGCGCTCGTTCGGTTTGGGGTCGGGTTTCTGCTGGCTGCGGGGCTTGCCGCGTCGGCCTGCGGCGGGCCATCGACCACGTTCATTTCTTCGTGGCGCTCACCCAAGGCAGAGCCGCTCGCGCTGCGCGGGGAACCCGTGGCCGCGGTGGTCATGATACAAAACGAGATCACTCGGCGCAGCGCTGAAGATGCGCTGGCACGCGAGATCACCCACTACGGCGCCAAGGGGATCCCGATGTACACGATCATGCCGGGTCTGGCGGAAGGCAACGAAGCCGCGGCTCGCGCGGCGGTCGAAGCCGCGGGCGTGAAGGGGGTGGTGGTGATGAGGCCGAAGGGCAAACGCACGAAGACCGAGACCCATGAGTCGTATTCAGGACCCATGTATAACGGTTACTGGGGTGGACCCATGTATGGCAGTTACTGGGGCGGCTACTACGGATACGGCTGGGGCCAGCCGTGGTCGTACGCGACCCACGGGTTGCCCACGGCGGGGCCGATGCCGTACGGCGTGTCGACCGGTGCCGATACCAAGACCACGACCACCACCACCACCGAGGTCGTCGTGGTGGAAGTGCTCGTCTATTCGCTGAAGCAAAACACGCTCGCTTGGGCCGGCGAGAGCGAATCGACCCCGCCCGAGAAATTGGACGAGTTCGTGGCACAGCTCAGCGCCGTGACGGTCAAGGAGCTGGGCGAGAAGGGCTTGATCTCGTCGAAGTGAGCTGCTGATTTGCCGTGCTCGACGGGCAGTCTGCCGACGGCGGTGCGTTGCCCCTGCGCCGCTTCGAGCAGGGCAAGCCGACCGGGAAGAACGTCTTCGACGCCGAAGACTTCTTTCGCCTCCGCAAACAGCTGCCCCTGCCTCACTGACGCTCGGTCCTACACGGCCAATCAGATCCGCTGCTCGCGAGCTCCGTGACCCACGGGGAAAACGCTTGCCGAGCAGGGTCACGAGCTTTCGAGCCTGGGTCAGGGCGTTTTCGAGCCGGGTCAACGCTCTCCGGGGCAGGGTCACGGCGTTTTCGAGCCGGGTCAACGCTCTCCGGAGCAGGGTCAGGGCGTTTTCGAGCCGGGTCAACGCATTCCGGAGCAGGGGCAGCGCTCAAATGAGCTCAAATTTCGCGGAAAGGAGCGACTTTTGGGTGGAGAGTCTAAAATCGCCCGGAGCAGCTCACACCCGCGCCCGCGACGCCGCAGCCGAGCCAGCCCGCGTGCGCGGTCGAGCTCGTGGTGCGACCCGCGATCAGAGCGATCAGGCTGCCGGTGAGCAACGCTCCGCCTGCGGCGTAAAAGCCGAGCGCGAGGTGTTGGTTGCGTTCGCGGCTATCATCGACGCCTTGGCATTGTTGAATGCGGGTCTGCCCCGCTTGTTCGCAGCTCGCGCTGTTCCAAGCCCGGGCATCGCTTTCGCGCTCGAGTTGAAAGACGACGCCAGCGGCGATTGCGCCGAGACCGGCGACACCGAGCGTTGCAGGCAGCAGGTACGAGCGCGTGTGCGGAGCTGGAGCTAGGGTCGAGCCTTTGCTTGGCGCCGCGGGTGCAATGCGCACGAGCTCCGGATCGGCGTCGCTGCCGCGTTCGGCGAGCACGTTGCCGAAGCGATCGAGCGCTCGCAGGCTATATTCGTAGCTGCGTCCGCGCAGCTGGCTCGGCAACGCGAAGCGCGTGGCAGGCGTGGCCGAGAGTTGGAAGGAAGGGCGCGTCGCTACGCCCGCTTCGGCGATGCGGAGCTCGAGCTTGCTGACCAGGCTGGCGGGATCGCTGAGCTGGATGATCAGGTGCTCTCGGTCGCTGCTTGGCTTCGCGCTCAACGCGAGTCGCTCGGACGAAGCGCCCCAATAGCCGCGAGCTTCTAAGTACGGATCTCTAACCTTCGGTGACAGCCCTTTGTCTAGCTTGAGCGTCGGATCGACGGCCAGCGCGCTCACGAAAGCCGCTTTGGCCGCCTCTGAGTCGCCCTGCGCCGCCGCGGAGATGGCGAGTAAGACGTAGAGCCGCGCGGTTTGTTCGCGGTCAGCGCCGCCCGCTTCGAGGGCCTTTTTGGCGAGCGCGTGCGCGGCTGGAAAATCGACCGATTGATACGCTCGTTCGGCTTCGGCGAGCGCGCGACTCTGCGCAAACGCGGGCGTCGTGAGCAGCACGCCGAGCCCGCTCAACCAGAGCACCGCTCTCATTCGATGCCCAGCCTTCGCACCGTGGTCTTGCCGCTTTCGATCGTGACTGGGTAGCTCGTCTCGATGCCTTGCTCCGGATTCTTGAGCAATAGCACCTGACTTCCGCTGGGTAGCTTCACGCCGATCAGCGGAGTTTGGCCGAGAGTTCTGCCGCCCACGCTCACCTGCGACCAAGGGCTGGTATCGATGGTCAGAAAGCCGAAGCTCGGGGCAGCTTCGGGTTTGTTGGCGGAAGGCGAGGACGCAGCCGTTACGGGGGCGCTCTGAACTTTGGCAACGCGGACTGGCGCTAGAAATCGCGCGGGTTTGGCGCTGCTCGGCGCTGGCTGGACAGCAAGCGTGGCGGCGAGCTCGGGCTGCGCGCGCGATCGCTCTTCGAGCAACGGGGCGCGTTCACTCGGCGGTTCTGGATTCGGCGCGCGCGCCGGGGCGGCCAGGACCGCGCTCGATGCCGTTCGAGCTGGGCTGCTGCCTGCCCGGATCATGGCCAAAAACGCGGTCAAACAGGCCATCAGCAGGAATGCGCCAAGCAAGGCGAACAGCGAGCGGAAGGCGCGTCGATGGCGTTTGCCGAGCTCCTCCATTTGATCGTTCATCCGGGTCAGGTCGGCGGACGTGGCGCCGGTCTGAGGCACCTTCAGGTAGAGCGCGCTGGTGCTGCTGGGTGAACGGGTCGACGCGGGTGCGGGGGGCGTGCAGTCGCTGCGCGCCATCAGCGCCGACACCAGCCGCTTTTGCTCGACGATCTCGCTCGCGAATAGCTCCTTCATCAAGCCGCTGACCACGCGCGCGTCGCGCGAGAAGCCCGCGCGCGCGAGCCAGCTTTCGAGATCATTGCGCATCGCGCTGGCGGTTTGGTAGCGCAGCGCTGGATCGCGTTGCAGGGCGCGGATGAGCACGGCCTCGAGCTCCTCCGGAACGCCCAGCCGGCGCGAGCCCGCGCTCGGGATCTGGCCCTGCAAGGTGAGGCCAAGGGTCGCGGCGTCGGTGTCGGCTTTGAACAAGCGAGCACCCGTGAGCGCTTCCCAGAGCACGACGCCCGCGCTCCAAACGTCCGCTCGACGGTCGACGTGTTCCGCGCGCGCTTGCTCGGGCGCGATGTAGCCCACCTTGCCTTTGACGATCCCGGTTGCGGTGCGCCCCTCTTGGCTGTTCGCCTTGGCGATTCCGAAGTCGAGCACCTTGACCTGACCGTCGTTCGAGACGAATACATTTTGCGGCGAGACGTCGCGGTGCACGATTTCCAGAGGAAAACCGCGGGCGTTGGCCAGCTCGTGCGAATAGTGCAGGCCGTCGAGCACCGAGATGGCGATGCTCACGGCCACGTGCGCGGCCAGCCCTCCACGCTCGTTCGCGCGCCGCAAGACACGTTGCAGCGGTTGCCCCTCCAAGTACTCCATGGCGATGCAACAGCGCCCGTCGATCACGCCCGCTTCGAGCGTCTTCACGATGTGTGGGTGGTCGAGCTGGGTGAGCAGCCGGGCCTCGTCCAGGAACATCTCGACCAGCCGCGGATCTTCGTTGAAATGGGGATGCAGCCGCTTGATCACGACTGGGCGATGCGCGAACGGCGCGACCTCCCAGGCGGCCAGATACACCTCCGCCATGCCGCCCTGGCCGAGCCGCGCCAAAAGCTTGTAGCGCTCGAGCGACTCCAGTTCTTCTCGAGGCGCATGGTGTGCGGCCACACCGCTGAAGCTGGGCACGACCGGTGTGAGCTCGGCAGGGCTCGCTGCATCGTGGGCGAACGGAAGCGAGGCGCGGTGGGAGGTGGACTGCACGGGCCGAAGCTAGGCTCGCTCTGTCAACGCTGGGGCAAGGATACAAGAATTCGCGGTAACTTTTGTGTGGCGCGGCTGCGTTCCATTCGACGTGGCACGCCACCTTAAGCGGATGTTCAGCGTTCGCAGTAGCCTTGCGAGCAGGTTTCGCCGCTTTCGCAGTCACCTTGGACTTTGCATTTCGTGCAACTCGTCGAGCCGGTGGCCTTGTAGTCGAACAAGCAGGAACAGGGGCTAGTTGGCTGGTAGGGAAAGATATTGCCGCCGTCTTTGCTGCGCGTGACGTGCATTGCGCACTCCGGCACGAGCCCACTCTGCGCATACAGGTCGAGCAGCTGCACTTGATTCGGCAGTGCCTTCGTCCCGGACAGGTAGCCGATGATGTCGGTCACGGCCTGGCGGTTGGCGGCGTTGAGCGGCTTGCCTTGGCCATCGACACGTAGCAGGAGATGCAGCGGTCCCCAAATCGGGTAGTGCCCGTCGCGCACGTTGAGTTTGTCGCGCGCGGTGCTGCTCGAATCTGGGAACACCGCGCAGTGCTGGTCAGTATCTTGAAAGGCGAGCATGCGAATTTGCGCGCGCAGGTTCTTGGTGTCGATGTAATCGGCAGCCAAAATGCCGAGCGCTGCATTGGCGGTGTCTTGTTTTTGTGCGGCTGCTTGGATGGACGCTGCGACGTCGCTCGAAGCCTTGTGGGACTTGCCCTTCCATGCGCTGGCGGGCACGCCGATCGCTGCGGCGAGCATGGCCTGTGTTCCGGACGTAGCGCTGCGCTTGAAGAGATAGTTCTCGTCGTTCCAAATGGCGACATTGCCGCTCGCGTCACGAAGCCCGCCGTCCGCGCCGAAGCCAAACGCAAAATAGGCCGCTTCTGCGCTGATTTCCGAGTATGAGGAGTTGGTGGGTACGACGAAGGTCATGGTTTGGATGGGGCCGTGCGCGTCGCGCACCTGCAACGCGTCCAAGTTCGCGAACTCGAAGCCCGGGCACGATTGAGCGAACACATCGGACGCGCCGATGTCCGCGCTGACGCCTTCTGCCGGTAAGTCACACGCGACGCCCAGGCTGGCAGCGGAATCCCAGTACGTTGCCGTGAGCGCAGGTGCCGTTGGGCCGGTGGTCATGACCGTGCCGTTCAGCACGGCATCGACTCCGACACACGACCCGGTCGACTCGTAAACGATGTACACGCCCTGCGCTACGAGTTGCTGGGCGATCTGTTGCAGAAACGGACTCGCTGCCGAAGAGCCGGTGATGTAAACGATCGTGCCCTGGCTCGCCAAGTCCGCGCAAAATTTGCCGCTCCCTCCGCTGCTACTGCCCGCGCCCGCGCTGCCTCCCGCGCCGGCACTGCCTCCCGCGCCGACACTGCCTCCCGCGCCGGCACTGCTGCCCGCGGCATTCGATGCCGCGGCGCTCGGCAAGGCTGGCAATTGGCCGTCTTTGCCGAGTAAAGTGAGCCGTTTCGCGTCGTCGAAGCGGGTGCAGGTGGCGCTCGTGCACGCGTTTTCCAGGGTCACGATCTCTTCCGGAGCGCAGCGGTAGCAACCGAGCCCGTTGAAGCCGTTTTCATCGACGCAGCTCACACCGCCCGCGCCCGCCTCGCCTGCGCCACCGCCTTCGAGCAGCATGCCGCCCGCGCTGCTGCCCGCGTGCTGCCCGCCGATGCCCGCGCTCCCGCCGCCGTTCGCGTTGCCGCCGCTGCTGCCCGCGCCACCGTCGTCATCCCCGCCAGCGCGCCCGGCCGCTTGCTCACCGCCAGTGCCACCGACGATGTCGCCGAACCATTGATTGGGATCTTCGAGCTTGGTGCAGCCCAACGCGATCAGGCACGAGATCCCGAGCCATTGACTAGGGGAGCGAACACGTTGCTTCATGAGTTTCTCGGCCGAGGGTCTGCTGCGTAGCAGACCCGCTCTGTCTACTCCATGGCACCAGCGCAGGATCGCGAGGATGTCGCTCGCGCGTAACCGAAGCGCCATACGAATCGAAGCGGCATGCTCACCGTCACGAACGCGTGCGGAGTCGTCATCGGACGTCGCTCAGAGTTGCGCGTCTTGTTGCAGTACGACGCGTGCTGAATGCCTATGCTCCGGGCGCTCGACTCGCAGCAGCAGCGCTAGCGAGCGAGCCAAGTGAGGTCAAGATGATCAAGCGTCGATTGTTGGGCACGGTTCGCTGGAACGCCCTCGTGCTCTCCGCTGCTTCACTCTCGTTGCTCGCCTGCGGCGATGCAGGGAGCGCTGGCTCGGGGACGCCGTCGGCTCCCGCGGAGAACGCCGAGTACGGCACTTTGTCACTCAGCTTGAACGCCGACAGTGAGCTGGCAGGCTTTCAGATAGACGTGAAGAACGCCAGCGGCGTCGTCGCGACCAAGTTCGTCTCCGGCGCGAGCCAAGCACAATTTACGCTTCCGCCCGGCGAGTATCAGGTCACTTCGACGCCGATGAGCTCGGCGACCGAAGCGGCTCCGGAGTGCAAGCCCTCGAGCCACAAGACCACGATCAAGAAGGGCAAGACCAGCGAACTGACGCTGCTCTCGCGCTGCGAGGCGGGCAACGGCGGCTTGATCGTCAGCCCTGGAGCGAACTTCGTCCCGCAGCTGCTGGCCGTCCAGGTCAACCCTGGCACTCGCGTCTCGCCTTGCGAGCACGTGGGCGTCGAGTTCGACGCGAGCGACAAGGAGAACGACGCGATTGAGGGCAAGGTATCCGTCGACGGGGAGGCCTCGGTGACGCTCGTGAGCACGGCCGGCGCGGAGCCCGGAAGCCGGCATTTCACTGCCCAGCTGGAGCTCGCGAGTGGCGGCGAGCACCGCGTGACGGTGCGCGCCTGTGACGCCGATGGCTGCGGCAGCTTGGAGATCCCGCTGCACGTCAGCGCGGGCAGCTGCACGCCGACGTGTGACGATGGCAACCCGTGTACGACGGACCGAGCGGACGCGACTGGCGTGTGCTCGAACACGGCGGTCGCCGATGGAACTTTGTGCACGGGGGGGAACTTTCACGTCAAGCTCTTGGGCTTGAATGACTTTCACGGTCAAATCGAGAAGGGCAGGTTGGTGTCCGGGCGCCCAGTCGGCGGCGCAGCGGTGTTGGCTTCGTATCTGAAGGCAGCGCAAGCGGGGATCGAAAGCCAAACCGTGATCGTTCACGCGGGCGATCACGTGGGCGCTTCGCCGCCCGCCTCGGCGCTGCTTCAAGACGAGCCGGCGATCGCGTTCTTGAATCTGCTGGCCAACAACGCCTGCAGCTCCGCGGACAAGCTGAACCCGCGCTGCAACATCGTGGGCACGCTCGGCAATCACGAGTTCGACGAGGGCAAGGGCGAGCTCTTGCGCCTGTTACTCGGCGGCAACCACCAAAATGGGCCATTTTTGGAAGATCCGTATCCCGGCGCACGCTTCCCGTACGTCAACTCGAACGTGTTCGACATCGCTAGCGGCCAGACTTTGCTCAGGCCGTTCGTGGTCAAGGAGCTGCACGGCATCAAAGTCGGCTTCGTTGGCGCCGTGCTCGAGGCGACGCCCACGATCGTCACCCCCAGCGGCGTCGCCGGGCTCGATTTCCGTGACGAAGCGGACTCGATCAACGCGCAAGTCGCGGCGCTGAAGACGCTGGGCGTCCGCACGATCGTCGTCACCATCCACCAAGGTGGCTTTCAAACCTCGTATACCGGTGCCACGAGACCGGCGAGCTTGCTCACCAGTGGTCCGGAAATCACCGACATCGTGAGGCGTCTGGACGACGAAGTAGACGTCGTGGTCTCCGGCCACTCGCACGCCTTCACCAACGCATTCTTGCCGAACCAGAACGGCAAACAAGTGCTGGTCGTGCAGGCCTTCTCCGCCAGCACGGCCTACGACGACGTCGATCTGCTGATCGATCCAGGGACGGGCGACGTGGTCTCCAAGACTGCCAGCATCGTCACCACCTACGGCGACGCCGGCCCCGGTCTGACGCCGGATCCGGAGGTCGCCGCGATGGTAGAAAAGGCGAGCTCGAAGGTCGCACCACTGGTCAATCAGGTCTTCGGCACCAGCGTCGCGCTCAGCCGCAACCAGAACGCCGCGGGCGAATCCACGCTCGGTGATTTGATCGCCGACTCGCAGCTGGCCGCCATGGGCACGCAGTTCGTGTTCATGAATCCGGGCGGCATTCGCGCGGATCTCGACGCGGGTGACGTCACCTTCGGAGAGCTGTTCACGATTCAGCCGTTCGGCAACACGCTCGTGCGCCTCGATCTGACCGGCGCTCAGATCGTCCAGGTGCTCGAACAACAGTGGCTCGGACAGGGCTCATCGCCGAAGATCCTGCAGATCGCCGGCTTCGACTACACCTGGAATCCCGCGGCCCCGATCGGTAGCCGCATCGTCGAGGTTCGGCTGGGCGGCGTCGCGATTGACCTGACCGCCACCTACAGCGTGACCTGCAACAACTTCTTGGCCACGGGTGGCGACAACTTCACCGCCTTCAAAGACGGCAAGAATCAAATCGGCGGCCCGGTGGATCTGGACGCCGTCACCGAGTACGTCGAGACCCACTCGCCGATTGGCGTGCCCGTCGGCAATCGCATTCGCAGGCTGTGACAGCCGTTTGAACGCCCATTTCTCGCGCCACGCCTCTTGGACTGAGGCGTGGCAGCGACGGCAAACGCGTTCAGTCGTCAGTTGCGCGGCAATCGAACCTCGAAGTTGGTGCCCTCTGCTGGTGACGAGCTGACTTGAACGTCGCCACCGTGCGCCTGCACGATCTGCTGCACGATATATAGCCCGAGCCCCAGACCTTCAGCGCGCGTTCGGCGACCCACGCCGGACTGGAACGGCTCGAACAAGCGCGGCATCAAATCCGGAGCGATGAAGCCACCGTTGTGCACGGACGCGACCACCTCTCGCTCGCTGCCGATCAGCTTGACCGTGATCGGCACGGTGACCGACCCGTGCCGCAGGGCGTTGCCGATCAGATTCGAGAGCACCTGACCGAGCCGCCCCACGTCCCAGCTTCCCTTCATGTCGCCCGATACCACTACATCGATCTGACGGTTCGGGTTCGTGGCCTCGAACTCTGCCACCGTCTTTCGGGTCACGGCCTCGAGATCGAGCCACTTCCGCTCGATCGGAATGCCGCCTCCCAAGCGGGCGCGCGATAAATCGAACAGCTCTTCGATGATGTGCAGCATGCGTGTGCCGCTGGATTGCAGGCGATCGACGCATTTTTTCAGGTGCGGATCGGTCGAGTCGGCCAAAAGAGAAGTCGTCATCAGCACGACGTTCAGCGGATTTCTGAGATCGTGCCCGACGACGGCCATCAGCTCCTCGTTCAGGCGGAGCGTCTCCGCCAGATCTTGCCTTTGGCGGTGAAGTTGGAAGAACGTCTCGGTCTTGTGGCGCAGGATTTGCGGCTCGAGCGGCTTGAACAAGAAATCCACCGCGCCGGCGTCGTAGCCCTTGAACACGCGGTGACGCTCTTGCATGCCCGCGGTCACGAAGATGATCGGTACGTGACGAGTGCGCTCGGCCCCGCGCATCAGCTCGGCCAACTCGAAGCCATCCATCTCTGGCATTTGTACGTCGATCAGCGCCAGGGCAAACTCGTGTTCGAGCATCAGCTCGAGCGCCTCGCGCCCGGAGTTGGCCTTCAGTAGCTCGAGGCCATCACGCCGCAGCAAGGCTTCGAGCACGAGCAGGTTCTCGTCCAAATCGTCGACGAGCAGGAACTTCACGGGAGGGCGGGGCTTGTTCATGGGGCTGCTCGGGTTGCCAGCCGAATCAACTCTGCGATTTCGGACAGGGGGGCGATGATTTGTGGGTTTGCGTGAGAAATAGCGGCAGCTGGCATCTCTTTGGCTTCGGCTGAGCTCGGATCCTGGACGATCACCAGGCCGCCTCGGCGGCGAATCGAGCTCGCGCCTCGCGCGCCGTCTTCGTTCGCGCCGGTGAGCACGATGCAGCACAGCGCCTTGCCGAACACGTCGGCTGCGGACTCGAAGAACACGTCGATCGACGGACGTGAGAAGTTTACGGGCAGGTCGACGGAGAACGCAAAGCTGCGGTCAGCCTCGAGCAGCAAGTGATAGTTCGAAGGCGCGAACCAGATGCTGCCTGCGGTGATCGGCTGTTTGTCCTCGGGCTCACGCACTCGTGCCTGGCAGCGTGGAGCGAAGACCTCCACCAGCAGACTCGGTCGGTTGGGGGGGAGATGCACGACGACCACGACCGGGATGCGCGCCGCCTCCGGTACCGCAGGCAAGAGCTGATTCAGCGCCTCGACCGCACCCGCAGAGGCGCCCACGACCAGCGCTTCGCAGGTCAGCAAGTGCTCTCGCAGCTCCGGGGCTAGCATCGCTGAAACCACCGTTCGCTGGCCACGAAATCGCGGAAGGCTGCGGCGTGCTCGGAGAACATCAGGCTCTCTTTCGAGCCCAAACCCAGAAAGCCTCGCCGGCACAGCGAATCCTTCATCAAGCCGAGCGCGCGATCTTGTAGCGAGCGATCGAAGTAGATCAAGACATTGCGACAAGACACGACCTGTACCTCCGCAAATACGCTATCGGTGGCCAAGCTATGATCGGAGAAAACCACGTTCTTGCGCAAGCTACGGTCGAACGCCGCCGAGCCGTAGGCGGCAGTGTAGTGCTCGGAGAGCGAGCACTTGCTGCCCGAGAGCTGATGATTTTCGGTGAACGCCTGCAGCCGATCGAGCGAGTACAGCCCTTGTTCGGCCCGGTGCAGAGCTTCTGGGTTGATGTCGGTCGCGTACAGCGTGGTTCGATCGAGCAAGCCTTCTTCACGCAGCAAGATCGCGAACGAATACAGTTCTTCACCCGTACTGCAGCCGGCGATCCAGACGCGAATCGACGGATAGGTGCGGAGCTCGGGCACGACCTGCTCGCGCAGCGCGCGAAAGAAGCTCGGATCCCGGAACATGTCGCTCACGCCCACGGTCAAGAATTGTAAAAGCCGACTGAAGACCTGCGGATCGCGCAGCACCTTCTCTTGCAGGCCGGACAGCGTGTCCGCTTGCATTTGCACCTTGGCTGCGTTCAAGCGGCGCTTGATGGAAGCCAGCGAATAGCTGCGAAAATCGTAGTGATAGCGCAAGTAAATCGCGTCGAGCAGCAGGCGAACTTCAATCTCTTCCGGCATCTTCGCCTACTGCTTGTGGAGCCACACTCGCACGAGCGAGAGCAGGATCTCAACGTTCAGCGGTTTGGCCACGTAGTCGTTGGCTCCTGCCTTGATGCACAGCTCTCGGTCGTCGCTCATGGCCTTGGCGGTGAGGGCGATGATCGGCACCTTGCTGAATCGCTCGCCGCGCTTCCTAATCTGACGCATCGCCTCGAGGCCGTCCATCTCCGGCATCATGATGTCCATCAGCACCAGATCGATGTCGGGCGTCCGCTGTAGGTGCTCGAGCGCTTCCCGGCCATTGCGCGCGATGTACAATTTCGCGCCTTTGGGCTCCAGAATGCTGCTGAGCGCGAAAATGTTCCGCACGTCGTCCTCCGCCACCAAAATCTTGCGTCCGTCGAAGGCCGCTTCACGATCGCGCGCCTGACGCAGCATGCGCTGGCGATCGGCGGGCAGCGTCGACTCCACTTGGTGCAAAAAGAGCGAGACTTCGTCGAGCAGGCGCTCCGGGGAGCGCGCGCCTTTGACGATGATCGAGCTGGAAAATCGCCGTAGCCGCTGCTCTTCGTCGGCGGTGAGCGAGCGCCCGGTGTAGACGATCACCGGCGGAAATGCGTAGGCCTCGTCGCTGGCCATGCTCTCCAGCAAATCGTAGCCCGAGGCGTCGGGCAAGGAGAGATCGGTGACCACGCAGTCGAACGAGCCGGCGGCCAATTGTTGTCGCGCTTCAGCCACGGTGGCCACGGCCACGATCTCGATTTCCTCGCTGCTGAGCAGCTGTCTCACTGCGTCGCGCTGCACCGCGTCGTCTTCCACGATCAACAGGCGGCGCAAGCGCGTCAGGCGCTCCTTCAAGTCCGTGAACACGGTCACCAGATCGGCGCGTTGCACCGGCTTGAGTAGGTAGCCCGCGGCGCCCATCGACAGCGCCATGCGCGAGTAGTCTTCGACCGACATCACGTGCACCGGGATATGTCTGGTGTTGCCGTTTTGCTTCAGCCGGTCGAGCACGGTCAGCCCCAGGCGATCGGGCAAATTGACGTCTAAAATGATGGCCGCGGGCAGAAATTGCAGGGCCAAACGCACGCCTTCTTCTGCGCTGTGAGCGACCACGAACTGGAACGAAAGCTCCGTCGCCAACCCGGCCAAGATCTCCGCGAACGATACGTCATCCTCGATGATCAACAGCAAGCGCCGCTGAGGATCGATCTGCTCTCGGTCGTCGGGGAACGCCGGGGTCTCGAGCTGCCCGACCACCGGCGGCGCCGGGCTCGGCTCGGGCTGCGGCCTGCCGAGAGGCGCGAGCTCCGCGCTCGGCCGCGCGCCGGGCTTGGAGCCATCCTCGGCGTCCTGCCGAGGAACGAAGACTTTCGGTAGAGTGAGCGTGAAGCAGCTGCCCGTGCCCAGCTCGCTCTCGACTCGGAGCTCACCGCCCAGCATGTGCGCCAAGTCACGCGAGATGGACAACCCGAGCCCCGTGCCGCCAAAGCGCCGATTGGTCGTGCCGTCTGCTTGCTGAAATGCCTCGAAAATAGCCGAATGGTGATTTTTGGCGATGCCGATGCCAGTGTCCCGCACCGCAAACGAATAGCCGTCCTCACTCTCCTCGACCGAAAGCGACACCGTGCCCCGTTCGGTGAACTTGAACGCGTTGGAGAGCAGATTCTTCAAAATCTGTTGCACGCGCTGCGTGTCGGTCTCGATGCTCGCCTTCGAGTCGAAGCTCGAAAGCGCCAAGCTCACGTTCTTCTGCTTGGCAATCGGGTCGAACATCCGAGCAAGCGGGTCCAGCAGGCGTGCGAGCGTGGTCGGCTCGGCGCGGAGCTCGACCTTGCCCGCCTCGATCTTCGACAGATCGAGGATGTCGTTGATCAGGGCCAACAGATCGTTGCCCGCGGAGTAGATCGTGGACGCGAATTTGACCTGCTCTTCGTTCAGATTGCCGTGCTTGTTGTCCGCCAAGAGCTTGGCCAAGATCAGCGAGCTGTTCAGGGGCGTGCGCAGCTCGTGCGACATGTTGGCCAAAAATTCGGATTTGTAGCGGCTCGCGCGCTCGAGCTCGTTCATCTTCTGCGCCAGCGCGAGCTGCGCCTTCTCCAGCGCGTCGCGCTGCAGGGACAGGCTCGAATTGGTGGCCTCGAGCTCTTCTTTGCCTTCTTCCAGCTGCGCGTGGGCGCTGCGCAGCACGTCGCCCTGTTGCTGGAGCTCTTCGTTGGCCACGCGCAGCTCTTCTTGCTGACTCTGCAGCTCCTCGCCCTGGCGCTGGGCTTCTTCCAACAGATCGGCGAGCCGCTCTTTCTGCTGCACCGAACGCAGCGCGACCGCGATCGTCTCGCTTACTCGAGGCAAAAGTTCGAGCGCTTGCTCCGAGGGCGGCGCGAAGAACGCGAACTCGAGCACCGCGATCGCGCTGCCCTCCAAGCAGGCTGGCAAGAGGAGCAGCTCGGCCGGGATTCGTTCGCCGGAGCCCGAACGAACCTTGACGAAATCCGCTGGCACGTCCTTGACGTGCAACATCGCTTTGCCCTGCGCGGCGCGGCCCACGAGGCCCTCGCCCTGCGCGAACCAATCACTCACCTCATCGCCCAGCCCGAAGTTGGCGTAGCGCCGAAAGCCGCCTGCTTGGGCTACGAAGAACGAGCCGGCAACCGCGCCGATCTGCGTACAGAGCTCGTTCAGCGCGCGCCGACCGAGCTCTTCGGGCGCCGGATCGCCTTGCACGGCCTCGGAGACTTTCATGTGCTGGGTGCGGACCCAGTTTTGAGTCTCCACCACCTTCCGCGCTGCTTGCTCGCCGTCGAGCAGCCCACGGTAGGTGGTGGACACCGCGCTCAATTGGCGCCGCGACAGAAAGCCCAAGGAGACCGCCAGCGCCAGCAAGAGCGGGATGCCGAGAAACGTCATCAGCCGGTTGCTCTCGGCATAAGCCGCCGCGCGCTCGACGCGCAGCCCTTGCTCGATCAAGACGATGTTCTGCAGCGCCTCACGCACCGAGTCCATCCGTCGCTTGCGCTCGAACAAAGCGTCGCGAGTGCGAAACGGCGCCGTGTCTGCGACCTGCACGATCGGCTCCGATATTTTCAGCCACGCTTCGTAGCGCGCGCGTGCCACGTCGATCCGCACCTGCTGCGGCGGGTTGTCGGCGACCAAGACGTGCACGGCCGCGAACATCGGCAACGGCTGCGCTCGTTCGTAGGGAGCCAAAAATGCGCGATCGCCACTGAGCAGGTAGCCACGGATCCCGGTCTCTTGGTCGACGACCTGATTTTGGATCTCGCTCACACGGCCCATCACCTCGTCGGTGTGATCGACCCAGTGGGCGGTGTCGGTCAGCTTGACAATCTGAAACGCCAAGATCAGCCCGACCAGCAGCAAGAGCCCGACGGGCGCCACCACTGCGATCATCAAGCGTTGTGCGAGTAGTTTTTGATCCTGAGTAGGTTCGCCGAGCACTGACGGACGCTACTTCTCCGGCAAAAGCCAGACAATGTGGCAGATCGCGCCACTATTTACGGCCGAAACGCGCTGTTTTCCGGGTTGGCGCACGCCGAGATGGAGCCATTGACAGCCGCTCGCGGCTGGCGCAATCACGCGGCCGGGTTGGCGCTGGTAGGGCTCGAATGGTGGGAAACGCGCTGTGTCTTTGCGACGCAAGCGTTCATCGAATCGTCGAAATCAAAGCCGCGAGTTACCTGCTCTTTTCGTGCATTTCACTGGTTCGTCTCTCAATCGTCACACTCGCCGGACTATCAGACGCCCGGAAGGAACACCTCAATGAAACTCTCCCTGTTCTCGGCTGCTCCCGTGCTGCTACTCGCCAGTTCTGCTGCTTTCGCGCAGGCGCCTGCCGTCAACCCCGCTGCGGCTCCCGCAGCAGCTCCGGACGCGCCGGTGACCGCTGCTGCGCCGCCCCCGGCGATCGATGTGACCACGCCCGCTCCCCCGCCTACGGCCGTGCCGGCGGAGGTACTCCCGCCTGCGGTCCCGGAGATCCCGTTGGCCACTAAGCTCGGCATCGGCAAAGATGGCTTCTGGCAGCCCGGAGCCACGCTGCAGTTTTGGGCTTTCGGGGCCAATCAGGGCGGCGATACCACGACCACGCTGCGCATCCGTCGCACGGAGCTGCGCGTGAAAGGCGAGATCATCCCCAAGTTCTTCGGGTTCAACGTAATGATCGACCCCGCCCGCGCCCTCGACAACAACAGGAGCACGCTGACCACGAGCGACGGTGCCACGGTGGCCGTGAACAACCAGGGCACGGTCACCATCCTGCAAGATTACATGGTGAGCTTCATGTCCGACTACGCGGACCTGACGGTCGGTCAATTCAAAATCCCGATCAGCTACGAAGGCTACGGCAGCGCTGCGAAGCTGTTGTTTCCCGAGCGCTCCGTCGTCTCGCGTCGCTTCGGCGACCAGCGCGATCTGGGCATCAAGCTCGACAAGAAGCTCGGCAAGCACTTCTATTACCAAGCCGCGGTGTTCAACGGTGAGGGACAAAATAAGATCGACAGCAACACGCAGAAAGACCTCGCGCTGCGCCTCGAGCTGTACCCGATCGACGGCATCATGATCGGCGGCGCGGGCTACACCGGCGTGACCAGCCGCGACTCCAGCCCGACCAAGGATCGCATCGAAGCCGACTTCAGGCTCGAGTTGGCCAACGTGTTGTTGCAGGCCGAGTACATCCACGGTTGGGATGGCCCGACCAACGTCGCGCGCACCGAGTCGGCGGGGTTCTACGCAGTGTTGGGCTACACTTTCATGGCAAAGGTGCAACCGTTGTTCCGCATCGGCCGCTTCGACTCCGATGTGCGAGGCAACCTGCCCGGAAAGCCCAGCGAGCGCGGCAGCACGGCGCCCTTCAGCGATGAGATGACGTCTTATGAGCTGGGCGTGAACTACTTCTTGCGCGGCCACGACGCCAAGCTGCAAGCTGCCTGGTCTCGGTTCGTGTTCCCAGACCAGAACAACCGCGGAGAGCTCATCCTGGCGGCGCAAGCCGCGTTCTGATTTTCCGCGATCGCCTCGGACGTTCGAGCCCGACGCGATCGCGGAGTTCCCGCACAGCTGCTTTGGTGCGCGTGACGACGAAGGCCGCAGCGCGTCACTCCGTCAGCGCGGCGGCCTGGCTCCAGCGTCGCTGGCTGATTCTGAAACGTTTGCGTGACGCTCGGCTCAGCGCTGAAAATCCAGCTGTTCCCGATACTTAATGCCACAGATTCAGAGGCACGCGGGTGCGTGCCACACAACTGTCACCAATCTGTTGCTCGCGCGTAGCGCACGGGGGGCGACTGCCTGGTAGTGAGAAACCGCAATGTTTGCACGTAGAAATCTGCTCGTTGGCCTGCTCCTCGGCCTGGTCGCCTGCAAAGGCAATCAGCCGGCTCCGACTCCCGCCGCCTCTGATTCAGCGCCGGTGGTGAAGAAGGACCAGGCGGTCAGCTTGACCGGTGCCGGCGCTACCTTCCCATATCCGCTCTATTCGAAGTGGATCTCGGAATACAACAAGCAGAATCCGAACGTGAAGATCAACTACCAGTCGATCGGCTCGGGCGGAGGCATTCGGCAGATCACTGCCAATACGGTCGACTTCGGGGCGACCGACGCGCCGATGAACGACGACGAAGCCAAGCAAGCTTCGGGCAAGTTGCTGCACATCCCTGCGACGATCGGCGCGGTAGTCGTGGCTTACAACGTGCCGGAAGTGACGGGCGCGTTGAAGCTGGCTCCGGAAGTATTGGTCGATATCTACGCCGGCAAGATCAAGCGTTGGAACGACCCCAAGATCAAAGCCGACAACGCCGACGCCAAGCTGCCCGCGAAAGATATTTCGGTCGTATACCGCACGGACGGCAGCGGCACGACGGCGGTGTTCACCGACTACTTGGGCAAGGTCAGCCCCGAGTGGAAGGAAAAGGTCGGTGTCGGCAAAGTCGTGAAGTGGCCGACGGGGCTCGGCGCCAAGGGCAACGAGGGCGTCACCGGTCAGGTCAAAACCACCCCTTACACGATCGGCTACATCGAGCGCGCGTACGCCTCGCAGAACAAGTTGCCGATGGCCGAGCTGCGGAACAAAGCCGGTAAATTCGTGGCTCCCAGCATCGAAGCCATGTCGGCCGCAGCCGACGCGGTCGAAGTGCCCGAGCAGTTGTTCGTCTCGCTCTCCAACGCCGACGGCGAGGCGGCCTATCCGATCACCAGCTACAGCTACCTGCTCGTGTACGAAGACGCCAAAGACGCGGTCAAGGGTGAAGCCCTGGCCAAGTATCTGTGGTGGGGTCTACACGAGGGTCAGAAGTTTGCGAAGGATTTGGACTACGCGCCGATCCCGGCCAAGGTCTTGGCCAAAGTCGAAGCTCGCCTCAAGGAGTTGCGCTCCGGTGACAAGAAGCTCCTGTCTGGAGCGTGAGCAGCGATGTCCGTCAGTCACGATCTTTCGCCACTGATCCGTCCGCGCTCGAGGATACTGACTCGCTTCGGGCGCGAGGTGAACTGGGGAGACTTCGTGTTTCGCCGGCTGACGGCGTTGCTCGCCGCGTTGGTGATCGCCGCGCTGGCTGCCATGGCCGCTGCCATGGTGCATGGCTCGGCGGAATCTCTGCGCCAGTTCGGCTTGGGGTTCGTCAGCTCGCAGGTCTGGGATCCGGTGCGGAACGTGTACGGCGCTTTGCCGTTCATCTTCGGCACGATTGCTTCCTCGCTCTTGGCGTTGTGCTTCGCCGTGCCGATCTCACTCGGCGTCGCCATCTTCCTGTCGGAGCTGGCGCCCGCCTGGCTACGTGGCCCGGTTGGTTTTTTGGTGGAGCTCTTGGCGGCGGTGCCGAGCGTGGTCTACGGCCTGTGGGGGATCTTCGCGCTGGCCCCCTGGCTGCGCAATACGGTCGAGCCGTTGCTCGGGCGGACGCTGGGCTTTTTGCCGTTTTTTCAGGGCCCGCAGCACGGCTTCGGCATGCTCGCGGGCGGCATCGTCTTGGCCATCATGATCACGCCCACGATCTCGTCGGTCAGTCGTGAAGTGCTGCGCGCGGTGCCGAGCGCGCTGCGTGAAGGAGCGCTCGGGCTCGGGGCCACGCCTTGGGAAGCGGTGCGCGTCGCGGTGCTGCCGTACGCGCGCTCCGGCCTAGTGGGCGCGATCATCCTCGGCTTGGGTCGCGCGTTGGGCGAGACCATGGCCATCACCATGGTGATCGGCAACCGCAGTGAAATCAGCGCATCCTTGTTCGCGCCCTCGTACACGATGGCGAGCGTGATCGCCAACGAGTTCAGCGAGGCTACGGGCAGCCTGTATCTGTCGGCGCTGGCCGAGGTCGGGCTGCTCTTGTTCGTGGTCACCGTGCTGCTCAACATCGTGGCGCGGCTCTTGGTTTGGCGCGTGGGTCGCCTGCCCGAAGGCGGCAGCCTCTGATGCCGAGCAGCTACGCACGCCGCAAATTTACCGACGTCTTCGTGCGCTCCGCGTGCGTGGTGGCCGCGGTGTTGGCGCTGATTCCGCTGATCAGCGTGCTCTACTACGTGACCTCGCGCGGCATCGGCGGCATCAACCTGGCGTTCTTCACCGAGCTGCCGAAGCCCGTGGGCGAGAGCGGCGGGGGCATGGCCAACGCCCTCCTGGGCACGCTCAAGCTGGTGTTTCTGGCCTGTGTGTTCGGCATCCCGCCGGGCGTGCTGGCTGGTGTCTACGTGGCCGAATTCGGCGATTCCCGCTTCGGGAAATGCGTGCGCTTCAGCGCGGACGTGATGTCCGGCGTGCCCTCGATCACGGTGGGCATCTTCGTCTATTCGTTGATCGTGCTGCAGACCAAGCACTTCTCGGCGTACGCGGGCGGCATCGCGCTGGCCGTGCTGATGCTGCCCACGGTCACGCGCACGACCGAAGAGCTGCTCAAGCTGGTGCCCGAGTCGCTGCGTGAAGCGGCGCTCGGCCTGGGTCTACCCAAGTGGCGAGTGACGCTGCGCGTGATGCTGCGCACGGCCGCGCCGGGCATCGCCACCGGTGTGATGCTGGCGGTGGCGCGCGTGGCGGGTGAGACCGCGCCGCTTTTGTTCACCGCCTTCAGCAATCCGTTCTGGAGCAGCGGCTTCGGTGAACCCACCGCATCCTTGCCGGTGAGTATCTACAACTACGCGGTGTCTCCGTACGAGGAGTGGCATCGCCAAGCATGGGCCGCGGCGTTGGTGCTGCTGCTCTTGGTACTGCTGCTCAATGTCTCGGCACGCCTGCTCGTGCGTAGCCGCGTGGGTGCACGATGACCGTTGGATCGCAAAGCATGATCTCGAGACCGACTCATAGGAAGGGTTCTCGCAGCGAGGGCCTGTCCGGTGACGACAAGTCACGCTGGGACGAGGTGTCGGTCAGCACGCTGGTGCCCAAGATGCGCACCGAAAATCTGCACGCCTACTTCGGCAAGGCGGAGGTGCTGAAGGGCATCAGCCTACAGATCGCCGAAAAGCAGGTGACTGCGGTGATCGGCCCGTCGGGCTGCGGCAAATCCACCTTCGTGCGTTGTCTCAATCGCATGCACGAGGTCGTGCCGGGCGCGCGCGCCACGGGCCAGGTGCTGCTCGACAAGCAGGACATCTATCAGGGAGACGTGGACGCCGTGCGCGTGCGGCGCCGAGTCGGCATGGTGTTCCAAAAGCCGAACCCGTTCCCGACCATGTCGATCCGCGACAACGTGCTGGCGGGCTTGCGGCTGAACGGTGAGCGGCCCGACGATCCGGACGCGGTGGTCGAGAAGATGCTGCAGCGCGTGGCGCTCTGGGACGAAGTGAAGGATATCCTCGGTCGCGCCGGCACCGGGCTATCGGGTGGCCAGCAGCAGCGGCTGTGCATCGCGCGCTCACTGGCGCTCGAGCCGGAGGTCCTGCTCATGGATGAGCCGTGCTCGGCGCTCGATCCGATCGCCACCGCGCGCGTCGAAGAGCTGATCCACGAACTCCGCAAATCCTACACGATCGTGATCGTCACGCACAACATGCAGCAGGCCGCGCGCGTCGCGAATTTCACGGCATTTTTCTACCTGGGTAAGCTGATCGAGCATGATCGCACGGACGTGATCTTCACCCGCCCCAAAGAACAGCGCACTGAAGATTACATCACGGGCCGCTTCGGCTGAGGGGAACGACATGGATCGCCGTCACACCGATAGAGAATACGAAGGGGAGCTCGAGAACCTGCGCGAGCGAGTGCTCCTCATGGGCGCGCACGTGGAGGAGGTGCTCGCGCTCGCGATGCGGGCGTACGTGGACCGCAACGTACTGCTCGCGCGCGGTACGATCGAGCTCGATAGCACCATCGATCAATTGGAGCTCGAAATCGACGAAGCGGCGATTCAGATCTTGGCGCGCCGCCAGCCGGTCGCGTCCGATCTGCGCTTCATCACCACTACGCTCAAATTGGTCACGGATCTGGAGCGGATCGGCGATCTGGGCGTCAACATCTGCGAACGAGTCGCCGAGCTCGGCGCGGATCGCGGCGAGAACCCGCACGATCCGATCCCGCGCATCGCGGACGTCGCGCAAGCCATGGTGCACGACGCGCTGGATGCGTTCGTCGCGGGCGATGCGGTCAAGGCCAACCAAGTGATCGATCGCGACAAGACGGTGGACGCCTACTACGCCCAGCTCTATCCCGAACTATTGCCGCGCATGATGTCCAACCCGAGCGTGGTCTTCGAATCCACACGCTTGCTCTCGATTGGAAAATCGCTCGAGCGGCTCGCCGATCACGCCACGAACATCGCCGAGATGGTGGTGTTCATGGTCAAAGGCCAAGACGTTCGCCACTCCGGCCCGGCTTCACACCAATAACGGCGCGAGGCTCAGCGAACGCCCGGACAGTCCGTGGCGATCAGCGCGTTGGCAGCCCAGAACAGCGCGAGCTGGCCGTGTAAGTCGCCGAGCTGGGTGTTGGTCATGAGGTCTACGTAGAATTTCTGTTGCGCCGCGAGCGCATCGCCGGTCTTGGCCGCGCCGGTGCCCGGACAAGTTCGATCCAGCTTGCCGGCGGTGTTCGTCTTGTTGGCGAGGCATTGCCAGCCTTTGCGTGCCGCCGCGGCGTACTTGGGATCGGTGAGCCAGCCGTTTTTCGCGCCCGTGGCGAGCGCGGTGGTGAACATCGCCGTACAGGAGGTTTCGGCGGGCGCGCTGCTCAGATCCAGGACCTGTCGCCAGCAGCCGTCGTCATTGCCGCCGCTCATTTGCAGCGGCAAGAGCGCATCCAGGTGCTGTTTGTAAGCCGCCATCACGCCATCGCGCGCTTGTCCCACCGGCAGCTCGAGCAGGAGCTCGGTCATGCCGCTCGCGAACCAACCATTGGCGCGACCCCAGGCCACCTTCGAGTCCATCGTGTGCCAAAATAGGCCGCTTTTTTGCAGCCTGCCCGCGTAAATCAAGATCGCCTTCGCGGAACGATCGAGAATGTTTGGGTCCTTGCTGGCGCGATAGGCCATCACTTGTAGGCCCGTGATCATGAACATGTCATCGGCCCAGTAGCGCGCGTCGCTGGTGATGCCCTCCGGGTTGAGCGGAGGCAGCCACTGGTTTTCGGCGCGATCTAGGCCGAGCTTCTTGGCGCTTTCGTCGCGGTTGTGCAGGTAGATCTCGAGCGGCAGCACGCCGTACACGCGAGCGTCTACGTCACCTTTGCCCACCGGGTTCGGCGGAGGGCTGGATTTGATTTTCGACGAGTTGAAGGTCGAAATCAGCGCGGCGTCGTTGCTGGCGTCGGCGGTCAACGAGCTGAAGCGCAGCGCTCCGGCCCAGCTCAACGCGAGCGCATAGTGATAGTCCTCGCCGGTGTGAGTCTTGAAGTCAGTGACGGCGAGCTTGCCCAGATCCAGCGGACCCTTGCCGGCGGGCCAGGTCGCAAAGTCACTCACGACGGGGCACGTACTGGGCGAACCGCCACCGGCGCCGGCACCGCCCGCCGTGCCCCCGCCCGCCGTGCCGCCCGCTGCTCCTCCAATTGACCCGCCCGCTGCCGAGCTCCCAGCCGCGCCGGTACCGCCGCTCGACAAGCTGCCGCCGGCGCCGCCGAGCGTGGTGGTGCCAGCCGAGCCCGCTGCCGAGCTCCCGCTCGAGCCGGCCAAGCTTCCAGAATTGGCCGCGCCGCCGGCGCTCGTTTGGCCGCTGGCGCCCGCTTTGCCTGGAGCTAGCTCGCCGGAGGGAGCCGATTGCCCGCATCCACTCAAAAAACCGCCCAAGAGCGGCAAAATCAGCCCGCATACAAAGACAACTCCGAGCTGAGCTCTCATCTGTTTCTCCTCAGCGCCGCCGCACGGCGAACGTAAATGGCCGGACGAGCGGCGCGCGATCACTTTCGCTGCGTCAAATCTCGTCCATCTTCAGCCGCACGAAACTGCTCCCGATATCGCTGCGCGCCGACGACGGCTGCACGCCAGAGCCAGAGCGCCCAACAGCCAAAGTCCCGAAGTTGCCTGTGGCCTGGAACCTGCTTCGACGCAACCGCAGCCCGACGGTTGAGCACGATTGGCACTCCCCGCGGGCGTCTCCATCGGAACGACGCTGGCGCCGCCCGCCGGTTGCCCCGCATCCGCAGGGCTTGCGCCGGCACCGCCACTCCCACTCACTGCCTCTGCGCCCGCTGTTGCAAGCGTGCTTGCGCCGGCACCGCCCTGCGCATTCTCATCGCCTCCAAAGCTTGCCCCGCCATCGCTCGACCCACCCGCACCGGCGCCCCCCGAATTGGAGCCTGCTCCGCCCGCGCCACCACCCGCGCCCGAGCCCGCACCACTCGCACCTGCACCCGCGCCGCCTGCTCCGCCCACGCCCGCGCCCGAGCCCGAGCCCGCCGCGCCTGTGCCGCCTGCTCCAGCGCCGCCCGAGCCGCCCCCTCCTGTTCCTGCTCCTCCGTCAGTACCCGTCGCGGTCAACGAGAAGCTGCCGAAGCCGCTGATGCGCTTGACGAAAATGTACGCGGTTTCGCTGCTCGACGGCACGAACGAGAGCGCCTCGTCCGCGTCGAGGCCAGCGTTCGTGCTGGAGGCGCGGATCACTGGGTTGCCACTCGCGTCCGGACTGCCTGCGTACAGGTAGACGTCGAAATCCGCCGTGCTGGGCACACTCAAATTGAGCGACAGGGCAGTCCCGTTGTTCAGAGGGACCTTTCGGCCCCAAGCGCGTCGCTCCCACTCGAGCCGCGCTGGCTCGGTGTTGCTCACGCTGCCGCTCAAGGTGAGCGGCAGGGCTTGGCTGATGGCTTCGATCGCGGCGTCTGGGTTCAACAGACCGAAGCCCTCGTACAGATCTTTGGCTGTCGCCGCGCGGCCGAGCGTCGGCGTATTCGTTGCGGCGTAGGGTGCTTCACGCGCCGCGTTCGTCTCGCTCGCCGAGGCCAACATCAGCATCTTGATCAAGAGCGGCTGTTTGTTCGAACTCGAACTCCAAGTCACGCCAGATTTTTGCAGCGCGTCGATCAGCAGGGCCGCCGCGCCCGCGGCAAACGGGCTGGCCATGGACGTGCCCTGGAGCGCCGTGTAGTCGTCCTTGACCTGATCGCTGAAGGTGCTCGATTTGGCGTCGGAGTTGTTCGAATCCGCCGCCAAAATCATCGATCGGTAGCTGGAGCCACCCGGCGCCAAGGCATCCGGCTTGTAGTCGGCGTTGGCGTCGAGCGTCGCGCTGCCCTTGCTGGTGTAGGTGGTCAGCTCATTCTTGTCGTTGCTGGCGCCGATCGTGAGCACTTTAGCGGCGCGCCCAGGATCGCCGATGGTGCCGTTCGGACCATCGTTGCCCGCGGCCACCACCACCACGATGCCGTTGTCGACGACGCTGTTGGCTTTGGCGCGCAGCGCCGGATCGGCGCCGCCCCCGCTCACGCCTAGACTCAGGTTCACGATCTTGATGTTGCTCGTGATGCGTCGCATCACCATGTCGTCGAGCGCCTTGCCGATGTCGGTCGAATTGCCACCGCCCGCGTCGCTGAACACCTTCGCCCCATACCACCGACAACTCGGCGCAACGCCGCGCAGCGCGCCGAAGCCATCACCCACGGCGGGATAGTTGGCCACGCTATTTTTGACCGCGAAGCCAGTGATGATGCCCGTAGTGGCTTGGGCAAGGCCGTCGCTGAAGCGCGCGGGCGAATTGTTCACGTTGCTCGTGCCAATGCTGCGCGGGCTCGCTCCGACCGAGTTGCCGAACTGGCTCCAAGTGCCGCTGGCATCGGCCGAGGTCAGCAGGTAAAATGTAGTCGAAGCTCCGCCGAGCCAAGTCGCGCTGGAGCTGACGCTCAGCGTGCTATTGCCGCCGAAATAGTTGGGCGTGTGGATGACTCCTGGGTTGAACGCGCCGGGGTCGACGTCGCTCAGCAGGCCTGAAGTCGTGTAGCGCAGGGTGCCCGGGCCGATGCCGAAAGACGCGCCGCTGCCGACTGCAATCGACGTCACGTGTGTCCCGTGCCCGACCACATCGGTCGCGGTCGGGTTCTTGTCCGCGGTGTAGTCGGTGAAGCCGACCATGCGACCCGCGAGATCGAGGTGTGTGCCATCGACTCCGGTGTCCAGAATGCCGATGGTGATGTTCGAGTCGCCGGACAGGCCGCTCGCCACGCCTGCGAAGTTGGCCGCCCAAATCGGGCGCACGCGACCGGTGCGCGTGGCTTCATCCAAGAACAAGGATACCGGCTTGGGCGCCGCAATCAGTCGCAAGTCAGCGCCGAGCTCGTCGCGGAGTGTGCTCAGCTTGTGACGCGCGAGCGTGCCAGTCCAGCCGTAGCTGACTGCGCGAAACACGTGCTCCACGTGGCCGCCCATGCCGATGAAGGCATCCAGATGACGCTGCAGCGTGGGCGCGTCGAGAATCACCTCCAGGCTGACCGCGCCGTCGTCGGGCTGCGACTGGAAGGCGTCGTCGATGCGATCGCGATCGCGATCGCTGTCCGAGACGTCGGGCAACTCCGGCGCGACCAGCGGCGGCACCGGTGCGCTGACGGCAGGCGCGACGCCAGGAGGGCCCGGATCGCCGCTCGTCACCGAGCCGGAGCAGGCCGAAAGCGTCCCTGCGAGCAGCAGCCTGCCCACAGCGCGCACGCTGGATCTCAGTTTATCCCCCAAAGCCGCCCGCTCAGCCGTCTTATCCACCATCGAGTGTGCCCGCCCCAGGACGCTTTGCGCCGAGGTAAGCCGCTCCAGGCTACCGGACGATTTCCAGAATCAGAAGGACGAAACAAAATTTCGAACTAACCGTCGCCGAATTCGCGCATCGGACCGCTCGCTTCCAGCGTGTCGAACGCCGGCCGCCCGTAGAAAGCTGGATCTTCTTGCGAGCTCTCCGGCGACCCGGCAAAGCTCTCGTCGATCACGAATGCGCGACCATCGGGACCGAGCAGCTTCGGTGGCATGCGGGTGAAGCGATCGACGAGCGCATCGACGAATAGCCGAACGCGCGCCGAAAGGTGCCGACTGCCCGGATAAACGACGTGGATTTCCGTGCGTCCGAGCGCCCAGCCCTCGAGCACCTGCGAGAGGTGCCCGGCGCGCAGCGCTTCGGCGCAAAAGAAGGCAGGCAACACCGCGACGCCTGCACCGCGCAACGCGGCATTCAGCGCGAGCTGCACCGAGTTCACCGAATACCGCCCCTGAATCGCGATCGACTCGGAGCGGCCTTCTTTGGAAAATACCCAGGTGGCGCGGCGATCGTTGCTCGACACCAAGCACGAGTGCTTGAGCAAATCCTTGGGCGCCTTCGGAGGCTCACGCTGGGCGAGGTATGCGGGGCTAGCGACGCACATCCGTTCGGCGCTGCCGATCTTGCGAGCGATCAGCGAGGCTTCGATCGGACCGATCACGTGCACGGCTAAATCCAGACCCTCTTCGACCACGTCGAAGCGACGATCGGCGACGATCAGCTCCACCTCGACCTCGGGGTGCGCGACCAAGAAGTCAGCTACGAAGTCGCCCAAGAAAGCGTGCCCGAAGAGCAGCGGCGAGCCGATCCGTAGCAGCCCCTTCGGTGAGCGATGGATGTCGGTTACGGCCGCGTTCGCTTCTTCGATTTCGGCCACCACCCGCGCGGCGCGTTCGTAGTAGGCGGCACCGGCGGCGGTCGGGCGCACGTGGCGAGTGGTGCGTTCCAAGAGGCGAACGCCCAAACGTTCCTCGAGCCGGGATACCCGTTCGCTCACCGTAGACTTAGGTAGCCCCAGCGCGCGCGCTGCCTTGGTGAAGCTCTCTTCCTTCACGACGCGCGCAAAGATCGCGATCTCGTTCAGGTCCTGCATTGTTCGCCCATACGAATAACGTGTTCGATTAAGCGGGTCTAGTCCGTATTCCCGAACGGCCCAAAAGAAGAACCGTCCGTCTTCCGAAGTAGGTCCCATGGCCAACGCCGCCGTCTCTTCAGCCAACTTGTCAGCTGCCGAATCCGCTCCCGCTCCGCCTGCGGTGGCGGCACCCGTCAATCGTTCTCGCGCCAAAATCTTGCTGCCCGCCCTGATTGGCGTGGCCGCGCTGATCGGCAGTGCAGTGTATCTGCACGGCAAAGGCAAAGAAACCACGGACGACGCGTTCGTCGAGAGCCACGTGGCCAACGTCGCTCCGCGCGTCCAGGGTCAAGTGCTCCACGTGTTAGTGCACGATAATCAAGCGGTCAATGCCGGGGACGTGCTGGTCGAGCTCGACGATCGCGACGCCAGCGCGCGACAACACGCAGCCAACGCCGATCTGGGAGCCGCGGAAGCGACACTCGCGGCCGCCAACGCGCAGCTCTCACTCGCGCAGCACTCGGTCGACGCAGGCTTGCGCCAAGCCAAGGGCGGAGTGACGCAAGCTTTTGCGCAGTCCGGCAGCTCGAAAGCACAAATCGATCAAGCGCGCGCCGATCTCGCGGCTGCACAGTCGCGCTCGGGCCTGACCGGGATGGAGCTCGCCCGCGCGGTGAAGCTCAACAAAGACGGCGCCATCGCCCAAGCCGAGCTCGATCGCAGCAAGGCCGAGCACGATCAAGCAGAAGCCGCGGTCGACCAAGCCAAGGCGCGCTTGTCCGTCGCCAGCGTCGGTCTGGTCAATGCCGGTGGCGGGATCGAGAGCGCGCAGGGGCGGCTCGCAGCCGCACAAACCGGCCCGGATCAGGTGCTGGTCGCCAAAGCGCAGGTCGACGTCGCCAAATCGCACGTCGAGCAAGCCAAAGCCGCGCTCGAGCAAGCCGAGCTCAACCTCTCCTACATGAAGGTGCGCGCACCGACGCGCGGCGTGGTCTCGCGTCGCAGCGTCGAGCCAGGGCAGCTGGTCGATCCGGCGCGGCCGATGCTCGCGCTCACCGCGCTCGACGACTCGTGGGTCGTGGCCAACTTCAAAGAAGATCAGCTCGGCAGCCTGCGCGTCGGTCAACCCGCGCAGGTCACGCTCGACGCGTTCGCGGGCCGAAAGCTGAACGCACACGTGGACAGCTTCTCCGGCGGCACGGGCTCGCGCTTCGCGCTGCTCCCGCCGGACAACGCCTCGGGCAACTTCACCAAGGTCGTGCAGCGCGTGCCGGTCTTGATCCGCATCGACGACAAGCTAGGAGACATCGTGCTCCGCCCCGGCTTGAGCGCGTTCGTGACCGTCCGCACCGACGCACACTGACGGAGGCCGAGCGTGGACGCGACGGTTACCGGCTCGAAAAAAGCCATCACGTTCGTGGTGATGATGGCCGCGCTGATGGCGCTGATCGACATCACGATCGTGAATGTCGCGCTGAACGACATCCGCGCCAGCTTCGCCACGCCGATCGACCAAATCGGCTGGGTCTCCACGGGCTACATGATGGCGAACATCGTCGTCATCCCGATGACCGGCTGGTTCCAGCGTCGCTTCGGCTTCCGTCGCTACTTCGCTGGCTCGATCGTCCTCTTCACCGTCGCCAGCGCGCTCTGCGGCTGCTCCTGGAACCTCACCTCGCTCGTGCTCTTCCGCGCCCTGCAGGGCCTCGGCGGCGGCGCGATCATCCCCACCGCGCAAGCCATCCTGTTCGCTCGTTACCCGCGCAAAGAGCACGGCATGGCCTCCGCCCTGTTCGGTCTAGGCGCGGTGACTGGCCCCCTGCTCGGCCCGACCATCGGCGGCTACTTGATCGAATGGTCCAGCTGGCACTGGGTGTTCCTGGTGAACGTGCCGCTCGGCGTCATCGTCGCGATCATGTGCACCCGCGTCGTCGAAGAACCCGGCTTCAAACCGGCCCAATCTCCGATCGACGTCTTCGGCATCTCCCTCTTGGCCATCGGCATGGCCTCCCTGCAGTACGTACTGGAAGAAGGCAACCGCGACGGCTGGGATTCCCTGCCGATCATGGTCCTGATCGCGGTCGCGTCGGTGTGCCTGATCACCTTCGTCGTTCACGAACTCGAAACGCCGTATCCCGTCGTCGACCTGCGAGTCTTCAAGAACGTCAGCTACTCCGCCGGCACAGGCATCAACTTCTTGCTCGGCCTCGTGTTGTTCGCCGGCAACTTCCTGTTCGCCCTCTACTGCGGCACGGTGATGCACTACGTCGCGCTCGACATCGGAAAAATCTTCCTAGTCGCTGGCCTGATTCAAATCGTGATCATGCCCATCATCGGCAAAATGGTCACCCGCGTCGACCCCCGGCGCATGCTCGTGTTCGGCATCCTGGGCACCTCACTCAGCCTCTGGTTCAACGCGCACCTCACGGATCAAGCCGGCTTCTGGGATCTGACCCGCCCGCAATTCGTGCGCTCCGTCTCGATGGGCTTCATCTTCATCCCCATCAGCATGCTCGCGCTCTCGGACCTGCCCAACGAAATCCGCGGCAACGCCACCGGCCTCTTCAACCTCACCCGCGAACTCGGCGGCTCCATCGGCACCGCCTGGATGGGCCTGCTAGTCGACCGCGGCAGCAAGATCCACGCTTCCTACCTGCGCGAGGCGATCAATCCGCAAAATCCCCTGGTGCAAGAGCGGATGTCTGCGCTTCGCAACACGATCGGACAACAAACGTTCACTTCCGACCTCGTCCCGGAAGCGATCCTCGAGTTCAAGGTCCGAGTACAAGCGCTGATCCTGAGTTTCAATGAGGGCTTCGCGCGAGTCACGCTGTTATTTTTGACGTGCTTAGTGCTCGTGCTGTTCCTCAAACGGCCGAAGGTGGGCGGCGCTGGGGCGGCGGGGGCGCACTAGTCGGCAACCACCACGAACTTACCGCGTGAGCTGCGGTGCCGAAGTCAAAACAGAGCAAGGTTCGGCATTCTGTCGGGTTGCTCGTGGACAGCGCGAAGCGGGTAGCCACCGTATGATCAGAGCGCGTGGAGCGGCTTCTCGCCAGCGTCTGCTGCGGAGGAGCCGGCGGGCGCCCTGCTTCGTCGCTCAGCGCGTCACGGTGCTGCTCAGCGCGTTATGGTAGCGAAGTCACGGCGGGGAAGGGCTTTGCCGGCTTGGCGAATAGGTATCCCTGGAGCAGATCGCAGTCGAGTTCGACCAGCGCGTGGCGCTCTTCGATACATTCGACTCCTTCGGCGATGATCTGTTTGCCCATGTCGTGGCAGAGGCGGACCATCGAGCGGATGATCTTTTGTTTGGTCGGGTTTTCGTGGACGTCGCGGATGAGCGACATGTCTAGCTTGACGTACTCGGGTTCGAGCTGGGTGAAGCTGGTGAGGCCGGCGTAGCCTGCGCCCAGGTCATCGAGAGCGATCTGGAAGCCCAAGCTGCGCAGGCTAGCAATTCGGTCCATGACAGTTGGCACGTGGTCGAGCGACATGCGCTCGGTGATCTCGAGAACGATGCGCGGGGCCAGCATCGCAAACGGCGAATCTGCTAGATAGAGCGTCGAGTCGCGCAACTCCTCCGGGTGGAGGTTGATGAAAAATAGCGGCTCTTTCGTGGCCGTCTGCAGATCGATGACGACACGGCCTCGAACGGTTCGCCCGACATCGAGCAGCCGGCCTGCTCGCTCCGCAGCTTCCAAAACCGCGCCGGGGTGGGGAAGCATCGGCTCTTCGGCGCGCATCAGCGCCTCGTAGGCGAACAGCGTCGAATCGCGCGCGTAAACGATCGGTTGATACGCCATCCAGAGCGATGACAACGCGCGCTCCAAGACCGCGTCGACGCCGGCTCGATCGCCGACTCTGAACTTGCCGCTGCCGGACTCGTCCAGATACTCGCGCTTCGAGCGGGCCATCTGCCCGACACTTGCGGCGCGACCGACGACGCTTCTGAGCTCATCCATGGGTATCGGCTTGATCAAATAGCGAAACGCGCCGTACTCCACGGCCTCGGTGGCGGTGTGTACGCCTGGGTCACCAGTCACCAAAATGACTGGCAGGTCGAGATCGTGCTCGCGCACCGCACGAAGCAGCTTGAGCCCGCTAATTCCGGGCATCTGAATGTCGGTGACCATCACGTCGAAGGACTGCTTCGCCAGCGCAGCGAGCGCTTCGTCTCCGCTGCCGCAGGCGATCACCTGATAGCCAGACTTTTCCAGGATCCGGCGCATCGCGCCTAGCACGTTCGTGTCATCGTCAACCAGAAGGACCTGTCCTTTCTCGGCGACCGAGAGACCGTGAGTAACGCGCATCGATTGAGGCTACCACTACGCAACACGCGGCGCGCAGAATCTCTCGAGTAACACCTGGGTGTGTGTCCCGTACAGAGTCCTTCGGTTGTACGAAGCGAGCTCTCATGGCGCCATTCGAGGCCGTTTTGTCTCGAATCCTGCGATGAGCGCGCTAGTGAAAAATTGGAACAGGTAATCCCGTTCCAACGTGTCGTGTTTCGACAGCGCCGTGCGTGTTTCGAGATTTCCGTGCGCATCGGGAGTATCGGCCCACTGCTTCAAGCGCGCGAATCGCTCGTCGAGCGTCGAGCCGCCGTCGGGTTTCTTCATCACCTGGTCGACGAGGACCAATCCGATCGTGGTGAGTACGGCACTCGAAAGACTCATCAGTGCGTCAGTGGGAGTCATCCCGTCAGCCACCATCTGTTTCAATATGTTTTCGCGCATCGGGATCGCCAGCGGTGGAGCTGCTCGCGACAGCAAAGCCACCCAGCGCGGGTGCTCGGTGAGCAGACCGCGCACGCGATGACAGAGCGCCAAGAGCTCCGCTTGCCACGTCGAGTGGCCCTCGTAGGTGTACATGCGGCGCGAAATTTCCGCGTACATCAAGTCGAGCAGCTCGTTCTTGTTCGCGAAGTGGGTGTACAGAGACATGGGCGGCGCGCCGACCAGGTTGGAAACAGCACGGATGGTCAGGTGCTCCACGCCGTCTCGGTCGGCCACAGACAATGCTGCGCTCACGACAGCCTCCTGGGTGATACTTCCGCGTGGTCTCTGCTTGCGCATGTCTTCAGCTCCTGCGAGCCATAGTTCACTGCACCTACTTGCCGAAGCGATTTCCGTCGACCCGTACAAAGCTCCGAATCTATACGGTAAGAACCGGTGTAAGCATGCTGCCGATTGGTACGAAGGGTACAAGTGTTCTGACCTCCCGCACTCGCCTCTTCGACATCAATGTCCGAGTGTGTCGACCGTCATGCCATTTCAAACGTGGATATCTTAGGGCCCTCGAATGGCTAAGTCGGTCGATGATCGCGGTCGAGGCGCGCGGCGGGCGAGGCGCGGCGAAGGCGCATACTGCGGGTATGTAACTGAGAAGCAACGAAGCCCGCCGCGATGCACCGGCCGCGAGAGCGATCGACTTAGCCATTCGAGGGCCCTTAGTGCCCAGCCAGACACAAAATGAAGAAGGCCGCGTGCCCAGGAGCGCGCGGCCTTCGGATCGTGTCGGGTCGGAACGTACGAGAGCTCTCAGGCGAGAGCCCTCGTGACGCGGTTCTCGAATCTCACCAAGTCGAGAACGCTGCCCAGGTGTAATTCCCAGCGGTCGTGTAGACGCAGTAGCCACCGTTCTTGGCCGGCGGGAGCGAGGCCCAATTGGCCCAATTGCACGTCATGGCCACGCCGTTGACGAACAACTTGCGTGGGCTGGCGAAGTTACCGCAATTGCCGCCGCGGATTGGAACCGCGGTTTCATGGCAAGTCCCTGCCGAGCCCAAGTTGCCTGACTGGTAGCTGCTGGCGCCATTGAAGGTGATCGGGTTCGTGCAATAGCCGGCGCACGGGCGTTGGCTGGTGGCTTGAGGTTGGGCATAGACGATCACGTCATCGACGGCGAAGCCCATCGTGAAGTTGTCGTAAATGCCCCCGGCGTTGAAGGCGAATTGGATCTTGATCTTGGTTGGCCCGGTCGCTGGCAGTAGCTTCGAGATATCGAAGCGGAGCTCCTGCCAGGCGCTCGTCTCCTTCAGCTTCTGCTCAGCGGCAGCCTGGTTGTTACTCGCGACGAGCTTGAATACACCGCCGTTCACCGAGATCAGCACTGACGCACTGTCGGCTTGCGAACTGTTTTCGGTTCGTAGGTAATACTTGAAGGCAAGCTCGGCTGTTTGCGGATTGGCGATCGTGATTTCGGGCGAGTTGATCGCGTGGAAGATGGGATTGGGAGTGGTGTAATTGCACACGCTGTCCTTGCCGTAATACAGGCTCCCGGGGGTCGAATGCCCGGCCAAGCTGTCCGCGCAAACGGCGGTCGCGCGGTGCCAAAGGTTATCCAACACGCCGTCACCCGTGAAGCCCTGGAGCCCATCGTTGAACGTGGCCGTGAAGATCGGCACGGGCGCGCCGACGCGAAGCTTCTGCTCGCGGCTGACCGTGCCCACGCCTGAGGTTCCGTTCACGAACTGAACCGCGGCGGTGTATTTGCCGTCCGCGAGCAGCTTTGCCTGCGCCTGGTCGATCGACAACGTGACGGTCGTCGATTGACCGAGGGCGATCGTGCCGCTGGTCTTGTTCGTCGTCAGCCAGCGGGAGGCAGCGGGGATCGCGACCGTGTAGGCGAGGTTTTGCTGAGGCCCCAAGTTGTACAGCGTGTAGGTGGTGCTCGACGGCGCGAAGGGCCCCGCGCTGAGCCCTTCGGAGCTCAGATCTACGCCCTTGACGACCAGGCCATCGACGATCGCTGGGCAGTTCATGCCGTGCGCGGTAAACCCGGCGCAAATCTCGCCGTAGTGCGGCGTGCCATTTTCCAGCAAAGCGTCGTTGTCGTCCAGCGTGAGCATGTCGATCGCGATCGACGGGTCGATGCTGGTCCCCGAGTGCAAGAGGATCGAGCTGAACACCAGCTCACGGATGATATCGCCGGAGCTGGTCGGCGAGGTCGCGTCCAGCTGCTGCCAGATGTCCCAGACCGTGCCCGAGAGCACGCTGCCGCATTCGTACATTCCGCCGCAAGTGGAGCACTGCGCAGCGTCGTATTTGCACAGCCGATTGGCGACGCGAAGCGGCGAGCTGCATTGGTTCAAGTAGTACCCGACCCCGATCTTGGGATCCTTGGCGAACAGCATCGCGATGGTGTCCGCCATGCCCTCGCCGTACTCGGCTTGCCCGCTGCCTGCGGAATCGACGATGTGATGCCCGAACTCATGATGCACGATGCTGCGAAATGCGGTGTTGGCGTGCTCCTCATCGCGCGGACAGAAGTTGATGGTGTGCACTTCGTGGTCACCGTCGAACCAGGCGCCGCCCGTGCGCAAGCAAGTCTGCGTATCCGCGACATTGACGTTGATCCGGAAGTTGGTCTGTCCGGCGATCACCGGGTACTCCGGCACATAAGTGAGCAGCTGGTCGCGCAGCTCGTTGGCGGACTTGTAGGCATTGAGCTGGGCCAGCACCCGCTCGGGAGGCGTTTGCGTGTCCTGGTGCAGGAAGTTCGCCGGACCGGGCGGGGTGACCCTCAGCGGGATCGAATTGCTGCTACCCGCGTCGTCCACCGTGAAGTACTTGCCCGTCACGTTGGACGTGATGTCGAAGGCAGCCGTGCCGGTCTGCTTGATGGTGAACGCACCTGCCTTGTCGGCGACGGCGTTGCCGGAGGGTGAAGTGAGATTGGCGTACGGCAGCGCCGCCGTACCCAGCACGCCACATTCCTGCGACTCCGCGCCCGTGATGACCTTGCCTTTGACGGTCCCGGTGACATCGAAGTGAACGTTGCTCTCGACGTGCAAGATATCGCCGGTCTCGGCATCGGCGACGAACGTCCACTTGCCAGGCCCATTCACGGCTTTGGCCGTGTATCGCATGGCCATCCGAGGTGCCGCGGTTTGGGCGTCGGCGCCCGCGAAGATCATCGGCGTCGGGCGGCCGATGTGGGTCAACGCGGTTGGCGTAGGCAAGCCAGAGGGGTCAATCGTGCTCAAAGCCCGAAGTGATTTGTCGACATCGACCGAGCGAGTCGGGAGACCCGGCTGCGCCCTGAAATTGCCCAGCGCTCGCAGCTCGGAGTTGGCCCACACCACCGGGTTGTTCGAACCGTCCTCGCGAACGAGGGTGCGCAGACCGGCGCCGAACACCGGGATCCCGTCACGCTGCTGCTCATAGTTGTACAGTCGGAACTTGGGTTTTCCGGTGACGGGGTCGTGCATCAAGCCCACGCCGCGGGCGTTCGCGTTGACCGTGGTGGCGTTCCGGAGCGCCGCTGCACCATTGATCCTCGCCGGTGTGAGCTCATCGCGATCGAGCCCCAGCTCCGCGGCGCTCTGCTGGCGGAAGCTTTCTGCGGCGGCATCCGGGGTCTTGCCCGTTGCAACGACTCCGTACACTCGCCGAGTCCGAGCGCCCTGCACGAGAACATTGGCTGGTGGTCGGCCTGCCGTCAGCCGGGCAGCTGGCGGCGGAGCCGTCTTTGGCTGGGCTGCAGCTGAGTCATTCGCGCCAGGCGCGACAGCTTGGCTGCCGGTCACTGGCGCATCCTCGGCTGCGCTGCAGCCGGCGAGGCTGGCGGCTCCCACGGTCAGCAACGCAGCCAAGCGAACGATCCGTTTTTGATAATACATCGGAATTTCCCTATTTCTGGGGTCGCAACCCGCGCTTCCCCACCTGCTCGAGTTAGAGCCACGCGTAGCGACGACCTTCGCGCGCTCGGATGCGTTTCTCGTGCAGTGACACGGTGGTCCGAATGACCGACCAAGCGCTGCTTGCTCGGATCCGCTCGCATTGAAGCGCCGGTTTGGGGCGAGTGAACAAATGGGGGACATCGGCCGGGCACACGGATTAGCCTCGCGGTGATGCGAAAATACTTGGGTGGGTGGTGTCTGCTTTCGCTGCTGCTCGGCTGCAGCTCGCCGGGCGAGAGTGGGGTGTCGGGGGATGTTAGGTTCGCTGGGAGCGCGGGCGGCAACGGCCTCGACGTCGGGCAAAGCGGCTACGGAGGCGGCGGTCCCAAGTGCACTCGGGTCGAGACCATCTCGGCCCTGGCCATCGAGCGCCCTGAGCCGTTCGACGTCGTGATCGTGGCGGACCACTCAGGTAGCTTGAGTTGGTCGCGAGACAGCTTGAGCGCAGGACTCAAGAATCTCCTCTCGTATGCGCACGGCCAAGAGGTTCGCTTTTTCGTGCTGACGCCCACGCAATACGGCGCGTCGAGCGAGGCCGCGCGCACGGCGGGCGGCTGGCCGCCGCTGGTCGTGTGGCAGGATCCGGTGACCAACAAGCCTTACCAGCACGCGATCACCGAGTACCGTCAGGTTTGCAGCGACATGAAGGGCGGGGCGATCGACTGCGCCAAGCGCGACGAAGCCCAGGGCAAGGGGTTCAACGTCCAGGGCACCTGGGAGTTTCAGATGCCGCAGCCCATCGCCGCCATCTTGCCCGACATGACCGCGGCTCAGATTACCGAGCAGCAAGAGAAAATTGCCGCCGGCATTTTGGCGCTCGGTTCGGACGGCGCGCAGACCGAACAACCCATTTGCACCCTGAATCGATACATCACGCAGAACCCGAGCAAGCTCCCGAAGCACGCGGTGTTCGTGATCTTGTCGGATGAAGACGACCAATCGAAGCCGGAAGAGTGCTTGGCGTCGTACACCTACCAAGAACGCGAAGACGGCAAGAACGACGCGCCTTGCACGCAGAATTGTGACGTCTATCGCTACGAGGCATTGTTCCTCCGCCCGAGTCAGTCGGTCGAATACGACTGTGTCCCGGTAGACGATCAAGGCGTTCATCATCCGGAGAACGCCACCCAACACTCGACCAGCTCGAGCGCGGGGCCGACCTGCACGCCCGGCAGCGTGACGAGCTGCGGCGCCGCAGAGTTCGAACTCACCAAGGTGTTTTGCAACGGCGCCCACGTCGCCGAAAATTGCAAGGCGACCTGCACCGCTGGCAGTGGCTACGTGTGCACGCTCGATCGCCCCACGGCGAGTCCCGACCTGTGCAGCACGGCCTTCTCCGAAAATGGCATGAGCTACGCCAATTTCCCCGATTACTGTCAGCGCACGCACAACAGGGATGGCCCGTTCAAGGACTGCAAGTCGAGCGGCTTCACGCTGGGGGTGACCCCGCGCTACCTGGGAACGGAAACGATCACGCCCGTGGTCGACGTGCCTACGGTCGCGGACATGGCGGCTCACTTCCGGAGCAGCGCGGACGCGATCTTCGGCAAGAGCGAATACTTCGTGGAAAGCATCGTGCTCGATCCGGCTTTTTCTTGCCCGGTGAAGACGGGGCAGAGCTACGGGACCACGCTCAAGGCGCTGGCCACGAGCAGCAGCGACGTATTTCCGCTGTGCAGCGACTACGCGCCAGCCCTACAGCGCATTCAAACCTTCGCGCACCACCTCGTGCGAAATGAGTTCCCGCTGAAGCTGGCGAGCGATGAAGAGGTCGACGCGGTTGCGGTCATCGACCTCGACGGCAACCGCCGCTCACTCGCCGCTTCGGACTTCCACTACGATCGCGAGCGCCACCTGATCGTGATCAATCCGGGCGTCCTCGGCCCGTCCGATCTGACCCTCGATCTCACGCTGGCCGACACCTGCTCTGAGATCGTGCACTGAAACGCGACGCTCGGCTGCCTGTGCGCTGCAAGGCTGCGCACAGGCAGGGTCAGCGTTCGCGTCAACTCATCACTGCAGCGTGGGAGTCGTGCCGTCGATCCACTTCGTCAGATCGGCAGTGGCGATCGCCGCGGGGGCAATTCTGCCGTCTGCCGGCGCCTTCTTGGTCAGGAAGGCGCGGATGGCCCGCCTCAGCGGCTCACCTTGGCTCGCCGTGTAGAACGAACAATGGTTGTGCGGATCGGAGGCGTTGCCGCCGTTATATTCGATGTTCTTTTCGACGCCGAGCGCCTTGTACACTTCAGCGGCAGCGGCGCTCGCGGCATGCTGGCAAGTCGCGCACAACTCACCGATGCGTGAGTTGTCGAGCACGAGCAAGCCACGCGGCGCGTACATGGCGACGAGTGAGTGCGTGTCCGCCGGGATGGTATTCACTTTGCTTCGGTTGCTACCGAAGACGGTTCCGAACCAGCCCTGCGCTTCGGTCCACGCGGAATCCAATGTCTGCGCCGATTTTCCGTTCGGCCCGCTCGGATTGGTGTTCACGACGCGGAAAGCAGAGACGCCGCCCGTGCCGGATTCCTGCGGAATGCCCAGCGCAATGCGCTCGTCGAAGGCGCCGATGGTGAACGCGCCCTTGCCCAAGCGGGAACAACCGGTCACGCCAACGCCGGTCGGGTCGATGAGGCTGTTTCGCCCGGCGGCCTTCTCGTCGACCAACACGTCGATGATGCGGCTCACACCCCAGGCCCACGCGACTTGAGCGCTGGCTCCCGTGCTGCCATAGATGTCCGTGAATAGGCCGGAGCGGCTCGTTTCGCTCGCTAGCGTGTTGTTGTTGTAGTTGGCCGTGCCAACGCCCTCTTCCTTGATGAGCGCGGCAGGCAGGCTGCCGCCTCCCAGTCCGATAATGATCGGATACGGGCCAGCCGAGCCGGGCAGGCTCACTGACACGCTGAAATCGATGCTCTTTCCAGCGTTCTCGACGTGCACCTTGATGGACGTCGCGGTCACCGAGCCGGTGACCTTCTCGGGGCGGCCCGGCTTCTCACCATGGATGAACGTCTCGACGGCCTTCTTCAGCTCAGCTCGGCGGCATTTCCAATCCGACTTCTTGGAGATCCGCGTCCCATCGAAGGACTTGAACAAATCCGGCAGCTTGGCGTTATCCACGGCGGCTGGAGTCGCCACTACGCAGTCTTTGCCGTAAAATTCCACGAAATCAGGATTGTAAGTGCCAGTCGGCCCCGCGCCGCCGGCTGGCCCTGCGCCGCCGCTCGGTCCGGCTCCGGCAGTGGGCCCCGCGCCGGCGATGGGCGCTGCGCCGCCGTTGTTGGAGCTGCCGGCCACTGCAGGCGCTCCCGCCGTCGAGCCGTTCGCGCCGGCTGTTGCCGGGGCGCCGGCTGCGGAGCTACCTGCGGCGCCCGCTATGCCGGGAGAGCCCGCGGTGCCGCTGTTCGGGCTGCCGGCAACTGCCGGTGTCCCGGCCGACCCGCCGGGGGTGCCTTGATCCGTGCCGCACGCCGACCATACCGTCAGAGCTGCCAACGAGCAGAGGAGAGAGCTAGTGGAACGAATAATCGAATTTCGGATCGCCATGGCACCTTGCTCCAGCGCATCAAAGCACGCGAAAGGGAGGACTCTAACCTACCACGGCTCCTTCGCTGACGCGACGCCAACATGGCATTAGATACAAACTGTCGAAACGTCGAATCCGGATGTGGCGTGATGACATCAGCAACGGGAGCACCAACTTTCGCTACAGATTTAAACCCGCGCCTAGCGCGCTCGAGTGCGTGGCGTCGCGGCGATTTTTCCGTCACACAAAGTGAGTGCAAATGACTCGGTTTAGTTCGCGTCGTGAAGTGTTGCGATCGAGCGCACAGCTGTTGCCGGGAGCCGCGCTCGCGGCTCTGGGCTGTCGCTCGACGGAGAGCGCGGCGCCGGCTGCCGTGGTCTCGAAGCGCGTGCGTGACGTGCGCGCGGTTTCGTTCGTACTCGATGCCACGCCCACGCTCGAAGGTGCGGGCGTCAGTCTACGACGGAGTCTGGGCACGCGAGCTTTGTCTGCGCTCGATCCGTTTCTGCTCTTGGACGAGATCCACAGTGATCGGGTGGAGGATTACGTCAAAGGCTTCCCCACGCACCCGCATCGCGGCTTCGAGACGGTCACGTACATGATCAGCGGCTACATGGAGCATCGGGACAGCCTGGGCCAAGGTGGGCAGTTGCTGGCGGGCAGCGCGCAGTGGATGACTGCCGGGCGCGGCATCGTGCACTCGGAGATGCCCAATCCGGACGGTAACGTGTTCTGGGGCCTGCAGCTGTGGGTCAATCTGCCAGCCGCGCAGAAGCTGAGCAAGCCTCGCTATCAGAACGTCGCGCCGGATCGCATTCCCGAGCTCAGCGTGCAGGGTGCCCCGGTGCGGTTGGTCGCGGGCACGCTCGGCGGTGAGCGCGGACCGGTGGATGGCATCAGCGTCGAGCCCACGTTGCTCGATCTGCGTTTGCCCGCAGGCGCCACGTTCGAGCACGAGCTGCCGCAGGAACACACCTCGTTTGCCTACTTACTCGAGGGTCACGCGGAGCTCGGCGAAGCGCGTACCGCGGCGCGCGCCGGACAGATCGCAGTCTTCGGTCCGGGGCAGGTGTTGACGCTGCGCAGCGCCGGAGCCGCGGCGCGAGTATTGCTCGTCGCGGGGCGCAAGCTTGGCGAGCGCGTGGCGCGCCGCGGTCCGTTCGTGATGAACACCCAGGCCGAGCTCGAGCAAGCGTACGAAGACTTTCGGAATGGAGTGTTGGTGAGCGGCTAGGGATTTTGAGAGGGGGCGATCGCGATCCCGCATCGCAGCTCGCGGTGTGCGCGGTTCTCGGGATTGCACGTTCGGAAAGTCGCGGGCGATTCCGGCACCGACAAGCGCGTCGCCGCTGCGAGCTTGGCGGGCGCGGGCAGATCCTCGTCCACGGGGCAGAGAGCCGGGTGCGTTTGCGGAGCGACAAACAAAAGAGCAGCGCGGCCGGAGGAGGGGGACTCTGGCCGCGCTGGGTAAATTAGGTGAGCGGCTCGAAGTGAAGGGGGGAAACTCCGAGCCGCTCGTAGAAGTAGGACAGCGGCTCGGAGTGAGGGGGGACTCCGAGCCGCTGGTTAGTAGGAGCCGGCGACGCGATCTTCAGGCGGAGGGGAGCGCCCGGGCGTCGCCAGGCAAGCACTCCTACTGCAGGGTGCGTGCCAAACCGGCGCGACCGAAGAAAGCCTCATAAATCCGGCATTTCTGAGGGCTACGCGTCCCGACCTGGGGCAGATGAGACTGCGCCGCGTTTCGTTGTTGGAATCGCGGCTTGCGAGTCTGCGAGATTGGCCTAGCTGGGTAGAAGGCTACGCGCCGGCTTCGCGAACGACCCGGCCCAAGCGCGCGATCGCGTCGTCGATCGTGGCCTCACTGGGGCCGAACGAGAAGCGCGCGTGGTGCAGGAAGCGCGACGCGCGGCTACCGCGGCGCTGGCCGGGATCGACGTCGAAGAAGTGACCGGGGACGGTGATCACCTTTTGCTTCAAGGCCGCGCGGAACAAGGCATCACCCGTGTTGATCGAAGCGGGCAGGTTTGAGAGGTTCCCCCAGCAGTAGAAGGTGCCCTCGGGCTCGCGCTCGAAGCGCACGCCGAGCGCGCGCAGGCCATCGAGCATGCGGTTGCGCTTGCGGCGGAAGGTGGTGCGGATGGCCTCCGCTTCTGCGCGCGCGTGCTCGGCAGTGAGCACCGAGAGCGCTGCGGTCTGCATCGGCCGCGAACCACCGCCGTCCAAGAACGAGCCCGCGCTGGCGAGCGACTCGATCACCTTGCTCGGCCCAACCGTCCAGCTCACACGCCAGCCCGGGTAGCGCCAATTCTTGGTCAGACCGTCGAAGATCACGACCGGATCTTTCTCGACGTCTTCCACGTATTCCGCGGCGCTAAACAGGGACGGCCCTTCCTTCCACAGGTAGTGCGAATAGAACTCGTCCAGCAGCAACGTGCAGTCGAGGTGGCGCGCGGTCGACACCCAGGACTCGAGCTCGGGGCCGGTGATGGCCTTGCCCGTGGGGTTACATGGATTCGACAACAACAGCGCGCCCAAGCCGCGGCCCGAAATCTCGCGGCGCAACGCGTCCAACGAAAAATCGTAGCCGTGCTCGGGATCGAGCAAAATTGGGATCGGGGTGAAGCGGCGGAAGATGTCGAGCAGCTCTTCGTACGCGGTGTAGTCGGGCAAGAAGTGACCCAAATGGATCTGCCCGATCGCTGCGCAGGCGCGCATGATCGAGACGCGGCCGCCGCCGCACACGGCTACGTTCTCGGCGCTGTACTGCGAGGGCATGCCGCGTCGGAACAAGTTGTTGTACATGCTGGCGACGGCTTCGCGCACCTCCCACAAGCCGGCTACCGGCGCGTACTCTTGGTCGTTCAGCGAGATGTCCAGCTGCGTGATGCGCGCGGGCGCGCCGGGCAGCGGGCCCGTTTCCGGTTGCCCTTGACCCAGGTTGCACCACTCCGGATCTTCCGAACGGAAGCCGGCACGCGTGGCCTCCGACGTGACGTAGATGACTCCAGTGCGCGGGACGGGACGAAACGCACTCGGTGCGCGGTCAGCAGAATTTTCAGACATAGCCGTGGCGGACGCTACCACAAAGGGGCCAGATCCCTGCTTGCTAGCTTGCGCTGGTCGATTATTTCGCCTTGCACTCGCCTGCGCTGGCGACGCTCGCGCCGGCGTGGGCGGCCTCGCACTTGTTCGGATAGGTGCGGTTGTCGCAGCCGCACACGGGCATGTATTCGCGCGTGCACGCTTGCGGCTTCTTGGTGCACGTCCCACCGCTATCGGTCGCGCCGCATTGAGAGCGGTACGCGCAGTACAGACCCTCCGAGCAGTCCCCGTGCACGCCGCGCGTGCCGCACAGCTTGCCCTCTGCAATGCCAGAGCCGCTGTCTCCCGCGCACGCACCCGCTTTGGCGACCGAGACGCTGCTGCGGCCGGCCACGCAGGCCGTGGCGTATGTTTTGCCATCACAGCCGCACACGGGCGCAAACTCCATGGTGCACAGATCGGGGATCGGCTTGCACGTGCCGGCCATGTCCCCCGCGCCGCATTTGGCCGAAAGTGGGAATGAGCAAAATTGTTTTTCGGGGCACTGAACGCCGGCGAAACCTCCGCACATTTTGCCCGTGGCCGCCGCGGCTGAACCGGACGTGGCCGGCGCGGGTGCCGAGGGCGCGGCTGGCGGCAGCGGTCCCGAGCTGACCACACCGCTGGGCGTCAGCACTGGCATCGGTTTCTCGCTCGCGCTCGGAGCTGGCGGAAGGCTCGCGCTGGCGGTTGCGGTCGGCGCCTGAGCGGCAGCCGGCGTGGGTTGCGCAGAGCAGTTGGCGAGTCCCGCCAAGGACAGAAATGCCACGCACACCTGCATTCGCTTCGGCTTGCTCATGCGGCAGCATTAGCAACTCGAGCGGCGCGCGTCGAGCGCGTCGAGTACATCGGAGTGCATCGGAGCGCGCTGCGCCTTGCTGCTCAGAAAAAAACTGGCTCTACTGAAGGCATGGCAAAAGCATTCGGCGAGTGGAAGGTGCTCGAGCACGGCCCGCTGCTGACACTCGCGGACAACTTGCTCTGGGTGCAGGGCACAGTGCCGGGCATGTCGCTGAAGCGCTCCATGGTCGTCGTGCGTTTGAACGACGGAAAGTTGGTCATTCACAACGGGATTGCGCTGCAAGCTGCGCAAATGGCCGAACTCGAGCGCTTTGGCGCGCCCGCGTTCTTGCTCGTGCCGAACGGTGGTCATCGCTTGGACGCGCCCGCTTACAAGCAGCGCTACCCGGCGCTGCGCGTGCTCACGCCCAAGGGCTCACGCAAACGGGTCGAAGAGGTGATCCCGGTCGACGGCGTGTACGAAGATTTTCCGCATACGGACGAGCTTCGCCTCGAGACTCTGCACGGCGTTGCCGAGGCAGAGGGCGCGCTGATCGCTCAGTCCAGCGACGGTGTGAGCTTGGTCTTGAACGACTGCATGTTCAACATGGATCGAAAGCGCGATCCACTCGGCTTCTTCTTCACGACGCTTCTCGGCTCTGCGCCCGGACCGCGCGTGTCGCGCCTGGCCAAGCTGATGTTCGTCAAGGACAAGCAAGCATTGCGCGCGGACTTCGAGCGCTATGCCGAGCTGCCGAACTTGGTGCGCGTGATCGTCGCCCACGAGAAGGTGGCCAGCGGCGCGGACGCGCGGGCTTCGTTGCTGAAAGCCGCAACCTACCTATGAACGCCGGCTCACAGCCCCGTGATCGAATAGACGAAGCTCGACTTGGGTGAGCGCAGCCAGCGGCTGGCGATCACGGCGCGTTGCTCTTTGAAGGCGCCTTCGTCGTCGACCCAGCGCTTCTTCAAGGCGACGGCTGCGGCTTTGTCGCCGCGGCCTTTGATTTGCAAAACTTGCTGCGCCAGCGAGCTCGCGCCGGCATGCCACTTGTCGAGCTTGACTTCGTAGCAGCCTTTGTCGCTGCCGTTGGCTGCGAGTTGGCTCGGCTGCCATTCGACCACGCCACTCGTGCCCAGGCTGCCGAGCTGAATCGCCGCGAGCTGGCTGTAGTTTTTGGGTTTGCCTTGCGGATCGTACATGCCTTGTGCGATTTGCCCGAAGGTCCACGCGACCTCTTGTACGCGCGAGACGTTCGCTTCATCTTGCGTGATCAGCTGGCGGTCGACGAGCGTGGTTGGCAAGTAGAGCGCGGCGGTCTGCGCTTTGAGCTCTTCCAACGTGGCAGCGAGCGGTCCGCCGAAGATGGCCGAATCGACCTTGCCGTTGACTTGGTAGTCGTGAGAGGGCCCCAGATTGTGCGCGGCCTCGTGCAGCACGACGCCCAGCACCGCCGGCCTCGGATCGGCGAATTTCATGCTGCTCGAGCAGAACAGCGAGCTCATCTTTTCGCTCATCGACTTTTGACTGTCATCGTCGGTGTAGAGGTTGGTCATGACCACCGTGCGCCCACCTGTTTCGGCGACGGCGCCCCAATTCGGTAGTGATTGCCCAACGGTCGCGCCGACTGGCGCTCGGTTATCGCCCGCGTTGAGCACGATATCGATGAAGTCCGGCAATTTGAAACCGACCGCGCGCGCCCGGTAGGGCTTGCCAGCGAGCCGCGCGAGGTCGTTCTCCAGCTCTTGCTTGATCGGCTCGAGGCGTCTCCGCCAGGCAACCGAGTCCGGGTTGATGCGCGCGAACGCCAGCGCGAAGCCGGCCTTCCAGGCGCAAGGCTCGAAGTACACTTCGTCCGGTCCGACGCGTAAGTAGTACTTGGAGTTGTCCGTGCCCATCTTCACCCAAGCTCGATTGGCGCGCTCCCAATCATCGTCACGGAAGGCCTGTGCGGCGGCGCTCAAGTAAGCCTTCAGCGAAGGCTCTTCGCTGCCGAGCTCGGCCGCTCCTGCGTCGAGTTCGCTGGCGATCGAACTCATCTCGCTCGGGTAAGCTTTCGAGTACTTGAGCGCCTTGAAGGAATTCGGCGCGTCGCCCGAGGCCACCACGGCAAAATGGTCGAGCAGTTCGGACTTGTTCTGCTGGCGACTCAGGCTCTCGCAGAACTTCGGATCGCCCTGAATCGCCGCGGGATACAGGCCGAACGTCGGTTTGACGGCGCGCGGCAGGGCGTGGCAGGCGGGCTCGCGCTCGGTTCTCGGCGTCGTGCACTCGGGGCCTTGATTGCGAAAGAACAAGGCCGCGCTGGCCGGGTCGCTCGGATCCAGCTCGGCCTCCAGACGCGCAACGCCCTTTTGTTTGGCGTAGATTTGCTCGATCGCCACGGCCACCCGCAGCAAACGCGTGACCAGCTTTTTGTCGGCCTGCGCTTGCTTCGAAAAATCGCTCTCTACCAGCGTGGGCCGACCCTGCGCGAGCTCCAGCCGCACGGAGCTACGTCGTGCGAGATCGTCCGGCGCCAGGGCGCTCGCTGCCTCGGGCTTGGTCAATTGCTCGTACAGCGCGTCGAAGGCTTTGGTGAAGCGCGCCTGTTCGTCGACGAACTCCGCGCGGGGGTGGGCCACGTGGCTCCAAGTGATCGCGAGCTCTTTTGGCTGCAGAACGCCGTCCAGATTGGCGTCGGCCCGCCAGAAGAAGGGTAGGTTGTGCTCGACCGCGAGGCGATTGAAATCCAAGCGTGAGAGGCGATCGAACCCGGATTTTGCCGCGGCCGCTGGCGCAGCCGGCTCGATCTCGAGCGGCGGCTGCGCGACGGGCGGGCGGGCCTCGCCTGCCGCCCGGGGCTCACAGCTCGTCAAGAGTAGGAGCGCCCATCCGAAAGCTGCCCGAGGGATCGAGACTGACATGCGCGTCAGCATAATCCGAGCGCCAGATTGACGTCGCTCAGAAACGCGGGCTCGCTTGGAACACCGAAGACATGAAAGCATCGCAGAGTTTGATTGGTTTCGCGCTGGGTTTGGTTTTGACTGCCTGCGTGAGCTCAACGCAAAAACCCGAGGCCGCTGTCCCGTCCAAAACTCCCGCGGCGCCGTCCGCGCCCGCTGCCGACGTGTTCGTGCAGCCGAGCAGCCTGCCGTATCAGATGCCGCCTTTCGACAGGATCACGGATGCCAGCTATCGACCCGCGTTCGAAGCGGGCATGGCGGAGCAGCGTGACCAAATCGCCGCCATCGCCAACGACAAAGCCGCGCCGAGCTTCGAGAACACGATCGTCGCGCTAGAGCGTTCGGGCCGGATTCTGTACCGAGTGTCGAACGTGTTCTTCAACTTGCAGGGCGCGAACACCAATCCTGAATTGGATGCCATCGCGCGTGAATTTGCGCCCAAGCTCTCCGAGCATCAAGACGCCATCTATCTCGACTCGAAGTTGTTCGCCCGCGTGAAGGCGCTGTATGACGCGCGCGAGGCGCTGCACCTCGATCCGGAATCCGCGCAGCTCTTGGCGCGCACGCATTTGCAGTTCGTGCGCGCAGGGGCCAATTGCTCGGACGCCGACAAGGCTCGCCTGCGCCAGATCAACGGCCAATTGTCGTCGCTGACTACCCAGTTCCAACAGAACGTCCGGCAAGCGACGCAGAGCGGCGCTGTCGTGGTCGACAACGCGGCGGAGCTGGCTGGCTTTTCAGCCGAACAAATCGGCGCCGCGAAGGCCGCGGCCGAGGCGCGCAACCTGGCCGACAAGTGGCTGATCTCCCTGCAAAACACCACCATTCAGCCGCCGCTCGCCCAGCTCGAGAATCGCGCGCTGCGCGAGCGGATCTACCGCGCCTCGATCGCGCGCGCCAACGGTGGGGCTGCGGACAACACGCCGCTCATCTCGCAGATCGTGCGTCTGCGCGCCGAGCGCGCGAAGGTGCTCGGCTACGCCGACTACGCCGCGTACGTCTTGGAAGACGAGACCGCCGGCACCGAGAGCGCCGTGAACAAGTTGCTCGGAGATCTCGCGCCGCCGGCCATCGCCAAGGCCAAGCGCGAAGCCGCCGACTTGCAGGCGCTGATCGACCAGCAAGCGAAGGCCCAGCACACTCAGTCCTTCAAGCTCGAAGCGTGGGACTGGGCGTTCTACGCCGAACAGCTGCGGCAAGCGCGCTACGCCTACGATGAGTCGCAGGTGAAGCCCTACTTCGAGTTGAACCGCGTCCTTACCAACGGCGTGTTCTACGCCGCCACACAGTTTTACGGCATCACCTTCAAAGAGCGCCACGATCTGCCGCTGTACCGCGCGGACGTGCGCGCCTTCGAGGTCTTCGACCACGACGGCTCGCCACTCGCGCTATTTTTCTGCGACTACTACGCGCGCGACAACAAGCAGGGCGGCGCGTGGATGAACTCGTACGTCGACCAATCGACGCTGCTGGGTACGAAGCCGGTGGTCGCGAACCACCTGAACATCCCGAAGCCCGCCGAAGGTCAGCCCACGCTGCTCACCTTCGACGAAGTCACGACGCTGTTTCACGAGTTTGGCCACGCCCTGCACGGCCTCTTCTCCAACGTGAAGTACCAGTCCCTGTCGGGCACGAATACCCCGCCGGACTTCGTCGAGTACCCGTCGCAGTTCAACGAAATGTGGGCCGATGAACCGGCGGTGATCGCCAACTACGCAAAGCACTACCAAAGCGGCGCGGCCATCCCGGCGCCGCTCCTGACTCAGGTGCTCGCCGCTCGCAAGTTCAACCAAGGCTTCATGACCAGCGAATACATCGCGGCCGCGATCTTGGATCAGTCCTGGCATCAAGTGCCTGCCGCGCAGCTAGAAAAGCTGCCCCAAACGCCCGAGCAGGTGATGCCCTTCGAGCTCGCCGCGCTCGAGGCCGCGGGCGCCGACTTCGCGCCCGTGCCGCCGCGCTACCACAGCCCCTACTTCCTACACATCTTCTCCAGCGGATACGCGGCCGGCTACTACGCGTACCTATGGAGCGACGTGCTCGCTCGCGCCACCGAAAGTTGGGTCCACGCCCACGGCGGCCTCAAACGCGAAAACGGTGAGCTATTGCGCGCCAAAGTGCTGTCACGTGGCCGCACCGAAGAGCCCTCCAAGTTCTTCCGAGACTTCTACGGTGGCCCGCCCAACATCGAGCCCCTGCTCGAAAGCCGCGGCCTCACCCTCGGCCCGAGCAAGCCACCGCCCGCGAAGCACTAGAGCGCGAAACGGCTTTGCCCCATGCTCAACTGTTCGCGTTTTTTGCGACGACGATCATGGTGGGCTGGATGGGGCCTGAGTCGCTCGAAGCGAAGCAGGAGTCACGACGCGATTCTCTTCCGGGAGCGCGCTGCGTGCGGAACCCAGCGTGACGCGAGCTGCGATGCTGGACCGCGATCGCCCACTCTCGGGAGATCTACCCTGGTGCGGTCAATTCTCAGCGAATTCGCTGAATGCTCGGTAGCGTCACCACACCGAGCACGTGTCTTTCGGTCGCATCGGGGAGCCGACCTTGCACGAGAAGGCTTCGCCGAATTCTGGCATGTTGGTGAGCGGACCACGCACGCGGAAGCGGGGCGGGGAGTGCGGGTTGGTTTGCACGACCATGCGCTCGAAATCCGGGCGATAGGCTGCGCACCAACCCTGAGCGAAGCCCAAGAAGAACTGCTGATCTTCGCTCATGCCGTCGGCCACGACGGCTTCTTTCGAGGCCTTGCGCAGCGCGCGGTAGGCCTCGAAGGCGAGCTTGAGCCCGCCGTTGTCGGCGATGTTTTCGCCCAGCGTGAGCGCGCCGTTCACGTGTAGGCCGGGCAAAGCCTCATAGGCGCTGTATTGCTTCTCCACGCACGAGATCTTGGCTTTGAATTTGTCGCTCGCGGACGCAGTCCACCAGCTCTTGAGGTTGCCCTTGGCGTCGAACTGCGAGCCTTCATCGTCGAAGCCGTGCGTGAGCTCGTGGCCGACGACCATGCCGATCGCGCCTGCGTTGACGGGCAAGCCCTGATTGATGCCGTAGAACGGGGGCTGCATGATGCCCGCGGGGAACACCATCTGGTTGCGCTGTGGATCGTAGTAGGCGTTCACCGTGGGCGCGGTCATCTGCCACTCGGTGCGGTCCACCGGTTTGCCGACTTTTTGCAGCGCGCGCTTGAGCTCGTAGTTTCGTGAGAGCAGCGCACTCTTCGCGTAGCTCTTGGGATCTACGGGAAAGTCGTAGCTCTTCCACTTCTCCGGGTAGCCGACCAGGTAGGCGAGGGAGGCGAGCTTCTCGTGCGCGCGCTTGCGAGTTTCCGTGTCCATCCAATCGAGCGCGTCGAGATCCGCGCCCATCGCGCTGCTGATCGCCGACACCATGGTTTCCGCGGATCGCTTGCTGTCACCGGGGAAGTGGTCTTTGACATACGGCTGAGCGAGTAAATCTCCGAGCGCCGTATCGGTCGCGTGTACACAGCGGCGCCAGCGGGGCGGCAGCTCGGGCTGCCCGGTCAATGCTTGTTGCATGCGGAAGCGCTCATCCACGAACGGCTTGGACAGCAGCGACGCCGTATCGCGCACGATTTGCCACTTGAGATAGCTTTGCCAGACGGCCGGCTTGGTCGTCGTGATCAACGTTTGCAGACCTTCGAAGAATTTCGGCGCAGTGACGCTGATCTCTTGGATCGCCGGAAAGCCGACGCCCTTCCAATAGCCGTCCCAATCGAACGCGGGCACTGCCTTGGCCACGCCTGCGCGATTGAGCCGATTGAACATGGTCTTCGGATCGCGCCGCTCGACCTTGGTCTTGGAGATCTTGGCCAGCTCCGTCTCTAGAGCCAGCACGTCCGCCGCGGCCGCGGTCGCGCGCTTTTCCGGCATTCCGGTGAGCACCAACATGCGCGCGACGTGTTCGCGATAGGTGGCGAGCAACTTCTTCGAGTTCTCATCGTCGCGCAGGTAATAATCGCGATCCGGGAGGCCCAAGCCGTTCTGATCGAGGTTGGCGATCCAGCGCGTCGCGTCGTCGGCGTCTTGCGCGGGTGAGGTATCGAACAGCGGCGTGATGTTGACGGCGTGAAGTTCGGTGATCACCGCGGACAAACTCTTCGCGTCCTGCACGCGGGCGGCTCGCTCGAGCAGCGCGCGGATCGGCTGCACGCCTGCCTTGTCGGCGCCGGCCTCGTCCATGCAAGCGCCGTAAAACGCGCCTAGCTTCTGCGTCACTGGATCGGAGGAGCCCGGCTTGGTCGCTTCTTCCAAGATGCGCTTGAGCTCGAGCTCGTTGCGCTTTTGGATCTCGTTGAACGAGCGCGACCACGCCGGCTCGTCTGCCGGGATCTGCACGTTTTTCAGCCAGTTTCCGCAGGCGTACTGATAAAAATCCGTGCACGGGTCCTGGCTGCGATCGATCGCCAGTGGGTCGAGGCCAACGCTCGCCAGCGTGACTTTGACGAGCGGCTTGCTCGGAGCCGCGCTGGAAACCGCCGGTACGGGCGCCGGCTGAAGGACGACAGGCGGCGGCGCGGTGCCAGCGCAGCCGGTGAGCAACGCGATACCGAGCGGCAACGTTCGGGCTTCGAGCAAAAAACGAAACGGGTGTGCGCGGTCACTCCGGGGGTGCATGCTCGGCGCAGCGTAGTGCCAAGCGCCGAGCATTTCCAGAGCAATGCCCGGACGAGCTAGCTGTGCGACGGCTTTGCCGCGCGCTCGGGCTTGAGCCATAACTCGCGCCCCACGGCCAGGAGCACGAGCGCGATGAGCGAGAACGGGATCATCGACAGCAGATCCGAGCGCTCACCTTCGAAGAACGGATTGTGCGCCGCCGCCCAATGCTCCAGGCTGCGGTTGGTATTGCTGAGTACACCGGCCATGAAGGCAATCACGATCCCGGCGATGGCTCCGCCCGCGATGTAACCCGAAGCCAGCAGTACGCCGGGGCTCTTGTCGCCCTCGGCGGTCAGCTCTTCTTCGCTCAGCTTTTGGCCCGCATTCTTGCGCCGAACATACCAATCGACCAGGCCGCGCAAGAGCCCGCCGACGAAGATGGGCGAGGTCGACGAAAGCGGCAAATACACGCCGACCGCGAACGCCAGCGAGGGGATACCGCTCAGCTCCAGCACGACGGCGATCATCACGCCGAGCAAGACCAGCGCCCAGGGCAGCTGCTGATTGAGGATGCCCTTGATGATGTACGAGATCAGCGTCGCCTTGGGCGCGTTGAACTTGGAGACACGCGAGCCGTCGGGGCGTTCCTTATGAGTGCCATTGATGCCCGGATCCATCAGGTACGCGGCTTGGCCGTCCGCCGCGACCAAGTATTTCCCGGGTTGACCGTTCACGGAGTCGGTCTTGTGCCACACGAAAAACTCGCGCGCGTCGCTGCTCGCCTGCGGACCTTGCAGCTTCTCCTTTTGCGTCAGCGCGGACACGTCCGCGCGCAGGTCGCTGGCGAAAGTACGACGAATCGCGAGTAACGGCGCGCGCGTCTGGGGGTCGACCAAGTATTCGCCGGGTAGCAGCCCCGCTTCTGCGGTCGCTAGTTGTAATAGCCGATACTCGGCCTTTTCCGGCGGCTGTTCGGCTTCGTATTTGGGCAACGCGGCAAAGCGTTCCGCCGCCAGCGGCGTTGGCTGCGCGACGTGCTCGAAGCTCACGGCCGTGACGTAGACCGTGGCGGCGTCGTTCAACTTGAGCAGGATTGGGCCCAGCAGCAGCGCCGAAACCAGCGCACCGATCAGGATCGAGATCTGCTGCAGGCGTGGCGTCGCGCCGATCAAAAAGCCCGTCTTCAGATCTTGTGAAGTGGAGCCGCCGTTGGAGGCCGCGATGCACACGATCGCGCCGACCGAGAGCGCGGTGACGTAATAGCTCGGCCCCGTCCAACCCAAGAGCAGGAAGATCGCGCAGGTGAGCAGCAGCGTCGCGACCGTCATGCCCGAGATCGGATTGGACGAAGAGCCAATCTCGCCGGTCAAGCGCGAGGAGACGGTCACGAAAATGAAGCCGAACAGCACGATCAACAGCGCGCCGAGCAAATTCATGTGCAGCGGCCGCGCGACTACGATCGCCGCCAGCAGCACAATCAGACCCACGCCCACGAACTTGATCGACAAATCTCGGTCGGTACGCAGTCCCTCGTGTGCATTCGGGGTGACGCTCTTCTTGCCCAGTAGATCGCCCAAACTGCCGCGTAGGCCTTGCCAAATCGTCGGCAGCGCGCGCACGAGGCTGACCACGCCGCCCGTGGCAACCGCGCCCGCGCCGATGTACAGCACGTACGCAGCGCGGATCTGATCCGGCGCCATCTGACTGATGGGTACGAGTCCGGGCGCCAGCGCGTGCGGATTGGCGCCCCCAAAAAATGCGATCGCCGGGATCAACACCAAGTAAGCGAGCACGCCGCCCGCGCACATGACCGCGGCGATCCGCGGCCCGATGATGTAACCCACGCCCAAGAGCTCCGGCGAGATCTCCGCGGCGATCGAGCCAGTTTTCAGGGGCGCGGCGAAGATTTTCTCCGGCACTTCCTTCCACAGCTTGAGCGCGGACATCAGCACTTTGTACAAAAGGCCGATCGCGAAGCCGGCAAAGATCGTCTTGCCACCGCTGACTTCACCCGCGCTCGAATCCGCCGTGGCCGCCGCAGCGCGCGATTCCTCGGATGCGCCCGCCTTCAACACCTCGGCGCACGCGGTGCCTTCCGGATACTTCAAAATCCCGTGCTGCTCCACGATCAGCGCGCGGCGGAGCGGGATCATCATCAAGATCCCCAGCAAGCCGCCCAGCACCGAGACCAGCGCGACGCGCGTGAGCTCGAGATCGAAGCCCAAAATCATGATCGCCGGCATGGTCACGCCGATGCCGAACGCGATCGACTCGCCCGCCGAGCCCGCCGTCTGCACGATGTTGTTCTCCAAGATCGTGCGGTTGCGCAGCCCGAACTTCGAGAGCACGCGAAACAGCGCGATCGAGATCACCGCCACCGGAATCGAAGCGCTGACCGTGAGCCCGACCTTCAACACCAAGTACAGTGAAGAGGCGCCGAACACCACGCCCAGCACCGTCCCCGCCAAGAGCGGCACCAGCGTGAACTCCGGCAAGTTCGCCGAAGCAGGGATGTAAGGCTTGAACGCGTGTCCCGGGTGGGGATGGGGCGCTTCCGGCGGAGTCGGGGCGTGCGGCGTCTCGGACGACATCCCCGTTGGTTTATCGCGTTTCGGCTCGGGATGGGCGCCTGACTCGCGCGTCGGCCGCCTACTAACTCGACTGAATGCCGATCGACCCAAAATTCCTGAAGGCCGAGGAGCTTGGAATTCGCTTGGGAGTCGTCTCCGGCCTGCCGATGGGAGGCACACCGGTCTGGAAGCACCAAAAAGCGAGCGATCGCATTCGCAGCGCCGTTGGCGCGAAAAGCCGGCTCGAGCTGCACCCCGTGTTCACGCTGGTGGCGGCTACGCGGGCGCCTGCTAAAAATTTAGCACTGATATGCTTGCTAAATTTTTAGCACCTGAATAGGCTGCTCGAGATGGCCAAGCCGCCGCTCACCCGTCGAGAGCGAGAAATCATGGATATCGTGTACCGCCTGGGGCGGGCTAGCGCGCAGGAGGTGCTGGATAATCTGGCGGATGCGCCGAGTTATTCGGCGGTGCGCGCACTGCTCCGGCTGCTGGAAGAGCGCGGCCACGTGCGGCACATCCAGGAAGGTGGGCGCTTCATCTTCTTGCCGGCGGTGCCTCGCGGTGAGGCCCGGCGCAAGGCGCTCTCGCACGTCGTGTCCACGTTCTTCGGTGGCTCGGTGGAAGAAGCCATGCTTACGCTGGTAGAGTCTTCAAGCCGCAAGCTGTCCTCGGATGAGCTCGAGCGCTTGGCGGCAATCGTCGAACAGGCGCGCAAGGAGGGAAAGTAGTCATGACTTTGGTTTCAGCCCTGGGCCTCGTGCTGCGTGCCTCGTTCCTGCTGGCGCTGTCGCTGGCCGTGCTGCCTGCGCTGCGCCGCGCGTCGGCTTCATTGCGTCGCTGGCTGATCTTGCTCGGGCTCAGCGCATCGCTGGCCGTGCCGCTCTTCGCGCTGTCATTCCCGGGGCGACCCGTGGTGCACGTCGCAGCGCCCGCGTTCGCCGGTCGCGTCGTGGCCGAAGCACTGTCGACCAACGTCGCTCCGAACCCGCTGCACGTCGCGCGTCCGGCGAGCGTTCAGAGCGCGCGGTGGCGACCGAGCCCGAGCGCATGGCTGCTCTCGATTTGGGCTGCCGGAGCGCTGTTCGTCGCGGTGCGCGCGCTCCGGGGTAGTCTGTGGGCCTGGCGTTTGAGCAAGGCGGCCAGGCCCGAGCGCGCCGGTATTCGCGTCAGCTCCGCGATCGAAGCGCCGGTGGTGGTCGGCGTGTTCCGTCCGCTCGTGCTCTTGCCGACGGACTCACGACGCTGGACTGAAGAGCGCATGCACGCGGTGCTGCTGCACGAGTTTTCGCACGTGCGGCGTCACGACGGCTTGGCGCTCCTGATCGCGCAAGTCGCGTGCGCGCTGTACTGGTTTCAGCCCCTTGCCTGGTTCGCCCGCAGCAGGCTACGCCGCGAATGCGAGCTCGCCGCAGATGAAGCCGTGATCGCGGCAGGCCTGCGCCCGAGCAGCTACGCGCAGCACCTGCTGGAGATTGCGCGCGGGCCAGTCCCGGCGGGCGGCATCGCGATGGCGTCGCGCCCTTCCGAGTTGGCGCGGCGGATCCAAGTGCTGGTCTCGCGCGATCGGCTGCCCAGGCCGTTCACGCGCACCCGCGCCGCGCAGCTCGGCGCGGCGACCTTGATCGTGCTGGCCTGCGTGGCCTGCGTGGACGCCGGAACGAAAGCCGCTCGTGCGCCGCACAATGCCTCGGGGTCGAGCGCCGCAGCACCCACCAACGCCATCGACGCCCGCCTGCAGGCGATCGCGGATGACGAAGCGCGGCGCCTACACGCCGAATGGGACGCCGAGCGCGTCGCGATCGTCGTGCTCGATCCGCGTACCGGCGCAATGCTCGCCAACTCCGATAGTGCGCCCGGCCAGCCGATCGTGCCCGCATCGACGCTCAAGCCGTTCGCGGTAGCCATGGCTCTGGACGCCGATCTGATTACACCCGAGCAGCGCTTCGACTGCGGCAACGGCACGCGCAACTACGACTCGCAGGTGCTGCGCGACGCCGGGCAATACGGCTCACTCAATGCGGCCGAGATCCTGGCCGTGTCCTCCAACGTCGGCCTATCGCGGATCTTCGACGTCCTCGGTGGCGAACGCCTGGGCGATGGCTTGCGACGTTTCCACCTCGGAGCCCCAGCCAATATTCCCAGCGGGACCATGAAAGGCGCAATCATCGCCCTGGGCACGGCCAGCACCACGACGCCGCTCGCACTAGCCTCTGCTTACGGCGTGTTTGCCAACGACGGCTTGCTCGCGACCGGCGGAAGCGCGCAGCCCGAACGCGTGATCAAAGCATCGACCGCCAAGACGCTGCGCGCGATGCTCGAAGGCGCTGTCAGCGGCGAACGCGCCACGGGCAAAGCCGCTGCGGTCTCCGGCGCACGTGTGGGCGGAAAAACCGGCACGAGCGATCCCGATTGCTGTGTCGAAGGCAGCGGCACAGTCGCGAGCTTCGTCGGCATCGTCCCGATCGACGCCCCCCGTTGGGTGATCTACGTCGGCGTTGGCAAGCCGAACAAGGAAGGCTCCGGCGGCACGATTGCGGCGCCCGCGTTCAGCCGAGTGGCGACGCGCGCGCTCGGGCGCTAGTCAGCGCTCGGCGTTGCGCTCGATATGCAGGGCCGAGTAGAGGGAAACAAACGCAGCCGGTCCGTCTGACCTCGACCCACGAGTTCCAGAAAGCCCGGGCCGCTCCGGATTTCTTTGGAATGTGCAACTAGGGTGGATACGGCACCCCCATCGGTCTCGCAGCAGACGGCACACAGCGGATCCCTTTCGTCCCCCATCTGGCCAGGCGCTTACGCATCACCAGCTACTTTGATCCGTCTGCCGTCTCGGGACTCCTCGAGAACATCGAAGTATTTTGAAGCGCGCCCTTTGACGCGGCGGCGACCGGCCGACTCGCCGCAGGGCGGTGTGGGCCGGCGCACCTTGCAGGCCCCCCTGCCGGCGGGCATAGTCCCCGGCGCAGATGGGCACGAAATGGCTGCTGATTGCTCTGCCTCTGACCGTGTTCGGAGTGCTCGTGCAGTCGGTCTTTTGGGTGCCGACTTACGATAGCCAGACTCGGGGCAATCCGGAGCGGCTGCGCACGTTTTTGCGCGCTTCCATCGGCGATGCCAAGCTCTTGAATCCGATCATTTCTTCGGACGCGGTGGCGTCGGAGACGATCAGCAACATCTTCGAAGGGCTGGTTGATGGCGACGAGAACCTGAAGCTGATCGGCCGCCTCGCCGACCACTGGCAGATCAGTGAAGAGGCCTATGTGGCAGCGCTGCCGGAGCGAACGTTGCCTGACGGGCGGCCTGCCAGCGCGGCTCACGTCGCGTCCGCGATCGAGGCGGCGTGGAAGGGCGCGCGGCTCGGCGGCGTCGAGGCGAGCATCCAGGGGCTGGAGCTGGTGCCGGAGGAAACGCGCACGTTGACCGAGACTGCGCTGGTCGACGATGGCAAGGGTAAGAAGGCACCGCTCGAAATCGAGCTCAGCGTGGCTGTCCCAGAGCGCGTGAAGATTCGGCTGTCCAAGGTCGAGTCGCGCTTGTTCGACCAGCTGGAGTCAGCCCTGGGGGCGGGCTATTTTCGCGGTTTTCCGCTCCGCGATCGCATCAAAGCCAAAAATCCGCGGCTGCTCCACCACCTCAGCGAAAAATTGCCGGAGCTGCTCGGCGTGGGCGAGCACAATCCGATCGTCACTTTTTACCTGCGTCCTGGCGTTCGTTGGCACGACGGCGCGCCGTTCAGCGCCGAGGACGTGAAGTTCACCTACCAAGCGCTGGTGAACCCGCGCAACGCTTCGCCGCGCGCTTCCTCGTTCGACACGATCAAGTCGGTCGAAGTCG
>Ga0247760_1000109_pt1 | contig 82268 bp, 66 predicted proteins | sample UWRJL171409R4_FD_179936 | JGI IMG/M metagenome (GOLD analysis project Ga0247760, IMG submission 179936) | Plant litter microbial communities from Arlington Agricultural Research Station in Wisconsin, United States - UWRJ-L171-409R-4 | ecosystem: Environmental > Terrestrial > Plant litter >... | reverse complement strand
TCCCAACGCAGCTCCAAGAGCCCGACCACGACCGCCGAGAGGCAGACTGCCAGCAACTCGCGCCCGTCGGTCTGCCATTCTAGGGCGAGATCGAGCGGGCGAATGCGGGTCACGTCGGCGTCGCTGCCGGTCTCGACGAACTCGGCCAGGCGCGCGGCCAGAGCCTGGCGATCGCTGGCGACGCTTCCGAGCAACGCGGCTCGGGCTCGACCGAGGGCGCCCGCGTCAACGGGCGTGACCGTCTTGCGAAAGCAAGCGCTCTTGCCGGCCTGTACGTCGCGGTCCGCGTTGCGTAGCTCGGCTTCGATGCGGTCGACCATGCGCGAGGCTTGTAGGCGCAGCACCGGGTTGATCAGCGCGTAGCGGGGATCCATGCTGATGCGCACGTGCACGCGCGTGCCGCGCTCCGGCAGTGACTCGAGCGCGAAGCTCGTCTCGATGCTCTTCATGACGCCGCCATGCAGCACGCGGCGCACGCTGAAGCGCTCGCCCTCCACCCACTCGAAGGGGCGTTCTTCGTACTCCATGGGCAAGCCCGCGGAGACCGTGCGCACCACGAAGCGCGCGGCGCTTCCGTCCGTGTTCGGGGTGAGCTCGAGGCGCCCCAAGCCGATGGCGCGGTTCAGCCGCTCCGTGTCGGCGACCGCGCACCAGAGGGGAGCGCGATCCGACGCGAGGTCGATCTGTCGTGCGACGACGACCTGGGCCATTGGCCGAGAATCTAGCAAGACGCCCTGTAAAAAGCTCAACTAGACCGGAAAATATCGGCGCTACCGGCCCTGGGACTCGAAATGATGCGCGCCGGCTCGCAAAGCTCGTGGTTTGCCGACTCCAGACTACACTGCGCCCGCGATGAGATTTCGAGCGATTGCCATGGCCAGCGAGCGCAGCAATGCGGTCGGCACCGTGGAGCTCGAGTGCGCGCCGGTCGGGCTGTCTTTGTTGTATTTGGGCGTCGCGGGCTTCAGCGAAGGGTACGTGCCCGTCACGCAGAGCGCGAGCGAGAAGCTGCTCGTGCCTTGGCCCCAGCTTTTGGAGGCCTCACTGGACGGCGAGCAAGTATTTCTGGCGCTCGACGCCAAGCTCAGCCCGCGAAATCGACTGTGCCTGGTGAACTTCTCGAGCGGCAACACGGCGCACCATCACAAGCTCTATCGTCGCCGCCTGCTCGTGCGCTTGGCGACGGTCGGTGCGGCGCTGAGCGGCGCGCTGATCGCTAGCGCGGCTGCGTTTCGTTTGGCGCCCGGCACGACCGCGATCGGCGCGTTCGCGATCGCCCTGGGCACGGCGGTTCTCCTGTGTGGGCTCGGCTTCTTCGCGGATCAGCTGCTGAAGAGCGGCGGCCTCGAGGGAGCGCTGGCGCGAGAGGCGTTCGTGGCCGATCTTTCCGGGTTCTTGCCGAACTTGGTGCGCTCGCCGACCGCTCCGCCGCCGTCCTCCTCGAAGGCCTCGCCGCTGGCGGTTTTTCAGGGCTTTTTGCCGCGTACGGGCGCCGCGATCGTGATGAGCCTGACGGCCGCGACGCTGTCCTTCGTGCTGATGATGCAGTGGCTATTGACGACCGATCACGCGCACGAGCTCGCGGCGCACGCGCCGCGCCTGGCCGATCAGCGAAAGCAAGCGGCGAGTGAAGCCGTCGCTCAGGCTCCCACAGCAGCAGCCAAGAGCACGCCGTCAGCGGCGCGACCGGCGCAGCCCGCGCCGGCCGCTGCGGCGTCCGCGATCGCCGACGCCAACAGCGCCTGTCGCTGTCGGCGCTCGGATTCCTTGCTCTGGCGAGATCCGATCCCGCAGTTGAGCGTGCTCACCATGTCGCGGCACGTGCGCCGCGGGCGAGAGGAAGACGAGCGCAAGGACAAGAACTATACGGAGGCGGTGATCGGCATCGTCAACAATTCGAGCGATCCGCTGCGCGACGTGGCGCTTTCAGTGGAGTTCTTCGAGCGCGACCCGCCGCCTTCGTCCAAACGCTATTCGACCGCCATCCGCCCGCTATTTTTCGAGGGCCCGCTCTTGCCGGGGCAGGCCATCAAGTGGGACGTGCAGGCGCGCGGCTCGGAGTTCGACGTGCACAATCCGCTCACGGGCAACGTAGGCGTCGAGGGCGAGAACGCGGCGCCCACCAACTTGCTCGCGGAGCTCTTGCACGCGCACAACCGCCCGGTGCGCATGCACGGCGCGATGCTGCTCTCGTTCTTCGGCGATCCGCGCGCCAAGGATGCGATCTTGGAGCTGCGCGAGGCGCTGCGCGAAGACGAAGCGCCGTACCTCGATCGGCTGCTGCAGGCGGTGGCACCGCTGCACGTGTGCGCGCTCAAGCTGAGCGAGTACGGGGATTCGCGCAGCGCTTCGGCGTGCGTCTTCAACGCCAGCAAAGAACCGCAGCGAGATCTCGGTCTCCGACTGCGCGCGCTCGATGGCGGCGAGCTGACCGAGAATCCTGCCGGGGCGCCGCCGACGGTGCTGGCCGAGGTGACCATCCCAGTGCCCGGCACGCTTCCGCCGGACACCGGCACGCGGATCAGTACGGAGTTCGCGCTGGCAGGCACGAAGCCCGTCGCCTTCGAGGCGTTCGCGGATCGGATCGATCTGCTGCCGCGCTGAGCGCTTCGCGCGCTCGACCTCTCCCAGGGTATGGGTGCGGCGTGTTGGACGGCGTTTGGAGTGCTGGGGTACGGCTGACCCGGGAGAGGTCTAAAGCTCGGCTTTGGCTACGGGCAGGGCGATGTTTGCGGCTTGGAACATCTGCGTTAGCCCGGGTTTGTCGTTGGCTTTGGCGAGCGCTTCTTCCGGGGCGACCAGGCCGTCCTTCACCAGTTTGAACAGGCTGTCGTTCATCAGCGCCATGCCCAGCTTGCGCCCGGTTTGCATGATGGACGGGATCTGGAAGATTTTCTGTTCGCGGATCAGGTTCGAGATCGACGGTACGCCGAACATGATTTCCCAGGCTGCGGCGCGGCCGCCGCCGATCTTCTTGCACAGCATTTGGGCCATCACGCCCTTCAAGCTGTTGGCCAGCATGACGCGGATCTGATTCTGCTGTTCGGGCGGGTACTGATCGATGATGCGGTCGATGGTGGCGGGCGCGGAGGAGGTGTGCAGTGTGCCGAACACCAAGTGCCCCGTCTCCGCGGTTTCGAGCGCGATGGCGATGGTCTCCAGATCGCGCATTTCACCGAGCAGCACGATGTCCGGATCTTCGCGCAGGGCGGCGCGCAGGGCCTTCTTGAAGGAGTCCGTGTGCTCGCCCACTTGGCGCTGATTGATCAGACACTTCTTGTTGGGATGGACGAACTCCACCGGATCTTCGATGGTGATGATGTGATCGCTGCGGTTGCGGTTGATGTAGTCGATCAGCGCGGCGAGGGTCGTGCTCTTGCCGGAGCCCGTGGGGCCCGTGACCAGCACCAAACCCTTCGGCAGGTGGCAGAGCGAGAGCACTTCTCGCGGAATGCCGAGCTCCTCGACCGACAAGATTTTGCTGGGAATCACCCGGAAAACGGCGCCGACGCCCTTGAGATCCACGAACAGGTTGGCGCGGAAGCGGCAGATCCCGGGCAGTTCGTAAGCAAAGTCGCTGTCGTGCGTGCGCGCGAACTCTTCCTTATTTCGGGCGGGCACGATCGGCATGATCATGCGCTCCATGCTCTCGGGCGTGAGCGGCGGAAAGCCGGCCAGCGCTTCCATCTCGCCGTCGCGGCGGATCATCGGCGGGGCGCTGACGGACATATGGAGATCGGAGCCCTTGGACGCGACCAGCTGCTTCAAGAGTCGATCGATTTCGCCGGTGGGCCCCGCGCTGCTCACGGCGGGCATGCTGGAGCGGCTCTCGGTCGTCGGCGGGCGGCTGGGCATGGCCGGAGCGCGATCGATGTTCGCCTCGATGATGTTGGCCGACGACGGCGAGCTCATGCCGTAGGCGGGGATGGGCGGCGCGGGGCGAGGGATGGCGCGCTGTCCGTTCAGGTCGCACTTGTCGAGGAAGAAATAAGCGGACAGTTGCCCGCCCTTCACCTCCACACGCACGCGCGCAGGGCCCTTGTCTTCCAGCGGAAATTCCCACTCCGCGTAGCCCGAGCTCAAGCTGCGACGAGCTTCGGGCGTGAGCACCGGGTCGATCATCGTCTGCACGCGATCGCTGGTTTGCGCGTCGCCGCGCACTTCGCTCTCACCCTGAGGGGTCACGACCACCGTGCGCCGCCCCGGGATCAGCCGGACTTCACTGCCACCGACGGACAGCGTTCGCTTCAACAGATCGATGATTGGTGACGCCATGGCCAGCCTGAAACGATGCCGAGTCCTACTCCGCTTGGCAAGACGGAACGATCCCGAGACTATTTAAGCCCTTAGCCGTGAGTATGGACGGCCTCAGCCGTGAATGTGGACGACCGTGCCGCGCTCTTTGTTGACCACGCCGTGCCAGTCTGCGGGCACGGTCGGGTCGGTCCATTCGAACAGCCACGCGGCGTCGTCCGCGGCCAGGTTCACGCAGCCGTGGCTGCGCACCTTGCCGAAATCATCGTGCCAATAGGTGCCGTGGAGCGCGTAGCCTTTGTGGAAATACTGCACGAACGGCACGTCGCGCAGGTTGAAGGAGTCGCTCTTGTCGTCGTCCCCGTCCATCGTCGAGCTGACCTCCTTCTGGTAGATCATGAACGTGCCGCGCACGGTCGAGAGCGTGGTTTCGGGGTCGCCCATGCCGGCCCGGCCGGTGCTGACGAGCGTTGCATAAACCGGCCTCGTGCCGACGTAGGCCACCAGCGTCTGTTGCTTGATCGAGATATCGAGCCACTTGCGATCGCCGGTGGCAAAGCTGGGATAGGACGTGCGCGCCGGTACGATACGCAGAAATTCCTGCGGCGCGAACGAGCCGTCCCGCATCTCGAGCAAGCCGCCCGTGCGCCGCTTGCCGTCCAGGAGCTTGAGCCCTTCGCGGTAGCCGAACGCGCCTCGCCCGACGGGATTGCCCGCCGCGTCCGACACGTACTTCGGCACTGAGCGATCTTTGACGAAGGCCACCGGCAGGGTCTCGCCCTCCGGCAGCTCGACGCCATGGAACTCGCTCGGCTCGACCAATTTGACCCGGTCGAGCGCGATCACGTCAAGCTCACTGGTCAGGCCAAATGCCCGGTCTTGCCAGAGGAAGGTCTTGGCGATCGCGAAGCCGCTGTCGGCGCTGGCGGGACCCGCGTGCGCCACGTAGCGCAGCGTGGTCTTCACGCCGTAGGGTTTCTCGAGCTTCTGGCCCTGCGCCAGAAAATCCGGCGGCTCACCGAGCTCGAACAACTTACCCAGCTTGCCAAAGGCGCGCATCCGCTCGCGAAAGTTGGCGGCGCGCTGGCTCACGTCCATGCCCTCGGACTCGTTCATCTGCGCCTTGCTGGGCAGCTTGAAATAGAGCAGGGGTGGTGTCTCGTTCGATAGCGCGTACAAATAGGGCGCGCCGTGCCCGCGGATCGGTCGGTTCAGCGAGGCGACCGCTACTGGGTCGTCGATCTTGAGTGAGGCGCCCAGACCGATGCAGACGAAGCCGCGCGGGTTCACGCGGTACCAGCCGCCGTCGCAGCCGTCATTGACGATCGCGGGGCCGCGCGCGTCGACCAGCGCGCCGACGCGCAAATAGCCGTAGCGCGTGCGCTGCTTGCCGACGTCGGTGTAAATCCAGGTGCGCCAAGCGACGCTCGCGACGCGCGTGCCGTCGGGCGTGAACGGCAGATTGTCGTCAATGGAGCCGGGCGCTGGGCCGTTCGCGCTGCCGGGCGCGCTCGGGGCGAGCTTCGAACTCGAAAGCGGGCTGGCCGGAGTCGCGCTCGCGCCGAGCACGGTGCCGTCGGCGCGCAGCTCGGTCACGGTCGTGCGAGCCGACGGCTCGAGCGTTGCGCCCGGGGGTTCCAGGCGTTTTCCGCAGCCGAGCCCGAGCACGGCTATCATTAGTGCGTGCTTCCGCGTCATTCACCACTCACAGAAGGCCGGGCCTACCACGATTTCGTGGCGACACGCACACCGGAAGGAGGCATGCTGGCCAGCGTGCGGATTCCGAGCGGCTTGTGGAAGCTCACGAAGGAAGTGGCTCGCCACCTGCTCCGTCGGCCGGTGATCGGTATTGCGGCCTTGGCGCGTACCCCGGACGGCCGCATCGTGCTGATTCGCCGCGCGGATTCGGGCATGTGGGCGATGCCCGGTGGCACGCTGGAGTGGGGCGAGACCCTGCGCAGCGCGCTCGATCGCGAACTGCGTGAAGAGATCGGAACGCGCCTGGTATCGATGGGCGAGCTGCTCGGTGCGTACTCGCGACCCGATCGGGATCCACGCTTTCACGCGGTCACGCTGATCGTGGAAGCCACGGTCGCGCCGCCTTCGCACCCTCCGGACAACCCGCTCGAGATCTTGGAGGTGCGTGCCTTCGCCGAGGCCGACCTGCCGAGTGTGCTGTCGCATGGCATGACCGAAATGCTGAACAACGCGCGGTTGGGGCAGCGCTTCTGGGAGTGACATCCCAGATGTCGGACCGCGCTTCACCCCCGCAAGAAGTCGTCGAAGTCATCGACGAAGAGCGGATCGTGCCGCGCGGTACGGCGCAGGTGAATTGGTTCGTGCGCTTGAACGACGCCTGGGTGCACGTGTCGGCCTGGCCCGGCGCGCGCTCCGAGCGGCTCAACGCAGGCGCGGGTACCGTTTGGCAATCACGCACCGAAATCGACGTGCCGCGCGGCGCGCTGCTGATGCGCGTAGAATCACGCCCGAGCAGCTACGCGCGTGAAAGTCCGCTCGACTACCTGACGCGCGGCGCGCCCAGCAAGAGCCGCAAGCTGCGTCGCAATTACTACTTCGTGGGCCGCCTCGGCGACCTGATCGCCACCCCGGACGGACCGGAATAGCCCCGGCCGGGTGTCCTAGCAGTCCCGATTCGGGACGACCATAACGCCACGGTTTGTCGGATTTAGGCAGCTAAATCTGGCATTTTTCCCGGCAAATGTTACGATTTGTAATCCGCGCAGCCCCCCCTTTAGCCTACTGTGCAACGGCCGTTAACAAGGCCATGGTCGTGTCGCTGACGCAAGCCGAGTCGGCGCAGCCCTCGGGAGCTCCTCCAAGTAGCTCCCCCCGGGACGCGTCTTCATCGGTCATGCTCGCAAGCTCCGGGGCAGGGGAGCCGGAGTCGGGGGAGCGCTCGGACGGAACCTTCAAAGCGTCGGTGTTGGTCGTCGATGACGACCCCGACGTGCTGCGGGGCGTGGTGCGATTGCTGCGCAGTCAGGGTTACAGTGTCACCTCCACGATGAACGGCGCGGAGGCCGCGCGCTTCGTGCATGGCCGCTCGTTCGACGTGATCGTCAGCGACATCAAGATGCCCGGCATGGACGGCATTCAGCTGCTGCGTGAAGTGCGCGAGCACGACCTGCACGTGCCGGTGGTGCTGGTCACCGGTGAACCTGCCGTGAGCACCGCGGTGCAAGCGCTCGAGTACGGCGCGTTTCACTACCTGACCAAGCCGGTCGACACCGAGGCCCTCGGGCGAGCGGTGGCCAAGGCCGTGAGCATGCACCGCATGGCGCGCGTCAAGCAGCAGGCCGCCGAGCTGCTCGGCCACGCGGGCGCCCTCGGCGCCGACCGCGCGGGTCTGGAAGCCAGCTTCGATCGCGCGATGCAATCACTGTGGATGGCGTACCATCCGATCGTCGATTTTCGGCGCAAGACCATCTACGGCTACGAGGCGCTCTTGCGCAGCAATGAGCCGAGCCTGCCGCACCCGGGCGCAGTGCTCGACGCCGCCACTCGGCTCGGGCGCTTGGACGCCCTGGGGCGTTCGATTCGCGACCTGGCAGCCGCACCGATGGTCGCGGGCGGCAGCGAGATGCTGTTCGTGAACCTGCACGTGACCGACTTGGTCGACCCTTGGCTGAGCGCGCCGGACTCGCCGCTCTCGCAAATTGCTCATCGCGTGGTGCTCGAGGTGACCGAGCGCTCGTCGCTCGACGAGGTCAAAGACGTGCGGGCGCGTGTCGCCGCGCTCCGTGAAATGGGCTTCCGCATCGCGGTCGACGATTTGGGCGCGGGCTACGCTGGGCTCACCAGCTTCACCCTGCTCGAGCCGGAGATCGTGAAGCTCGACATGTCGCTCGTGCGCGACGTGCACAAGAACTCCACCAAGCAAAAGGTGATCCGCTCGATGACCGCGCTCTCCCAAGACATGGGCATGACCGTGGTTGCCGAGGGCGTAGAGACGATCGAAGAGCGCGACACGCTGATTGAATTGGACTGCGATCTCCTGCAAGGCTTCCTGTTCGCGCGCCCGGGAAAGCCTTTCCCGGAGGTCCAATGGTGAAGCACGCCGGCTTCTATCCGAGCGACAAACCCGACCCAGTGACGCCGCGCCCGGGCGACGGAACGAACTCGGCGCCGCGGATGCGGCTGGCCTCGATTTCCGAAGACATGGATGAGCACCCCTTTCAGGAGGCGGGCACCATGGACATCGCTCTGCGCAGCACCGATTTGGGCGTCGGCCCCACGACCCAACCGTTCGTGCGCGATCGCGCGATGCTGCTGCGCATGGATGGCGTCGGCGCCGGCCAGATCCTGAGCGTGGCATCGACGCCGTTCACCATGGGCCGACACGCCACCAATCAGCTGCCGATCGACGATGATAGCATCAGCCGATTCCACGCCCGCTTCGTGTGCGAAGACGGCAAATACTTCGTCGAGGATTTGGGCTCGCGCAACGGCACGTTCATCCAGGGCAAGCGCATCACTCGCGCCGAAATTCGGGACGACGATTGGGTGCAGCTGGGCGCGCGCGTTGCCTTTCGTTTCACGCTCACCGACTCTCGCCAAGAGGGTCTGCTGCGCAAGTTGTACGAGTCGAGCACGCGTGACGCGCTGACCGGCGCATACAACCGCCGTCACTTCGACGATCGCCTGCGCGCCGAGATCGCGTTTGCGGTTCGCCACGCCACCGACTGCGCGTTGATCTTGCTCGACCTCGACCACTTCAAGCGCGTCAACGACACGTATGGCCACCCGGCCGGAGACGAAATCCTGCGCCACATGGGCGGCATCGCCACCCGGGCCCTGCGCACCGAAGACGTGTTCGCGCGCTTCGGCGGCGAAGAATTCGCGGTCATTCTGCGGGGGGCCTCGACGCGCGGGGCAGGAAGGCTCGCGGAACGCTTGCGCGAGGCCCTGAACGAGCAGCACGCCGTGTACGAAGGTCAGGAAATAGCGGTCACTCTGAGCGCCGGCTGTGCGGCCCTGAGCTGTTGCGCGACGCCTTCACCGGACGAAGTGGTGGCCATCGCGGACCGACGCTTGTACGCGGCCAAGCAGGCCGGGCGTAACCGGGTAGTCGCGAGCGACTGACTCTGCTACCTGTGCCTCCAAGTATCCTGGAGGCATAGCGTGGCGATCGATCTCGAAATACTGAAGTCCGAGCGCGACAAGCTCAAAGATGGCTTGCGTGAGGTCGAGGGTGAGCTGCGGAAGCTCGAAGCTCAGCTCAAGGTCTTGCGCCAGCGTGAGATTCAAACCAAGCGCGAGATCGAGGCGGTGTCGACGCTGATCGACATCAAGGACTCGCGCGAGCCCAAGGTCGAACCAAAGGTCGATTGAGCCCGGCCGCTGGGTGGCGGGCGCGGGCTTAGAGCTTGGTCTTACCGAGCTCGAGCACGCGCGCGAACTCCGCCGGCGTGGCGGAGATCACCGAGATACGCGCCTTGCGCACGAGCGCGAACGTGGCGAGCTGCTGATCGGCTTTGACCTGAGCCAAGCTGACTGGTTCGGTGAGCGCCTTCTTCGGCGTGAGCTCGACCGCGGACCAGTCTCCTTCGGTCGCGGTCGGGTCTGGGTACGCCTCTTTGGCGACCGCCGCGATGCCCACCACCTCTTTGCCTTCACTCGAGTGGTAGAAGAGCACGAGATCGCCCTTCTTCATCGCGCGCAGGTTGTTGCGCGCTTCGAAGTTGCGCACGCCGTCCCAGACCGCCTTCTTGTCGGCGACGAATTTCTGCCAAGAGTATTTGAAGGGTTCGCTTTTGACGAGCCAGTGAGAGATGGCCAAGGCATTACTCCGCTGCGGCCACGTTCGGCCGGGTCGCTCCCGGGCCGAGTAGCCGTGCGAGCTCGGTTTTATCCACGCTTTCGTGCTCGAGCAAGTAGCTGACCAGGGCGTCCATCTCGGCCCGGCGTTCGCGCACGATGGTTTCGGCGCCTTGCTGCGCGGTGTTCAAGATGCGGCGCGTCTCTTCTTCGATCTGGTGCACGGTCGCGTCGCTGGTGCCACCTTCGGTCGCCAGCATCTGGCCCAGGAACGGGTGCTCGGTGCGGTGCTCGTGATAGACCGGGCCGATCGTGTCGCTCATGCCCCAGTGCGCGACCATCTTGAAGGCCAGCTCGGTCGCGCGCTTCAAATCGTTCTCAGCGCCGGAAGACACGTCACCGAGCAGCACGCGCTCCGCGGCATAGCCGCCCAGCATCACGTGCAAACGGTCGAGCGCCTGGGGGCGCGTGAGCAGGTGTTGTTCGCCGCCGGGCGCCGATTGCGTCACGCCCAGCGCCATCCCGCGCGGAATGATCGTGACCCGCTCCGGGGGCTCGGCGTTGGGCGCAAAGTGCGCGACCACCGTGTGCCCCGACTCGTGCACGGCCACGCGCTGCTTCTCGAAGCGATCGAGCTTGGTCTCGCGTGGATCGCCGAGCACGATCTTGTCGAAGGCCGCGTGAAAGTCGGCATCGTGGATGGCTTCCGCGCCGCGGCGGGTGGCAATCAGCGCGGCTTCGTTGACCAAATTGGCCAAATCGGCGCCGGAAAAGCCCGGCGTATTGGCAGCTTGTGCTTGCAGATCCACGTCCGCGCCGAGCGGCTTGTCGCGCGTATGGACGCCCAAGATGGCGCGCCGAGCGGCCAGCTCGGGCCGATCGATGAGCACCCGGCGATCGAAGCGACCGGGGCGAAGCAGCGCTGCGTCGAGCACGTCGGGGCGGTTGGTGGCGGCCAGGATGATCGTCAGATCATTGCGGCTGAAGCCGTCCATCTCGGACAATAGTTGATTCAAGGTCTGTTCGCGTTCGTCGTGGCCACCGCCCATGCCGGTGCCGCGGGAGCGGCCGACCGCGTCGATCTCGTCGATGAAGATGATCGCTGGCGCCACCTTGCGCGCCTCTTCGAACAGCTCTCGCACGCGCGAAGCGCCCACGCCCACGAACAGCTCGATGAACTCCGAGCCATTGATGGAAAAGAACGGTACTCCGGCTTCACCGGCGACTGCGCGAGCCAGCAGCGTTTTGCCCGTACCGGGCGGCCCAACCAGCAGCACCCCGCGCGGCACCTTGCCACCGAGGCGCCGAAAGCGGGCGGGCTCCTTCAGGAAATCCACGATCTCACGCAGATCCTGCTTCGGCGTCTTGAGCCCAGCCACATCGTCGAATTTCACGCCGACCTCGGCCTCCTTTTCGAAGCGGCGTGAGCGGCCCTTCAGCATATTTCCGAGCGGCCCGCCTGGCCCCATCATGGTTTGCGCGCGCCGCGACAGAAAAATCCACAGGCCCGCGATCAACAGGAACGGCAATACCGCGCTCAAGAGCTGAATCGCGCGCGGCGGCTCTTCGCTCTGCACCTCGACCTTGACGCCCTTTTCGCGGAGCAGCGGCAGCAGATCGCGGTCCTCTTGCCCGGGGACCATGCTGCGGAAGGTGCTGAGCTTGTGGCCCTCCACGTCCGTCGGCGCCTTGAATTTGCCCAGCACGTTCAGGCCCCGGAGCGTGACCGACTCCACCTTCTGGTCGGCCACCTGTTGGTAGAAGCTGGTGTAGGCAATGGCCGGCTGCGGGTCTGCGTCCGAGGCGTAGTGCTTGTACGGGCCGAAGCCCGCGAGCAGCAGGCCGAGCATGACCCAGCCAGTGTAACCGGTGCGTTCAGGCGGGCTTGGCGGGGGCAAGCTCGAACGCGGTTCAGCGGGGGGCGGGCGGCTTGCAGCGGATTTCGGCATCGGTTCTCTGGAGAAGTTAGTGATGGCGGAAGGGTTTGTCGAAGCCCCAACCCGGGACGGCGCGTTGCAGGCCTGTTTCGCCCGCTTAGCGGCCGATCAGTCCGGGCCGGCCAATCGCCAAACGCGGAACGAGCCCGGCCGCCGCTCGACGTCCGGTCACAGCCGCGCTACCGTGGCTCCTTCGTATCGAAAGACATGACGTCGGCGCCGGCCATTACCGATGAAGAGGGTCATCCACTCATCGGCCAGACTTTGCGGGGGACCTATCGGATCCTCTCCGCGCTGGACCAGGGCGGCATGGGCTTGGTGTTCGAGGCGGAGCACACCCGTCTACGGCGCCGGGTCGCGGTCAAGGTGCTTGCCAGGCACCTGACCTCCGACACGCAAGCGCTGGCGCGCTTCAATCGCGAAGCCGAGATCATCAGCCAGCTCGAGCACCCGCACATCGTTCAGATCCTGGACTTCGACACCACCGAACAGGGCGAACCCTACATCGTGATGGAGCTGCTCAAGGGTGAGAGCTTGTCCGAGCGCCTGGAGCGGGACGGCTGCTTACCGGTCGCGGACAGCGCGCGCATCGTGCAGCAGGTGGCGTCGGCCTTGTTCGCGGCCCACCAAGCCTCGATCGTCCATCGTGATTTGAAGCCCGCCAACATCTTTTTGACCACCATGCCCGGCCAAGGGCAGGTGGTGAAGCTCTTGGACTTCGGCATCTCCAAGCGCGTGGGTGTCGGCCGCAGCTTGACCGGTGAGTTCGACGTCCTAGGTACGCCGGATTACATGGCACCCGAGCAAGCCCTGGGTAGAACGGCCAGCGTCGATCATCGCGGTGACCAGTACGCGCTGACGGTCATTGCGTTCGAAATGTTGTCGGGTCAGACGCCGTTTTCAGGCTCCGACGTGATGGACGTCTTGCACAAGGTGGTGTCCGCCGCAGCCCCGTCGATCGAGCGTTTTGCGCCGCATGTCTCGCCGCTGGTGGGCGCGGTTTTGAAGCGTGGCTTGGATAAAGATCCCGCGGCTCGCTATCCCACCGTGTTGGATTTGGCTCTGGCGTTCTCGGCCGCCAGTGAGAGCGCTCTGCCCATGCCAGCCTCGGAAGCGTTGGGCAGATCACGCACGGTGCCCGCCTCTAGCCCCAGCAGCCCCGCTCCGCCCGTGCAGCTTCAGCCGGCTGCGGAAGCGTTGCCTGCGGGCGGACGCCAGCAAACCGGCCCGCGCCGGCGCTCGCCGAGCAATCGCTTCGTCAACGCCTCCACGCTGGTGGGCAGCGCCAGCCTGCAAGACATCCCCGAATCGCTCGAGCGCGCGCGCCAGGCGCTCGGCCTGGGTGATTTGAACTTGGCCGTCGCCTATGCGGAATCGGCGATGCGCCTCGCTGACAGCTTCGGCACCAACGAAGCGTGCTTGTTGGTCGATGCCGAGTCGATGCTGATCGATCACATCTTCGAGACGCGCATCGGCTCCTTGCGGCAGCGGCTGAGCGTCGTCGGCGCGCCCTCGAACATGGATTCGCGCGTCTCGCCGGAGCAAGCCTTCTTGCTTTCGCGCTTGGACGGCGGCGCCAGCGTAGAAGAGGTGCTCGATCTCTCGCCGCTCTCGCGTCGGGATACGCTGCGCCAGCTGCTCGCGTTGATGCGCGATGGGCTGATCGCGACCGGTGACGCTCGCGCTAGCGACCGAAGTTAGGAGCCGCTCTGGACGCTCCTGAATCCAGCCGGCCGTCGACGACGGCTGCTGCGCTCGAGATCGATTCCGAACGCTTGCTCACGCGACCATTCGTGCTCGTGCTGTGCGTGCAGTTCTGCTTCGGCCTGTCGTATTCGACCTTCTTTCTGCTGCCCAAATTCTTGGCGCGGCAGTTTCACGCCCACGCGGACGCGATCGGCGCGGTGGCCGCGGTTGCGCTCTTGGCTGGCGTGTTCAGCACGCCCTGGACCGGCGCTTGGCTCGATCGCGGCTCACGACGCCCGTTCATCAGCTATGGCGCGCTGATCAACGGGCTGTGCGGCTGCGCGTTCGCCCTGATCCACGCGCTCGACTGGCCCATTTTTGCGCTGCGCACCGTGCACGGCGTCTCTTACGCCCTCGTCTTCAACGCCACGCTCACACTCTCGACCGATCTCGCGCCGCCCAAGAAGCTGGGCCAAGCCATCGGCCTGTGCGGAGCCGCCGGCATGGTCGCAAACGCGATCGCGCCTTGGCTGGCCGAGTCGCTCGCGGATAGTCACGGTTGGGGATTGGTGTTTCTGTGCGCGGGCGGTGCGGCACTGGTTGCGGCGCTGCTCTCGCTCGGCATCCGTGAGCCCAAGCATCTGGCGGCTCCGCTCGCGCGCACGTCCGTGGCCCGGGCCGCGGGCTCGCCCAGCGCGCTGGCGTTGCTCCGCGATCCGCAGCGTGTGGGCGCCTTCGTGTGCGCCGCCGCGAACGGTGCTGCGTTCGGCGTGATGTTCACGTTCACTCAGCCGTTTGCGCTGTCACTCGGCGCGAGCAAGGTCAGCAGCTTCTTCGTCGGCTACACGCTGGTCGCGCTCTCGGTGCGGCTATTTCTGGGCAGCCTAGCCGACACCTGGGGCCGTCGCCGTGTGGCCCTGACCGCGCTCGTGCTGTACGGCCTAGTCGCGTCGCTGACCAGCCTGCTGCGCCCGAACTTGCTGTTCGTCGCGGGCGCCGGCTTGGGCCTTTCGCACGGCCTGCTCTACCCCGCGATCAACGCGCTGGCCGCGGAAGGCGTGCCGCGCGCGCGCCGGGGCGCGGTGATGAGCTACTTCTTCGGCTGCTTCAACGCGGGCTTCGCGCTCTGGGTGCTGGGCTTCGGCCTGATCGCAAAATCCTACGGCTACCCAGTCGTGTTCCTGGCCACCGGCCTGCTCGCCTGGTCTGCGCTTGCCTTCTTGCCCAAGAAAGTGCCAGGGCTAGCCGCGTGACGCACAAGGCCCGCATCCTGCTCACGGTCTTCGGCACCAGCTTCTCGGGCACGCTGCTGCAACGCGGCGGGTACTTCTACACGCATCAGGTGCTCGGCTTCACTCAAGCCCAAAACCTGTGGCTCGCGCTGCTGATCGGCACGACCTACATCGTCGGCGCCACCGCCAGCCACCCGCTCAGCGCGCGCTTCGGTGAACGCCGCACGCTGCTCAGCGTGCTCTCGGCTCTGATCGGCGTGCACGTGCTGATCGCCAGCGTGCCTTCAGCCGCGCTGCTGGTGGTCGCGCTCGCCTCGATCGCCTTTCTGCAAGGCTCGATGTGGCCGATCTTCGAGAGCTACATGAGCGCCGGCGAAACCCCGCGCAACCTCGGTCGCGTCCTCAGCCGCTACAACATCTGCTGGGCGCTGTCCGTGCCGCTCTCGCTGGCCCTGGCCGGGTTGATCATCGCTTCCGGCTCACCGCGACTGCTCTTCGTCGCTGCCGCAGCGCTATTTTCGCTGGTTGCGCTATCGTGCCGAGCATTTCCCGCCAGGCCCGCGCACCTCGAAGCCGACCACGCGGAGCGCCCCAACGCCGCCCTTTTGCACAGCTATCGCGCCCTGCTCCGCGCGTCTCGCCTGGCCATGCTGCTCAGCTACGCCTTGATGTACGTGCTCGCGCCGCTGATGCCCGAAATCATGAAGGGCATCGGCTTACACACCGCGACGGGTGCGCGCGCTGCCAGCCTGCTCGATGTCGCGCGCCTCAGCTGCTTCCTGGCCTTGTTCACCTGGAGCGGCTGGCATGGTCGCAAGCTGCCCATCCTGATCGCGATCGGCGCGCTGCCGGTCGGCTTCGCCTTGGTCTTGCTCGGCCCCAGCATCGCGCCCGTGATCGTCGGTGAGATCCTGTTCGGCGCGGCTGCCGGCTTCCTCTACACCGCCGCGCTGTACTACGCCCAAGTCGTCCAGAACGCCTCCGTCGACGCCGGCGGCGCACATGAAGCGCTGATCGGGCTCGGCTACGCGCTCGGTCCCGGCGCAGGGCTGATCGGCACCGCGCTCGCGCACGGCGCAGGGTCCGGCAGCGCGGCCTACGCGCAGGGCATGTCGATCGCGACCTTGCCGCTGGTCGCGGTTTGCTCCTGCGCCGCGCTCTGGCAGCTGCTGCGCGGCGGACAAGAACCCGACCGCGATCCGGCCTGAGCCAGGCAGCGAGAAATCGGCATTTGATCGCGAAATTAAGGCTGGCGCGGCGCGGGTACTGAACGTATGGTCCGTACCTGATGAGTCACTTGTCTCCCCCCATTCAAGCGGTGCTCGAGCTCTTCCGGGGTCCCCTCGCGGAGCTGCGCTTCGCTGATGTGGATGCCGCGGTCCTTTCCGATTTGGCAGGCGTGGTCGAAACCGCCGCAGCCGCCGTGACCGAGCAAGAAGCGCAGCTCCGCGAACTCCGGCAGACGCTCGCCGATCGTCAAGACGCGCTGCTGCTGCTCGCGCAACGTGCCGTGGCCTACGCGCGCGTCTACGCCGAACACGACGAAGCGCTCACCGAACAGCTAGCTGCGATCACTCTGCCGCGCGCAGGCAAGCCTCGCAAAGTGAGCGCTAGGCCCGCCGCTGGTGCGGAGCCCTCAGCGGCCGCGTCTGCCCTGTCTAACCCGTCTAACCCGTCTAACCCGTCAGTCACGGATGAGCTGACGATCGCAGAAGGCGCGTCCGTGCTCGCGTACGAAGAAGCGAGCGAGCCGAACACGGACGCGTTCGACGCGCCGAGCCCCGACGCGCCGTCCCCGCGCAAAGGCAAGCGACGCTCGAGCGCGACGAATTCAGAAGCGACCGGATAGCACCAACGCCGAACCGCTGGTCCCGAGCTGCAGGCGCTCTTGGCGCGCAGCTTTGGCCGGCGGAGCTTCGCTAGAGCCGGAGCTCGTGAGCGCAAAGTATACGGTCGCGGCGGCGGCGGCGATCGAAGCACCGGTGAAGACGTCCGTCAGCAGGGCGCTCGTCTTCACGGATTGGCGCGCGTCGTCGACGGCGGCTGGATCGGTGGGATAGCGGTCGAGCTCGTCGTCGAGCTTCTGATTGCGATTCAGAGTGATGATGCCGAAGGTCGTCGCGGTGCCCGCGAACACCCCGGTCGCGATCGCACTCACCCAGAACGGCGTCGAAAGCCCGCCAGAGTGCGCAGCGGGCTGGGGCGCGTCGTTCGCGCCCGCGCCAGAAACACCCGCTGCGGGGCTGGCTGGTGCGCGACTATCCAACGGTTGCAGAGTGAGCGCCAGCTTGAGCGGCTGCGCGCCAGCGATGGTCAGACTTCGCGAAGCGCTCTGGTAGCCCGGCTTGCTCAGGGTGATCTGGCGCACTCCCGAATTGACCTGCACCGGCCCTGCCAGCGGCAGCGTTCCCGAGTCGACGCCGTCAATCGAGAGCTGCGCGCCCGTGACGTTGCTCTCGATGGTGAGGTCCGCCACTCGGCTGCGCAGCGACTGCATGTCGCGTTCGACCTGAGCGCGGCGTTCCGGATCGAGCTCGCTACCGCCCTGTTGCAGGTATTGCCCAAACAGAGTGAGCGCGGCGACCGAGTCGTGTCGCTCCACCTGGACCTGCGCCAGGTTGTACAAGATTCGATAGTTGGGCGCGATCTCGTAGGCGCGCTTGAACTCCGCGAGCGCTGCGTCGTAGCTGCCCTCTCGGTAGAGCGCGACGCCTCGCTGAAAGCGCTCGCGGGCTTCCGCGGTCGCGCTGGCGCTGGCGGTTGGTGCGGCGGGTTCGGCCGCAACCAGCGCGCTCGTGCTGGTGATCGCGAGCAGGATTAGCAGGCGGAATCGGATGCTCATGGTGCGTACGGATCTCTTTCGTCGAGCGAGCGAACGCTGGATTTTGACGGGCTTTTGCGAAGGTCGACGCCGGGTTCCACGCTGGCCGTGGCCTTGTCGGAGAGGGCTGGGCTAGGCAAGGCGACGTCCCTTGCCGGAGCTTTGACGGGCAGGGGAGGCGCGCTGCGCGGCTTGAGTGCGGCGGTCAGCGCCGTGGGGCGATCGACGCGAATCGGTCGCCGCTGGGGGACGGAGCCCTGAACCACGGCCAGACCCGGCTCCTCGATCGCGTCATCCGGTAGCGGGCTCGGCTCCGAATTGGCTGGTCGCGCTTGCGCTGGGAGGCGTTGAGCTGTGGACGCGGCCTCCGCTGGCAGTGCGGATGCCAAAGTGGGCTTGCCTGCGCGCGCCGCCTGGGGCGCCTGCGGCGAGCTCCGGAAAAGCCACAGCGCTCCCGCCAAGCCAGCTACGCCGAACAGAAGCGCTGCCGACAGCTGGCGCAGGCGACTCGACGCCAGCAGCGGGCGAGCAGTGACGCCGATGCTATGTGGGACCTCACTGCCGAGAGAGCGCGCTCCGCGCGCCGAGCTGGGCGAGCGCGAGTCCGGCACGAGGCTGTGGCGCACGGATCCGACCTGCTCGTCGATCGCGCGCCGAACAGCGGCCAGCTCGGCTTCGAAATGCCTAGCAACGAGCGCTTGCAACGCTGCAGCGCCATTCGAGGCCAAGGTATCGACCAAGTATTGGCGAAGCTCGAGCTCGAACGCGCGCGCAGTTTGAAAACGCTCGACCGGATCGCGCGCCAACGCGCGGCGGACGATGCGCGCGAGCGGCAGAGGCACGCCCGGCAACGTCTCGGCGATGTCCGTCTCGACCGTGGCATGCGCGGTCGCGAGCGCGGTCTCGTTGAGCGGTCGCCGCTTGCCGGCCAAGGCCTCCCACAACATCACGCCCACGGAATAGACGTCCGCGCGCCCGTCGGCTTTGGTCCCCAAGCACTGCTCCGGGGAAGCGTAGCCGAGCTTGCCCTTGATGATGCCGTGCTGGGTTTCGGCGATCGACCCTTGGACCTTGGCGATGCCGAAGTCGAGCAGCTTCACCTCGCCGCGTACCGTGAGCAAAATGTTCGACGGACTCACGTCACGGTGCACGATGTCCAGCGGCGCGCCGCCGAAGTCGTCCAGCTCGTGCGCGTAGTGGAGGCCCGCCAGAATTTCGCACAAGATCCACAAATGGGTTTCGAGCGGGAAATGCTCCCGCCCCACGCGGCGGATCAGCTGCCCGAGCGTCTTTCCTTCCAGAAACTCCATCACGATGTAGTAGGCCGAGTCGCTGGAAGACGACTCGTAGGTGTGAATCACATTCGGGTGATTCAGCAGCACGGCAATCCTGGATTCGTCGGCAAACATCGCGACGAAGTGCTCGTCACCGGTGAACTGCTCGCGCAGCAGCTTGATCACGACCAGCTTGTTGGCGATAGGCCCACGCTGGACCGCGAGGTAGACGCGAGCCATCCCGCCCTCGCCGAGCGGCGCGATCAATTCATAGCGACCCAGTTGCCGAGGGGGAGCATATGTTTCGATGGTGTTTGCGAGCATTTTTTTCTACCTAGGTCGGGAGCTGACCGCGAAGCAGCCGCGCGCTACCGACAGCTACAAGGCATTGGGGGTGACACTGCTGTAGGTGACGTATCCCGCTCGGACCAGGACGCTGACGTTGCTCACCTTGCGCCCACTCGGCGCGAGCGTCGCCGAGATGGTCGATACGCCTACTGGCACATTGACCAGCCCGCCGTAGCCCGTGGCGTCGGTGGCGGTGATGGCCGTGGTGGGCAAGCCATTGACGAGATAGAAGATGAACGTGGCCGGGTCGGGCTCGCCGCCAATGGAGTAGGTGATGTTGCTCGCAGGCTGACCCTCGCAGTCGAAAGCGTTGAGCAGAACGATGCCGCGCTCAGGGTCCCAGGTGGTGCCACCCGCGCTGGCGACGATGCCCGCAGCGGCCAGCGGTGTCGCCAACGGAACCGTCGGCAAGTCCAGATCGCCACCGTCCCGCGGCGCAGTCAGGAAATAGAGGGAGGGCGCGATTTTCGAATCCGTCAACTTAACGTAACCGTCGAACGCCGCTTCGATGGGCATCGCGAGCCCGCCGCCGCTGTCGGAGACGACAGTCGAGCCGATTGGATCCTCGCATGTCACATCGAGCTTTCGGCACAGCTGGCCCACCACCCCGACCAATGCCTTCGAAGTCACCGCATCTTGCAGATGCATCGTCAGCTTGTAGCTGGGCGTCGGACTGGGGGGCGGCTCGCAGCTCCATTGAGGATCGACTTGGCAAAGCCCCGCCGAGCAGACCGCGCCAGCAAACTCTGCGCCTTTGGCCGTGCAATCAGAGTCCTGTGAACATTGCGGTCGGTTGGCATCGACCAAGACGCTGCAACCCGCGACCCAAGAAAGGAGCCCGAGAGCCCCCAAAATTGCGACCGCGGACGCCAGCCGCCGCGGCTCCGGAGCTCGATCCATGTAGCGAGTCGTCATTTTCGTCTTCAATTCAACACCCTGTATTCGGGCCCACTCCGCCTACCCATCGCGAGTGGTTCGCCCCTGTCGACCCGGTATCATCCGCGAGCGTGTTCCAACTCAACGCACCGCTCGCCATCCCAGCGAACGGCATCACGGCGAACGACGCGCCAAGCGCCGTGAGACCCAACGATGAAGCAGGCAGACATCGGTTCCTGCGCCCTCGAGTGAACACCGCGCGATGGTATCACCATCCACACGCCCCGTTGTGGCGCAATTGCTTGCCAAACATCTCGCGCGCCCCACACAGGCGCCCGCTCTGCGCTCCTTTATCTGCGATATTTCAGCAAAATCACCTTTGGAACGAAGCTTCTCTTCACGTTCTCGGTCTGCATTCTCCGCTTCACTTCGCTAAGTGCTCGTGTCCACCTAGGACGGGATTGCGAGCGCCGAACACTTCAGACCTGGCCTCCAAAGCCAAATGGCGACTGCCTATCTCTAAGCCGCCGCCCTCTCGTTCTCAGCGGCGGTTCTCGCCGATCCGCCGCGGCTGGTCGGCGATCGCGATCGGACTGGGATGGGCACCGCCATGAATCTACAGTGACCAACGGTGTAGGTTCGGGTTTGGCCCCAAGCTGAAAAAACGTCCGCGCTGTTCAACCTCGCGCCGGGATACCCCCAGGGGTGTGATGTCCGACGCGGCGGACACAGCCGCCCGCACGCCTTTCCCGAACCTCTGCCACTCCCAGAGCCGGACCCTCCCCCAGGCGATGCGCTGCTCGCGCCACCATTTCCATACAACAAAGACCGGGTAAACCCGGACAAAGCTTGAGCGACGCCCCAGGACGTGACAGCCTCCGCCGCCCGCCCCCGTAGCTCAGTTGGATAGAGCAGGGCTTTCCTAAAGCCAAGGTCGCAAGTTCGATCCTTGCTGGGGGCGCTACCTTCAAACTCAGAGAAACAACTAGAAAACGGCCGTGGCCGTTGCGGTTGCGGCACGAAGGGGGCGCTCGCCGACGGGACGGAACGCGACGCGATGGGACGCTTCGGGACGTGGGCCGGGGCAATGGGAGGGCAATGGGGCGAGCGCACGCGACCGGATGTACCTGCGCTTTCCGGGACTCGGCGATATTATCCGCTGAAGAGGATCAGTGGCCGGAACGATGCGAGAACAGTCCACCGAGCACGCTCGTGCCAATCTTGTGGCCGAAGGTTTCCATGTTGAAGACATCGCCGTTGAACCGCCAGCGAAACGTGCCGACCTCAGGCTTCGATTTACCGATGAAGAGTACCTATTGGAAGCCAAGCTTCGCCGACCACATGGCAGTTGGCGCGAGTTCATGGCCAAGGCGCGTACCGAAGGCAGCGCGTCGATGTCGAGGACCGTGGATCCGTGGAGCGCGCTATCGAGCACGATCACCGAGGCCAATGAACAGCTCCTTGCCACGCCCGCGAGCGCAGGTGCGTTCCGAATGTTGTGGGCGATAGCGCTCGATGACGATCAGAAATTCGTCATCGCCTGTCTTGAGAAGCGATTGCTTGGAACGGAACTGCTCGTCGCTGTAAGCCGCAACGACCTCTACAATCTCAAGATGCTCGAATGCTACTACTACGCCAGCAATGACTTCGAGCGCTGCCCTGAGCTCGATGCTGCGGTCCTCGGCACTGAGGAAGGAGGCAAGCTGTTCGTGAACTATTTTTCGAAAAAGCGCGAATCATTCCGCCGCAGTCACATGTACAGGATGTTTGCTGCCCGCAACGCTGTGATCGATCCCGAGCTGGTCGCGGCTCAGGGGGGAGCGCTCATGCTCGCGAGTGACTTCGTTGGGCCGCGCGGGAACCGCACGCAGTGGGAATATTTGAAAGAGCGCTACGGAGTGTTGACGAGCGTCTCCGTGGACAGCCAATTTGATGGCATTGTCTCGATCCCTCGTGAATGGCTTTTGCGGAGGGGACAGACGGAGTAGGATCTTCTCGCGCCGTCGAGGTGCGCGAGCTAGCTCGTACGATGAGGCGCCGGCTGGAAAACTGCGAGAGCTACAGCAAGTGACGATCGACCGCGCAATCTCCAAGCGTCAGAATTAGATCTCGAAAACCAACAGCATGCTGATCCTTCCTCTCGACACGAATACGGAAAACAACGTGCAGGCCCTGCTCGAGAACAAGACGCCGGAAGGGCGGACCCTCGACTACAAGCGCGATCTCAAGTTGGCGACTGATGACGACCGGAGGGAGCTTGCCCGCGATGTTTCTTCGCTTGCTAATGCGGCGGGTGGGTGTCTGGTCTTTGGTATCGTCGAAGCGAAAGACGCTGAAGGCAAAAATCTCGGCTATCCGGAGAAGATCGTCGGCGTCGAATGCACGAATCTCGACGCTACCGTGCTGAGACTAGAGAGCATTGTCCGAGACAACTTGGACCCACGCATCCAGGGAATGACTATTCACGCTGTCGGGGCGTATGAACGCGGTCCGGTCATTCTCGTTCACGTTCCAAAGAGCTGGAACGCCCCGCACATGGTGTCGTACGCGAAGCAGACCCATTTCTACTCCCGCAACGCCGCGGGAAAACATCCGCTTGATGTACGTGAAATTCGTGCGGCATTTCTTCGCGGCTCAGAAGTCAGCAAGCAAGTGCAAAGGTTCAGAGACAATCGGCTCGGTCAAATCGTGGCGAACCAGGCGCCCATTCCATTGGACGCGGGGCCGAAGCTTGTCGTCCACGTGTGCCCATTGTCGTGGGACACTGCGGCGCCGATCGCCAGCTCTTCGATGCGCCCCTTGCCCCTCATCGGAGAAAGCTCGATCTCGTGGACGAACCGATACAACCTTGACGGGTTTCTCACCTTCGTCGACCCAAAACTCAATTGGGGTTATTCGCTCGCGCTCCGTGATGGCGCGTTCGAGGGGGTGGCGATTGTCAATCGCACTAATCACCCGGATCAGCCACCAAGGATGTACGGTTTGAACGTCGAGAAAATTGCGCTCGGCGGTGTTGTAATGTTCGCCGGTCTGTCTCGTTCTAGTGGCTACAGCGGCCCGCTGTCGATACTCGCGGCGCTATTGGATGGAAAGGGCAGTCGAATCGCTCGAAGCGACGACGGCGAAAGATATCCAAGCATAAAGCACACCGTGGACCGTGATGTGTTGATTCTGCCTGACGTGCTCCTTGAGCCCGGGAACGAGATCGCGCGAACCATGCGTCCTATCTTCGATGCCCTCTGGCAGTCGAGCGGCTGGGAGCGCAGCTTCGGTTACAAGAGTGACGGGGGATGGGACGCGGAGGCGCACCAAGATTTCTGAAGCGCCAGCTCGTGATGTCGCACGCGGCCGGCGATACGGAACCCGCTACTCGATTGCTGATGGGACCAAGATGAAATCCTCCGGCAACCTCACACACGATGACGGCGTTTTTCGCGCGCGGGACGTTCTAGTGAGGTTGGGGTGCCCCGATGTCGAGTTCGGCGAAGGAACGCATCGCTTTCCGCAGAACCGAAACGGACGAAGCGGTCCAACTCCTGATTTGGTTGCGGGCCGTTTCGCGGGATCGGCCGACCCATCTACCTTTTTCATCGATGTGGTGTCCCCGACGGGTGACTACATGTTTAACTCAAAGGCTGGCGGCGGTGCCACCGCTGAATACCTTGCGACGCAGGTTCAGGCGCGCGAGGCCTTTCCTTTGAGCGCAATCCCACTCGACTATGCGCGGCCCCTGCTGGCCGCCCTTCAACGAAAAGCAGTCAAGTACGCGAAAGGCCGCGACGACTCACCCTTGCTGGGGATCGCTGGGTACTTCGACGACGCGATAAAAGACGGCGGAGCCGCTTTCGCGTCTTTAGGCCTCTTTCGAGCCATGAATGCCGAACTTGGCCTCAGCGGATATCAGCAAATCGAAGAAGTGTTAATTGGGCCGGGGGGTGACTCCTTGGTCGCCACCGAAGTGAACTGGGATTTGCCACTCGCATTTGTTTTCTACTTGCGTCTAACAGAATAGAGGGGCCTCCGCCTGGCTTTGGTAGTGAACACTCACTTGCGCCTGGATCCCTTTATTGACCATGAGGTCGTCGCGTGGACGCGCGAGATCCTTGCTGAGATCGGATAGCGGCTTTCGTCGTTCGGGTCTGTCGTGGAACGATCGTTGACGCCGGAAGCCGAAGGCCATTGCCAGATTGCCAAGATCATGCACGGTCGCGTTAGCCAAACGCGCACGCAAGCCGTATATGTTTGGGGAGGTTAGTACGAATGGAGAATACGTCCGAGATCCCGCCCGAAATTCTTGCATGGGCCAAGCGCTCCGCGGAAATGCGGTCGCGCACTCAAGACGAAATGGTTCAGAAGCTTTGGCAATTCTGTGATGACGGAATGGGTCATCTGCATTTTGTGCTTGAAACACCCACCAAATGGGAGACGACCAAGCCAGCGTGGCATGACTTTGGGTTCGCTGAGCTCTCGCCCGACAGATGCGACCCACCGGGAAGCGGCCCAGCACACGTGCTGCCGCCCCGTGTGAACACGCTGGGCTGCCGCGTCGAAATCACTCCCATCCGACTCGACGCGCCCGAGAATGGCCGCTCGGAGATACTTAAGGCGATTCGGAGTGCACAGGTTCTCGCCGATGTCTTCTCGTTGCTGTCGACACAGCCCGCTGTCCTTCGCGCAGCGCGCCGCATGGAGGGATCCTGGAGCTCAGATCTGGCGCCACGAGATCCGCCGTCGCCGCCAGGCGGGAAAACGCACTTCTTGATTGCCCACGAGCCCAACGAAGAACTGATGAGCCGCATAGTATCGGATGAATGGGTCGATACTCGTGTCGGAATCGCAGCTCAGTACCTAGCGAGTATCCCCGATGAGCATGTGCGCAGGACCGTGGAAGCCGCGTTGAGCTTGCATGCGCAGGCGAACGCCTTGCGCGGGCAAGGACGATACCTTCACTATTGGGCTTCCATCGAGCTTCTTGGTGCCTTCTTCTACGAGTATCTCGATGCGTCGTACCTCGGACGTGCAACACAGGCTGAGACGGAGACATCCGTCCTTCGCAAGCTGCTCGACATCAACAGCAAGAACTACCGCGATACGATCACGGAGTGCCATCGGCTGCTGCGTCCGACGGCGCGTCAGCAAATCATTGCGTTGGCTAAGCTCGTCCTTCCGGGGCGACCAGAAATTCGCAAGACACTTTTCGACAAGGCTCGCGATGCAAAGGGCCGACCGGTCGAAGGAGCACGCAGCATGTACGATATTCGCAACGATATCGCGCACGGCAATGTTTCACCGCTGCTGCGCGAGTACTTCGACGAAAACGTTGAAGTGCTTGAACGATTTCAGGGGCTGTCCCAAGAGTTTATTCTAGCCGTGCTCGGAAACGCGACAGCCCTTTGCGCTCGCCGCCGTCCTGGCTTCGCGGAGGGCGGGGCGGGTGGCGACGATGAGCGCGATGATGACTAGGCATACCAGTCGCTTTGAGCAGGCGAACAAAGTCATCCGTGTCGCGATAGCCCACCGCAGTCGCGTGAAGTCAGACGCCGTTAGCAAACACAGCTTGGGAGCTTGCAGCATCGCCATCGCAGCCGAGATCTGGTACGTCTGAGCACACGATGACGCGTTGCCGGCTTTGCGAGAAATCGGGCGACCTTTGCGAAAGCCATATCGTTCCGAAGTTCGTCGTGCGATGGCTGAAGGAGACGTCGGCGACTGGTATCCGCCAAGCGGCTGAACCGAATCGGCGCGCGCAAGACGGTTGGAAAAGGCCGTTTCTCTGCCGCACGTGCGAGTCAACGCTCAACAAGTGGGAGACCCCGTTCTCTGCCGAATTGTTTGTCCCGTTTCACCAGCAGGCTCCTCTGCAACGAATTCAAACCTTCAGCTACGGCGACTGGTGTCTCCCATTCTGTGTCTCGCTGTCGTGGCGCGTCTTGAAAGTCGCGTGTGAGGATGGCCTGGTTCCGAGTCTTTCCGAACAGCAACGAGCCGCCGTTGAGAGCGCTCTCAGCAATTGGCGTGACGTTCAGCTTGGGCGACGTTCGCACCCAGGTCAACACGAGCAGTATGTGTTCCCATTCGGTCTTCTTGCCGCCGCTCCGCTCGAGCTGGTGAGCCCATTTCAGAATCGATATTTCCTGCGCACGATCCAAATTGATGTGCTGGCCGACGACGAATCTGTCGTGGTCTTTTCGAAGTTGGGACGGCTCGCGGTTATCGGGTTCGTGACGCCTGCAGATCGTCGTTGGAAAGGCTGGAAGGTTCATGTCCGCAAAGGGGCATTCCCGATTCAAACCTTCCGCATGCCCCATGTGATGGTCCAGTATTTGAAGGACGCGGCCGAAGGGTACGGTCAGATCTACGAAGAAATGAGTCCGCGACAACAGGGGCTGGCCGCGTCGGGAACCGCCGTCGCGATCCGCGAGGAGATGGATTCGTTCGTCGCATTCAAGGCGGACGTTCGAATTTCGGGGGACGCTGCACGAAGGACTCGCACGACGCGGGGTACCTAACAACTATGCACAATGGGCACGTTCCACATCATGAAAAACAACGCGAATCGCAATCCGCGCAGACTCGCTACAACTCGGGCACCGCGTTTCGACACTTGGCTAGAACTTCAACGCGCCGTGCTGAAGTGGTGCCGCGAGCGTATCACCGAGGAGACTCCCGATTTCGACGTCACCGCGCTGGAAGGCCAGCTCCGCGGATGGGTCAGCGATTGGGCGGCCGACAACGATGAGGCCTACACGCGCCTATCCGGGCTTGTCGATGCTGTTGCAAGGCAGACGGATACCTTCGCGCGCACCCGTCGGCGCCGGAGTGGAGCGTATTCGCGGCCATGATCGCCGGAGCGCTTACTCACGGTGCCTGTTCTGCGCGGTGTGATCGGATTGAAGTCGTGATGCCGGGTCCCGGGCGGCCCGCGCGGCGACTCTCGTTCAGTCCAGTTCCGCGCTCGGTGTGATGAGCTGCTTGGCTTCGTGAAGCCGCAGGCCGCTCGGGTAACGCTCGAGATACTCGCGCGCGATCGCACTCGCCCCCGCCGCGTCGCCACGCCGGGCACGCGCCATCGCGCGCAGGAACGTCGCGTCCTCACAGCGAGCGTCGCCGGAATGGCGGCGCTCGAAGCCGAGAAACGCGCTCTCCGCCCGTCCGTAGTCGCCAGCGTCGAAGGCCGCCATGGCCTGCGCGAACTCGGCGCCCGCTCCTGCGGGTTGGCCCGCCTCGACGCCGTCGGCGGCGGCTGACGAGGAGGGGCGCGGCTGGCTGCCGGCAGAATGCTTTGATCGCTGCGCGCGAGCCACACCCGAAGCGCCACGATCCGCGGCCGCACCGGCAGGCGATGGGGCTCGAACGCCCGCGTCGGGCGCCGCGGGCTTCACTTCCCACCCCACCTCCTTCTCTTCCGTCGCGCGCTCCCAGCTCTCACCGGCCGCGAGCGACAGCGGCGCCCTCCGCGCCAAGCGCAGCGCCACGCGGCCTTCGCTCACGCGCACCTGCTCCGTGCCGAGCGCCGAGGCCACGGCCCGAAAGCGCGTGCCGACCACCTCGACCTCACCATCCGGGAGCTCGAGCACGAAGCGCTGCCCAGCAGACAGCTTGTCGACCTGGAGCTCGACGTCGCCCATGTCGAGCCGCAACCGGAGCGCTGCTCCCGACTCGACGATGCGCCATCGAGTGCCCGACGTGGCGCTCAGCCGATAAGTCGGCGTGGGCGCGAAGGCCGTCGCCACGGGCGGGCGCGGGGCATCCGCCGAGCGACTGAACTCGAAGAGACCGACGCCGACGGCCAGCAGCGCCAACGCGAGCACCGGCCAGCGCCGCAACGGCTCGCCCGAGCGCTGGCCGAGCTCGCTCGCGCGCCGCAGCAGGAGCTGCCGCTGGCGCCGGCGCTCGAGCGGCGCCGGTTCGCTCAGCGGCAAGCGCCTCGCCGCAGCGCGCAACTCGGCCAAGACGAGACGTTCGCGCCGACAATCCGCGCAGGTGGCGGCATGGCGTTCGAATGATTCGCGCTCAGCGCCCGACAGCCGCCCGTCTTCGACCGCCTCGGCTTGCCACGCCTGCGCGCAGATGGCCCTCATGGCGCCTCCGCTTCGATGCCCGCGCGCAGCTCGAGCCGAGCGTGATGCAGGCGCGTCCAGACCGTGTTGATCGGCACACCCAGAACCTGAGCGGCCTCTTCTCCGCTCAACCCTTCCAGCGTCACCAGCACGAACACCTCACGTTTTTTTTTCGAAAGCGCGTAAAACGCTCGCTCGAAATGTCGGGCCGCCTCGTCGCGCTCGAACAGCTCGGCTGGCGTCGCTGGCACGCGCTCGGCGAAACCGACCCAGGCCGAGACGCGCTCCCGCGCCCTCCGCAGCAGCTTGCGGTGGCGCCGCAACATGATGCAGGCCACGCCGTAGATCCAGGCGCGCCCCGCGCGTTCGCCATCGAAGCGCGGCGCCGCGCGCGTGATCTCTAGAAACGTGGCCTGCACCAGATCGTCGACGTCGGCTCCGGGCTGGCCCACGCGGCAGAGATAGCGCCGGAGACCGGGCTCATGGCGATCAAACAACGCCCCGAGCGCGGCGAGATCGCCCGCGGCCACCGCGACCAGCAACTCGGCGTCGCTGCGCTCGTGCGCGTCTGCCTCCTCTAGCGCCGGCATCATGGCCCGTTGAACTCCACCCCGGCGAGCACGCTCGCCCCGAGCCACGGCGCAATGCGGGTGCCCGCCGCCCCCAGCGCGCGATGCGGCACCACGTCGGCGGCGACATCGACGCGCAAGCGCAGGCTGCCAGAGCGCGGCCAGGCGCCGCCCAGATACGTCCCGAGGCGAACTTCGGCGCCGCCGCGCTGGCCGTCGTCGACCTCGCTCTCGTCGTTGAGCGCGGCGATCATCGTTCGCGCCCCGAACAGCACGTCGAAATCGGCGACGGGCTCGCGCCGTCCAACGGTGACTCCGACGCTGGCGGCGGAGCTGGGCGGCTCACCGCCGTCGAGATCGAAGTATTGCAGCTCGAGCACCAGATTGACACCGAGCTCCCAGCGGTCGAGCTCGAGCGCGGCAGAGCCTCCCAGCGCCGGGCTCAGCAGGTTGCCGGCACCGCCGCGGATTCCACCGAGCAACGCAAAGACGGCGCGCGCCTCCTGCCCCGGCGGCGCCTCGGGCGGCGAGGACGCGGCGGCGTCGACACCCAAGGGTGCAGGCGCGGCAGCTGCGGGCGCGCGGGGCATGTCCGGGGCTGGCGACGAGGAGGCGCCGTCTCCCGGTGCACCGACACCGAGGGCGCGCAGCGCCGGCACCAGCTCATCGGGGTGGTCGAGCCAGCGTTCGGCGCGACGCCCGTCGCGCGTCTGGAAGACGAGCCGCGCCCGTTCGCCGCTCACCTGGATGGCGACCAAGGCGCAATCCGCGGGCACCGAAGCCGAGCGCTCCAGCTCTCGCACGGCGAGCGTCCAGGCCTCGACGGGAGCTCCGCTGAGCGCGATGCGGCACTCCGCCGCGGCGGCCGGCCGCGCTCCTGACGCCACGCCCGGCACGGCGAGAACGATCGCGGCGGTGTCCGGCAGGGATTGAAGCGTCGGCAACATGAGGTGCATGGCTTATCCGCCAATCCCCGTCGAGACCTTCACGATCGGTTGCTCTTTTTTTGAAGCAGACGCGACTCGCAGCATTGGTGTGCGTCACTCATGCCGATGCGCGGTCCTCCGGTCGAAGCAAAATCTTCAAAAAATAATTCGCCGAAAAGTCGAATCTGGTGCAGCAAATAGACCGTCCTTGCCAGATTGACAGAGTGGCTCGCGGCCTGCGAAGTAGCACGTCAAATGCCGATACACCATGGCCGCCGATGGGCTCTCGTGAGCGCGCTCGGCACACTCGCTTTCGCTCCTCGAACGGCCTACGCCGAAGACCCGCCCAAGCCGGAGGCCGCGCCTGCGGAAACGGCGTCCAAACCGGAGCTGGCCGCCGCGGAGGGCCCGCCCAAGCCGGAAGTCGTGCCGAGCAAAGCAGCCGAGCGCAAGGTCTCGTTCGAACCCAAGCAGTCCGAACTCGCACCCACTGGTCGCACCACGTTAGACATCGATCCCATTGCCGACAGCGCGATGATCGCGGTCTCGCTCGGCTTTGCTGGCACGCTCGAGCTAATCAATTCGACCGGTGAAATTCGTCCCCAACAGATTGACAAGAACTTCGATAGCTCTCAGCTGATCTCGATCGATCGCCCCGCCATCACTCAAACACCCGATCCCAACGCTAGAGGCAACTCGAGCATCGGGCTCGGGCTTGCGCTGGCCTACGCGGCAATCGATCCGATCCTGAGCGGCGTGCGCGAAAAGAGCGTGCAGACCGGCTTGGCGGATGCCTTCATGTACGCCGAGGCGCTGTCCTTCACGCTGGCCATGACCAACCTCGTGAAGATGGCCGTGCGCCGTCCGCGGCCTATCGCGTACATCGACGCAGAAGCCCACCAGGACGACCCGGACTATGAAAACAACAGCACGGATAGCGCGCTGTCCTTCTTTTCGGGCCACGCGGCGATGACGGCGACCGTCAGCGCCACAGCCACGTATTTGGCTTTCGCTCGTTCGCCGCACAATGCACGTCCTTGGATCACGCTGCTGATTGGCACGGGCTTGACCACGTTCGTGTCGATCGAGCGTGTCCGTGCCGGTGCACATTTCCCTACGGACGTGATTGCCGGGAGCATTGCGGGCGCCGGCATAGGCTTGGTCGTGCCGCACCTGCACCGCACGGACGACATCAAGCAACGCCGCATTTGGGTGGGCTTCACCCCGCTCAATTCCCGCGCGGCCGAGCACGGCGGTCTGCTGAACGTGAGCGGCGTTTTCTGAAGCTATCGCATCACCTGGCATGGTTTCACCTCTCTGTCTGCTTCGTGTGCGTCACCGCGAGTCGCGGACACTCGACGGCCTCCGGTCAGGTGTCCGCGCCCTGGCGCCGGCTCGCGGACACTTCCTCGCCCAAAAGCCGCACTATTCGCCAGATGGCGAGACGGCATACGGCTTGCTCTAAGCGGAATCGATGGTGCATTCAGCTTCGGGATCGTCTCCCCGTTCGAACGATTCGTCCGCGCCCGCTGCGTGCGCGCGCATCTTCGCGCCGGTTCTGATCGCAACCCTGTCGCTCTGCTCGTGCAGCGCCTCTGGCGGCGCAGGCGGTGCGGTTTCGGTTTCCGCATTCCAGGCCTGGCCTGGCCAAAACGCAGTGGCCACTGTCGATCTCGCCGATACCTTTCCGAGCAATCTGAGTGGCCTATTCTACGAACCCGCGCAGGGAGCCGCGCCTGCGGTCCTTTGGGGTGTGCTGAACGGTCCTTCGAAAATCTACCGCTTGCTCGACAACGGCAAGAACTGGGCCTCTGACACCGACCGCGGCTGGGCTGCCGGCAAGACCCTGCACTACGCAAGCGGTTTGGGTAGCCCGGACACCGAGGGCATCACCAAGACGGGGGCCGGGTCAACCGTGCTCTACACCGCATCCGAACGCGACAACGAGAACAAGGGTGTCAGTCGCTTGGTCGTATCGATGTTTGACGGCAACAGCGCCTCGGCGACGATCAACGCTCAGCGTGATTGGGATCTGACCTCGAACCTGCCGGTGATGGGGGCGAACTTCGGACTCGAAGCGATCACCTGGATCCCGGATGCGTACCTCGTGTCGCACGGCTTCATCGACGAGAGCAAGAACGAGCCTTACGATCCGGCCCGCTACGCCAATCACGAAGGCGGCCTCTTCTTCGTCGGCATCGAGGGAAATGGCACCATTTACGCCTACGCGCTGGATCACATCGGTGGCGGCTACACCCGCGTCGCAACCATCGCTAGCGTGAATCCACGGATCATGGATCTGAACTTCGACCGCGAGGTGGGTTACCTGTGGGCAGCGTGCGATGACAGCTGCCAGGGCCGGACGAACGTGCTCGAGATCGACACGCGGCCCGGCTCGCCGACAGAGGGTAAGTTCAACGTCCGTCACGGCTTCGAACGGCCGAGCACAATGCCGAACATCAACAACGAGGGCTTCGCAATCACGCCCGAGGCCAGCTGCGCCTCGGGTTTCAAATCGGTATTCTACTCGGACGACGACGACACGAACCTGCATGCGATCCGTCGCGATTCGATCCCCTGCGGCGCGTTTCTCTGATCCAGCGGCGCACGCGGAGGTGCGCTGGGGAACAGCGTCTTCGGCAGCGGTACCCCGAGTACCGTTGGTCCTTCTTGCCCGGCACTTCGTACTTAGCGACGCGCTTGACGAGTACCGAGAAACCGCCGCGGAGAGATAGCAATTGATGCGACACGTCTCAGCCGACGCGCTTGGCGGAGCTGCCCCGATACGGTCTGACCATTCATCGCATTTTTCCGTCGGCCTCAAGTTGCTCGAGTGCGATGGCGGCGGGAGCGATCAAGGCGAGCCCCCTTCGGATCGTGATCGCGCCGGGTGGCCCGCCTGACGATTTACCCGTGTAGCCACCAACTCTGAGATCCAGAGCACGAGCTCTGCAATGGTGGGTGCGGGACCGGGGTCTGGTTGATTCTTCGACTTGTGTCGTCGTCGAAGCACTATCGCGGCTTCGATTTCCCAGGCCGTGAACTCGCGGGTGGCGCGAACGTCGGGCTTGTTGCGCGCCAGCCACTTCAATCTTTGGATTCGGGAAGCGTTGGCAGCCATGATGATCACCCATTTCATCACGGCGTCAGCGGTGCGCAGCTGAGCTTCTTCAACACGGCAGGCGCCCGATTTCCAAGTGCGGTGAAGTTCCTCGATTTTCCAGCGTTGCATGTAACCCCTGACTATTTCGCCCACTTCGTCTTCGGTTTTGACTGGCCGCTTGGTGAGCAGCCGCCAGTGGATTGGCGGTGCATTGCGGAGCGGTTCTGATGCTTCTCGTCAGCTGGCGTGCAGGGGCGGACAACGGCCTCTCGCGAATCCTGTTCGGTCAGCGTCGCCCGAGACTGAAGAAATTACTACGCGAATCGCCGAGGCTGCGTCGCACCGTGCTGGTCCTGCTGCACGACGTCGGCGTGTCCCGAAGGGACCGCAGATCCAGGCACCGTGCAGAGCAATGTTGACGCGCGCGCCCATTGCGAAACGGCATTAGCCGTGCGCGGGCGAAAGCGGTGGTGGTTGACCGCCTATCCAAGTCAAGCGACCATGTACCCCACAACACCGATGAGATATCGCCGTTTTCCCGAGCGTTTCCGAGTTGCGTTCTCTTTCGCCGGCGCGCAAAGAGGGAGGATTCACGATGTCGCTCGCGAACTCGAAAGCATTTTGGGCGAGGGGACGATCTTCTTCGACGAATGGTTCGAGCCATACATGGCAGGCGACGACGCGGATCTAAGGATCCAAGAGCTCTACGGAAGACGAAGTGATCTCGTTGTCGTCTGCGTATCGAGTTCGTACAATGATAGACCCTGGACTCAATTGGAACACCGGGCTATTCGTGCTCTAACAATGCGAGTGGGGTGTGAATCCTCGCAGGTGCTCCCTCTGCGATTTGGAGACGGTGAGATCGCGGGACTACTCGAGAACGCTATCGCTCCAGATGTGCGCGGCCGTGCAAACGAGCACATCGCCGCGCTAATCGTAGCGCGGCTTGAGCAAGTTCCCGAGCGTGTTGCACACGAACCACGTCCGCGATCGAAGCCGCCCATAGAGATCGATGTGGAGTGTAGCTTCCACAAAGGATCGCGGAATGGAAGCGAGAAACCGGCCCTAATGACGCTCGGAGCGAGCGCTCGATTGGAGAACCAGGAGGCGACGAGGATCGAGCTGGCTATCGGCTTCCCTCGCCACAGCGTGCCGGTCGGCTTCCTTGATCAGGAGGCCGTCGCCATTGGCTGCACCGGCGCGCAACTACGTATCACGAACCAAACGGGCAACTTCAGCTCTTGGCACGACTCGACCGAGGACAGCGCAACGCGCCTCTCTTCTTCCGCACTGGAATGGCATTTGCAGAAGCCGCTGCATGGTGCGGAAGCGCGAATCTTGGTGGGGAATCGTACACTTTGGGCGACCTTTCCGCGCCAAAGCCAAGTCCTGCTTAAGACAAGCGCTCGGCCGATAGATCGCCGGGTCTTCGACGCTGAGGGTCACCCCCTCGGCATTCAAGGCTCGCTCGCTCTGCTGGCAAAGCTTATCGCGACCGGCACTTCGCTACCGCATGCTGAAAATCTCGAGGAGAGCATCACTGTGTGCGAGCGCCGCGACGAAGCAGCGAACTGAGTATGTCTTTTCAGACTGCACAAGAGATGCTGCGTCAGCTCAAGGAGGCCGAGGGTGATCCAGCTACGATCTGTGAGCTGCTGAAGCTGACCGGGGCTGATCTTGATGCTTTGGTGTCGAACACAAACCTCTCGCGTGACGAACAGATCGCCGTGGCACAGCTTCGTCGAGCGGTACCCGTAGGACGCGAGGCCGTCATCGAGACAATATTTCGGGCCGCCGCGCGCGCCGGGGGAAGCGGCGGTCGGCTACTGATCGTGCGAGGCGATAGCGAAGTTGGGAAGTCTTCCCTCCTCAAATCAGTGCGTGATCGTGGCGCAAGCGAGCGCCTATTCGTTAGTGGTGGCAGATGGAGGCCCCCAGGAGACTCACCGGAGCCGCTTCGCCTACTCCTTTGGTCGATCGGCGACATTTGCCGCGAGCTTGGTGCAACCGCGACTCGGGAATGGTTCGACCGTTGGATGAAGTTGCTCGCCGCCTACGAGCAGGCGTTGCGCGTGTTTACCGGGGCCGAAGCCTTGCCGGTCCCGGTCCCGGCAAACGTGGCTCGACACCGCGTCTTTCACGCACTGCAATCCGTGATCGCGTCATTGGCAGCGCAGCGGCCAGTTCTCTTGTTGCTCGATGACGTGCAGTGGGCCGACGATCTTTCGCTGGCATTCCTACGGTCGTTGGGAGAAGAGTTTTGGTCCCACACTCCGGTCATCGTCGTCGTCACGGAGCGGATCGGAGTGCAAGGCGATCCAATCCTGAACTTCGAAGGCGAGCCATGGATCGAGGAGCTCTATCTCGTTGCGGACCCGGCTGTCACCGCGCACGCCGAGCGTTCGCCGAGCGTTCGCCACCTGGTCAGCGAGCGGCAAAACGAATTGATCAGTCACACACAGGCCGTCCTTGGCGGGGCAGTGATGGCGTCGAGTGTAGCGTCTTTGGAACGACTATCTCATGAAACGATTGGCCTGGCGCAGCTCTGGCAAGAGCTTGCTAGTGGCCAATACCGTATCGTGGAGATATTGGACGAGGGGCCTCGAGCCTCCGTCATTACTCAAAAGTCTTCCATTCGGCTCAATCCGCGACTTCTTGCCATTTGTGAAGCGGTGCTCTCGGGTGCGGCGGTCAAAACCGCGGCTTTTGATTTTTCACTTAGTGGTTCGTCAGTCTCACATGCAGTGAGAACGTGCCTTGGGGAACTGGGCGTTCGGACCAACGCGTCGCGAGTGCCGACCATACTATCCATGGCCGTAATTGCCCACGTGAACCAGCTCGATGTACCCGCTCACAGGTCATTGCTTGAACAGGAGGGAAGTCCGTACATCGTGACCAGTGCTGCCTTGCCAAGTCTTGACGTGCACCAATTCCTAACTCCGGCTACCCGCGCGGTGGCGCAGATGGTTATCGCGGGACGTACCCTGACCGAAATTGCTGAGCAACGTCGCACATCTCCTCGTACAGTCGCGAATCAACTGGCGGCGACATTTCTTCGCTTGGGTGTACGTGATCGACGCGAGCTGCTTGGCCGACTGATGCAATTCGACGCTCGGCGCCCCGTTCGCACAGCCGATGCCGGCGGGTCAGGCCATTCCGACAAGGTCGAAGTCGACGCGCGTCGGCGCTTTTTGTCTCAACTGCGCAAGGACATTGCTTAGGCAACGGTCGATTTCCCATCGGTAAAATGGGCTGGCAATTGATGATCTCCGTAAGAAGGTGCTGCGAAAGCAGCCGAGGCGGCGGATCGTTGGGTGGACGACGACATCCAAGACCTCACCCTTCCTCTATGGGATCAGACCAGTCGGATCATGAATCGAAATCTTGACCGCCGCATTTCGCGGCTGGTGAGGCGCAAGGGGATCCATGAAGAGGACAAGGTTTTCCATGCGAGGCAAAACCGAGTTTGGAACTAGTCCTGATAGCCAGCTGGGGACGAGTAGGCCATCAAGGTCGGGGCGCAGCCGAGCAGCTTCGGCCACGGCTTGCGTTTCGGCGAGTCGATGCTGCGAGTTTTCGTGTCGCCAGTACGTCGTAGGCTTGAGCAGGTCCGCCGGCTGTAGTCCGAGGCCGTACAGGACGAGTTGCTTGGTTAGGTCGAGCACCCGGGCGTTGGCCACAGACACGGCCACCGTGATTCGGGGATTGCGAGGCGTCAGGTGTGTTCCGAGAACCAACGCTTCTTGTTCGCACTCGAACGCAGCAAGAGTCTGAGTCCCTGCAAAATACGCGGTGGGTCCCCTGCTGGCGGCGTTGTATCGCCCGCCATTCAGCGCTGCGCGCGACCCGTCCAGAATACGGACTCCGAGGTTTGCGACGGCGGCGAAATCTACCGATCGGTAGAAGGGGTCTGGGCGCAGCGGCGTAATCACCGCCGCATGTATCGCGGTCGCCAGGTCAGCGGCAGCCAGGAGGGGCACAGGGTGGAGCGTAGTCCACTGGCTGGGCTAATTACGAGCCGACATTGCCCGCCGCCAAGTCAACGAGCCTCGTGATAAGCTCTTGGCCGCGACCAAGTTCAATCAACTCGGTGGGGGTCCGTCCTCCAAAGGTCGGAAGCGGAGCGTTCATCCAACGACTCACGTCTTGAGTGCTCCAACCCATCGCGTTGAAAACCCCTACGATCTGGAGCAGCTCTTTGAGAACCTCTCTTGTTCGTGGCTCACGTGGTTGTACAAATCCCGACGAGAATAGTCCCGCCACGGATTCGGTCTGGCGCTTCGTAAGACGGGCGAATACTGCCGGGCCCACGCCAACGGCTTCACACAGGTAACTGACGTGGAACTTGCCGGACTCATCGAGATAGCGGCTTGCGTGGCCCCCGGCGAAGAAGAGCGTGTCGAGTTGTGCCATTGCGTTGACCTAGCTTGAACCTAGCTCAAGCATAGTCAAGGCGGCTGGTCTGGGAGACATTTTCTTAAGCGTTACAAATGTTTGCGACGATTGGCGGTGCGGGGGCGGGACCTGGATTCGTCCGGACCCGGGTTCATCGAACGGGGTGCTCTCGTACCTGGGCATGAACGCCTGGATTGCGAGACGCACACGACAGCAGTCGCGCGGGGGCGTGAGTCGACTCGAATTCATATTTGCGGGCGGTGTGGCTCGCTGTTTCGGATGGACCCGTAACGACACTCCCATCGACGCCCGTGACCAGCACGGTGTTGGTCGCAATCGCTTCGGCGCGTTGCCGCGCCCGACGATAGGCCGTGTCGAGCAGAACCTTACTCCCCGACCGCTGGCCGTTCAGCTCGAGGCGGCTGCACTGCCCCCGCGTGTCCCACCTAGCCCCGTACACTACTACGGCCCTGACGCGCTCCCCTCGGTCGACGGCTCTGAGCCCGGCGTGTGGCGTGTGGCGGGAGCGCGGACGAAGGCGATCAGGGACGGGTAGCTCGCTTCCACGTCCTCTTGCTCGGCGAAGACGTATTGCCCTGCTGCTCGGAGTTTGTCGTAGGTGCGGGAGAGTACGGTCCAGGCGCGCTGGCTGGATTGGGCGAGGCGCTGGGTTTCGCCTTCGCCTTCGAGGCCGAGGGCGCTGAAGATGGCGGAGGCGAGTTGGCGCGCGCGTGCTGGATCGTTGGCCTGGTAGTGCTTTGGATCGCGCGAGATGACGGCCTTCAGGGGCTCTTCCTCATACATGTCCGCGCTGACTTGGAGATCGTTGGCGAGATCCTGATAGCCGCTGCCGGCGCGCAGTAGGCGGAGCTTGGGGCCGGTGGTTGGCTGATCGCCAAAGTAGTACTCGAGCACGCTCAGCATGCGCGCGCGGAGAGTCGACGCTTCGTCGACGACGTTCACTGGAAGCATCGCGCCGGACGCGACGCCGGACGAGATTTGTTGCTGCTGGCGCGCGTGCCACGTTGCGAGCGACAGCTCCGCGAGTGAGTCCAGGCACTGGATGTCGAACAGCGCTGCCTCTGCGAGCCGCTCGAACACGGCTCGTCGCTCGGGCGCGCTGTCGCGCACGGCAATGCTGTGTGCTACCGCGGCCGCCGCTTGAACGTCGACGCGGACGGGCAGCAACTGATCGAGCGGCAGCGCCTCCAGCTGCGACTGCACTTTGTCGAACGCCGCTCGCGCGGCATTCGCGTTGATGGAAGAGTCCCGGACCACCTCACCCTTTTTGGCCATGCCGATATCTTGTTCGAACGTACGAGCAGCCTTCAATTGGCGATTTAACGCACCGCTCGAGGCCCTCATTTTCGTGCAGCTGTACTCAGCTCAATCGTCAGCCAGCGCGCCGCCACCCGCCGCCCACTCAGTTCAGTCGATTTGCAGGTAGCCTCGCTTCAAATCGACTGAAACGAGTCGATTTTCGCGCAGCGTGGCTTCAAATCGACTGAATCGAGTCGATTTTCGCGCAGCGTGGCTTTAAATCGACTGAAACGAGTCGATTTTCGCGCAGCGTGGCTTCAAATCGACTGAAACGAGTCGATTTTCAGGCAGCGTGGCTTTAAATCGACTGAAACGAGTCGATCTTGCAGGGCGACTCGCTTGCAATCGACTCGCTTGAGTCGATTGCCGCGAGCACGGCGGCTCAGCTCGACTCCCTCGAGTCGTCGGCCGGCGAGACCGGGCGGTTTTCGACGGATGAGAGGATGAGTAGGGATGAGAGGGGGGCGATCGCGGCCCAGCATCGCAGCTCGCAGCGCGCTGAGTTCCGCGCTCTGACGCGAAGACTTTACGGCCGTGCGACGTGATGGTGACCGGACTGCTAGGCCGGCTCGCAGCGCTTGGTCTCTTGGCTGCACACGGACTTGGCGGGGCAGGTTTCGATTTCTAGCCAGCCGTTCTGGGCGCTGTTGCAGCGCTGGAGAATGGCGCCGACGCATTGTCGCTCGCCGGGGGCGCACGTGGGTGGAGTGCAGGTGTGCTGAGGGGCGTTGCACAGCACGGGCGTCTTGCAGGTGTCGCTTCGAGTCCAGGTCGCTTGGAGGCATTGCTCGAGCGCGACGTCGTTGCAGCGGTAGGCGCCTTCGGTGCAGGCTTGGGGCTGACAGCCGCTCTGCGGATCGCACGCTCCGGTCGGCGAGCAGAGCATCTTCTGGTCCCAGCGCGTCAGGTCGTCGCGGCAGACTTGAAATTCGTTGCCCTTGCAGCGCGTCGCGCCAGCGACGGTGCAGGCGGGGACTTCGCAGCGCGTGGCCTTCGGATCGCACAGGCGTCGGTTGACGCACTGTTCGACCGATTCCCACTTTCCGCCGTCGCTGCGGCAGCGTTCGAGCGTCGAGAGGTCGTCGTTGCAGCGCCATTCACCGGGCGCGCACACCTGCGGATCGCAGGCTGGCATTTCGGCCGCGCTATTGCAGGAGAGCACTGAGCTGCAGGACTCGCGGCTCCACGTTTGCTCTTCGCTGCAGTACGAGAGCTCTTTGCCGCTGCACGCGTAGGCCCCCGGGGTACACGCCGAACAGTCCCCTTTGGCCACGTTGCACGCGCTGCTGCACGTCGCTACCGCGTCGCCCCAGCCGGTGCGATCGGCGTTGCACGGTCGCGGTGAGCCGCTGTCGCAGTTGAATTGACCTGGGCTGCAGGTGGGCACGACGCAGGTCGGAAAGCCATGCGCGGCGACTTGTGCGTTGGCCGCGTCGATGTTGCACAGCGCGGCGCTGGCGCACGACTCGATGTCTTCCCAGGCCACTAAGCTGGCAGGGCAGCGTTGCAGCCGATCGCCGACACATTGCAGCGCTCCTTCGGCGGGGCAGCCGAGCGGGGCGCAGCTCGCGGAGCCGGCGTTCTCGGCCACTTTGCACAACGCGGCGGAGCCGCAGGGCGCTGGCGTCGCCTCGCTCCACTTCGAATCAGCGCCGCAGATCTGCGGCTGCGCGTCATTGCATTGATGGCTGCCGGGCTGACACGGCTCACACTTCAGCTGGTTCAGGTTGCAACGATCGGGCGAGCCGCAGTCGGCGACCAGCCGCCATTCGTTGCCGTTGGCACAGCTCTGGATCTGCCCGTCTTTGCAGCGCGTGGCGCTCGGCTGGCAGGTGACGGCCAGCTTCGACAAATCGAACTCGAAATCGCCCAAGGCGACCTGGCAGGCCGTCGCCAGCAGCCAAATCAAGCCGAAGCACAGCGCCCTAGCGGCGTATTTCGAAGCAGATACGCGCTGTCCGCCGTTGGTTTTTCCGCGCTGCCGGGGCTGCTGCGGAGCCGCACGCCCGGGCGTCATTGTCCAGCCGGAGCGCCGGCGGAACCGCTTCCGCCGCCGCCTCCGCCGCCTCCACCGCCTCCGCCGGAGATGGGGTCGCACGTGCCTGCCGGGTTGCACGTGGTCGTCGTCAGATCACACGCTTGGCCAGCGAAGTGTCCCGTGCTCGAGCACTTGAGGTTGTTCGCGCAATCGAATTGCGGCGCCTCACACTCATCGCACTCGCCGCCCGCGGCATCGCAGAGCTTGCTGCAGACCATGCCTGCGCTCCAAGCGGTCCCGGCGGAGTTGCACTGCTGCAGCGTGAGCTCTGAAGGCCCAGCGCATCGATATTGATTGGCAGTGCAAATCTGCGTCGGGTTACAGGTGTTCGTGCTGGCATTGCAGCCGGCCGCGCCGCAATCGACATCATCGACGAAGCCGGTTTGACTCGTATTGCAGACTTGCAAATTGTTGGTCGCGACATTGCATTTGTGTTCGCCCACCATGCACTTGCAGCTGCCGGTGTTCGGATCACACAACGCGGCCGACGAGCAGGCGCTGCCTTTGTTCTCGTAGCCGGATTGATCGGCCTTGCAGACTTTCGGCTGCGCGCCGGTGCACGTCGTCTGCCCCGAAGTGCAAGCGATGCAGGTGGCCGTCTGATTGTCGCACATGACCGGACAGACCGGGCCGCTGGGCGTGAAGCCGGTGAGGTCCTCATTGCAGGCGACGGGCTGTGCGCCCATGCATTTCTTGTCGCCCGCGCTGCACGCTTTTGCGTTGCAGGTGAACGTCGTCTTGTCGCACAGCGCGCTGCTCGCGCAGGCCATGCCCGTGGCCATCCATCCGGTCAGGTCCGCTTTGCACGTCTCCGGTTGCGCCCCGTTGCAGCGTTTTTGACCCGCCGTGCAGCTGGGCGGGGTGCAAGCTGGCTTGGTTTTGTCGCACAGCGCGGCCGAGGCGCAGGTGGCCACCTGATCCCAGCCGGTCCGCTGCGCGTTGCAGATCTGAAGCACGGCGGGCTTCGCGGGATCGCAGCGGCGCTCGCCGACCGCGCAGGCGGGCGTGTGGCACACGTTCTCGTCGCCGCTGTTTTTGCTCTCGCATAGCCCCGCAGTGGCGCATTGGACCGAGGTAATCGTCTGACCGTCGGCAGAGCACGTGTTGAGCTTCGCTGTCTCGGGATCACACCAGACCGAGCTCGGGGTGCAGGTGTTGCAGCGTTGGTTGGCTGCGTCACAAAAAGAGAAGCAGGTTTGGCTCTGCAGGGTTTGCCCGTCACTCGAGCAGCGATTCAGAACTTTGCCAGTGCAGGTGGTTTGCTTGCAAACGTCACACTGTTGCTGCGCCGCATCGCACAACGCCGCGCTGTTGCAGGTTTTGGAGTTCCACTGCTTCTGATCGGCCGGGCAGGTTTGCAGCGTGGCTCCGGCGCATTGAGCGCTGCCCTCGCGGCAGACCGCACAATAGTCATTGGCGTTGCTGGCGGTGATGCAGCCCAGCGCGCCGCAGTTCGCCGCCGTGCCCCAAGTCCTGCGATCGCTGGAGCACACGCGCAGGGTGCTGCCATTGCAGGACAGCTCGCCCGCGGTGGGGCAGGTCAGGCAATAACCGTTCGTGTAGGTGGGGCCTTCACCTGGGTAACACAGGTTGGCAGCCCCGCAGGTCGCCTGGTTGTCCCAGCCATTGCGTCCGGCTTGGCACTGCTGGAGCTGCGCGCCCTGGCATTGAAACTGGGCTTTCGAGCCGCCGCACAAGGCATTGCCGCAGCCATCGGTGAACAGCCCGAGCGCGCACGAGTTGGTGAGCGGGCCCGAGCCATCCGGATCGGTGAGCGCGCACGAGCACAAGTCGGCCGTGGCGCAGGTGGCTTGCGTGGTCCAACCGCTGTCCTTGCTGCAGCGTTCCATCACCTTGCCGTTGCAGCGCACCGGGTTGGCAGGACACTCGGTCGCGCAACCCGGCGAGGTTGCGCTCGCGTCGCAGTACTGACCCGCAGCGCAGGTCTTGATCGGCAGCCACTTCGTCTGATCGGCGGAGCACTGCCTCAGATCTTGGCCGAAGCATTGGTAAGCATTCGGCTGCGGGCAGGTGGGCTCGATGCAGCGCGCGCTCGGCGCGTCGCACAGCGGCTCCGAGAGGCAGGTGCGGTAGTCGTCGTAGCCGGTCCTGTCATCGCGACACTTTTGCAGCTTGCTGCCGCTGCAAGTGAAGTCGAGGCTGCCGCACGGTGACGGAACGCAGGCCCCGGTGGCGCCCTCGTTGCTCACGCTGCAGAGCGCGGCCGTTTCGCATTTGGCGGAGTTGACCCAGTGGCCGTCACTGCCGCATTTGCGCAAGGTGGCGCCGTTGCACTGAAACCGACCCGGGGTACACAGCTGCCCGCAGTCGCCGGCAGCGGGGTCGCACTCGGTATCGAGCGGGCAGGTCTTGATCACGTCATAGGCGGTTTGATTCGTGCGGCACTGCGTCAGCGTCAGGCCGTCGCACTCGAAGGCGTCGGGGGTCGGACAGGCCGGCTTGCACATGTCGAGCGTGGCGGCCGCGTTCGGGTCATTGGTGGTGTTGACGCGAGTCGCCGCGGCTTCGCACAGCTCCGGATTGGCGCACGTATCGACGGTCGTCCACGCGTCGCGTTCGGGCGGGCAACGTTGGAGCACCGAACCCTGACAGCGATACGTGCCAGCCACGTCGCAACCGGGAGCGATGCACTTTTCATCCCAGTCGGGGTTCGTACCGGCAAACGCGGTGGTGGCCGCACAAACGGCTTGAGAGCCACAGTCGTCGAGCGTGACCCACTTGCCGCCCTGACACTTGCGAAGCAGCGGAGCCACGCTGCAGTCGAGTTGGCCATCCGTCACGCAACCGTCGCAGCTCGATTCGCTGCACAGATTTTCGGCGGAGCAGTGCTCGAGCAGCTTCCAGGCCCCGCCGTCGGGCGCGCACTGCTGGCGCTCGGCGCCGTTGCAGCGAGAGTCCCCGTCTTTGCAAACCGCGCACTGCTTGCCTTTGGCGTCGCACAAGGCGCCCGAAGCACAGGTGTCCTTGAGTGACCAGCCCGTGTCCGCGGAGGTGCACGCCAGCAGATACTCGCCGTTGCAGCGGTATTCGCCGACGGTGCACGTCGCGTCCGCGCCGGTTTTGCGCGTGACCTTGACCTCGCCGAACAAGGCCTGACAGCTCAGCGCGAGCCAAACGAGCAGCATGCTCCAGAGCGAAAGCCGCCTGAGGAGCGATGCCTGCCTCGCGGAGCCAGGCTGAAATTGAAGAGCATCGCGCATTAGAATGCACCGCGCAGGCCGAGTGACGTCCCGGCGAAGTAGGGAGTGAGGTGGGCGACCTTTGGCTTTTCGTCGCTGTTCGTCTTGGGCTCCAGCAAAATCAGCGTGATGCCGGTCGCCGCGCCAGCGACGCCAACCGCAAAGCCGATCGCCGAGAGCGTGCCGTACGTGTTGTAACGCTGCTGTTGATCCTCATAACGACTCGCTTCGCTGTCGGTCGCGGCTTCACAGGACAAGCCGCCGCAGGCGGCCTTGATGTCGCTGCGCGCTTTCAACCACAAGATCCCGGTGGCTGCGCCCACCGCCAGCCCGGCGCCCGACACCCCGAAGGCCACGTACGAGAGCGTTCGGTTTCGCTGGTCGCGACGCTCGGTTTCTTGTTCGACGGGATCCGGCGCTGGCGGCGGGACCACGACCACGACCGGCGCCGGCTTCGGCTCTGGCAGTAGCTCGAGCACGAGCTCGACCTCGGCGCCTTCCGCCAACGTTCGCTTGATCTGCTTGGGGATGTAACCCTCCGCGCTGGCTGCGAGCACGCGCTCGCCGGGATTGGCGGGCAAGCGCTGGCCGAGCGACGACGCCGGAAAGGGCTGGTTGTCGAGCTCGACTCTTGGCTCGCTAGGGCCGGTCACGCGCACCGTCAGCCACGCGACGCGTGGTTTGATGGCTTCGAGTTCTTGCTCGGCGGCCTTCCGGGCGCGCTTCCAGACCGCGGGCGCCTTGGCCGGGACTTCTTCGGCGATCACCGCTTGGAAAGCCGCGTATGCCTCGCCGAAGCGCCCCAAGCCGACCAGCGCGCGGGCGCGATCGATGACCAGCGTGGGCGCGTGAACCAGCTCGTCGGCGCGACGAAAGCGGTCTTCGGCCGCTGCGTAGTCTTTCGCGGTCAGCGCTGCGTAGCCCTCTTGAGCTAGCGAACGCGCGGTTGCTCGCTCGGAGGCGCTCGGTTCCGCGCGCGCCACCCAGCTCGTCGAAATCGAGCTACTCACGATCAACGCCAGCGCGTACCACGCACGCCGCGAGCGCTGACTGAAGAAGCGAAGTGGAGCCGCGGCTGCTCGAGGATTCAACGTCATCAGCCCTGCCCGTTCATTGACCACAAGAGATGGTAGCAGATGCGAGCCAGATGATTCGAGGGTTGCTTTGCACGTCTCGCGGCCAACTCAGCACTTGGCAGTACATGAAACAAACCACCAATTAGAAAGTGTCTCAGAATTCCCCAGTCAGTGACACGAAGCTCGCGCCTGCGCCGAATGCGAGTCGCGGCGCTTTGGATCGAGGTGCGCTGTTCGAGGCCGCGCTCGGTGGGCCATTGAACACGAGCAGCGCCAGTCCGCTCACTGCGGCGCCCAAACCCACGGCGAAGGCCACCCCGGAAGCGGTGCCCAGTGTGCGGTAGCGATCGCCTTTCTCGCTGAGTTCCGCGTACTCGGCTTCATCGCTGGGCACGCACACGCCGCCCGCGCAGCTCTGCTTCAGCTCGGAACGCACGCCGAGCGCGAGGAAACCGGTCACAGCGCCGGCTGCGAGCCCCACGCCACCGACGGTCAACAAGACCGTGGCAAGAGTGTTGTCCCTTGGCTTCGGCGCCGCAGGCTTATTGACCACGATCACCTCGGGCGGCGGCTTGGGGGGCGCCGACAGCGGCGGCGCGTCGGGATCGGGCTCCACCACCAGAGCCAGCTCCGCGGTTTGCCCTTCGCTCAGGGTGATTGTTTTTTGGACTGGCAGGAAGCGGTCGGCGCGGACCGTGACGGTGTGGGACCCCGGATCGGTGGCGAGGCGAACTCCTAGCGCTGCCTGGCGAAGGGGCTTCGTGTCAATTTGAACCTCGGGCGAAGGCGGACCGCTGACCGTGACGGTCAGCCAGGCCAAGCGCGGCTCGAGCGCAGCCAGCTCTCGCTTCGCGACATCGACTGCGCTTCGCCATTGCCAGGGAGCGTTTGCGGCCACGCCCTCGCGCAGCACCTGCGCGAAATCCTCATGGGCCTCGACCAGCCTGCCTAAGCCAACCAGCGCGCGCGCGTGATCGAGCAGCAGCGTGGGAGCGTGCACCAAGCCGTCGGCGCGCCGAAATGAATCTTCCGCTTCGGCATAGTCCTTCCGCTGCAGCGCGGAAAAGCCTTGTGCGGCAAGCTCTCGGGCCTGGCGACGTTGTTCGTCAGTCTGCGCGTGCAAGGGCGCCGCTTGAAGCAGGTAGAGCGCGAGCAACGCGCTGGCAGTCAGTGCAGATGGACGTTTATCGAGACGCGGCACGTGGACGTAGGCAGGAGAGTAGACGACTTTGTGTTTCGCTAGCAGCCTTCGATTGCGGATTTTCCGACCTCGGACTCTCTGCCAGCGATCGAAAAGCGGCGACTCGGTCCGGACTCCCGCGCTTTTCTAAAGCGCCTCAGCGCAGTGTGTGGCAAAAAAGCAATGCATGCAGAAGGCGGTTATAATTTTCTTGCTCGCGCTGACGCTCGGTTGTGCGAAAGAGGAGCCCAGTGCCTTTTCGTGGACTGAAGCCGCGCCCTGTCCGGTTGCGCGCTTCGAGGCGCACGGGGTGGTCGTCAAGGGCGAGCTGTGGGTGATGGGCGGGTTTCTCTCGACCAGTCTCGATGTCACGAGCCGCGTGGATATCTACAACCCGAACACGAACACTTGGCGGCTTGGGCCTGAGCTGCCCGGCGCGGAGACGCACGCCGGGGTGGTCAGCGTCGGTGACGACTTCGTGCTGGTCGGTGGCTTTTCGGGCAACGTACTGACGCGCACGACGACCGCTGGCGTGTGGCGTTGGAACGCCGCGACCGCTGCTTGGAGCTCCGGCCCGGATCTCCCCACGCCACGCGCGGCGGTCGCGGCGGCGCTGGTCGGTACCGAGTTGCACGCGGCGGGCGGGCTGGCGCCGAACGGCAATAGCGATTCTGCAGAGCACCTGGTCTGGGATCTCGCGGGCTCGCTCGCTTGGACCGGCGCCGCGCCCCTGCCGAATCCGCGCAATCACGGCGGCGGTGCGGCATCCGGCGGCTTGTTCTTCGCGGTCGCCGGCCGTCACGGCTGGGATGAAGTCGCGGGCCACGATCCGGCGCTGGAGGCATTCGAGCCCGCGACCGGCAGCTGGACCACGCGCTCCCCCATGCCGATCGCACGCTCGGAAATCGGCGCAGCGACGGTCACCCTGTCCGACGGTCGCTTGCTCGTCGTCGGCGGCTCGATCGCGACCAAGCGCCCGAGCGACGACGTGCTCGTCTACGATCCGCCGCGCGATCTCTGGTCATCGCTGCCGTCCTTGCCGGTGCCGCTCAAGGGCGTGGTTGCAGCCCGCGTGGGCGAGAAGCTGATCGTCACTACTGGTTCGCCGACATCGACCGATCCGTCGGCAACGACGTACATCGGCTGCTGTTTGTAAAGTGAGCCGAGCGAACGCGAAACGCGGCTGATTCCGAGGCGTTTTGTCGCGTCGAGGCGGCGCGGCTCGCCGGCGTTCGCTGGCGAGGGCTGGAAATTCGCTGGTTTCGTGCGAGGCACGGGCTTTGCTGAGGGGTGAGTCCAAGGAGACTCATGCAACTCAAGTGCTTGTCGCTCGCCATTGGTTTAGCTTCGATCGTTGCTTTCACGAATCACGCCGCGCACGCGGATACCAACACGATCAAGGATCCGGGCCGTCATCCGCACTACGTGTTCGAGGCCGAGCCGCACTTCTTGCTCGCGCCGCTCGGCCACAAGACGCTGCTGCCGGGCGTTGGCTTCCGCGGCACGGTGGTGCTCGCGCAAGAGGGCTTCATCGATCGCATCAACGACAGCGTGGGGCTCGGCTTCGGCGTCGACTACACGCGAGACAACACTTGGATCCCGATCGTGATGCAATGGAATTTCTGGCTCAGCGAGCGTTGGTCGGTGTTCGGCGAGCCGGGCTTGGCGATCAAGGTCGAAGATCGCGGCCACGCGACGCGCGCGGACTTCACGATCTATGGCGGCGGTCGCTTGCGGCTGAGTGAGCGCGTGGCGCTGACCCTGCGCGCGGGCTACCCCGCGTTCACCGCGGGCTTCTCGTTCCTACTCTGATCCACGCGGTGCTCGCTGGTCGTCAGCGGCTCTGACACACCGACACCGGCTTCGAATAGTCGGCCGCGAGCGAGTTGTCGCCGCAGCGCAGGCCCGGCGGGCAATCGCTGTCGCGGTGACAAGCCAGATGTCCGAGGTGCGATAAGCAGCTGTTGGCCGAGCTGCACTCGCTGGCCGCGCGAGGTCCGAATTCACGCCCCCATTCTGGGGTCAGGCAACAGGCCTGCTTGGGGGCGCAATCCTCTGGCCCCGCGCAGCGGGCCGGGAAGGGCGCGCACTCCGAGCTGCCGCGCAAGCAAGGCGGGAGGACCAAGGCGCGCTCGCCGCAGAAGCGTTTGTTCTCGGCGCGGCTGGTTGGATAGGGCGCGAACTGCGGCTCGAGCAGCGCGTCGTAGATCGGTTCCTGGTCGCGCTTCACCTGTAGTTTGAAGCGCGCGGGCGCCGCGGCGAAGGTCAGGCCCGCAAGGCTGACCTGACCTTCCTGGACCTGCGTGCGCAGCTCGATCGCCATGCCACAGCCGGGCTTTGCCCCGCCTTTCGCACTGGCATCGAGCGGCAGCTCGACCGTGAATTGGCAGGGCTTCACGCCTTCCCAGCTGAGCTGGATGCGGTAGCTGCCGCGGTCAGCCAGTGGCGGATGAAATTCGAGGCTGACCGCGCCCGGGCAGGGGGTCGCGCGCGTGCGGATCCAGATCACGCCGACGATTGCCAACGCAGCGCCGACAATCGCTCCCATGCGCTGCGCGGTCCAAGGAGACAAGCGAGCGAAGGTAGCTCGACTCACTCGCCCTGGACAGCGCAGAGTGGCTAGGAGTGCGCCTTGCCGGTCTCGACTTGGGCGCGCAAGCGATCCGCTTGTTCGCGCAGTTCGGGCGTGAGCGCCTCACCGAAGTCTTCATCGGTGAAGACGGGGCGGATCTCGATCTCTCCGTCGCTGTGGTCGGGATTCGGGATCCGGCGCGCCCACTCCATCGCCTCGTCCATCGACTTGACTTGCCAGATCCAAAAGCCTGCCACAAGCTCCTTGGTCTCGCTGAACGGGCCATCGATGAACGAGCGGCCCGCGCCTTTGAACACCATCCGCTTACCCTTGGAGCTCGGGTGCAGGCCCTCTCCGGCCAGCATCACGCCGGCCTTGACCAGCTCCTCGTTGAAGTTCCCCATCTCGCGGAAGAGCAGCTCACTCGGCATCTTCCCCGCTTCGGAGTCCTTGCTCGCCTTGACCAAAACAATCACCTTCATCGTCATTCTCCTTTTTCAGCGAGAGACCCTCTCTCTACCGAAGCGACGAACGGGGCGGGGCGCGATCGACACCGCGCCCGCCTTTTTTGGTTGGCTCGACCTTGTCTAATAGGTGAGTGAAATCAACAGGATGGAGCCAGGAGCGGGCGAAGCCGCAAAATCTTCGAGTCAGCGGCGAGCGTAGGCTCGAGCCAGCTCGCTGGCCACGGAGCGCTTCAGCTTGGCTGCTGCCCCGTGAATCACCTCGTCGACGTTGGCGCCCCGGTGAGTCACGACCACGGGCTCGATTGAGCCAACCCGAGCTTCCATCACGCAGCGCTTGTCATCCGGGCCCGCCTTGGCGCCGTTGTCGTCGCTCAGGTGGACCTCCACCCGCGTCACTTGGCGCTCGAAATGGCTGACCGCGTGCTCGACGACGCCACGCACGTACTCGGCCACGCGCTGCCGCCCGTCGATGTTGTGATCGGTATTGACCTGGATTTGCATGTGCGACTCTCCGTTGACTGGGCCTACTCAGTGAACGGTTCGTGACCTCGAATGATTCCGCATTTGCGGCCTCGTTTGCTGGCGCGTGCTGCCAATGGCCGCCGGCTGCACGTGCCGTGCCAGAATTAGGTCTCGAGTCGTGTCGCTTTGGGTTGCTGTACCTCGAGCCCAGGCAATCCGCCGATTTGAGGGCGTGGCTCGCGATCACCGACCGTAAATGCGAGTGCAGCGGAGATCGATGACTCGACCTCCGCTGCGACCGCTGTGAGCGGGGGAACCGCTTACTTCGGAATGACGTCGCTCGGGACGTCCGGAATCACCAAGGGCGGCAACTCGATCGGATCCCAGGCGGGCGTCAGGTTGCTGTATTGCAGGCTCGCCGCCGACGAGCCGTTGGCTCCCGGCGTGCGGTTCTGGTTCCAGATGTAGACGGCAGGGTAGGTGGTGATCGCGCCGCTCGCGTCGTCGACCACGACGGCTGCCAGGTACAACTGCGAGGACTGGGGCAGACCCTTGAACGAGGACAGCGGGTTGATCGGCAAGGCGAATTGCTTGGAGAACTCATCGCCGTACTTGCGCGCGGAGGAGAAGACCAAAAAGTAGTAGGTCTTGCCGTTGCCCTTGTGCACGACGGCATCGGGCGACCACTTCGGCCAGCTGTTGATGATGCCGGTCGCGAGGTTGTCACCGCCGCAAGTGCCAGGGTCGTTGGCTTCGAGCGCGGTGGCGGTGCCGCCAGCGGCTGGGATCACCATCACCTTACCGAAGCGGTTGTAGTACGGGCCGTCCTCCGCGGAGGTGGGGCTCGCCTTCTTCGGCGCTTGCGTGAAAGCGATCAGCTTGTCGTCTTGCGAGTAAGACGGGTAGTACTCGAGCAGATTGGCATCGGACGCGCCGGCCAAGGGCGCCGAAACTCCGCCGGTTTTGCTGTAAGGCACGGTCTTGATGTCGGCGGTGGTTGCCTCCCAGTCCGGATGCCCGTCGGGTGAATAGTCGGTCGTCACGTAGACGATCGATTTACCGTCGTGGCTCAAGCTCGGCGAGACAGCGCTCACGCCCGTATCGCCCGTGTTGATCAGGCCCCAGCCCGTGCCTTGGGCGGCGGTGACCATCGTATTGCGCATCTCGAGCTCAGGCTTGCCGTAGTCGCCGGCTTCGCCCGGGGCAACGGTGACCGGGATGTCAGCGGCGTACTCCGCGTTGATCCAAGCCAATGAGTGCCATTTGACCTTGTCGGTGGTCGTCGCGCCGTCAGTGCCTGCGTAGGCGGGCAGCTTGTTCCACGGAATGGTGCGTTTCGCGCCCGACTTGAACGTGGTGCCGTAGCTGGTGACGATGGTTTTGTCGCCCGCCACCCAGTGTGCCTTGGTCATGGCTTGCTGACCCCACCAAGGCGTCTTCATGATCGCTTGAGCGCCGAGCGCGATACCGGTCGGCATCGCGCCAGTGTTGAGCGTGGCACCCGCGAGCGACCAGGGCCAATCATCGCCGAAGAGCACGGCTTTGCTCTCGTCTGGAACGGTGGTGTGGCAGCCGATGCAGCGCACTTGTCCGTCGACGAAGCCCGGCAACTTCACCTCGTCGTAGACGCCGCGCTGGACTGCGCCGTCTTCGCCGATTTCGCCGGCCCACTTCACCTGGCTCAAGGTGAGCGCGCTAGCGACGCCTTCGTCACCCACGGCGAAGCCGAGCAAGCGGCTCGACTCCAACGTCACGTCGCCGGAGTTCACGGTCCAGAACACCATGCTGCCCGTGGCCACTACCGGCGCAATATTGAAGTCGCCCTGAATGCCGATCGGCTTGGCTGGCGCCGAGGAGTTGATGCCGCGGATGGTGACGGTGAGCGGCTGACCGGCGGCGTTGTTGGCGAGGCCGGAGCCCGAGGGGCGGTTCATGGCCGGGTCCGCCGAGGGAATGCCGTCCCAGATCTCTTTCGGCAGGTACCAAGAAGGCGCGACACCCGCGACGGGCGCGTACTTGGTGTAGGCCACCAAGTCATTCGCTTCAGCGGCTGAGTGGATGCGGATTTCCAATACGTCGATGCCGGCGGGGACGCCGCCGACGCGGAAGCGCGGGCGGACCCAGTTCGCGGGCAGCATGGCGCCCGGCTTGCCGTTGGCGGAGAGCTGCGGCTCGAGCACGCACAGGCCGCCGGGGGTGAAGTTGTCTGCGGCCCCGAACAGGGCGGGGGCATTCGCAGGCACGCCTTCACCCATGATCGGCGCGGCGGGGAAGTCCGTGCACTTGCCTGCTTGGCAGGTTGGGTGAGTGATCTTGGGATTGCCCGGGTCGGCATCCGCCACCTGGCCACCGTTTGGATTGCCGGGGTCGATGTTGGGGCCGCCGCCGAAGCCAGGGTTGAAGCCAGAACCCGAGCCGCCTGAAGGGTTGTTGGCGCCCGAGCCACTCCCGTCGGGGGGCCGCACCATGGCTCCACCTTTACTGCCGGTGCTGCACGCACCCGCGGCCACAACGGCACCCGCCACTACTGCAAGCCCTAGATACTTTCGCATCGTAAATACTCCGAACCAACAAAGACCACAAAGCCGAATGGATCTCGAACTCACCGCCGCTGAATCACGCAATGAGCCACGCGGACTGGCACTAGTCAACGAAAAGCGCGCTTTTCCGTGCGCAGAGTAAAGCAATCGCGAATCTGGAACCGCTTCCAGCAGTTTTGCCTGGGCGGCTCGTGTTTCGAGTCTGAACCGTCGCCTAAGCTTTCCATACGCGCTCCGCAAGTCCAGCGCTGAGCGCGCGCAAACTCACGTTGCTGATCCGACAGCCATGAGTCAGCGCGAGCAGCGCGGGATCGGATGGCAGGGGATCATTCCAGCAAGAATGGCGAGGGCGCGCTGTTCAGAAATGGCGCAGGCGCGCTCTTCAGGTGGCAAGGCCGCGCGCTCGGCGAGCGTGCCCTCCGGCAGCAGAACTGCCTTTCTCGTGCGTAAACGCCCGTGTTTTCCCGGAGCATATCCATCGCCGCCAGAACCAGCTAGGCTGATGCATGATCTGCAAAGCGTCGGGATGCCGTGTGACCGAACGGCGGCAGTCGTGAGCCGACGCTCGGACCTAGCCGGGGCCAAACTGCACGTGACATTTGCCAACGGCAAAGTCGAGCAAGTGTTGGCCGTGACCGCGCCGCTCGGCTCGAGCTACACGCCACGTACCGGCGGCGGCGCCGAAATCGAAGCCGCCAATACCTATCGCGCCGCGGTGCACGAGCACCAGATGCGCAACAGCGTCACCGCGCGTGTCGGCCTCTTGCTGCAGAACGCGGGCGCGGACACGGCGGAAGACGTGCTGATCTCGATCGACGTCCCGGAGGGCCTGCAGATGATGTTCGTGGAGCAAGAGCCGCCGCCCAAGACTGCGCGTAAATCGCCGGTCGTGCCGCTCGAGCCGTCTCCGCGATCCTGGCAGCTGGACTCGCCCACGCGCGCGCACTGTCGCGTGGTGCGCGTGACCTCGAGCGTCGGCTTGCCGCCGCTGTTTCTGACTTTGCGCGATCGGAAAGCCGCCGGAAATTTTGCGCTCGATCTGACGCTGACCGCCGCGCGGCCCCCGGTCGAACACACCAGCCAATTGTTCGTGCAATTCGTGCAACCGTGAAGCGGCTGCGCGCGGCTTGACGCAAGCTTCGCTGAACTAGCCGGCGAGGCGCTCCGCACCGGCGTATACGTTGAATGCGTCGCCGCGCGCGAAGCCGCACAGCAGCAAGCCGAAGCGGGCAGCGGTGGAGACCGCCAGCGAGCTTGGCGCGGACACGCCGACCACCCCCGCCAAGCCCGCTGCCAGGGCCTTTTGCACGATTTCGAAGCTGGTTCGCCCGCTGACCACGAGCACCGCCCCGAGCGCGGGCAAGCGACCATCGAGCAAGAGCCGACCGATCGCTTTGTCGACCGCGTTGTGACGGCCGACGTCTTCTCGCACGACGCATAGGCCGCCAGCGTTCAGCGCGATGCCCGCGGCGTGCAGGCCGCCCGTGCGTTGGAAGCCGGGTTGCTGCTGCTGCAGCTCGCCCGGGAGCCCGGCGATGAAAGACTGGCTGAAGCGCGCGGCAGGCGCCGCGGGCCGCAAGCGCGCCAGCAAATCATCGATCAACTTGCGCCCGCACATGCCGCAGGCCGCGGTCGTGAGTGTGCCGCGGCGCGTGGCGTCGAGCTCCAAGACCGTGCCGGGCGCGGGCAAGACGTCGATCGTGTTGTGCGCTCCCTCGGCGCCCGGCCGCGCGCAATGGTGGATGCCGCCCAAATCGGCGCGCGATCGGATCAGCCCTTCTGCCAGCAGAAAACCGGCGACCAGCTCGTGATCGTGGCCGGGCGTGCGCATCGTGACGGCGAGCGGCTCGCCAGCGACGCGGATCTCCAGCGGCTCCTCGACGGCGAGTTCATCCGGCTGGCCCTCGAGCGCTCCGTTCGGCCCCGAGCGCATGAGCTCGACCGCGGCCACTTGAACGCTGGGCGCGAGCCGGGCGTTCAAGTGGGCACCCGCTCGAGCGTCGCGGGTGAGGGCACGATCCGGATCGGGATCGACTTGAAGGCAGGCTGATGGCTGCGATCTGCGACGCTGTGAAGTGGCACGAGCACGTTGGTTTCCGGGTAATACGCGGCCACGCAGCCGCGTGGGATCTCGTACGGCACCAGCTTGAAGCGCTCCGCCGTACGTGACTCAGAGCCGAAGCGGCTGATCAAATCGACCAGGCTGCCGTCTCGAAGGCCGCGTTCTGCCATGTCTTCCGCGTGGATGAACAGCACGCGCCGACCGTTCGCGATCCCGCGATAGCGATCGTTTTCGCCGTAAATCGTGGTGTTGAACTGATCGTGGCTGCGAATCGTCATGAGCAACAACTCCGCGGGCTGCAAATCATGTTCGGGGATCGGATGCACGGTGAACTGCGCCTTGCCGGAGGGCGTCGTGAATTTGCCTTCGCGCGGCCCGTTCGGCAAATAGAAGCCGCCCGCCTCGCGCACGCGTTGGTTGTAGTGAGTGAAGCCGGGAACCACGCGCTCGATGTGTTCGCGGATTCGGTCGTAGTCGGCGACCAGGCCGAGGTAGTCCGTGGTCGAGCGTCCGGCGAGGGTGCGCTGGGCAATGCCCGCGACGATCGCGGGCTCGCTGCGCAGGGACGTCGACGCCGGAGGCAGCACTCCGCGCGACTGCTGCACGACACCGGCGGTGTTCTCTACGCTCACGAACTGCGCCCCCGAGGCTTGCTCGTCCTGCTCGCTGCGCCCGAGGCAGGGCAGGATCAGCGCTTGCTGACCGGTGATGAGGTGGCTGCGGTTGAGCTTGGTCGAGATCTGCACGGTGAGCCGACAGCGCTGCAGCGCCCGCGCCGTCAGCTGCGTGTCGGGGGTCGCGGCCAAGAAGTTACCGCCCAAGCCGACGAACACTTTGACCTGACCTTCGGCCATCGCTCCGATCGTGCCCACCGCGTCGAGGCCGTGGGCTTTCGGCGGGGAAAAGCCGAATTCTCGGCCGAGCGCGTCCAAGAACTCGTCGCTCATCTTTTCCCAAATGCCGACCGTGCGGTCGCCTTGTACGTTGCTGTGGCCGCGCACGGGGCACAGCCCAGCGCCCGGGCGCCCGATCTGCGCTCTGAGCAGCGCGAAGTTGGCGATGGTCTGCACATTGGCGACGCCATTTTTGTGCTGAGTGATGCCCATCGCCCAGCAGCAGATCATGCGCTCGGAGCGGATGGCGATCTGGGCGGCTTGCCGGATCAGCTCGCGTGAGCAACCCGAGCTCCGGACGATCGCAGCCCAGCTCTCGCTCTCCAAATCCGCGCGCAAGGCCTGGAAGCCTTCGGTCTCTCGCTGGATGAAGTCGTGTGCCAAGACCTTGCCACCGCTCCGCCGATCCTCGTCGAGCATTTCTTTCATGATGCCCTTCAGCAGCGCGACGTCGCCGTTGATCCTGACCGGCAGGAACAAGCTGGCGATGGGCGTGCCGAGGCCGAGCAGCGAGAGCGGCTCTTGCGGATTCTTGAAGCGGATCAGGCCCGTCTCTGCCAGCGGGTTGACGCTCACGATCTGGCAGCCGTTGCGCGCGGCCTTCTGCAGCTCGGTGAGCATGCGCGGGTGACAGGTGCCCGGGTTTTGGCCGATCACGAAGATCGCGTCCGCGCGCGAAAAATCCTCGAGTTTGACGGTGGCTTTGCCGATGCCGATCGCTTCCGTCAGCCCCGTGCCGCTCGACTCGTGACACAGGTTCGAGCAATCGGGCAGGTTGTTCGTGCCGAACTCACGCGCAAATAAGCCGTACAGAAAGGCCGCTTCGTTGCTGGCGCGACCGGAGGTGTAAAATGCAGCTTCGTTCGCCGAAGCGAGCGCGCTGAGCTCGCTCGCGATCAGCTCGAACGCAGCGTCCCACTCGATCGGCTGGTAGTGCTCCGAACCGGCTGGGCGCCACATCGGCTGAACCAGTCTGCCTTGCTGTTCGTACCAACGATCGCTTTGCTCGAGCAGCTCGGCGAGCGTGTGCTTGGCGAAGAACTCGCTCGAGATGCGCGCCTTGGTTGCTTCACTGGCCACCGCCTTGGCGCCATTTTCACAGAACTCAGCCGTCTTGCGCGGGCCGTCCGGATCGGGCCAAGCGCAGCTCGGGCAATCGAAGCCGTCCGTTTGGTTGACCTTGAGCAAGGTTCGAAAGCTGTTGCCGACGCCCATCTCGACCACGCCGCGTTTGATGGTCTCGTACACGGAATAGAGCCCGGCCGCGCTTCGATGGCGGTGCACCTGCTCGGCCGCGTGCAGCGGCTGCGGCGGCTCGGCGCCCGCGACGAGCAGCTTCGAGCTCGGCACGCCGAGCGGCTCAGGCAGCGCCGGCTCGATTGGGCCGGACGCTGACTCGTTCGGGTTGCGATCCACGGTGACCACCGCTCGAGTCTAACCCGCGAACGCGGGGCAAGTCGCGGGTTGCTCTAGGAATCGCCTGCGGCATCTTCCCCTAGGCTTCGGCGGGCGGCCTTACTTCTCGGGCGGAGCGACCGGACAGATCAGATTCTGAAACGTACCGTCACTATTGGGCGCCTGCTCGAAACAAGACAATGAACACGCGCCATGCTCTTGAAAGCTGTATTGCAGCAGGTACACGCGGCCAACCGCCGGCGCAAAGCGGCGCTGGGCCTGGCATTGAGCGTCGACCACGTCGACCAGCTTGGTCACCGTGCGGTAGCGGGTGACCGAGCGGTAGTGGGTGACCGAACGAGAGCAGCTTCGGTAGGAGGTGCCGCTGCCGCAGTTGTAGCTCTCGTAGCTCGAATACGGTTCTTGCTCGTAGTAAGACTCTCGAACCGTGCGCATCTCCTGGTGATAGAAGCTGCTCGCCATACCAAAGGTGGCCGGCGCGGGGTGAACCAAGCTCGAGTCGATGCGCGGCGCGCTCGCGAGCGCCGCCGGAACGTCCGCGGCAAATGCGCGGTGGTCATCGACCACGAGCATCTCGCGCAGGCGCGCTCCGGCGATGGTGTCGTACGTACGTCTGATCTTGATCACCGCGTGCGGCTCGGCCAGCGTCGGCGGCTGGTATTCCCGGATGCACGCGCCGAGCAGACCAGCGAGCCCGAGCAGAGCGGCCTTCGCGGCCAGGTGGCTTGCGTTCATTGCGGGCAGGGCGCGCTGCAGGCGCGTGCGCGAGCATCACAGGCTTGGATAGCGGACGACGTCATTGCGTTCAGCATGCACGAGTCTTTCTCGTGAGCGCAGCCGTTCAAGCAGCCGAGCCGCTGCTCGCTCGGACCAACGGCGCAGGAGGACAGCGCTGAGAGCCCCCCGAGTAAGACCCCGACAATCAGTGTTCGACTTCGAATCATCGCTTTCCTTGCCGCACCAGACTCGAGCCTAACACTACCTAGGCAGTCATGGCTCGCTTCAGAACAGCGTCCCTTGCGACTTTTGTGGCTGCTTCTGGCCCAGGTGCTCGTAGGCCTTCTTGGTCGCGATTCGGCCGCGCGGCGTGCGACCCAAGTAGCCCTGCTGCAGCAGATAAGGCTCGTACACGTCTTCGATCGTATCGCGCGGTTCGGCTAGGGCCGCGGCCAAAGTCTCGACGCCGACCGGGCCACCCTCGTAGTGCTCGATCAAGATCCCGAGCAACCGTCGATCCATCTCATCCAAGCCGGCGTGATCGACGCCCAGGCGCTCACAGGTGTGCCTGACGATGGCGCGGTCGATCTTGCCCGAGCCTTGAACCTCGGCAAAGTCGCGCACGCGGCGCACCAAGCGGTTGGCCACGCGGGGCGTGCCACGTGACCGCGTGGACAGCTCGCGCGCGCCGTCTGCGTCGCACGGGACGCCGAGCAGTCGAGCGCTGCGCAAGATGATCTTCTCCAAATCTTCGGGTGGATAGAAGTCCAAGCGCAGCGTCACGCCGAAGCGCTCTTGGAGCGGCTTGGTCAGGAGCCCGGTGCGCGTGGTGGCGCCGATCAAGGTGAACGGCTTGATGTCGAGCGTAATGCTCTCCGCGTACGCGCCGTCGCCCATCATCACGTCGATCCGAAAGTCTTCGATCGCGGGATACAGCGCTTCTTCGACGGTCGCGCTCAGGCGGTGGATCTCGTCGATGAACAGGATGTCGCCGCGCCCGAGCTTGGTGAGCTGCCCGGTCAAGAGCCCCTTGTGTTCCACCGCAGGCCCGCTGGTTTGGTGCAGCGTGACGCCCATTTCTTTGGCTAGAATGTGCGCCAACGTGGTCTTGCCGAGCCCGGGCGGACCGCACAAAAGGATGTGATCGAGCGGCTCTTTACGCCGGCGCGCGGCTTCCACGTACACCTTCAGGTTCTCGCGGTGCTTTTGCTGTCCCACGAAGTCTGCCAGCGATTCGGGCCGAAATAGCCGATCGAAGCGGTCGTCTTCGGGGCGCGATTGCGTGCCCAAGACGCGGTCTCCCTCGGTCGCTGCGGGCTCGAAGTCGGGCTCGGCGGGGGGGCGCGGTTTCTTGGCTGCCATCGCCGTGGAGCCTACCACCGCGCGGCGGAAATGGGCGGCGGCAGGCGCGACTCGGCGTCCCCGGTCGGCAACAGCAGCGAGAATATCGCTCCCCGACCGCTGAGCGGCGAGACCACCACCGAACCACCGTGCAATTCCACGACGGAACGCGCGAGGCGCAGGCCGAGCGCCAAGCCTCGGTGCTCGCTCGGGCCGAGCGCAGGGCTCGGGTCGAGCAACGCTTCCAACTTCTGCGCATCGACGCGCGAGCCCGGGACCTCGACGTCGAAGCGGATCGCGTCGGCCTCGGACACGACTTGGACGTGCACCGCGGCCGACTCCGACACGCGCACCGCGTGGCCGATGAACGTGGCCAGCGCGCGCGGCATGCGTACCCGGTCGACGCGCAGCGAGTACACGTCTTCGGCCACGTCGGCCAAGATCTCGATCCCGCGATCTCCGCCCAAATCTTTGCCCTTGGCGACCGCCTCGGCGAGCAGCTGACGCACGTCACAGTGGTCCAAGACCAAGCTCAATTGCCCGGCGTCCACGCGAGCCGCGTCGAGGATGGTCTCGATCAGCGCGAGCAGCTCGCGCCCGCGGCGATCGATCAGGCTCAGGCTTTCGCTCTGCCCGGGGCTCAGGGCTTCGCTCTTTCGGACCAGCTCGGTGAAGCCCAAGATCGCGTTCAGCGGGCTCTTCAGATCGTGGCTGACGCTCGCGAAAAACAGGCCGCGCATGCGCGCCGTGGCCTTGCGCGCGGAGATCGCCCGCTCTTGCGCCTGGGCAAATACGCGGAAGCGCGCGGCCAAGCGCTCGATGGCCAGGCCCAAGCGCGCGACCACGCGGAAGCGCGCGGCGCGCACGACGTGGGTGCCGCCGCTGAGCACGGCGTCCGTGCCGAGCAAGCGCACGTCGCGCGTCGCGGCTCGCAGATCTTGCCCCAGCGCTTTGCCGAGCGCGACGCCCAGACCGCCAGCGATGCCCGTGCCGAGCAAGGCGACGAGTATGAACGAGGCGCTGAGCACGCCGACCACCGAGGCTTCGAAGCGCACCTCCGCGCTGCCCTCGTCGAGCGGCGTGACCACCTTCACGGCGCCGTCGTTGCCGCGTTCGACGCGGTACTCATCGGGCCAGGGGTGCACGGTGGCCTTGAAGCCGAGCATTTCGCCTTCTCGGATTGCTTCGTCGAGCCCTGCGCCCGCGGCCACGCCGGGGCGCGGCTCGAGCGCGGCGCGCGCCAAGACGCGGGCCGTTTCTTCTCGGCTGCGCTCGTCCGCGCGGCGCAAATGCGAGCCGACGATCAACGCGCAGCCGAAGACCAGGAACACCACCGGCGTGGTCACCGCCGCGACCAAGCGCCGCGGCACGCGTTGCTCGATGATGCCTCGCTTGTGTGCGTCTTCGACCACCTCCCGCATCAGCTCGGGCGGAGCTAGCTCCAGCGCCCGCACGAACGCCGAGCGGACCACCACGAACAGCGGCAGCGAGGCCGCCGAGACGATCACCACGCCGAACAGCGCGAGGTTCATGCCCGTGGAAAAGTCCACCAGCTTGGGCCGGAGCAGGGTGTGAAACACGCCGATGCTGAGCATCGCCCCGGCGAGCCAGCCAAACACCACGTGCGCCGGCTCGTTGCTCAGCGCGAACAACTCCCGGGCCTCCACGGCCTTACCGCCCAAGGCCAACGTGCGCAGGACGAAGCGATAGCGACGTAGGCGCCAGAAGCAGCGCGCGAGCTCGAGCAGGCCGCCGGCCAGCACCGACAGCCCGAGCAGCTCCGCGCCCTCAATCGCCACCGGCCCGCTCAAGACCAGAAAGTGCGAGGTCAAGAGCGCCAAGAGCACGCTCGACGCCAACGTGAACAGCGCCTCGATGCCGAGCACGCGTCGCATCAAGTGTGCCGCGGCGGCGTTCACGAAATGCTCACACTTTTGCCGGCGTCCGTGATCTCGTCGGGCAGCGGGTCGGGCGGCCTTTGGCTGACGACCGGCGGCTGCGAAGGCAAAACGATGGTGAAGGTCGAGCCTTTGCCGAGTTGACTGCGCAGATCGATGAAGCCGCGGTGCATCTGCACCAAGCGGCGAGTGATGGCCAGGCCCAGGCCGGTGCCGATGCGTTGGCGTTTGACGTCGCCGGCCTGCCAATACTCTTGGAAGATCGCTTCGTGGTCCTCACGGGCGATCCCGGGCCCCGTGTCCGAGATGGCGATGGTCACGCCGCCGTCGCGCGGATCGATGCGCAGCGTCACGCCGCCGCGCGACGTGAACTTGATCGCGTTGCCGACGACGTTGCCGATGATCTGGCGCACGCGCCGGCCATCGGCGTAGGCCATGGCCCGGTTGCCGACCACGCTGATCTCGAGCTGCTTGGCCTCGGCGGCGATGCGCGCCTCGCGCACCACCTCTTGACCGATCGAGAGCACGTCGATCATCTTGCAGGTGAGGCGCAGCTCGCCTGACTCGAGCGCGGACAGATCCAAGATGTCGTCGATCAGCGCGCGCAGGTGCTGCCCGCTGCTGCGTACGATCGACAGGTTCTCCTGTGCGTCCGCGCTGAGCGGGCCGTCGACCTCGCTCAAAAGCACGTCCGTGAAGCCCAAAATCGCGTTCAGCGGCGTGCGCAGTTCGTGGCTCAAGGCGGCCAAAAAGTCGCTGCGATCGCGATCGTAGGCGAGCGCGCCGGACAGATCCTGGCGGTAGGCGTGCTCGGCCGCGGTGAACCTGTCTACTAGGACGTTGAAGGCGCTGGTGAGTAACCCCACCAAATCCACCGAGCGCACGGGGATCGGTTTGCCAGTGGGATCGGCGCCCTCGCGCGCCATCGCCACGATCCGGTTGCGCACGAAGGTCACGTCGGCGTGCACGTCGCGAGCCAGCGCCAAGGCGGCCAGCGCGGCCACGCCGACCAGCAGCGCGGTCAGCGTCGCGACCCAAACCAAGAGCGAGCCCGTGGCGAACGGCGTGGCCGGCGCGGCGACGAACGAAAGCACGTTCATGTACTCGGTCGGTCCTGGGAAGGCGGCCGAGAAGAAGCGCGAGCGCCCGAGCTCGGTGGTGGTCTCGCCCTCGCCCTGAACCATCAGCTCGAGCAGCCGAGCCTTGGGCGGCGCGCCCTGCGTGGCATCCACGACCACGTGGCCAGTCGCGCTGACCAAGAGCAGCTCGGCCCCCGAACGGCGTGCCGCGCGCTCCAGCACGATCGCGCGATCCTCCTCGGAGGTGCGGCGCAGGCGCTCGGCGAGCGTCAGCGAGAGCAGGCGACAGCGCAGCTCGGCCGCGCCGTCGCTCTGCGCGCGCAGCCGGCTGGTGCCGGATACGGCCAGCGCGAACCCGGCGGCCAGCCCGACGATCAGCACCACCGTCGGCGCGATGACCAAAAATGGGATCTGCCGGAGCCGCGTGCTGCGCGCGGGAGGAGGGCGAGTCTCACGTGGCCCAGGCGAGGTCACGCTTCACTCGTCACTGGACAGGCGCGCGAAAATGGCGTGATCGAGCCAGCGCGCGCCGACCAGCTCGGCCTGGCGCGCGATGCCTTCGAAGCGAAACCCGAGCCTCGCGATCACGCGCAAGCTCGCGCTGTTGTCCGTGGCGGCCGCGCAGCGAATGCGGTGCACGGCCATGCGCGCGAACGCGAAGTCGACGCAGGCGCGCGCGGCTTCGGTCATGATGCCGCGACCGGTGGCTTCTCGCTTGAGCCAGTAGCCGAGCTCACACGAGCGGTGCAGGTGCACGCACGAGTCGAGCCCGACCACGCCCAAAAGCTCGCGCGATTGCCGATCGCGAATCGCGAAGCGCACGGCTCGCCCCGCGTCCCAGTCCGACACGCAGGCCTCCGCGTAGCGCACGCTGGCCTCGGGCGCGTTGTTGAACGGCACCCAGGGCAGCCAGCGCTCGAGGTGCCAGCGCGAACCCTCGACCGCGTCCCACAGCTCGCTCCCGTCGCCGAGCTCGAGCGGCACCAGCACGACGCGGCTGGTCTCAAGCGGCGACCTTCGCATCGCGGCGCGCGATGGGATCGACAAAAGGTGCGCGATGGGCTGCGAGCCCGAGTATCGAACCGTGTCTTTCACGTCGCGGTTTTTCAAGGGCAATCCGTGCGCAGCGCAAACACCTCGAAATGCGCAGACTCGTAGTCGCGCCAGGAAATGTACCATTGCCCGGGCCGTTCGCCCGCTGCCAGATCGGGTTGCGGCTGAAAACCGCTGACGCGGCTGAGCGAAGTCACCGCGCCCAGGCCGTCACGCGTGAGTTGGGCCAGGCGTAGCCGGGACTCGTCGAACCAGGAGATCACCGCTTGGTTACCGCTGGCCGCCACCGTCGGACGCACGACCTTGGCCGGCAAATCCCGGCGCCAGAGCATTTGCCCCTCGTCCTTTTCGACGAACGCGACCGACGCTCCGGCCTTCTCGTCGTCCCAGGCCACGAAGCAGCCTTCGGAGGAGCAAGCCAAGACCGGCGTGGTGTGCTTACCGTCCTTGGCGCTCAACAGCTGGGCCTGGCCCAGGATGCGCTCTTTGCCGGCGTGCTTTTTGGAGGGCAAGAGACCGGTCTTCAAGCTGGGGTCGCCGAGCGGGATGCGCGACAGGTACATTTGGATGCGCTCGAAGCCGCGGTTGACCGAGAAGGCCACGTACAAATGTCCGTTCTGGACCGCGACCGTGGGCGTGCCCGCGACGTTGCTCGCGCCCTTGGCCGCCGGGATCGCGGTCACGCGGATCGGCTCGGCGAGCGGCGCGAGATCCGCGTCCAGCTCGCGCGCCATGATGTCGCTCGCGCCCTTGTCGACTTCCTCTTGCCAGACCGCCCAAAATTTATTGCCGTTGGGCGCCAGCGCGGCGAAGAGCTCGCCCTTCTTGACCCCGGAAATCCGGCGCGGCGGCCCTGCGATGTGGCCGTCGTGAGAGACCAAGCGCGCGTACACTCCCGGTTCGCTGCCGCCGTCGTCCCAGTACAAGAGCACGAACCGCTCGCCCGCCGGCACCAGCTGCACTTGGCGCGCGGAGGACACCTCGGGCGTCAGCGGCACCTCCGGCGACGTGCGCCGGAGCGCGTCGTCGAGGAGCACCGCGTAGGCCTGTTTTTTCTTCGGATCCTGGTGGTTGTCGATCCAGACGAAGACCGTGCCCGCGCTGCTGTGCAGGAGCGTGGGACGCGACATGGGCGGCACTTCGATCGAATAGGGCCGCGGCCGACTGATGCCGGTGAGCTTGCACGGCCCGCTCGGCTCCTCGATCGCGATCGACATGTGCGAGAGCACCGAGCGAGCCACCGCGGCCCCGCCCTTCAGCGCGTCCTTGAAGGCATCGAGCGAGCCTTTGCCATCGCCGTTGGCCAGCAGCTCTTGAGCGCGCGAAATTTTCATCGCGTACGCCTCGGCCTCGGCCGCGCGCGCGGCGCTGGCTGCGGCGGGGCTCAAAGGCGGCGTCGAGGCGGTCGGGCGCGGCTTGGGCAGCGTCGTGCGCACGACGGCGGGTTGGCCCGGAGGGTGGAGCACGTACAACCACACGGCGTACGCGCCGAGGCTCAGCGCAGACAGCAAGAGGAGCAGCGAGATGGCGCGGCCGGCGTGCGATTCGGGACGCAGCGAGGTCACCGGAGCGCCGTCCGAGCTGAGCACGGGCGGTGGCGCCGGGGGCGGCGTAGGCCTGGGCGGACTCGGCGGCGGGCGCTCGGTCGCAGGTAAGCTGATGGGGGCCGGGTCGCTGGCCATCAGCTCGTCGACCACCAGGCCTTCGTCATCGCTCGACAGCGACACGGCGCGCGCCTGGCCGCGGCTACCGAGCAGGGCCTTGGTCAGCCCGTCCGACAGCTCACGCGCGGTTTGGTATCGTTTGTCCGGATCGCGATCGAGCGCGCGGGTGAACCAAGCGTCGAAGCTGGGCGGTAGATCGGGGCGCAGCTTGCTCGGCTTTGGCAAGGGCGCGCTGGCGATTTGAGCCAAAATCATGGCCACGCCTTGCTCGACGTTCCACACCGTTTGCGCGGTCAAGCACTCGTACACGATGCAGCCCAGCGCCCACAGATCTGCGCGATGGTCGACCTCGCCTTTGCCCTTGGCCTGCTCCGGGCTCATGTACGCGGGCGTGCCGAAGAGCGCGCCTTCGCGCGTCAAGCGTACGGTTTGCGCGTCGGGCGTGGTCGGTTCGTAGAACTTCGCCAGCCCGAAATCGACGATCTTGACGACGAGCCTGCCCTCTTCGTCCTTGGTCAGAAAAATGTTTTCCGGTTTCAGATCGCGGTGCACCACGTTCGATTCGTGGGCCTTGGCCAAGCCGCGTGCCGTGTGCGTGGCGATGCGGACGGTCGTGTCGACGTCGATCTGTCGCACGCGAGTCATCAGATCGTACAGGCTCTCGCCCTCGAGCAGCTCCATCACCAAAAATGGCCGCTCCTCGAACATGCCCGAGTCGTAGACGTCGCAAATGTAGGGGCTGCGAATGGCGGCGGCCGCGCGTGCTTCGCGGATGAAGCGCTCGCGCACGACGCGCGAGGTGATCAGCTCGGCGGCGAGGATCTTGACCGCGACTCGCTTGCCGATGTCGACGTTCTCGGCCTCGTACACCGCCGCCATGCCGCCACGGCCGATCTCCTTGGTGATTCGAAACTTGCCCTCGAGGACTGTCCCGACCGGAACTTGTGACTGATTCTGAGACGGCATTGACGAAGGGGGCGGGGCGGCAATCGAGGCGGACGGGAACGGCAGTACAGTACCCGAATTGAGCCCCCACCCCGAGGCCCGTCCGGCTTCGGCCGCTGGGCCGCGGAGCCTTTTGTGTGCAGCGTGAGGGAGCGATTGACGCGCCGCGCCGTTGCCATTGGCGGTCGTCGAAGGCAGCTCTTTTTGCCGGCGGGTGTTTCCAATTGGCCAGAATCTGGCCGATTTTCCCTGAGTGGCGCACTGACTCGATTCGGAAACAATTCGGAAACACGGACCCCGTTACGTCCGATTGCGCCTGCCGAACATGTCAGGTGTAAATGATCCTAGCGGTGCCCCCGCAGCTCACGGAGGGGAGGCCTCGCGACGGGCGATACCCCCCAAAAATAAGTGGAGAGCCAGATGAAGAAGGTCGAGGCGATTATCAAGCCGTTCAAGCTGGACGAGGTCAAGGATGCCTTGTCCGAAGTCGGTATCCAGGGCATGACGGTGACCGAGGTCAAAGGCTTCGGCCGTACCGGCGGTAAGAAAGAAGTTTACCGCGGCTCTGCTTACGTCGTGGACTTCGTACCCAAGGTAAAGCTCGAGATCGTCGTTCCCGATCAGATGGTCCACCAGGTGATCGACGCGATCGAGAAGAGCGCCAAGACCGGCCGCATCGGCGACGGCAAAATCTTCGTCAGCCCGGTCGACGAGGCGGTTCGTATCCGCACCGGCGAGCGCGCCGAAGAAGCGATCTGAAGCACCTTTTTGGCGGACTCGAGCGGGCCGCGCGGCTCGCCGTCTGCGCCGTGCGAACGGGAAGACTACTGCCGGAAGGGTGAAGCCGGCAGTAGCCCCGGGCGCCCGATAGCGATAGAGCTAGCGCCATGGATGCGAAAGAAGCCATCGAGCTCGGTAAGAAGCACGAGGCGGTCATGGTGGACTTGAAGTTCATCGACTTGATCGGCAAGTGGCAGCACACCTCTGTTCCGTTCCAGCGCCTGACCAGTGATGCCTTCGAGGAGGGCTTCGGCTTCGACGGCTCCTCGATTCGCGGTTTTCAGCCGATCAATCAGAGCGATATGCTGCTGATCCCGGATGCGAGCAGCGCCGTGCTCGACCCCTTCACGCGCTTCCCCACGCTGTCGCTGCTCTGCAATATCCAGGACACGCTGACTCGCCAGAGTTATTCGCGTGATCCACGCTACATCGCCAAGAAGGCCGAAGCGTATTTACAGAGCACCGGTCTGGCCGACACGTGCTTCTTCGGTCCCGAGGCGGAGTTCTTCATCTTCGACGGTGTGCGCTTCGACGTGCAGGGCCACGAGGCCTTCTATTCGGTCGATTCCGGTGAGGCCATGTGGAACAGCGGGCGGGACGAAGGCCCGAATCTGGGCCACAAGATCCGCAGCCAGCAGGGCTACTTCCCGGTCCAACCGCAGGACACGCACACCGATCTGCGCACCGAGATCTGCCTCGAGCTCGCGCGCATCGGCATCGAGGTCGAGGCCAGCCACCATGAGCAGGCGAGCGCCGGCCAGGGCGAGATCGACATCCGTTTCGACAGCTTGCTCAAGTGCGCGGACAAGCTGATGTGGTTCAAACACATCGTGAAAAATGTGGCTCATCGCAATGGCCGCACTGCCACCTTCATGCCCAAGCCCCTGTATGGTGACAACGGCAATGGCATGCACTGCCATCAATCCCTGTGGAAAGACGGCAAGCCGCTATTTGCGGGCGACGGCTACGCGGGCCTGAGCGAAATGGCGCTCTATTACATGGGTGGGATCCTGAAGCACGCTCGCGCTCTGGCGGCGCTGACCAACCCCACCACCAACAGCTACAAGCGGCTCGTCCCGGGCTACGAGGCGCCCGTCAATCTGGCCTACTCGAGCCGCAATCGCTCGGCCGCGATTCGCATCTCGACCTACTCGCCGTCGCCCAAGTCGCGCCGGCTGGAGCTTCGCTTTCCGGATCCGACCTGCAACCCGTACCTCGCGTTCTCGGCGATGGTGATGGCGGGCCTCGACGGCATCCAGAACAAGATCGACCCGGGCGTGCCGCTGGACAAGGACATCTACTCCCTGTCCGCCGAAGAGCTGAGTGACGTTGCGCGTATGCCCGCCTCACTCGAAGAGTCGCTCGATGCGCTGGAGAGCGACCACGAGTTTTTGCTCAAAGGCGACGTCTTCACGCAAGACCTGATCGACATGTGGCTCGATCACAAACGCGAGCACGACGTGCAAGCGTCACGGCTGCGCCCGACGCCCTTCGAGTACTTTTTGTACTACGACGTGTGAGCCTGTCGGCCGCTCACGGGTGCGCGGGCCGAACTGACAATCCCCGCGCAAGACTGACAATCGAGCGCGCGGCCGAGCTCACAATGTAGGCGCTGGCCCCACATTTCTAGTATCAATCACAGTACGCGAATCACGAGCACCGGCTGCGCATCTGCTATGCTTGAATGCGGTCGGCGCAGCCCCACAGCGCAGGACCAGACGGTTACTTTGGCGGACGACGAGCTTTACGAGTCGACTCTCGAGGTCACGATCTCGCGGGATATGCGCAGTCTGATCCGAGTCGCGGGTCAGCAGCGGGCGCTCCTGCTCGTGCTCTCTGGGCCGCGCTTGGGCAACCGCACGGTCTTGGCTGACTCGCCGATGGAAATTGGCCGCGGCTCGAACGCCGGCCTCGTGCTCGACGCCGATTCGGTGAGCCGCCGTCATGCGAAGATCGAGCCACTCGACGCCGGGCATCGGCTGACGGATCTGGGCTCCACCAACGGCACCTACGTCAACGGCCTGCGCGTGAAGGAGCACCTGCTGAAGGACGGCGACCGCGTGCAGATCGGCAAGGCCCTGCTCAAATACCTGGCCGGTGGCAACATCGAAGGCGCGTACCACGAAGAGGTGCAGCGGCTCATGAGCTTCGACGCGCTGACGGGCGTGCACAACAAGCGCCACTTCGACGAGAACCTGCGCGTCGCGCTGTCGGCCGCCCAGACTGGCCCGGTGAGCCTCTTGGTGCTGGATATCGATCACTTCAAGAAGGTGAACGACACCTACGGCCACATGGCAGGTGACGCGGTGCTCTGCGCCACCGCCAACGTGGTCAAGACCTCGGTGCCGCCGGAGTACCTGTTCGCGCGCGTGGGTGGTGAAGAATTCGCGGTGCTGTGCCCCAATACCTCGCTCGCGCAGGCCAAGGTGTGCGCCGAGCGGATCCGCATCGCGGTCGCTGAAAACATGCCGACGTTCGAAGAAAAAAGCTTGCCGGTCACGGCCAGCTTGGGCGTCGCCGAGTTCAAAGCGGGTTCGGAAGAAGAGCCGGAAGCCCTGTACGGGCGCGCGGACGAAAAGCTGTACCAGGCCAAAGACGCGGGTCGAAACCGCGTTTGCGCCTAGCGCCAGCGCGCCGCTCGAAGGCCCGCGCGCTTCGGCGTGCGACGAGACGAGCACCGACGAACGCGCGCTGAGCCGTGTCCCGAGCCGGCGCGGGCGCGAAGGCGCGCGCTTGGTGGAGGGGCCGCGACGGAGGGGAACTCCCGGCGCTGTCCCCTATGAGAAACTAATGTCCTTTATAGTGACTCGAGCTTCGGCTTTTGCTACGAACGACGCATGAAGCGCGTCGATTATCGCAGGTTCTTGGTTAATTTTGCCCCAATCGCCCTCGGGGCATGCGTCACGGTGTCTGCTTGCTCGGATGAATATTCCGGTACTGTGACGGGGCAGGCTGGCAAGGCGAGCGGTGGCGGAGCCGGCTTGGCCGCCGGAGCGAACAACGGCGGCGCCGCGGGCGAAGCCGGCGGCGATCCGGGTGCAAACGCCGGACAAGGCGGCGCGGCCTTGGCTGGCGCGGGTGGCTCGCTGGGCGGAGCCGCGGGCGACACGGGCGAAGCTGGCGCCGGGGGCGACGCCGGTGCGGCGGGCGACGGCTCGACCGAGCTTGCCACCAGCACGGCGGCGGAGCTGGTCGACGAATCAGCGGCCGACTACGCGAACAACGAGCACGGCCTGATCACGGGGGCGCGCTTGAAGAGCTGGGTCGACGATTGGGCAGCCCACCGTCCCGCCGGGGTCACGGGCAAGTTGGTGGTGCTGCAGGTCGTGCCCAGCGCTGCTGCGTCGAAGGCGCACGTGGCCGAGAACGCCAATGGCGTGGTCTCGTACCTACTCCCGCAGTCGGATCTGCTGCAAGTGCGGGACAATGGCCTGTCGCAAATCGAAGCCGAAATTCCCGGCGGTGCGGCGACCGATGCGCTGCTGAAGAGGTATGGCATCGACGCCACCCGGGACTTCGTCGTGCTGACCTTCGAGCAGCTGCCCGCCGACGGAACGACGCCTGCGACCGCAAACTCGATCGTGCAGTCGGTCGGGAGAGCTTGGTTGACCTTGCGCTACTGGGGCTATCCTCGCGAGCGCGTGGCGATCCTGAACGGCAGCGTCAATTGGAACGCGACCAATCAAGCGCTGCCTTTGTCCACGGCGGCGGCGATCACGCCGCCGAACGACGGCACGAGCTCGGTCCGCGATCTACGGGTGGACAACACCCAGCTCGTGATTCCACTCGGAGAGTTGTTGACGACGCTGAAGGGCGGCGTGGGCGCTTGGCCGCTCGCGAAGCTGCGCGTGGTGGACGCGCGCGGCGGTGCCGAAGCGCTCGGGCTCTTGAAATCCACCTCGACCGGCAAGACCGATTGCCCGAGCTACACGAGCAGCGGCACCAACACGCGCTGCTCGCCGCCCTTCGAGGGCCGCATCAAGGGCGCCAAGAGCGTGCCCTGGCCGAACTTCTTGCAGAGCGCGGCCGAAGGCTTCCGCTTCCTGAGCAAGGCCGACGCAAAGGCCAGCTTCGATACGCTGTCGGGTTACCAACCGGGCGATCTCACCATTCAGTATTGCCGCACCAACATGCGCTCGATGGTCACCGGCATCGTGGCCGCGGTCGTGCTCGGCTACCCGACGCGCTTCTACGACACTTCGTTCATCGAGTGGTCGCACCTTGCCTATGGTCCGACGGCGAAGAAGCAAGTGCTCCCTGAAAACTCGCCGTTCCGCACCGATCTCGCGTCGCTCACCGAGCACGCGACGGTGACCGGTTACACGCCAGGCGGCGCTTACGATGCGGCGACCATGCCCGTCGCGAGTTGGGTCGATGGCCCGAACTACAACGACGACGCGGACATCAGCCCGACTCCGCCGCTGGTCGTACCGAACGCCACCACCACCGCCAAATCGGTGAACGACGATCGAGCTTACAAACTGCCCTGAGGGGCAAGGGCTTGGCCCTGAGCGTCGCGTTGCGCGAAGAAGCGAGTCAACGCTTCGAGGACGAGCACTGGCTGCTCTTCATGCGGCCAGTGTCCGGCCTCGCTGACGCTCTCGACTCGTGCTTGCGGCAGCGCTTGGCGCCAGCGAGCTAGGTAATCCGCCGGAAACAGGCGGTCTTGCGTGCCCCACAAAACGAGCGAAGGGATGCTGGCTAGCCGCTCGCGGTTGGCCCATAGCGAGGCGTAGTGCGCGTGCGAGCCAAGCAGCGAGCGTGCTAGCGCCCAGAGCACGGTTTCGCGCGCGGCACGCGCGCGGAACGGGGCGAGGTATTGCGCATGAACGCGCCGCGTGAGCCGGCGTTGGTCGCCGTAGGCGAGCGGCATCAACACGCGCAGCGAGAAATTCAAATAGCGATAGAGCAGGCGCCCGAGCAAGCTGCCGGCAAAGCGCGCTTGCTGCCGAAGCTTCGGATCGTCGAGCGGCCACATGAAGCTGTTCAGCACCACCAAGCGCAGGATGCGCTCGGGGTGTGCCTCGGCGAAGGGCAGGGCGATTGGCCCGCCGAAATCATGGACGACGAGCGTGAAGCGCTCGAGGCCGAGCGCCGCGATGAACTCGGCGAACACGCGGGCGTGGTCTTCCGGGCGGTAGCCGAAGCCCGCTGGGCGTTCAGACAGCCCAAAGCCCAAATGATCGTAAGCGATGCAGCGTCGCGAGCTGCTCAGCTCGAGGATCAGGTGTCGATACTCGAACGACCAACTCGGCGTGCCATGCACGAACACGATCGGCTCACCCGCGCCCTCATCCAGGTAGTGCACGCGGCCCTCGGATAGCGGAAGGCAGCGCCGGGCGAAGGGATAAGCCTTCAGATCGAGCCAGGGCGCTGTGGCTCGCGCCAGGGACTCGGCCGGGGCCGCCTGTAGAGCGTTGGACATCGGAAACCTCTCTTTTTCCGGGCATGACGAAGAACAGGTCAATGCCGGTTGACTAGTTGGTAAACCATGATTGACTAGTCGTCAAGTGTGATTGACGATTCCCAGCCCGGTTTGTCATGGTCTGAGCCGCCCCCATGTCCAAACCCCCAATCGACCTCGCGCTCGAAGCCCGCAAACGCGAGAGCGTGGCTCAGCTCTTGTTCAAATGCGCGCGGCTGGTCAATGAGCGCGCGATCTCCAAAGTGAATGAGCTACCGCAAGCCATCCCGCTCCGCACCTCACACACCAATCTCTTTCCGCACCTCGACTTCGAGGGCGTGCGCATCACCGAGCTTGCGCGTCGGCTCGACATCAGCAAGCAAGCCGTCAGCCAAACCATCGCCGAGCTGGAGCTGATGGACGTCGTAGAGACCATCCCCGATCCGAGCGACGGCCGAGCGCGCCTGGCTCGCTTCACCGACAAGGGCAAGCTTTCGATCTTGCAAGGCCTCGGCGTGCTACGCGGCATCGAAGCCGAGATCGAGCGCTCGATCGGCAAAGCGAAGTTCGAGGCTCTGCACCAGGCCCTGTTGGCACTCGAGGCGATGCTCGAGGCCCCGGCCGATTGAGCCGCGTTCGGCCGCCTTGCGCAGCTGATGTTGCTCCGCTCTTGCCTACCGCGAGCGGGACCAACGCTGCGGGCGCGAGCAGCCAGCGCTTGTTCGCTCGAAATAGGATGGCCCAAGCCAAAGAGCGCGATCACGTTGTGTGCGTGTAGGAACACATAGCGCTCAGCCGTTACCCCGGCGGATCCTTGCTGCAGGTGGCTTTGGTGCGCGGGTCGCTCAGGAGAGCTTGCGGCGCAGGTGGTTCAAGACATCGACGCGCGTGATCAGGCCAGAAAAATGCTCCGATTCACGCACGATCACCACTAAACCCTGATCGAACAGGGGCATCAGCGATTCGAGCGGCGCGTGCGCATCTACCGTGATGAGCTTGGTGCTCATGATCTCTCGCACGGGGTTGCGGAACAAGCCGGTATCGCGTTGCGCGGCGATCAGCAAGTCCGATTCATCGACGATGCCGACGATCTCACCGTGCTCGAGGACGGGCAACTGCGAGACGTCGTACAAGCGCATGCGATTGTAGGCGATCAGCAGCGTATCGCTCGGCGCGAGCGAGATCACCGCGCCTGCCTCGGGGCGCCGAGAGATCAGATCGCGCAGATCACCATAGCTCGTCCCGGGCAAGAAGCCTTGGTCGCGCATCCAGTAGTCGTTGAACATCTTCGACAGGTACTTGCCGCCGCTGTCGCAGATCAGACTCACGACGCGCTTCGACGTGGTCTGCTCGCGGCAATAGCGGAGCGCCGCGGCGAGCAGGGTGCCGCTGGACGAACCGGCGAAAATGCCCTCTTCTTTGAGCAAGGTGCGGGCAGTGAGGAAGCTCTCTTCGTCGCTGACCGAGTAGGCCTTGCGCACGCGAGATAGATCGCAAATCGAGGGCACGAAGTCTTCACCTACGCCTTCGACCAACCAAGAGCCGGCTTTGCCGAGCGTGCCGGTCGCGATGTAGTCCGCCAAAATCGAACCTTTGGGATCGGCCAACACGAGCTCGACGCTCGGGGCGACGCGCTCGAAGTAGCGGCTGAAGCCGGTCAGCGTGCCGCCAGAGCCCACGCCGCACACGACCGCATCGAGCCGCCCGTCCATCTGCTTCCAGATCTCGGGCGCGGTGCTTTGCTCATGGGCGAGGGGATTGGCGGGGTTGGCGAATTGATTGATGTAGTACGCGCCCAGTTCACGGGCGATGCGCTCGGCGTAGTCTTGGTAATACTCCGGGTGGCCCTTGCCGACGTCGCTGCGGGTCATGCGCACCTCGGCGCCCAGCGCGCGCAAATGGTGCACCTTTTCTTGGCTCATCTTGTCCGGGATGACGAGCACCAGCTTGTAGCCCTTGCGCGCCGCGACCAGCGCCAAGCCGAGCCCGGTGTTGCCCGCGGTGGCCTCGACCAAGGTCGCGCCGGGCCGGATCGCGCCGCTCTTCTCCGCGGCTTCGATCATCGATAGCCCGATGCGATCTTTGATCGACCCGCCCGGGTTTTGGTTTTCGAGCTTCACGTATAGCTCGCAGGGGCCGGTGTCGATGCGACTGATGCGCACCAGTGGCGTGTTGCCGATCAGCGAGAGGACATCGTTACACGGTGGCTCGAGCTCGGGCATCACTCAGCGTGACCGTTTGCGGCCAGATCCGCAATGCCCACACTGTGTTCTGGTTTGGCTGCCAGGCGCAAATCGAGCACACCTGTCATGGCAGCATCGAGCGAGGGCAGCGAGCTCGAGCTGCACTGTGGCAGGTCAGCTGGCCGCGTGTAGCGCGGCGTCGAGGTCGCGCCACAGGTCGTCGACGTGTTCGATGCCGACGGACAGGCGAACCAGGGAATCACTGATGCCGAGGGCCTTGCGGCTTTCGGCGGGAATCGACGCGTGAGTCATCAGCGCGGGGTGCTCGGCCAGGGACTCGACGCCGCCCAAGCTCTCGGCCAGCGCGAAGATGCGCAGGGCCTGCAGGAAGCGGCGCGAGCCGTTCAAGTCGCAGGCCAGCTCGGCCGAGATCATGCCGCCTGGACCGGACATTTGACGTTTGGCGAGCTCGTGTTGGGGATGCGTCGCGAGGCCGGGGTAGTGCACGCGGCGCACGCCGCGGTGTGCGGCCAAGCGCGTCGCCAGCTCGCTCGCGCCGGCGACGTGCGCGCGCATGCGCACGGGCAAGGTCTTGATGCCGCGCATCACCAAGTAGCAATCCATCGGGCTTGGCACGGCGCCGATCGCGTTTTGCAGGAATGGAATGCGCTCGCACAGCTCCGCGTCGCTCGTGATCAAGGCGCCGCCAACCACGTCCGAGTGGCCGTTGATGTACTTGGTCGTCGAGTGCAGCACCACGTCTGCGCCCAGCGCCAAGGGCCGCTGGAGCACGGGCGAAGCGAAGGTGTTGTCGACGACGACGCGCACGGAGCGCGCCTTGGCGATCGCGGAAATGGCGGCAATGTCGGCCAATTTGAGGGTCGGATTGGTCGGCGTTTCGAACCACACGAAGCGCGTCTTGGCCGTGATCGCGGCCTCGAACTTCGCCAAATCAGTCAGATCGACGAAGCTCGACTCGATCCCGAACGGCTTCATCACTTTGTCGAACAGGCGAAACGTGCCGCCGTACACGTCGTCGCCCGAGACCACGTGATCACCGGGCTGCAGCGAATGGAGAAGCGTGGTCGCTGCGGCGCAGCCGCTCGAAAAAGCGAAGCCGCGCGCGCCGCCCTCGAGCGCCGCCAGCGCTGCCTCGAGCGCCGCTCGCGTCGGATTGCCGCTGCGCGAGTAGTCGTACTTGAGCGGCTTGCCTGGCTCGGGCTGAGCGAAGGTGCTCGCCATCACGACCGGGGGCATCACCGAGCCGTGCACTGGATCGGGCTCGTAGCCCGCGTGAACGGCGAGGGTCTCGAAGGCGTAGCCGCGCGTGTCTTCGCTCATCCGAGTAGCGTACTGGCAGCGGCCGCGGTCTGCACGTGGGCTCTCTCCCCTCGAGCTGCGGGCAGGCCGCCCGCGCCGATCCCGCGCGCGGCCGAGCGGCACAGGAGCACCCCCAACAAAAAACGAAACCCGCTGAATCCTAGAGATCCAGCGGGTGTTCCCGAGTCCGGGCGACACGCTCGGCGCGTCACCCGGGCACTCGGCGAAGGTCAGGCGCGCGCTTGCGGCTTGCCCTTGGCTTTGGCTTTCTTCGCCGGGGCGGGGGCTTCGACGCCGTTCGCCTTGGCGCCGTTCGACTTGGCGCTCGCGCCGAGCAAGTCGGCGGCGAGCTTCTTCGAGCGGCTGGTGTTCTCCCAGGTGAACTCGCTGCGGCCGAAGTGACCGTAGCTGGAAGTGGGCTGGTACACCGGGCGGAGCAGATCGAGCTCCTCGATCAGGGCGCGCGGGCGCATGTCGAAGTTCTTCATCACGTACGCGGCGAGCGTCTCGTCCGGGAGCTTGCCGGTGCCGAAGGTCTGCACGTAGACGCCCATCGGTTGTGCCACGCCGATCGCGTACGCGACCTGCACTTCACAACGCTTGGCCAAGCCGGCCGCGACGATGTTCTTCGCCACGAAGCGCGCGTAGTAGCAAGCCGAGCGATCGACCTTCGACGGATCCTTGCCGCTGAAGGCGCCGCCACCGTGACGGCCCATGCCGCCGTAGGTGTCGACGATGATCTTGCGGCCCGTGAGGCCGGCGTCGCCGCACGGTCCACCGACGACGAAGCGACCGGTCGGGTTCACGAAGTACTTGGTCTTCGAGTCGAGCAGGTGCTTGGGCAGCGCCTTCTTGATCACGAGCTCCATTACCGCCTCTTTCAAGGCTTTGTGCTTCACTTCCGGGCCGTGCTGAGTGGAGACGACGACCGTCTCGATGCGCTTCGGGATGTCGTTCTCGTACTCGACGGTGACTTGGCTCTTGCCGTCGGGACGGAGGAAATCCACCGCGCCCTTCTTGCGCACGGCGGCGAGCTGCTTGGACAGTTGGTGCGCGTACATGATCGGCGCGGGCATCAGCTCCGGCGTCTCGTCGCACGCGTAGCCGAACATCAAGCCTTGATCGCCGGCGCCTTGATCCTTGTGCAAGCCCTGACCTTCGGTCACGCCTTGCGAGATATCGGGGGACTGCGGCTCGACCGCGATCAGGATGCCGCACGTGTCGGCGTCGAATCCGATATCCGAGCTCGTGTAGCCGATGTCCTTGATTGCTTTGCGCGCGATCTTGCCGAAGTCGATGTTCGTCTTGGTGGTGATCTCACCGGCGATGACGACGAAACCCGTCTTGACGAGCGTCTCGCAGGCGACGCGGCTGTACTTGTCGCCCGCGAGGGCGGCGTCGAGCACGGCGTCCGAAATGGCGTCGCAAACTTTGTCCGGATGACCTTCGGTGACGGATTCGGACGTGAAGAGATAGCTGCTCATCGTGACTCCATGGCGGGGGGTCTCCCCGAAATCTTCCAATCAAACGGCGGGCGTCACTCGCCCGCCACATCGCGTGGGGGGAGGCTCGTCCGAATTCACTTCGGACGAGGGGAGCGGCGCGTGCCGCCCCCACAACGAAACGGCGCGGAACCTAGCAACGAACCCGGCCTACGGGAAGGGCTGCGCGCACCGTAAAAGTGGGGCCAAATGCGGCGGGCATTACAGCTCGGGCCCGGGCAAACGAGGCGTTCCGGCCCGAGCGGGCTCAAGGTCCAGATTCCAGCGATTTTCCAGGCTTTTTCGTGAGCCTGTGGGCTTCGGTCCGCTTCAGCGTCACGCGCAGCACCTGCTCCGCCCGGATCACGGTCAGCTTGACCGGGGAGTCCACTTCTCCGCTGAGCGCGTCGTTGATCTGCTGGGCGCTCATCCGTCGCACGTCGAGGCCGTCGATCAGCAAGATCTCGTCGCCCGGTTTGAGATTGCCCTGTGCCGCGGCCAAGTTGGGCGGCACCTGGCGCAAGAACAGCCGACCCGAGTCCGCGTCTTGCGCGATCACCGCGCCAATCGTGCCCCTGCCGGAGAAGCACGCCGCGACGACCAAGAGCGCCGCCAGGGTCAGAACGCGCAGCAGTGAGGAGACGAAGCGCGCGCCGCAGCGCGCGGCGAGACGAGGCGCGGCGCCAGAGCGGCGCCGCGGGTGCGCGCTAGGAGCGATAATCCGCATTCACGTCCACGTAGCCGTGGCCGAGATCGCTCGTCAGGTAGCTGAAGGCGCCGGGGCCCGTGCCCAGACCGATTTCGATTTTGTAGCTCGGCCCCTTCAAAATCTCCGCGGCTTCTTTCTCTGCTTCGGCGCCCACCGCGAGGCCGTTCTTCACGATCTCGATCTCGCCGATCTTGATGCTGGCGAGCTTGGGATCGAAGGCCACGCCCGCGCGACCGGCGGCAGCCAACAGCCGGCCCCAATTGGCGTCTTTGCCGTGCAGGGCGGTCTTGACCAAGAGCGACGTGGCCATGGTCTCTGCCACGCGCTTGGCGTCCGCGTCATTCGCGAGACCCGTGGCGCGAATTTCCGCGACGTGATTGGCGCCCTCGCCGTCGGCGATCATGGAGCGGGCCAGCTTGTCGCACACGTCGATCAAGGCGGGCGCGATTTCGGTCGCAGTCAGCCGGATATTCGAGGCGCCCGAGGCCAGCGCGATCACGCTGTCGTTGGTGCTCGTGTCACCGTCGACGCTGCATGCGTTGAAGGTGAGGTCTGCAGCCCGAACCAACGCCGCCTGCAGCTCTTCTTGCTTGATCACCGCGTCGGTGAACAAGAACACGAGCATGGTCGCCTGCGGCGGACCCACGTCCGGATGGATCATGCCCGCGCCCTTGGCGATGCCGAGCACGGACACCGGATCGCCCTTCGACGTCTCAATTTTGGCCTCCGCGATCTTGACCCAGCGATCGGTCGTGCAGATCGCCTGCGCGAAGGCCTGATAACCCTCGGGAGTAATGGACTTGGCCAACTCCTTGGCTTTGCTCGAGATCTTGGCGGTGGGCAAAAGCGCGCCGATCACGCCCGTCGAAGCGGGCAACACCTCTTCTACGGGAATGCCGAGCGCCCGCGCCACCGACTCCGTACTCTCGCGCGCCGCCGCCAGCCCGGCTTCACCCGTGCAAGCGTTCGCGCAGCCGGCATTGACCAAAATCGCGCGAGCCAAACCGGAACGCACGCGCTCCTCCGCCAGCAGCACCGGCGCAGCGCGCACCAAGTTACGCGTGAACAGCCCCGCCACCACCGCGGGACGGTCGGCAACCGCCAAGGCCACGTCCACACGCCCGTCCTTGCGGATGCCCGCCGAGACCGCTGCGAACCGAAACCCTGCAATCGTCGAAGTCATCTCGTAAAACATTCCTCCTGTGGCGCCACTCGCCAGCCGCCGATTCATAGCACCCCACGCCCGCACATCCCCCGTAAATCCAGCCTGACCGCGCGCCGACCGCACGGCGCGACTTTGTCCAGCAAAAGCGACCGCCGCCCAATCGCCGCCCAGCCCAGCCAACTTCCGCCCCTCTCACACCGAGAAACCTTGACTACCGGCGCTCCCCGCGTATTCTCCCGCGCCCCGGCCGATTTAGCTCAGTGGTAGAGCAGCGGTTTCGTAAACCGCAGGTCTCGAGTTCAAGTCTCGAAATCGGCTCCGAGTTTCCCGTCGAATTGAGTGAGTTTTCCGTCACTGACGACGGTGCAAACTGTACCGATGTAACGTCCTTGTACGGGAGCGGCGGTGAGCAGCTTGGCTTCGGCCAAAGCGCCGAGCGCGTCGGTGCTCGGCTGCCCATAGACCAGGTCGACCAGCTTCGTGGTGGTGTGGCCGAGCAGGCGGCGGGTCACATCCCGGTCAACGCCCGCCTCGCTGAGCATCGTCGCGTTGGTGCGACGGAAGTCGTTGGTGGTGCAGGGGGCGATTCCAGCCCGCTTGCACGCCGCCCGAATGTCGCGGCGCATGTTGTTCGGCGCGCTGGCGCCCAAGGGGAGGGCGGGTACGGCGCGCTCGAGCAGGCCGCGAAAGATGCTCAGGATGGGGACGAAGCGCGCCGCCAGCTCGGTCTTGGTCCCGGCAATCCAGACCTGATTTCGTTCGAAATCGATATCGCTTGGCCGAAGCCGAAATGCTTCTGACAGGCGGCAGCCGAGGGAAACGCATACCGCGACCAGCGCGCCGAGCGTGGGATTCAGCTCTGGGATCAGGCGGTTCACCTCGGCCCGAGTCAGCGCGCGCTTCCGCGGCTTGTACCCGGCATGCAGATCGTCGGGGCGCAGCGTGTCCACGTCACCGGCAAACTGCCGGGCGCGCTTCGCTGCCTGGACGACCGTTAGCAGGTGCGTCACCTCTTTGCTGATTGTGTGGTCGCTAACTTCCTCGGTGCGACGGGTGGCGACGTACCGATCGACAAACTCGGGACTGATGTCCGCCATCAAAGCTTTTGGCTCGAGGCGAATGAAGTGACCGAGCTTCTGTCGGTACACCTGCAGCGTGCCCTCTGCCTTGCCGTCGGCTGTCTTCTTGGCGATCACGCGCGCAATCCACTTGTCGAGGCGCGCCGTCTGCGCTGCTGCGTTGGCTGGATCTGCGGCAAGTCGTTCTCGAGTAGTTCGAAATCGTCGCGCTGCCTCGATGTTGCGGCACTGCGTGGACTTGGGCTTCTTGGTGACGGGGTCAGAGCGGAGCCACCAGAATGGTCCGCGCTTGTAGAGGCCATCTCGCTTCGTAGCCATTCGTCAAATCGCTCCTCGGTAATTCGGAGATCAGCTTTTCCGCACGGAATCGCGCCGGCGCGCCGCCTGAGCGAGCTTGAAAGCCAGCCGCCGGCGGCAGTGCATGCGCGCGGCGATGTCGTCTGGCGTTAAGACGTTCAACTGGCCCCCAGTGAGGCGCGGCCGCGAGTGGCCCGTTCCTCGAACGACCAGTCTGCATTGCATCGACACAGAAGCTCCACGAGCTTCAGCAGCTCAGGCGCTGGGTGAAACCATTCACTACGCATGCGTGCATGGTGAACCGCCGAGTGGAAAGCGTGCTCGAGCGTCTGATCGCCAGGGATAACGAGCAATACGCGAAGGGCGTAAGGGCTCGCGGTCTGCAGCTCGGCAACGCGTGCCGACACGACCCTGGCGACTCCGATCTTGATGGGCCCAGGTGCCGCTTGAACGAAATAGACGGACAGTCCGGGCGTGGACGCCGCCTTCGCGCCGGCAGTCGCTCGTGGATTTGCACGCACGCCATTGGCATCGCACCAAGCGCCCCACGCCTCGAACACTTGGAGCAAAGCATCCGGCGAGAGACCGCGCTTCTCGTAAGTCGAGGATGCGGGCAGCTCCACCGACTCGACTGGAGGCGCGCTACGAAAGCGGTAACCACTTAGCACCTCGCGCACGGCGCGTTTGATGATCTCTTCGAGTCTCGCTTCGTCGAATAGCATCAGGCCGCCCTCCTGGTGAGCTGCGACAAGAACTTCGCGCGCGTATCACCCTCGCGGGTCGTACGGCTTGCCTTGGTCGCGTGGTGGATTTCACGCACACCACCGCCGCACGGCTGCACAGCACACGGCTGCTCACGGACCCAGGCGGTGTAGGCGCGATCTTCACCGGCCACTAGCCTCCGGGCTTGTGTCGGCCGAGCGCTTCACGTTCGTGGGCATCTTCGCGGCGCCAAGCACCTTCGCGCAGGCCTCTGCCTCTTGCCACGTCGGGAAGATGAGTGTGGTCTTCACCGGGGATGTGGGTGTGTCGTAGTAGGTCGTGACCGATACGATGCGCCCGCTCCAAGACGCTTCGTAAACCAACTAGCCGATCGGTATTGTCGCGAGTCGTCACGCTTCCGCCCTCCGGCACTCACGCCAGGAGCCACTCGTATCCGGCCGCGCTGCAGCGCTTCCCGTCACGCGCAAGGCGACGGACGCCAACCGGGTGGCGCTCTCTTTTTGCTGTGCACTAACTACCCGTTTGCTCAACTGCTTTGGGTGAGCCGAACGCGAGGGTCTCGAGCCCTCCGTGCGCACCGCACCCGGGCTCCATGCCCGGACGGTCTCAGCGCCCGACGCTGTCTCTCCAGCTGTCAAAAGGTCGACTGTGCTCACCGAGCAAGCCAGGACGCAGCGCGCGCGCTAACGGAGCCAGGTCTACGCTCGCCACCCGCGATTGGTCTTAACCCTGACGAGTTACGAATGGTGCAGTTTTTCATCCGCGGCCGACCTTGTTGCGAGAGCTGGATTTGAACCAGCGACCTCTTGGTTATGAGCCAAGCGAGCTGACCGCGCTGCTCTACCTCGCAATGCGCGGGTCTCTCCCCGCCTGTCACGCCTTGGTCCACCGGCGTTCATTGGCGACGACTTACGGTCCCCGCGACCGGCTACCGGTATCGCGCGCGACGCGACCCGGCTTGCAATGTGGGTAATGGCCACCGGTACAGCACACGAGGGCAACCGCGCCTGCCATTGAAGGCCGGAGAGTTTCGCTGTCTCTGCGGACGCGGTATTGTCGTGTGGGTTCATTGAGCCCGCGCGCCCGATGGTAGACGCATTGCGGGCACCTCGGTGCGCCGATTGCTCGGCGACCAAAGTAGATGCGTGTCTCTCCACGCCGTCACGTCGCGAGTCACAGTCCCTTGACGTTGGGTCGCTCACACTGACTCGTAGCGCCGTTCGGTTTTGCAGCGGACCTTCCGCCGAACGGAATCCAGGTGTGTGCTTGCGCACGCCGCGCTTGGATAGGATGCAGCTGGTTTCTCTCCCACCAGCAAAGTCACGCCTTCGGCTTGCACCCGCCCTAGCGGCTGCGCACGCTCAACCTCATCCACGGCGGCAACGCCGGCATGACCGCAGCCGAAAGGATCGTCTAATGGCGCCGAACGACTCACCCGGCCCCGCCGGTTCTGCTGCCTCAATGGGTGACAAAGTGGAAGCGCTGCCGGTGGATACTCCGCCGGGGGCGTTGGCTGGTAACACCGGCGGGTTAAGTGAGAGTTCTGCCCTAGAGTGGATCGTCGAGGAACGGCTACCGAACGGCGCCTACGTCCGCGTCACCGCTGGACTGCCGCGTGACCTGACAGCCGAGCAGGCGCGAGCGTATGCGCGGGCGTGGAGCTGGCAGCGCAATGGCTGGTTCAAGGCGAGGCTTGGAGTTCCTCGGAAATTCTGGACAGATTGTTAGTGTGACTATGCGGCAAGCCGGCCAGAATTGGCCAGCTCAAATTTGATGGGTGACTGGTTTCCGGTGGCTGAATGGCGCCGTTTCGCGTTGTAGTAGTTCTCGATGTAGTCGCTGATGGCGTCGTACGCTTCTGAGCGCGTCTCGAATGCGCAGCCGTGCACGAGCTCTTTCTTGAGCGTCGCAAAGAAGCTCTCGGCGACGGCGTTGTCGTAGCAGT